>Ga0123355_10003479_pt1 | contig 22569 bp, 19 predicted proteins | sample TergutEmb28metaG_3_FD_89872 | JGI IMG/M metagenome (GOLD analysis project Ga0123355, IMG submission 89872) | Embiratermes neotenicus P1 segment gut microbial communities from Petit-Saut dam, French Guiana - Emb289 P1 | ecosystem: Host-associated > Arthropoda: Insects > Digestive system > Gut ... | reverse complement strand
TCTGTGTGGGGGGCGGGGGGGGGCGCCATGACTAAAAGACCCGGGGTGCGGGCCCGCAGTTGGGGGGGGGGGGGAGCCAGGTATCTGCGACCCACACATGTATTTTTGCAAAATCAAGATTGAAGCAAGTAGAAAATATGCCAGTCACATATTAGCGCCAAAAATTGAAATGATTTTGCAAAATGTATTCTATCCCGAACACAAAATCATTTAACAGTGTTCTCAACAAAATCCATAAACATAGTCATAAATATCCTAAATGTGATACTGAAAACTGTTCTCCAGAGTAGTAAGCACTGTTCACATTTCTGTATGGTTTCATGTAACGCTTACAGGATAATCATCAAGGCTGCTTTGAAGCATTAGATTTGGAAATTTTGAATGAAAGACTTGAGGAATGACCATAAAAGACAGCTTGTTGTTTGAAGGGAACACTGAGAGTATGGACTCCCAATTTTTAAGTTTTATGTTTGTTTGGTTTCATATGGTGACAATTTTTTATTTAATAGTAGCATATTTTTCTTTCTTCTTTGTCATTTTTAGAACTATTGTACTCTGTAATGACTTCTCTTAGTAGGTTCTGAACTGCAGTGCTGTTTGCTTTATTTCATATCTGAAACTCCTGGCTATGACGTGTTTATTAAGGGGCCTGTGCTTGATCCCTCCAGAATAGAGACTTTCCTAGCCAACATGTAAGTTGGTGACCCTTAAAGAATTGTGTGCAGCTTCAAGGATGTGATCTTAAATCCTGTAGGCTCGTCTTGCATCCATTGCTGACCAATGGGAGTACCTCACTCAGAAGACAACTGAAAAGACTGTGAAGCTGAAGGAGGCAAATAAACAACGTACATACATTGCTGCAGTTAAAGATTTAGACTTCTGGCTGGGAGAAGTCGAGTCTCTTCTCACATCCGAAGATTCCGGCAAAGACCTTGCATCAGTACAGAATCTTATCAAAAAACATCAGTTGGTTGAGGCAGACATACAAGCCCATGATGATCGCATCAAAGGTATATAACAGTACATTTAATTTTTCTTTAACCTTTATAGGGAATCTTTGGAACTTCTTTTTGTTATGTATCTATTCTGTTGCTGCCAGAAGAGAGTGAGGTATGATTGCATTGTATTTGTGCTCTTCTTGTACTTGTGGTAAACTCATTATTATAACCTTTAAATTTTGCAGGCTTTTTTATTACTTCTGTCTTGCCCTTCGCATAATACCTCAAGGAATTTTTTATATCGTGTATGGAAATTAGTTGCATGAGATACTGTATTGCATATTTTGTAGTCTGATCTGAATTTGAATGGTTAACGAGCTGACAGTTTGAGAGTAAAATGTCATTTTAAGGTAGGCTTGTGAAAGGAAAAAGTTATTATGGGTTCCAACATGTTGGGGGCGTGTGTGTGGTTATACGGTGTCCCTTAACATCACACCAATTATTATGATTTGCCATGAATGTGGCAGGCTTGCACACTGTCGAGGTGGGAGTAAAATTAGCAAAGCCACATGTACATTATTTCTTTGTGGAATGCCTGACAGCAGATGCAGCCATCACAACATTGCTCCTTGCAAGGACTTTAACCTCTTAAATTCTTGTTTTGAAAAATTGTTTTTAACTAAAATGTAGGATAAGAATATGCATTGCAGTGGCTTCAGGCTTCCTGTGTGAGAAAAACCTCCCATGAGAGCTGTCATGCAGATACCCAGTTGTAGGTGCAAGAAAATCTTGTTATAGTAAAAGATCTTTTCCCAACCACAGTTTGTTTTTCATATGACTAATGCTTTCTAATAATGAAGTGTGTTGATTATATTTAGAAATTAATTACTGCTATTACCAGTTTCTAGCCTGTGTAAATTGATTTTTGGAAGCATGATAAAAGAACTGTGTTTCATTTAGTCATTGGAAGTGACACAGTTTAGCTATCCATTGAGTTGTGTCACGCATTGTGGTCAGAATAGATTTTTGAAATGTCATTATACTGTTACATCTGAAGAATACTGCCTGATGCTTGCTGGTTGGAATGTTTATTTTCACTCCCAGTAGATTGATGATGATTGGAAAGTTTTGTAGTTTATATTCATAAACAAAGATAAACTTGTGTGATTTCACCAGAAGATCTCAGTTCTCAAAGATAAACTTGTTGCAGTTTCAGAACTTCGGGTATATAATGCATTTGTAATTAGTAGCTTTATTCTGTGAATGTTTTCATAATGAAGTGTTATTGTTGTTAGACATGAACGCTCAAGCAGATTCACTGATAGAAAGTGGACAGTTTGATGCTGCAAGCATTCAGGAGAAGCGACAGTCAATCAACGAACGATACGAAAGAATTAAGAACTTGGCAGCCCACCGTCAGGCCAGACTTAATGAAGCCAATACTCTGCATCAGTTCTTCCGTGATATTGCTGATGAAGAGTCATGGATCAAGTAAGAATATTACGTAATGAAGTCTACTCTTGATTTTCGTGGATCAACTCTTTGGTGCAAAATTAAATGCCTGCTGTGATGGGCCATATCATACCCATCATTCAGCATTTTGCATTTTTCACTGTGTGATGGGATTACATTAGGCACTGAAGGGTTATTAATGTAGTATCCATTCTCCTCAAATGAAAGACCCTGGAAAGTCCGTTGATATTCAGCATAGTACTGAAGTATACCTGTATGTAGTGAGATATAAAGCTGATTTGTATATTTTTGAGAGTAATATTCTGTACTGTAATGGTAGTAATTCCCATACATAGAGAGTTCATGTCCCCCCTGTTTTGGTTAGGGAATTTCAGTAACATGTGCTTTGCCTCAAATATGTGTTCCTCCTGTGCGATCCGCTGTTGAACAATACCCAGTACGCTGTCGTGCTTGAGATATGAACATTTACAAAGATTGAAGAAGGCTTTACTGATTGTGGTCTGATTACTCTAGAGGATCAGAGCCTTCAAAACTCTGTGCACCTGGTTGACCATAACAGTTGTATCACAGAAAGAAAATACTTTTGCAGAGAAAAGAAGTTGCTCGTGGGTTGTGATGACTATGGACGAGATCTGACAGGTGTTCAGAACTTGAAGAAGAAACACAAACGACTGGAAACTGAATTGGCATCTCATGAGCCAGCTATCCAGGCTGTGCAAGAAGCAGCAGAGAAGTTGATGGATGTCTCCAATCTTGGTGTTCCTGAAATTGAACAGGTTGGTGTCAAATAATGAAATCTTACAAGGTTGGCATTTGTCATAGAAATGAATGTTACAGTCTTATGGGATATGACACCATGTACTATGGGTTTTCTGCCCTGAAGATGGAGGCAACAGGTCTCAGAAACACTGGTACACATCTACCTGACCACAGTTCTACAACCCAGCAGACCATAGCTTTAATAATATCTTAATCTGTTAAAATTCTGGAATCAAGTATTTTCAGAAGATATGTAATGTAGAGGTGTTAGAACATTTGTAGTCTTTTCTTATTAGTACTATTTGTATGTTTATAATAATGTAGATGTTGTGCATAACTGACACTGTAAGTGCAGATTTACAGCGTGAACTCTGCACCCTGGTATTTTCTTAGCTGTTATCTTCTAGTTAATATGTATTACATGATGTGATAGACTTTGTAGGGCTGTGTGATCTGAGGTTTCTTAAGGCAGTGCCATTCAAGATGTGTTTTTAAAAGAGAACTAGTTGTTCAAAAAAGTGGTGCTGTTATTTATGAACTTAATATTTATGAACTGTGCAGCATTTAGGATGTTGAACCAGATTCAGACATCAGTGTGTGCTTTTCTAGTGAAGTTTGTTAATGGGTGGCACTGGGGCATACTTTGGTTTCCCCTGTCACTATCATTCCACCAGTGTTTTTTCTCATACCTTATTCATTACCACTGATGATACAGAATCTTAGTGACTGAGTACTATGTTGAAATGTAACACTTCTGTCTCCCCCCCCTTCTCTCTCTCTCTCTGTCTCTCTGGCTGACTCATTGTTACTCTCTCTCACTCATTGGACACCTTTTTCTTGTGGTGATAAGCTGAATGGGGATAAGATGGTTGACGCATAATTCAGTCGTGGGAGAGAAAGATGAATGTATTGAACAAAATCATCTGTGATTTGAAGGAACGAGCCCACTTGAGGGACTTAGAGGTAGATGGTAAGATGCTGTGAATTTGAACTTCAGTAGCTGGAATGGGGCCAAGATGGACCCTAGTGGTTCACTTGTGAGCAGTTTTGAGTCATAAGGTTTAATGAAAGGTGGAGAATTCCACGTTTGAGTGACTAGTAACTTCTCAGGTAGAACTGTGCTCTGTGGAGTTTGTTGTACTGCATTTACTGAATAGAGGTGGGGGGCCAATACATACACATTGTATGTCAAACAAACACAAATCTGGTAGAGGTTTTCTGTGTATTTGGCTTGTGATTTACACATACATCAGGAAGATTATTTCTTTGTTCAGCGCTTGAAGCTTCTGAATCAGGCATGGTCAGAGCTGAAACAGATGGCAGCCACCCGAGGCCAGAAACTGGATGAGTCTCTCACATACCAGCAGTTCCTAGCGAAGGTTGAGGAAGAGGAGGCTTGGATCAGGTGAGGTTATACATTTGGGTGGGTTGTTTCATTGTCTTATTGATATCAGACCATAAGGAGTATAATGGCATTTCCAGAAATGATATCTTCTGTTATGTAACTAATAGGTTTATTAGTTTCAGTTAAAGAAAATAACCCCACGTTGAACCCAAAATCTGAAACTTTAAGAAAACAGGAAAAACACTTTATATTGTTAAACAGAAAGTTTACAGTCTTTTACATTTGTTGCGATCACATATGACATTAGTGTTACCTGTGACAAATGCAATGTCAGTACTTTGTGTTGATTGTTTGGCATTTAAATACATTCATTTTAACCTTAAACACAGTATACATGCACACGTACACAACACACCCAGGATTTTAGTGCTGCTGCTTGGTTGATTGAAGTTCACTTCATTGTCCAAAAAATGAAAAGCTGTTGAGATTTTACTTCTCCAGAATATGTTTACTACTTATAAAACACGAACTAAAATGGATTGTATAAGTCTTTAAAATTGAGAAATGAAAAATTAATAATGTAATTCCTTAAACCCTGAGAGAAGAAATGATTGAGCAACAGAGAAAAAGAGTCAGGTTCAACTCTGGAATATGGAATATTGTAATCTTTTTCTAGTGTCAACATCTTTTCAGAATGTTGTCCAGTTTTAACTCACTGTCCAAATGCTGACAATTGAAAGTTCATCCTCAGGCTTTCACTCAGGTGTGTCTTTTGGAATATCGCAGTGTTGACATTAATTTCACTGCCAGTTGCACTGTTCTGACCTTGAGGCGTTGTGCTGAAATTTTAAGTTTCCTCATCTTGACTTTTAACATTATTCTTTCACTTAGTTTTCTCATGATATATTTGTTAACTGCAATTGGGTTGACACCCAGTGGCAGTAATACAGTACACATTTACACAGAACAACACAATGAGACAGAATACCCAGAACAGAACACACATAACAATTCTTAAACTAACAAAAGAATGTTTAACATAACAATCATAATGCATAATTTACAGAATTAAACAGAAGCGTACAAAATATACAACCATACAGACAATAATACAAGATAGAAACAGAAGAAAATGGAAAAAATGTGATAAGTGAAAAAGCCATATATGATCTATATATCTTCTAATAATGGTAGACACCCTGTTACTAAGACCTTTACTCCACTTCAATACACTTGTCGACACTTAACTTTCCACTTAAAACTTCACCCAACTACACTTCACTCCACTTAATTACACTTCATTTCTTCCCATTTAAACTTCACCCAACCACACTTCACTACCCTCTCATTTTGCAATGTGCCAGCATTGCTGTTTATTTGCTTTTTGTGTGATTATAGTATTCTTGAATTATATTTTGTTGTCATTGTAGAGAGAAAGGTTGGAACTGTGAGTTGCAGGTTTGATTTAATGTAATCCAAACAGTTATAACACAGTTCTGAGGGGTTGTCACTAAACTGTTCTTAACTTCACACAAAACTCTGTTGGAAGAAAGGAATGTTTATATTTTTTGCTGCTAGTATCTCAAAACAATGCCTGGTGCTTTACAGTGCTAAGAAGTACATATTTCTACCACTGTCATTCCTCCATAGCTGGCAGAAATTTTATTGTAAATGATAAAAAATCACTGAGTTGTACTTCATATTTTTAATGTTATTTGCTCTCTACTTACCAAGTGAGAAACAGCAGCTGCTGTCAGTTGAGGATTATGGTGACACAATGGCAGCTGTGCAAGGTTTGCTGAAGAAGCATGATGCTTTTGAGACGGACTTTGCTGCTCATCGAGACCGCTGCACTGATATTTGTAGGGCCGGTGAGAAACTGATAGCTGATGGCAATCATCATTCTGACAGCATAGCTCAGCGTTGTCAGCAGTTGCAGGTTAGTATTTGCCTACTTAGTGTGTCAGAACCATGTTAATTCCTATTCATAATTGGAGGCGTGGAGAATCTCCTAAGAATGGCTTCATGCATTAGGATAATTTTTTTTATATTTTGATGTTGGGGTAGGCTGGCACCCTCCACATTTTGACCCAGGGTTCTCTTGGAACAGATTATCTCAGAAGTTTATTGAATCACTGCTACATGATATCAGATTTGTAAATCATACTTAATATGATGTCTGCTCCTGTTTTATTCATCTTGAAAGCTGATACACCCCTTGTAAGGTGGAACATTATGAAGAAATTTAGCTTGTCGGTAACTTTAATTAATGCTGATTAATGTAAGTTGAATTGTATTCTGAGACCTTCCTTGTCTTTTATCAAATTTTCTAAATTTAAAGTCAGTCAGAATTTTCTTTCATGTGCGATTATAACTGCTGCTGAAACAGTTGGGGGGGGGGAGTGAATCAGCTTTTGGATTTAGTGTTAGAAACTTAACTATTTTGGTTTTAATTTGTGGGGAGTTCAGTCGTTAGCAATAGTATAGGCATTTTTAGTGATTGTTGACACAAGTATAGTACTGTAGAATGCCTGTAGTTGGCAAAGGATCAGTAAATTAAACTTGAAAAATTTTGTGGTTCATTGGCAGGAAGACACTGTTTGTGTTTGGTGTACATTACAATTATAGGACTATAATTCCGCTGCAGTTCAAGTATGGCATATCATGACCACAGCAGCTGACACTGATATATTTGCTTGCTTTATCATGCAGAATAAAGAATGGTGATATATGCAGGAAAATGGGGCAGAAGCAAGGAAAAAAAAAACAAGCTCTTACCTTACTGTGTACCAACATTATATTAAAATTGTACAAATTTCCACAAATATTGCAGTTTGTATTGCCTGTGTCCAATTATTTCTTAATTTAGGGGAAACCATAATGAGTAGGAAATAAAAAGAGTGACAGTCAACCAGCAAGACTCTAGTTATGGTATTTACCAAGATGACCCTGCATTTGAGATGATCCCCTTCAGAATCTTAACTTTTGGAAAATACCTGTATAGAATGTGTTTAATTTTCTGTGTGATTGCAAGTTGAATCCCCCCTCCCCTTTGCTCAAAATTTTTCAGATGATGAATTAAGAAAAAGTTCACAGCTCATATTTGGATAAATGCAGTATGTGTGACACTTTCATTTGCAACATTCTAGATACATTTTGCCTTTTTATCATGTGACATTTTATTGAATGTTGCTGTAGGAGGAAGGGCTGTGTTAGGGCTACTGTATTGCTTGCATACCAGAGAAAGTGTGTTCTGTAGCATAGTTGTGTGGAAATCTATGTCAAGAGATATACAGATGTGAAATGATGGATTGTGCACATTTATATAACCTGCACAAATGTACAAAACTCTGATTTTGATGTTGTCTAGTGTTGTTATATATTAACTTTGTTTTAAGTTTTGGTTACATGTAAAATAAGCACTGCCACTGGGTAACAATCCAATTGCAATAAATAATTTTTTTTTTTTTTAAGCCATCTTGACACAGGTTTTTCTTGGTTTCTGTGTGCCTAAAAGCAAATGCTGAGATGGTTCCCAAGATTCCAAGTTGCCACTACATGCTTCTCACGTAGCCCCCGACTTAAATTTAGTAGTAACCAATTTCATGTTTTGTTTACATGTAAAATAACCACTGCCACCAGGTAACAACCCAATTGCAATAAATTATTATTATTATTATTATTATTATTATTATTGTTGTTGTTGTTGTTGTTGGATTATTTTACAAAGTATAGTTTGTTTCTGTAATGTTTCTGCACAGAACAAGCTGGATCATCTGGCAGCACTGGCTGCACGCAGGAAGGCCAAGCTTATGGACAATTCTGCATACCTACAGTTTATGTGGAAAGCAGATGTTGTGGAGTCCTGGATTGCTGACAAGGAAACTCATGTCCGTTCTGAAGAATTTGGTCGTGACTTGTCCACAGTTCAGACTCTGCTTACAAAGCAAGAGACATTTGATGCAGGTGATAAGCAATTTAGAGTTATCAGTCTAAGATTATTAGTGAGAGAGGGAAATGTCATCACATGTGATCATACTTTTACCTTTATGAAGGACGTGTAGAAATCTGTAGTCTTGCCGACGGCAAACTGTAACGGATGAACTCATCCATATTTACAAGTTTGAGCCTCCACTTGTATTGGAGCTGGCAGAAACAAGTAGATGCTGGATACTATGCGACTGACACAAGAAGCATTAACTCTTCAGTGCCAAACATTGGGTATAGCCATCATGCAGCGTGATTCTCAGCACACGTAATGTCAGGTTTGGTTATCGCATTTAATTGCTTTCCCTATGCAACTGTTGTTTAAATTCTGGTCTCCTGCACCTTACACAGGGCATAATTCTGGCACAGAAGGGTTAATTTGTAACTTCATAATAACCCTTCAGGCAGAGATTGAGGTACTTAAGTACAGACATTCCAGCATTAATTATATAACCATTCAGTGACAGATATGATGAATAGTATTACATAGTAATGATATTTCAACATCGCCCAGTAGATTTTTGTTCCAATGTTGTAAGAGGTTGAGAAGACACTGATGGATACTTTCCGTCATACCCCTTCCCCTGCTCCTTTTCGTTTATTTTCAGACGAGGGTATATCACCCCATCTTATATTTTCATTAAAAGTTACTGTTTGATGGTAGACCTGAAGCTTACAGATACAAGATTTTTAAGCACAAATCCATTCTGTCTCCTTGCACCAAGTGGGATCTGAATGTTGTGCTCCATTCTGTGCTACAGTCATACAGTCATCTGAATTTTTTAGTGGTGGGGGTTTGTATACTTTTCATTCATAACTCGCACGTGAGTCCATCTTAGTATCCTTGGTCTGATTACCCTAATTACATTTGAAGAGCCATTGTGCAGCTTCTCAGAGGGCAGTTGCTCCTTATCCTTCTGGCACTGGTGATCATATGTTAATTGGTAACACTTTGTTTAACAGGTCTCCATGCTTTTGAACATGAAGGTATTCAGAACATAACATTACTGAAGGATCAGTTGGTTACAGCGAGCCATGACCAGACACCTGCAATACTTAAGAGACATGCTGATGTTATTGCCAGGTATGAAAAATGTATGTTGCCGTATGTGCTGATTTATACTGCAGTAACAAGTCCCATTGTCTTCATAATTCAGAACCTTGTTCCACTTGAAAAGTGTATGTTGTAGAATGTCCATTACACATTAAAGACCCCAAGCTCAGTGCTATGTCCAGTATCAATACTACAGGTTAATTATTAAGGTATCTTCCTGGAAGAAATATGCTGACGAGTACCATTACTGGTTGTTTTATGATCAAAATACTGGAATGAATGTAATTTTGTAATGTGTTTATGTTAATGTTTCTGTGTGTTGCAGCAGAATTGTATGACTGGTACTGTAAACCCTTCACTTAAAGTATGGCTTTATCTACCCCAGGACATGATTTCTGAACGATATTTTGTTCCAATTTCTAATCCATATTTTGGATTTCTTTCAGTATAATATATTGACTGTTGAGTGGTGTAGCATTTAAATCAAATTGATTACCATACTAACTGCAAGACTAGGTTGTTTGCTCCCTGCTTCCTATGCAGACACATACACACACACACACACACATTTTTAATTTTGTTAAAATAACCTTGAAGTTGTCTTACATTTATGAATGAATGGGAGGGTGTGAAAATAAAATATGGCTGTATGATTTTTGGAGGAAATTTACAACTAGATTATTTAGATTTCAGTTAACACTTCACTGATGCAGGGGTTTATATACTCCCTTGGCTGGCAATGCTGGAGGAGTCTTAAATTTGAAGTAGGCAGCATGTGAGGAATTGAAAGTCCATACATTGCACAGTGACTGACATTCAAGGGTCAGCAGTCTACCATACATATAGTTTATCAGGTCTTTAATTTTGGAGCCAGTTAGAGTATAGCAAGTGGCTCTGATTTTGATGTGCATTTTCTAATGAGACAGCATTCTTCAGGTGTGGTTCCACATTTCCAAAGACTCTTCTCCCACTGAACCAAAGAATGGGTGTATGGTGATCTGTTGTGGTGGTATCAACACTGGACTTACATCCCCTGTAGAGGTTGAAGTTAGAATGAGGGCCATATAAGAAGGTCATTCAATGACAGTCACTCCTATCTGCATTTTGGTGTTTTAAGCATTACAGTGCATGATGGGGTGCCAGAAGGTTATGCATCTGCCCCGTTTACCAAGGACTGGAGTATAAGTAATTCTGCTTCAGAAATCTGTCCGTGTGTAGAATTATGACATCTCCAGTTGTAACTGTGTGCCCTGACTATATACAGTTAAAAGGAGTCATTCCTTTTGTAGCATACATTACTGTGCTGCTGCTCAGTTTGTTGTAAAACACCTGCCACAAAAGAATGCCAGTATATTTAAGCCCTAAAAGTTAGCTAGTTAATGCCCTTAGAATGGCAATATGATTCCAGAACTTCCCATACAAAGCAGTTTGGGCAGACTTTGAGGCATTAAGCCCTGAAATGAAGTGTTGTGTGTAGTGTGAATGCTACTGATACTGAATTAATTTTGATTTTTTTTTTTTATTCCACCCTCCCCCAATATGCTTCTTGTGAAATGGTTTTATTCATAAATGTTTTAACCATTTCTGTAAAAACAGCAAGGTTGAATATATTACTCATCAACTACCATGTATAATTTTATAAAACAAGCTGCTTGCGTACTTACTTACAGTACTTACTTACTTACTTACTTACTTACTTACTTACTTACTTACTTACTTACTTACTCACTTACTCGCTCGCTCACTCACTCACTCACTCTCTCTCACTCACTCACTCACTCACTCACTCACTCCATGGTGCAGAGTCCTTGCGAAGCTAACTGGTTTGCAGCTAGTCAAGAAATTCCCCGCATTTCATGGAACCCGAAGGATCATTACCGCACTCACAAGCCTCTGCCACCTGTCTCTATCCTGGGCCAGCCCAATCCAGTCCATATACCCACATCCTGCCTCCTGGAGATCCATCCTAATATCCACCAATCTACTCCTAGGTCTCCCCAGTGATCTCTTTCCCTTCGGTTTCCCCACCAAGACCAGCAGTCAAAATTGTTTAAGTAATGTACATGTGACAGCTATTAAGTTATAATTTGGATGTCAAAACTTGTTTTTCAGTGTTCATTTTTTTTTAAGTCTACGCAGATATTGCCCTAAATATTGCGTTACTTGTATAATTTACTGGGAAGGTCCACAATATTCTCTGGACATACTGTCTTTTTCATTGTACAGTTTTAATCTTGGTTGGTGCTTTGTGTGTAATTAATACAAATATGTTCATCACACATTAGGTGGCAAAAGTTGCTCGCTGATTCAGATGCTCGTAAGCAACGTCTGCTGCGGATGCAGGAACAGTTCCGCCAGATTGAGGAACTGTATCTGACATTTGCTAAGAAGGCCTCAGCATTCAACTCATGGTTTGAAAATGCAGAGGAGGATCTGACAGATCCAGTCAGATGTAACTCAATTGAGGAGATAAGAGCACTCCGAGAAGCTCATGCCCAATTCCAGGCCTCCCTGTCATCTGCTCAGGCTGACTTTGAAGCCCTGGCAGCTCTTGATCAGCAAATCAAGAGTTTCAATGTGGGCCCAAATCCTTATACCTGGTTCACGATGGAAGCTTTGGAAGATACTTGGAGGAACTTGCAAAAGATTATAAAGGTACTTTAACACTTCCATTACTCAGAGTAATTATTGTTGTAGACAATTTGTATTATTGAATGTGCTGGGTAGGTAAGTGGAATTAATTCCAAAGTGTGGATCTTCAGTTATTTCTAATCTGTTTGAGTTTATGCTACTGATATATACACTGGTGGGGGATCACACAGGGCCCCCCCTTTTCACTCCCCTCCTATATTAACATCTGTTTGGTTACTGAACTTTGTGCATTTTTTAGATAAGGTTAAAGACAGACTAGTAAGGCAGTGAATTTATAGTATTTTTGTGTATTTGCTGTTTGATCTTTAGAAGTTGAACCAAAAACTCATCAATATTAGATGCAAACTGTGAAGACCATGACTTTTCTAAAATTTATGAAAAATACATTATGACAGCAGGCTTAAGAAAACATATCTTGTAAGTGAAGTGTGTGTGATGGGGAAAGTTCCACCTGTATAACTTTTTGCCTGAAGCAAAATAAATCAGATTAGTAGGAAGTTGGTAGGACCAGATTTAAATGAGATTCATTGTGGGAAACTATATTCCGATAACGAAGTTGAATTTTTACTGCATTCAGTAATTAAAAAAAAAAATCATCCAGAGACTGTATGTATCTGTAGTGGTGCTTGTCACATACTGTAAGCTGAATTAAAGTGAACTGTTACATTTCAAGGTACCTTAATCTTACACACCAGTAATTCTGAATACATTTTTTTTTTTTATTTTATTTTCAGGAACGTGATATTGAATTAGCAAAGGAAGCCCAACGGCAGGAAGAGAATGACAAACTGAGAAAAGAATTTGCAAAGCATGCAAATGCTTTCCACCAGTGGTTAACAGAAACCAGGCAAGTAAACCAGACCTGTTTTACTTATATCTGTAATGAAAAGCTGCTATTCTGTGTTGCTGACATTTTGTGATATATTAAGTTACTTTATTCATTTTAAACTTTTAGTTTCTATTATACCTAATATTATATCCCTTTTTGTTCCAAACAAATGATGTCTGCTTTCATGTGACCAACACAACAGGTACCGACTTCTAGGCTGGGACGGGTGAATATCTTTATTTCATTTCCATATCAACTAAATGCTTTTTGTATTATTTTTACTACCAGAATGTTAACACCCCCTTTTTTCAACCCTTGGATGTTACTAGTTCTAACACTCCTTAACACTTTGCTGAAAACCATTATCACAGTATTGGCAGATGTGTTTATACACAAAAGTTAATGTAATTTAAGGTTTATGCATAGGTGTATCACTGTACAGAATTTCAGGGTCTGGCATTAAATGGATGTAATGTTTCTACCTCCCAGGTAGTTTGCATAGTTGCCATACTGGTAATGGTGATGGTGACAGAGAATTGTTTTGTAAAGACACTATCAATTACAAAGATTGTGTATTGTCATTGGTAGACAAATGAAATGTAAGTATGGTGCATGTAGTGAAGTACACAGAGCAAAATCTGCCGCAGTGCCATTTGGTACACCACGGGCCAGTGAATGAACCTTGGCCTCCACAGCAAGAGGCCATCATGTGACCATCTCAGCCATGGCACAGTCTGTTGGTGATACAGAATTACGGAGGACAAGAGTGTTATAATCTGCACTTACAGTTGTTGTTATCTAATGGCAGATCTTGGGTTTATTCCATTAGTCTTCTGGCATCCCAGTACAGTACACTCACAGTATTTATACCAAGTTCATTTGATTGAATTTTATTAACAGGGTTAGACAGACATGGGGATTGTGGCACAACAAACCTAGTGTTTTTTTTTTTTTTAACATGGGAAAAGTAATGAAGCTCAGAAGTTATGTCACCTAATCCCATTGAATTTTATGACTATTTAGATTGTTTTTTCTTATATTTGATTAATGTTGAAATCAGTGTGTACATGAATCTGGTTCTTGTGGTATTGTCTGTACATCTGGATGCTGTGATTTAATGGCACAGTACTATTTCATTTTTGTTTGGCTGTGCAGTAAATTATTCTCTGATTCCTAACCCAGCAAATAGTATTTCAAGAATAGTTGAATAATTAATACTAATTAATTACAATACATGTGTTGAGATTGGTACTATAACAAGATGTGTATTTGCATGTTGTTGGATTTGGTCCAAAACATTCGTATGGTATGGAATCATGAGATGATGATGGTGATGATGATGATGATGATGATGATGTAGATAGCTATGTTAGCATTAGAAAGTTTCCTGAATTGGTTTATGTTTGAAACACACTTCCAGTGTTTGTATACTGTAAGGAAATTAAAACATGCTAGGTTGCTACTTTTCTCACCAGATGAGAGAGGAGAGGCTTGGATGATGAAGTGGCAAAGGGTACCATTGTTTATATTATAAATATTTTAGTAATGGAAAAATGTTGCAAGCAGCTTCAGAGTGCATGAAGTGCATACAGTGTCTAAATTTGGAACTAGTTTTCACATGAATTACATGGGTGAAATTTTGTGCTTCCTGAATGCAGCTGTTACCCATACAGAGTATATTCCCCTACAGTGAGATCAGCAGTCTTCTACCCGTGGTTGGCATTACTGTCACATAACAGAAGAAGGAAAAGTTTTGAATGGGCTCTGTTTGAGGGAAATTATCAAAAACAGCATACACATTGTTCTTTGACTTCATAAGCACCTTTATGGGAATTCTTTCATTGAGGACATTGTGTGATGACATTGTTTATATATAAAAACATGTTGCTGATTTTGCAAGAGTTAGTAGTAATTTTTCAAATTTTTAAACAGTGGTTACCAAAACCACCATATTAGAGATTTTGTTGAGCACAGAAAGCTTTTCTTCTATAAGGTTCTTGTTGTAGGTATGACGTACTTGTAGGGGTATTTAGTCTGTTAATTTCTGCTGTACATATTTTGCATAATGAATCCTCTTTGGACTACATAGTCTAATTATAACAATTCACTGAAAGTTTTAACAACATTAACTACTGTAACATGTCTGTCATACATTTTATACACACTGTAATAAATGTGCATTTCTTGAAATGAGATGTGATTAAAGTAATCAGAATTAACCTCGAAATGGATGCATGATTCAGTAGGTTTTGAGTTTGGCCCCTTCTCTACAGTACGTATGTGTTCATAATGTTATATAGTTCAAAAACTAATGTATTCTAAGTTAAGTTATATATGGTCTTTCATTTGAATACATAATTAGATGGAATATATATTTTTAGTAGCTTACAGTGCGGTGTTGCTTGTCGTGGTCATGATAAAGACTTTTTATTATTAATATTCCACCTGTGACTAATTTGTCAGCAGTCTCATTATGGAGTATTATGTGTTTTTCGCTTTTCACAATATAAATTTGATCTTTCTGCTTGCAGGACATCTATGATGGAAGGATCTGGTTCTTTAGAACAGCAGCTGGAAGCTACCAAGGTTTGTTATCAGTTCGATATAGTAATATGCTGCGTCATAGTCCATTTCATGTGTGTATGTGATTATTAGATTACTGAATTACCCACATGAATGTGCTGTTAGACAATACTGATTGAAAAGAAAGGATTTCTTTTCTACATTTTCTCAAATACCGTACCCACACTCTTATTCAGAAAGGAAATATAAAAAATTGAGGTGCACAGCTCATTCATGGAGAGGCTGGCAATGGTGCAAGGTTTATTGATGGAAAGCTTGGCAGTGATGTATGGTTTATGTGTGACAAAGTTAACAACACTGCTACCTCACATACTTAATCTTTCATCCTCTTGACATCCTCCACATTTTGCTCCACAGAGTGGGATCTGAACACATTTGTTTTCTTGCAAGACATTTCCTGTGTTACTTTGCACATGCATTTGTATTTCAAGTGATGACAGAGTTGTAACAATTGCATGTGGTTGAATTTGTTGCTAGTACAGAAAACAAACAGTAGAATTTATGCAATAAATGATTATTTAGTCAACATATCATGTACTGCACAACTGTATGTATCTAAAACATTTAAAAAAACTGGTTTGTGAGGTATAACTGCAATTCTCAACCTAGTGAAAAGTTTTATAGGACATTGTAACTACCAGATCTTTCTTGCATAAAATATTGATGTGACCATTAGACTAATGTAAGCATTTGATTTCTGTTTGTCAAGCTTTGTGTTTCTAGGGTTGAATAGTTTGCAGTTTTATTTAACATGTGACGTGATTTTCAGCGTAAGGCAACTGAAGTACGTGCCCGTCGGTCAGACCTGAAGAAGATTGAGGATTTGGGTGCTATTTTGGAAGAGCATCTGATTCTTGACAATCGCTATACAGAACATAGCACAGTAGGTCTCGCTCAGCAGTGGGACCAACTTGATCAGCTTGGAATGCGTATGCAGCATAATCTGGAACAACAGATACAGGCACGCAACCAGTCAGGAGTGAGTGAGGATGCACTTAAAGAATTCTCCATGATGTTCAAACACTTTGATAAAGATAAGAGTGGACGTTTGAACCAACAAGAATTCAAGTCATGCCTGCGAGCACTTGGCTATGACTTACCAATGGTAGAAGAAGGGCAGCCTGATCCAGAGTTTGAAGCTATTTTAGGTGAGATAAATGTAATGTGCTCTTGTATATTGCTTGACATAAAGTGTAAGGAATCAACTACAGTAGCAACAAGAATATTTTACTACCTACATGTGGGCTGTGCTATGGCTCATTTGGTTATCACCACCCTGTCACTGCAGAGGCCTGTGTTTGATCCCTGGCAGATATGTTTTGGGTGTAATGGAGGACAAAATGGTACTGGGACACATCATATTTGCTTTTTCACTGTCATTCAAGCAATGCTCCATATTCCTTCTTTGACCAGCACTGTTAGATCTTGGCAATTGACATCATTGTTAAAGAATACATATCACCTTGTCTGTGTTGCAGATTTGTAGCAAGATGAATCCAGACCACAGAATTCTAGTGTAAAGCATATAAAATTGAAGTGAATATTAACATTGTGTTCTGTTGTTGTTGCAGACATTGTAGACCCCAACCGAGATGGTTATGTATCATTGCAAGAGTATATGGCATTTATGATAAGTAAGGAAACTGAGAATGTGCAGAGCTCAGAAGAAATTGAGAATGCCTTCCGTGCTATTACGGCAGGTGATCGGCCATATGTTACAAAAGAGGAGTTGTATGCGGTGAGTAAGCTTGTTTGTCCGGTGATATATTTACCTAAATTAAAACAAAAGATCCCTCTCACTGCAATCATCATCCGTCCGCAACATTGCCACTTCATGAGAACCTACTACTAACATGAAGAGAAGTTGGAATTAATACCACAAAAGAGAGCCACAACTCACAAATATTGATTTGGAAGATTATTGACAGTAATATGATCCATATTGCCTCTTACCACTGCTGTAGTGTATAGAAAAAAACTGGAACCTACAAGAGAAATTAAAAAGAGGGCTGTGCGTGAAGAACCCATCAGATTCTGTCAGTCTTCCTCATTACAGGCAAACATCCTTGCATGTTATGGGAATCCTAATGGTTGAAATTTCAATGCATCATTGTTGGATTGGTCAGAATTATCATGTCCAGTGATTCCTTGTACTTCCTATACCTACCCTTAGTTTCACTCTGTAATCTTTGTTTCATTCAAGTTCTTCATAAGCATGTTGAGCCATTAATATTTTGTGAATACCATCTTTTTGAGTTTTTGTGAGTCACAGTTACTGACCTGTTTTTCCATTGTAGCTTCTGCCACATGCAGGGCATGCTGTATATGCAAGTGTATGCAGTGTGTTGCAGATAATCCTTTCAGTCTGCGTCTCATGACCAACCCCCCCCCTCCCCCCCCTTTAAAATGGTTTGCCTAATGTTGCATTGAGTCCTGATAGATTTGAATATCTCAGAAATATGCTTCACATAGGTATAAGCGCTGAATCCAGAAGTTTTTAAATTGTTTTTAGATTTCTTTGTATGGAATTGTTGGAAGCTAGGTTGTTGAAACTTCCATATTTGAAATATGGTGGAACTTACCGTGAAATTACAAGCCCGAAATAATTTTAGGCAATTCTGACAGAGAGAGAGAGAGTGTGTGTGTTGTTGTTGTTGTTGTTGTTGTGTTTTGTTGTTGTTGTTGTTGTTGAAAGCGCGCGCGGGTGCATGCAGGTGTGTAGCTGTGTATGATGTTAAGTAATGTTCATATGTAGCAGTCCCATGCATAAGTTGTGTTTTTCTTTGTTGTCATGGAGCAGCCAGTGCAAATTGAGTTTTTTGTGAAGTTCATAAAATGTCATCATCATCCTGAAATGACGTGTGAGACCAACTAGATGCAACAAATTATGGTTTATTAATAATCCATTAGCTCAACATGTTTCAGGCATCATTATGCCCATCTGCAGGAGTGCTAGACCATATGTTACTGCATATGGCTTTCAGCACTAAATGTGCTGGCTGGAGTCTTGGGAAGCAGGCCATGTGCAGTACACACAGCCTGCTTCCTGGCTTACCAACACTCCAGCCAACACATTTAGTGCTGAAAACCATATGCAGTAACATATGGTCTAGCACTCCTGCAGATGGGCATAGTGATGCCTGAAACATGTTGAGCTAATGGATTATTAACCTTTTGGCACCGGAATTATTTTTTAAATTTTAACACACCCTGTATATAAAATGTGAATAAAACAGGAACCAAATACGTTAGAATTATGAAACAAACTGCATTTTGAAGAGAAAAAAACAGATAGTATATACCATGTTTAAAATATTCAGAACCTATATTTGTCGAATAAATATATAAAATGCAACGTTTGGAGTTTAGCAGTGCGGTACGACCACTATAGTGGTCGTTAGGCGTCAAATGGTTAATGAACCATAATCTGTTGCATCTAGTTGGTCTCACACATCATTTCATATTAAGGATGCACTGTCACATGAATATCAAATTGAAACTATCATCCTTTTAGTTCATCTGCCTGAGATCCAGTACTTTTCTGAGCACTGTGTTCTTGAGCAGTTTCAAACACTTCTTTGCTTCAGCTCAGAAAGAAGGTTTCACAGGCTTTTGTAAAACATAAGATAAAATTGGTTTTATTTGTTTTTATCTTAATATTTTAAGGTATGAGATAGAAACATAAAATATTATTCTGTTTTCAGAACCTGACAAAGGAAATGGCAGATTACTGTGTAGCCCGTATGAAGCCGTATGTAGACCCCAAAACAGAGAGGCCAATTGCAGGTGCATTGGATTATATAGAATTCACTCGTACACTGTTTCAGAACTAAACACTTGCTGTATAGCAGACACTTAACAAACACTTGTACCATTTTCTGTTTCAGTTCATAGGTCATAATCTATATTGATAGAATCAGTTCAACATGGGAGCATGATTTTAGTGTCACAGTATTACACATTCTTTGTTGTTCTAGTCTTTATAGTGGGAAACAGGACACATGGAGCCAGTGTACATGTTACACAAAATAGTGCACTGCATACTTGAAGTTTAAACTTACACACAAGTACTTGAGCAGCTCAGACTGACAGTTGTATTCAGAATGTACATAAATATTGATGCCTAAGCCAATAGGCTTCTTGTAAGTTGTGTCTGAAACTAGAAGATATACCTGTACACTGTTTTCATGAATTTAATTTGTGTTTATCTTTGAATAAGATGCTTGCAGTATCATCTGATTGTAAGTGGTACATATGTATGAGTACATATATTTATGTTGGAGATGGTTCTGTTTGGAGTGAAACCATTGGTAGATTATCATGACTTGTGTGTGGGACCAAATTAATTTGTGCTGTATATACACTTAATACTCCCATGTTGAAAATACAGAAATGTTTGCTTCACTTTTAAATTTACATTCTAATGCATATCTAGAGAAAGAACTTGAAGGCAAACTGTTTTGAGTATCAGGTTAGGGATGATATACATATATTCATCTAATATAAGCTTTGTTATTGTAGACACCTGTTGAAAAGTATTTTGGAAATGTAGAGTTAAGTATGTATTAAGATATATATTTAAGGAGAAGAAATACAGCAAGCGTAACTCTGCAGGATGTAAAGTGACTGTGCTGTTATTTCCCAAGTTGTGGCCCTGAAATGTTTGTGGCATGTGCTGCATTATGTTTTTCACAAGGACAGGTTATAGTTTACTTTACATCCTGTGTGTTATAACAATTAGCTACAGTGGGCTGCCAATTTTTAATCTACGTTTGTGATGAGTGTTGGGCATGAAATGTGCTTCTAATTTTGTGGTCTTGGGTAGTATGAAGTCGGAGCATTTAACTGAATCATATGTTAATAAATGTTATTTCATAGTAACAGAGTATGAGTAACTGGTTAAATAATCTAGATATATGATTTAGGGTATACATAATAAAATATTCATCACTATAGTTTGTTATTTAATGTGTTTATTATAAGAGCAGCTTTGAAGAATAAAATTATTTGTTCTGATGTGGAGTAAAATACTTCTTACAGTATAACCCATGCCCATAAATCTGCTTTGGTACAGTTCACAAAATCTGAACAGTATCTGATACTACAGCACCTCTCCACCCTTCCCTCACAGTAGTTGCTACAGCACACGACTGCAATAATCTGCACAACTAGAACACATCTTCATTCTTTCCTCACTGGAGTTGCTACATATTCAGTCTACTCTTGACCATGGTGCTACTACTGTTACTCTGTAGAGCAAGTACATGGAGAGAATTCCTTCATAGACCTTACTGCTGCTCTGAAGAACTGCACTGTTGCAAAGTCCAGAAAAACTGAAGGGAAGTTGGGTTTTGCATAGTTCAGGAAACAATGAGATATGGCAGTGCAAGTGGCACTGTATGGGTGTGGGAATTGGACAGAAGAGCATTAACCCTTTGATGCCTAAAGACTTCTATAGTGGTCGCATCCCAAAACTAACCTCTAAACGTTGCATTTTATATATTTATTCAACAAATTTAGGTACTGAATATTTTAAACATGATATATTCTCTCTATTTTTTTCTCTTCAAAATGCAGTTTGTTTCATAATTCTAACGTATTTGGTTACTATTTTATTCACACTTTATATACAGAGTGTGCTAAAATTTAAAAAAATAATTCTGACGCCAAAAGGTTAAGTAAGAACTTGTATAGCAGTGAGAGTTTTTTTTAATTAAGTTGAAGTATGTACATTATATGACCATAAAATAAATGAAGAAATAACTGTGTGTGTGTATATATATATATAAATAATTTAAATCAGGGGTGCACAAATCCCTGGTTACTGAATTTTGTATGATGGCATGTACTATCTGTGGGCCTTCAGCATGGATGTTACTTCATATTGCCCTTCTGGTGCCTAAGGATTTTGAAATGACTACTAGATTTTTGGAAAATTTGTGAACCACTGATTTAAAGGTTACTGTGAATTACAGATTCAAGGGGGGACAAAATATATTTGTATGCAGAACACTCACTCTAATTAGAGGATAAATACATTCCAACCATTGGAAGAAAGGTAAGTTGACAAAGGAACGGATGAAGAGACCAACACCTTTGAAGATGGAACAAACCTGAAATGGCTTATACCATGTTGCTGCCTGTGATGATAAAATGTGTATTAACATTTTGTCACATTTTTCGTTGTTTTCTGCATATCCCTAAATCTCTGGCAGTCAGTGTACCTGCAGAGCAAAGACTGGCATATAATTTTACCTTATGTGCATGCCTGTTCATACTTACATCCAACAGGATAAAGAACATCAAAGCTACACCCACATGACCATGTCCATAAGTGGTCTTTTATTGTTTCAACCATTTTGTGTACATATTCTACCACAATATTAGTTTGAAATAGTAGTTGCATAGAAAACAAATCCATTGGAGACCTAACTGCATTTCTATATGTTCAAATGTAATTTGTGAACATAAGGTGAATTATTCAAATGAAATGCTTTTATTCCATACTGCAATTCAAACTCTCTCAACACTTGTTAACAGTAAGCTCTTCAACTAATGATGCTGTTGATACATATCGACTGCAGTTTGTGGAGGGAATTTTGCATTAAACTTACATAAATGTTTAAAGAATCTAAGGCTCTTCCAACAGTGATTACAGGCTGCTCAGTTGTTATGCTGCTAGGCTGTTTGAAATGTATAAATGTTAGGCTGCACCAGAAGCAGGTTCCTATGACATGTTGGTAAATTTCTGCCAACTTATTATGCATCATATCATCAAAGGAGAGCTGGTTACGTCATTTTGTACAGGTAAGAGTTTTACCCCATTTTTTTTTTTTAATATGGATTTATTGCTTGTCCCATTACATTTGTAATACTACAAGCTAAACATAATTTACAAATATACATTTACATTAGATCTGATTTCTCTGTTACTATTCTGCGTTTAGTT
>Ga0123355_10003478_pt1 | contig 22570 bp, 12 predicted proteins | sample TergutEmb28metaG_3_FD_89872 | JGI IMG/M metagenome (GOLD analysis project Ga0123355, IMG submission 89872) | Embiratermes neotenicus P1 segment gut microbial communities from Petit-Saut dam, French Guiana - Emb289 P1 | ecosystem: Host-associated > Arthropoda: Insects > Digestive system > Gut ... | reverse complement strand
TATGTAGTTATCAACATTCCGAGATAAACTGCTGCTTCCTTTATCAGATATGAAGGAAGCAGTTTTTCGTAAAATTTTTTAAACACTGTTCTCTTTATATGATGTCATAAACCGAAAGATTCCAGTCCCACTTGTCACTATCGTGAATAGCCCAGATAACATGCAGAAGAAGAATATTACACAAGCAAATATTATAGATTACTATCGTATATACTAAGAATATTTGGCAACAAATATCAGGGATAAATTCCGTATGGATAAATAATATTCGACCAACAAAAATACAAATAAATTTAGTAGAGACAAATAATATTAGAAAAAATAAATATCACAAATAAATAATGTATAGACAAGTAACAATAGACAAACAAATGTCACAGACAGATATAGTACGGACAAATAATATAAGACATACATATATCACAGATAAATATTGCAGAGAAAAATAATATTAGACAAACAGATAAATATAGTTAGTCTACAAACACAAAAATATCACAAATAAGTACCTTACCAAAAAGATCACAAGGAAATTACCTACAGATGAATCATATTCAACAAGCAAATATCACAGACAAATATCGTACACACGATATTGAACAAGCAAATATAGCAGATAAATATAATACAGACAAGTAGTATTGGAGAAACAAATATCACAGATAAACATCGTACTGAAAAACAATATATGGAAAAGTGACAGTTCATCGTAACAAAGAGAAAAAAATTTGTGCTTTAAAACTGCGAATATTTTCACACTTTGGCGACATTTATGTAACGCAGTATTATTAAGAGCATCTCATTTTTTGGCGTGATGCAATCTATGATTAAAAAGGATTTTAATTACTAGTTTACACTACAATATTCTAAGTTTCTGTTACATGTCACTGTAGAACTTCATAGATATTTGTCTGCTGTGTCGTAATCTAGAATCAGAATAATACCAGCTGCCACAGTGTGTGAAAAATAAACGTTATATACTTTCCATACACCAAATCTTTTGAATTATTTTGTTCATATAAATAGATTAAAAAATTAAGTGTTAATTTCAAGATTTCTTTTTACTTCAACTGTTGGCAATACTTTAGTGGTACTGTAAATGTTATCGTTTAACCGCAGGAGATTGCAAAATATAACGATCACGACACATTCAGTGGCAAGTTTCGCGTTCTTCTGTCAATTGCTCTTTGCTGTATTTCAATCAGAGCAAGAAACAAGCATCTTATTAAGAGAATTCTACAGACAGAGTTTTTAAAACAAGTACTGAATCTTATATTTATTGGAACGTGCATCATCTTGATAGTTGAGTAAAGAGAGACCAACTTGATGTCACTTGCTTTATTATTTCTTTATTTAATGCTCAACATGCAGGCTTCAGCCTGCATACGGATACCACACCACCACAGCCAAACCACAAAGTAACAGCAACACACATCGAACCAGAGCAATGCAACCCATGAAATAACTCAAAACACAAGTCGCAAGCTCCTGAGGATGGATGTATTAACATCCGAAACATGTTGAGCATTAAGTAAAGAAATAATAAAGCAAGTGACATCAAGTTGGTCTCTCTTTACTCAAGTACTGAATGTGTAGTGTATTTTAATTTACTGGAACACTTGGTCATACATATCTAAAAATATAATTTTATTCGAACCTAGTTTCTAACAACCCAAGTTATTCCATTTTCTCTATTATTTGTTGTCTATACGTAGCAGGTGATGATAGAATTCTTATTTTTTCCCACTTTCTAAAAATTTTACGATTTCATATTCACTATTCTCTTACAAGCCAAGAACCAAACCTGTGTCCATCACTGTCCATCACTGTCCATCACTGTCCATCACTACTGCTGATCATATCGGAACGCCCAATCTAATGTCACTATTTTCTGTCGAACTCATATCACTTCACACATTTTTGCTACTCACTGTCGGAAATTAAATGTGAGGGTCCGGAATGTGTCGCAATGGTCTGATTTTCATACCGCGTTCCGTGAAGAGTGGTTATCTGGTTCAAAAGTCTACATGAGGGCACCCCAAAACACACACACAATATACGTATACATACTTCATAGTGATTTCAAGCCTGCTTTACCATATTTAACAATGAAAGTAGACTAGGAGTTCAAACAAAGATTTAATTTTGGCTTTAAATTCTTAAGTTTCCTGTGCTGCATATGTTTTATGACATCGCTGCTAATATTTTAAAATTCTTCATACACAGTTTACAACTAAATTTTCTTCGTCTTCCCAAGACATATTTTTGGGGCAAAAAATATAAATGTATTACCTATATATATAGCACATTATGCTAAATATCACGCGGATAAGACTAGCCTAGAGTCAAGTAATCTCGACTTGTAACTAAAAATTCTTATGTCAATTTTGGTGACATACGGCACCAAAAAGACTACGGCACAAGCGACTAGCACCCACGGAGGCAGCCCAACCAGGGCGGCCAAGGGTGCAAATCTTTTTATCCCCTTTCAAACCAAGGGCTACCTGATACACAATACGACATTTCAAACAACACTTGCCACTAGAAGCTAATGAATTACAATAATTAGGTAAAATTATAAGTTTAGTTAAATTTTTTATAAGATATTAACTGCAAGCGTATTATCGACACAGTTTATAGGGTGACTTACCAGAATACACTTTATTAATTATTTTTAAAATATGTGCACTGAAATATAAAAGAGACTGGTCATTACTAAAATAAACACAACGCCAGTAGGTTTAGGTTTATATGCATTTTTAATACGCAAACTGCATAGTTTCTTTGCTATTTTAATTGACGGCCTGCAGATAGTTTCACGTTTCAGTTAGGAACCCCAAAACGAAGGAAACTGCCCTACGTTTATCATTAAGCTTATGATTAGGCCTGTATGAAATTTTCAAAATGTATAATTCATACAATCGTAAGCCTAAACATTAGTTTCAGTTTCACTTATACATTACATGTAATGCACGTTCGTGTAAATAATTCGCCGTTGGAATTCATCAAGAAGTACCAATAATGAATGGCTTTTTTGTACATTCATATAACCTACATCGTCCGTATTATTTTCATCACATTTTCGCAAGTCTGTAATATTACATTTTTCTGTTCCAACATTAAAGTCACAAATCATCAGATGCTACTGTATTCTTCAAGCAGGCGATCCCAACATCGTCAGTAAGAAATTATTCGTCTCTGTAATTCAGTGCATTGCTGCTTGTGACTCTTCTGCAATGAAAGAAATTTGGCCATTTCTATCGACTACGTCTGCTCTTACCTCCTCTCTCCACTTTTACTTGAGGTTGGCCTGTATTGTTGGTGTGAGAACAAAGCTGACAGTTGCATGTCAGCAACAGCCATGCACCTCTGCACTGCCTTGTGCAAATTTTTATACTGACGCTTCAGCAGCTTTCAGTTCTAAATTCATTCAATTATAACCGTCGCTGAGACCCAACGCTGATCATGCTTTGCAAAGCAGCAGGATGGCTCCAGCGTTTCGTGGAAGGCTCATCTTTGTCTGCAGTCACCAATAGAACGTACATTTACAAAAAGATTTTGGGGGTGCACACACTGTGCCACACCCCACAATGGTGCTTTCACTAAACTGGTATCGCAGCTGCAGTACTACAGTGGTGTTCGACCCCACCCAAAAGCTACGCCCTTGTTCATCTCTGCAGTGTATAATGATGCGTGTACCATGCACGTGGGGTGAAACTGGTTACAGCATCACAGCAGCCATCAAAAGTGTTGTCTAAGTTGGATTGTTCTGCAGGACCACAGTTCAGCTGAATACTGTGAACTGGGGAACAACTTCAGCTAAGCACTACTTCCGAACAAAACTGAAGTATTTATCAGGTAAATTCTAATACAAAATGAGGTAACTAGTGAAAGAAGCATGATATATTCAAAAATATAATTACTGCATTCAGACTAACTTATGGTACAAATATTTTCCGAGAGAAAAACTAACACACAAATATAGCACGATAAATTAAGCCAAAATTAAAGTAATCGAGTAATATTTTATGCAATATGAAAAAGATGATAGAGATCAATATAGTCTCGTAATTTTGTCTTACAAGCAACTGTAACGTATCAGCAAGCACAAGATACTTATAGATTACAAGATTGAAGGTTCTTACAGTGGCGACTTTTGTGATGACGCAGTTTGGTGCACTAGAAATTGACAGGCTGTCAGGAACACTTGCTATGAAATTGACAGGCTGTCAGGAACACTTGCTATGAAATTTACAGGCTGTCAGGAACACTTGCTATGAAATTTACATGCTCTCAGGAACACTTGCTATGAAATTTACATGCTCTCAGGAACACTTGCTATGAAATTGACACGCTGTCAGGAACACTTGCTATGAAATTGACACGCTGTCAGGAACACTTGCTATGAAATTGACATGCTCTCAGGAACACTTGCTATGAAATTGACATGCTCTCAGGAACACTTGCTATGAAATTGATAGGCTGTCAGGAACACTTGCTATGAAATTGACAGGCTGTCAGGAACACTTGCTATGAAATTGACAGGCTGTCAGGAACACTTGCTATGAAATTGACAGGTCGTCAGGAACACTTGCTATGAAATTGACAGGCTGTCAAAACACTTGCTATGAAATTGACAGGCTGTCAGAACACTTGTTATGCCCATCTAACAGGCAGAAGAATAACCTTCTTCTCCTCTGAAGGTGCAGGTAGGAAGTTCCTACAAAACGCTTTAAATTTCTACAAAACTTAATGTCGTCGTCGTCACTGTGCAGAAAATAATCTTATTAATTGGAGCGTTTGAAAGTGGCAGAAAAATCCGCTAAGCACGACGTTACGACAGGGTTAGGATTATGCAATTTGAGTTCGTTTTCGTTTTATATTCCAAATGAAAAATATTGCTATTAAAGTGCTCCTTCTTTTGGCGAAAAAATTAAAATGGTTTACAATTTTTTTAATATAAGCTATATTACAGCTGGCCAGTTTTATGTTTATTTTACTTGCAAATATAAAATTATGAGTGGAACGAATTATACAATAGGGTGCTTCAAAGTCTTGCTGCTTAATTACGCATTTCATTTAAACTGATCTGACGTACTAACCCTTAGAAGATTAAAATTAATTCACATTGTGCAGAGAGATTTTACTGCTTCTTCACAGAGAACACGGTGTTTTACTATTAGACAGATCGGCCGTTGAGTGTTCTATAAAGAAATAATGGTTGTTAAACTACGTCTTACCAAACACATGATTACACAGAGTCAGCAAATGTGAATCATTTATTGTTACACCTGGCGGTACGTACAGTAATAGGTAGGACTGAAATGGTGCAGTTACACGCACCTCGCACGATCGGCGTAAAAGAACGGTTGGCGGGATTAGGAAAGCAAATATAAAAATGATACGTTACTTATAAACTAAGATGTCGCTCACAAGTGAAGAACTCGCTAACCAAACACAAGACAAAGTTTTGCAGACACCAGACTTCATCCTTAACCTTTGTTGAACAAGCTTTAACTACAGAGAATTAGTGCCAAGAAAGACAGCCTTTCATCAAAAGGTGATAAACTCAATGCATTCACAGATTTTATGGAACAATAAGATTTTGTTTCGTGTTCGGAAGAGCTCTTCATTTAGTCGCTATTATAAGCCACATGTTTTAAGTCTAAATATTCCTATTCTGTTGCACAAAATCTGTTACAATATTATCTAAGCATCTAAGCCTAGGCCTTGCCCTCAAGTTTCCTGACTTGAATTCTGTTACCAGTTCTCATCTCACCCGTGCGTTCTACACGCTCCGCTTACCTGATGCTGCTTGATCTGGTCTCCCTAATATACTTGCGTGATGAGCAAAAATTGCTATAAAAATTGCCGTCACAAATTACTGCGGTAAATGAATTATTTTGTGTAAGCAACAGTCAAAAATTGAACAAGCTAGGAAAAATTATAATTTTGAATTCACAGCATAGAATTTCTATTTTAATAAACCCACACTTTAAATATTGTGTCATTTATATTATTTAAACTCTTCGTCAGTAGGCGCCATTACTGACTGGCAAACAGTTATCTTGCCTTGTGTTTGTTTTGCTTTTCTTCACTCTTCAAGCATTCTCGAAATAGTTTAATTTTAAAACATTCCAATATTGACAAGTGAATAATTCCAGGCCATGGAATTGTAAATGCATGAATATTTGCAACAATTGTCCCAACAAACTTCAGTCGTGCATCCAGTTGTGAAAGTTATAAAGTAAAATGAATAAATACATAGTCAATTACATCTGTTGTATATAAGGTTATTTACTGTGTTTTGTACTACGTATTTCGGCCTCGTTTGCTCATTATCAGGTATATCTAACACACACAAAAAATAATGGAGAAAGGACAATTACAACCGTAAATTGTTTAATGTTAGAATAAGATGTTATTCTTCACAACTGAAAACAACTTCGTAAAAATCAAGATTCAATCTTATATCTAATGCAGGTACTATAAAGTCATACAGAAGGTCATATTTTGAAAATCAAGGCGCTAGTCACTATCCATGAACATTCCAAAGACAGAGAGCAGTACACACAGAATCTTAAGTGTAGTATTGTTTCGTTTTCAGAGTTCTTCAGAACTGATTTACTAGTAATAAGGTGTTGAAATTTCAGTGGGATGGTGTCAAAGTTAACTTATTCAAAAATTGACTTGGAAGTCTGAGGAAAGACAGCAATATTTAGATCATACTTTTAGATAAAATTAATTTCATCTGACTTAATAACCGCATGCACTAATTGGTTCTGCAAATTACAAACTTTTTTAGCGTCATTGGATACTGGAATACCGAGTCAGGCACAATTTTACCTGCTACGGTCTTCTTTCTCCATTTGTACTACTTTTACTTCCTAACATACACGGATAAATATAAAAACCTGCACACACACATATAATGAAACATGGGCCTACATAACGACAGAATATAAAGCCATATTTAATATTTATGACCTAAAATAATCAATAATTATTTAAATAATTTTAAATTTAATTTCCAACTTCATTCTCTCAGTCTTAGCACAAATCCGGTTGCATAAACACATTACAAAATTCATTCATCAAACCTACACATTTCGGCAAAACTTCGCTTTCTACAGGCGGAGTTTACATAAATTACAAGTTTCAGCTTATTTGTTTTACATTATAAAATGCCACAACATACAATTAAAATTAAAGTGGCCATGTAATTACAGATAAAGTGAAAACCCACAACTTTTATAGTAGAAATAATGACGACCAACAACGAGCACTTTAACAAATGTTAAATACTTACCAACATTTATCCGAATGCGAACTTCAGCAGTATAAATGTGGTCCACATTGTGATATTTTTATAATTTTAAAACAAAAACACACTTTAACATAATTTGTAAAGTGCAAAATGACGCAAAAATATTTAATTTCAAAGTGTAAATAAACGTAGTAGAAGTTCCTTGATGGCAAATATGAATATTCCTACCTTGTGTTCCGGATCGTGGATCCAAGATGCCACTGTCTTTGTTGACAAACTTGCACTTCGACATGGAGAAGCTTTCAATGATTTTCGCCTTACAGAAATTACATGCTAAAGGTATATCAGAGAACAAGTTTGCAGAGATAACAGGTTAGTAAATGTCTATATAACATTATGTTTCTATAATTTATAATCTCGCTTATTCATAATTCAGCTCAGCTTCTCCATACACTAATAAGCTGCAAGACCCAGTAATTATCAGCAGTTTTGGTGAAGATCCAAATCTTCCGTTGCGTCGATTTGTCTTGGATCATTAGCTGAAGCCCATAGGTCCTGAAGCACTCATGGCGGTGATTAAGAGTTTATTTTCTGAAGGGACGTGACGCCGTGAATTCTGGTTAGGAATCTTCATTTTATTTCAGGATGCAAACATGTTCTACCAAAACGTTTGCAACCCAACCTAACCTAACCTAGCAAACTGCTGTTCTAAAAATACAAGAATTTTGCAGCCGAAATATGTAGGTGATTTTTTTAAAAAACCTGCACTTTCAGTTCGTTGTAAACACAACTGGGATGCCTCACTTTACAAAACACTTTGGTTTGGTCACATTCAAACCGCCACAAGTTAACCCACAACGTAACCTGTAAGATGCAAATTAGTTTTCACTGCTTCATATGACGGAATCCGTGATTTCAGTTTAGCCTGTCAGTTATTCTGTTCTACTTGCAGGTTCTTACTGTTAACATAAGTCAAAGGGCTTTGTAGCATGACGAATTCTAAGAAGTAAAATTTTCGAATAGACTTACAAGGGTAGATAATTTCTGAAATTCTTTAAAAAATGAAAAATTAATCAAATGGGAAAAATACCTTTTATATTAATTGTCTTTTACTAAATCCGTTCTCTTGCGCCGAATTGCAATACCTCAGTCGGTGAAGGAAGTTGGTCTACCAGCCACAGTGCATTTTCCGTCACGTGCGGACAAGTTTCGCTGCCGACAACCACGCAAATTTAATAAGTTCCATAGCTTTTGTCCCGGTTGATAAACTGATAGGAACGTAAGACTAGTCACTCAGTTCCACACAGTGACAAGAATGAAAATTGTGGATCTTTACTTCCACTTCATACACCGCTGTGGCGTTGTAAGGTGTCGCTAGTGAAAATTATTCTTTAGCTCTTAGGTTTGGTTCCGCAGGCCTACGTTTAACTGTTCGACTGAGTCTACTTACTCTAAGTATAATATGTTTAGACAATGATAAAAAGAACTAATAGCCCATATTACGTGTATATCCTGCTGTTAAGTCCACTGATCTTTGTGCATCACTGATATAGACCTACTACTGTTGCTTGTTACGTTTTCTCAAGATTTCCCAGATTAACCTCCTTCATTTTATGTTCTATTGCTTCACAAAAATAACCAGACCTTTCTTACGCCTACCAATAACTTAACTGATGTAACAGATAAAACTTATAGGTAATAAAACAATATTCCTGGGAGCTTCGAAAGAAAATTCAACATAAAATGAAAATCATAGAAATGAGTCTTTGTAAAGCACACTAAAGCCAAAGATTTATTAAACAGTTTTTCCAATTGCTTACATTTATTCAGTTAATTATTAACAGTTAATATTATTTTGCATAAATGAAAACACTTACAAACATTCCCAAAAAATCTATGATTTCAGTGTCAAATTTTACTATTTCTTCCCTGGACTTGGGTTATGTAAATGGCGAATTATGGTTCAAAAATGCTGTTAACTCTTTAAATGGCTCTAAATAACAAGGATACCATCTCAGTGAGGTTAAATATTGGCGACTGCATCTTCACAGTAGAATCTTCATCGGAAAAATTGACAAAAAGAATGCGTAAGCAAAATACGTACTACAGAGGACGCCTGTAAAACAAAAGGCAAAACGTTACATATATATATTTTAAAAACAAATTAATTTACCAAAACCTACAGTCACCAACTAAAATACTTTCGCTTTATGCTGTATACATAAAAACAATTTATACAAAATTAGAAGAAATTTTTAAACAGTTGCTTTATGTAATTCAAGTGACTATTTCAGTTCTAAATACGTTCGTGCATTACGGCAGGTACACCATAAAGACCAACTTCATTGTTTCTACTTGTAGAACTACATGTACTTTGTAGCACTGCAACACAGCTAAATTACTCAGTTTATAAACAGTGAAAAGACAAGAAAGGAAAAAAAAACAAAGAAATTTTATCCATTAAAAACAAGACATTTAGCTGGATATTCTCTACACGTTTGTCACAATGGCTAATACAGTATATTATATGATATTACGTTGGAGCTTGGCGTTTGTCTGAGGTATATTTTTATACACAAGAGATTTCAAAGGCTAGATCCAATTCCGTTATCACTTAATAATATTTTTGTTAAATGATGAATTCTGGAAGGACACGCACGTAAATTACACCTCAGATAAAGGACAACTTCCAACGGAATATTTTTATGTACAATAAGACAATATCTTTTGAATATCCATAACGGTACACACTGAAGAACCTTGCAGTTAGAAAAGTTGTATTCTGAAAAATGTTTAATGAAGAGATGGAAATAGAAAACGAGAAATGCTACAGTATAAATTAAAATAAACTTCTCCCGCTGCCATGCTTAGATTTTTAAAACAAAATCTGAAAACCTACGTTATATATATATATATATACATTATACATTTACACAAATCATAAAGATTTACTGAAATCTTAGTAGTAAAATAATTTAAAATTAGCTTGTTGTTTCAAAGTTGAAATAAAAGCCTCAACAGAACTTCCTTTTAATAGGAGTAGAGTTCCTGTGTCTAGGATGTTCATTTAGCTAAACGACGTATGCAAAACTTGTTTACGACAAAAACATTAAAAATCAAATTACGGCTTCCTTTGTATCGTAGCAAGAAATTGTGTAGTTGAAAGAATTCATCTGGTTGCTAAACTCCCAGACGGTAAAACAGTAAGCAAACCCCGCTGATAATATTATACTACATCAAAACAGCAATTTTTTCGCCTCATAGCCAGAATTAAAGAATTACAACAACCGGCAAATCAACAAGTAATATCATTCATAAATTATTCCGAAAATGTAATTTCTTATAAATATTTATTAGATAATTGTTTCTTCTTAGCTGAGAGTTATAAGCATCGCTGTATAGATTGTTAGGGTGACGACTGTAATGTATCAACTTTGCTTATCCCTACGTTTCATAAAAGCCGTTTGATTTTGTGGGCTGGCATGAAGCACTGTCACTGAAAGGAAAGTATTGCACTGTTTTACGAGGTCCTCCAAATGTTTTGTAAATATATCTCAAAAAAATCGGAAGTAACTTCTACCATCTGTGACACACGGTGCTCTGTTCTGATACCTCACACTTTCGAGCAGTTCTCCAGCAGTACAGAGCTCACAGAAAGTATCTAACAATTTGCGGTGAAAATGTAAAGATATTTTAATGTTACGGTAACAAACAGTCTCAGATTATAGAACATTCAAGATACACGTGCAGATACACGTGCAGATACACGTGCATTCCGAATGCATTTTCACGCTGACCATTTCGACCCTGAAAATGACGAAAGAACGTTACGCTGTAACGTATAACGCACAGCCCACTTAGACAAAGTGCCACTGCAGAAGAATATTCAAAATAACTTCATTATATCCCAGATCACGGTGAAAACTTAAAACAATAACAAATATTGTCTTAAGGTGAGACATTCCGACGCAACATGTAAGTAAACAGAAAAAAAAAACACGTATTATATTTTGAGTATATGTTACTTTCTAGTAATGTTTTACACGTGTCTGGTGATGGGTTGCGAATAAGCAGAAACGTGACGTACTCTAGGCAATTAAAGTTATTTTCTTCCAATATGTAGCTGTGATTGACGACACACTTATTCTATTGTTTAATTAATTTTGCCTTTAAATTCTGTGTCATGGGAAAAAATAAATAAATCCTACTAGATTTCCTGTAAAGCAGAGGAGCCTGACAGACGAAACTGTGTGTAGCGCTGCGGTACGAGACACAGAAATGGTGTGGATTGCCAAATACATCCCAGCATCCCTCAGCAACCTCGTGTTCCTGTTGAGCCACCGCGGTGTCGCCCACACCTAACCTGCAATATTCTGTCACCTGTCCCACACCAAATGTCATCTAAGTACAGAGAGATTCTCTTTTTTTTCCTCTCCAGGTCACCAAGGCCTGGCACATAAAGAATCAGTTAGTGAACGTTCCATAAAGTCGTAAAAAGCACAGCGATTTTCATACGTTTATCACGTATAGAAGACAAAATAAAATGTCCATTTCACCACCTTGTTTTGGCGAAACCGTGTAAGTGGTTCTGTTTCAATTGTCGTTTTCCAAAAGCAAGTAGTTTTGAGTTTCGTCTTTAAAAGAGGGAAGGGCTGTGCATTCTTGCTATTTGCTTAAGTCTCTTGGTTGAGACTACAAGTGAGCGCCGCAGAACGACCTTTCGGTCAACGACGGACCGCATATACGATGGCTGCCACATAAGATTTTAATATTATAATATGTTATTATAAAATATTATAATACTTACAAATGTCTACAGTATTCAGTGCAGTAACATGCTGTACAGGTTTGTAGCCTAGGAACAAAACGCTATACCATATAGGCTAGGTGTGTAGTAGGCTATACTGTACTATCTAGCTTTGTGTAAGTACACATTCGCACAACGACACATTTCTCAGAACGAAACCCCGCTGTTAAGCGACGCGTATCGGTATTCACATCTAAGAGAGAAAAAGTTAAAAGGAATAGAGAAAAATGCCCTCTGAGAAATGAGATAATCCTTCCTCTTCACAAAGAGACAGATACAAAATTTAGAATATATCAGTAGGAAAGTCTAAAATGAAAACTGAAATTTGAATATAGTTGTTGCATGTAAAATGCGGTAATAATACGAAAATCTGTTGTAAAGGAACAGTTTTGTGAAATTGAGAAGATTCGTCTGGTTTAAGACGGATTCCAGAAGCGGGCCATCTTGAACAGACAAAATTTCTTGACTGGCTGAGAGAAGAGACGTTCCTACTGTCTAGTTACTTGCCACTGATAGCGGTCTGTCATACAGGCCTCAAAAGGTGCATCGTCATTGTGAATACTGCTGAAAACCAAATACTTCATGGTTAATTCTTAGGCGCTATAATTTCAAAAAAAAAGAATAAGAATATTACTTATAAATTATCACAACATTCTGCAATTAGATCCTCAGCTCAATCGGAATCACCAACTGTCCCACACAGCACTTTCAGACCTGCGTGTTTATCACACTTACTGTCGTATTATCAGAATGTTTATCACAGTTACTCTTGTATTATCATAAGCATTTATTTTAACGTAATTTATATTCTTTGTCTTAATTAACTGTGGAGTTTATTTTAATTAAAAACCTGTTCATAAAATTCGACAATTTCCTTACCCGCGCAAAACAGAATTAAATGTATGTCTGTAGGTTCTGTAGAACAGTACGTTTGTTAAGGCCTAAAATTAATCTCGTTTGGATTTACAGTAATCAATTTCATCCAAGAATAAATTCTTAAAACCCAAAATTTAGTATTTACAGTGTATCGCGTGGTGCAAATTTGCTACAATTGCGAAGTTCCTGGAGAACATTTTGCTTTGCGCAGGACCATAGTAGAGGATTGTTGTAAAGGTGATTTTATAGGAATACAAGAAACTGGCGCCAAATGCAATTAGTCACAACGCTGTGAACACAATTGACCTGCGGTACACACGAATAATGGTAACCTTCCAGTCCAGAACATAAAACATGCTGCTGCCTTTGCATTGTGTCCACAGGTGGTTACTCATTCAAAGGCTGACCAATAAAAATTAGGTTCTTGCTGACTGTTTATTTGTTATTGTCTCAGCCAAAGAATCACAGTAAGTTACGTCATTCTTCATTCGGTTAAATAGAAGCTGCACTCTTATAGTATCCACGACAGTACGTTTTTCATTCTTAATATCTTGTACAGAAGCTCTGCATCTCAGAGAAACATACTGCAGTTACACAGCTGTACGTGCAGTCACCGTTTATTATAGGATCTAAATGGAAAAAGAAGTGGCAATAGGACCAGTTGCCTTTTCCCCTGTCAGTACCATTCCAGCACTGCACCGTCTCAGTACCATTCCAACAGTGCACCGTCTCAGTACCATTCCAGCACTGCACAGTCTCAGTACCATTCCAACAGTGCACCGTCTCAGTACCATTCCAGCACTGCACCGTCTCAGTACCATTCCAGCACTGCACCGTCTCAGTACCATTCCAACAATGCACCGTCTTACACTGACGCTTTATAATTTTAGCAATTAACAGTACCTTTAAACTACTCTCTCTGTCTCCCAAGGTAGTCACGGTTTCGTCCTGTATACTTTGCACAATATTGACAGCAAATATTTTGGATTTCCTTTACAACGCAAACCAATAATTATGATACTTCCTTGTCTTTAACATTATTGTTACAGTAAGCCGAAGACACTCTGCCTTTATTTCATTCTAGTTACTGGGTAAGACCAAATTTTGCCACCATCGACCTATCGGGAGGGTTTATATTGAACCTTGATCTCCGATAATTAACTTCCACTGAGAGGATTTCTAGTAAAATGGATACGAAATTCGCACATATTATAACCAATAATCTTATGTCTATGTTATTATTATTATTATTATTATTATTATTATTCCAGTAGCCGCTTTTTTCCTTGTACAAATACAATTATCAAATTATAATCAAGAATTAAATTCATTGGTTGATTAAACTCTCGATTGTAGCTTTGAACGTTGCGCTGTCACTAAATTTCCCTAAGAAAATACTGTTTTATTACTTATTTATATAATTCTGTATGGCCGACCTATCCTGAACTCCTTCGAAGATACAACTTTAAGCGTTTAAATTCTAGAACATCCACTGCAAAGTTTAGCAATAAAACCCGCCTTCTACACACACGGTCCAGCAATTTGTTTCCGCACAACACTTACAACAAACAGCCAACATTTCGCCGTACAACAAGCATCGACCTAACTTCTAACGAAAAAGCACAGTGTTCTCTGTAAAGTGCAAAGTGCATATTTATATAAAATTCATGCATATTCATTTTAGTCTTCAGAAGGTTAACAACACTTTCGATTGTTTTACTTGCTTAGCTTTTGAAGTGGATTTTTTTGTTTAGTTCTTATTATGAAATCCTTTCATTTTGTGTGTTCGCAGCGTAAGAAGTGCTGTTTGAAAAACCACAAAGGAAACTATAAAACAGTTCCGTCAGATTCTCAGAGAATTGTCCCTTGTCATTTGACTATATCTGTTTATTCAACAAATTCTCTGGCACTCCCCACACCCGCAGGCTGTCTCCTCCATGCTTGTGTACAGCGGACACTCGAATGTGTGTCTAATTAACTAAATAACTAAGCAGCACAGTAAATAGCTCCATGCAGTAAATGTTGACAAGATAGAGTCTAATAGACGTACAGCTCGTCGTCAATAAATCCCCCCCTCCCCCCACACTTCCATAGAACCCGTCTTTAAAAGAACCCGCAATTATACTCCATTCTGAACCAAATAAACCAATTTTACACATCATTCTATTTAAATAGGGACTACTTTAATATTATCCACCCATGTATGATTATGACTACCAAGCTGTCTCTTAGCTTTCCGACACGTGCTACGTTCCCAATCCATCTCAACCTCATTATTTATAACCCTGATAATATTCAGTGACGCGTACGAGTGAAATGACACCCAGCCACTCACCATTATCTAATATAGACCCACTTCATCTTCCTCCCATTTCTGTCCCAGTGCCCTCTCCAGTATTTCGATTTAAAAAGAAAACTCCTGTGGGCTTTAACCAATACAATTCGTAACTATCATTGATTATATTACTAAATAAATGTGACTGTCCCATATCATCATCATCAATCCACACCGTCCTTTCAAGTATTAAACCTAATCAGTCACGACACGCGAGTTGCATATTTTCAGAGGCCTTCCAAAGTTTGTCTTTCATTTTGGTACACACATTAACAGGTTTTGCGCAATCCTGCTGGCCTCATATTGTTAATCTGTTCCGTCTATTCCACCCATTATATAATCAGCACTCTGTGTTAAAGGTTTATCAGAATGGTTTTACAGAGTTCTAGACTTACTATTCTCATATTACTTCCTATATCAAACCGAAAAGTCTGAAACACAGGACCAGTCTGCACGGCCTGCAACACTACAAAAACGATGCTTTTCAAATCATTGCTCAACTTTTGTTATTTTTAAATTTTCTAAAATTGCATGATCTTAGATACTGTCGCTCTACTTACACTACGGACCAACGTTGGTACACAAAGTCAAAATATTTTCTCTTCTAACAGACTTCTAACAGACTGCCAAACATTTTTACTGGCAAAAGGTTTTTTGTACCATAAACAAATTTATTTAAGAATTAATATATATTTTTTTCAGTAACCTAACCTAACCTAACCTAACCTAACCTAACCTCACCTAACCTACTTCTGCAATGTTATCTTCAAAACTACACTTTATGCCACATAAATAGCTTACGTTGCAGTCGTGAGCATTGAGATATATTGCTTCACAGAACACACTATTTATTGTTTTCTTTCTGGCAGGAATTTTATTTAAGAATACACTTTCGAGCTTTAAAATCTTAAAAACATAAATTTATATAAAACGTTTAGTTTTCTTGCAAAATATCGACAAAAGTTACAAACCATTTCTCATCCATTAATCTCTCGTTTGACAGCATACGTCATCGGATTTTGAGAGCATCGTTAAATATTCCAACAAACAACTTAACCGTGCGTGCGTCAGCTGCAAAGTAAATTCTTAACGGTATTTATAACCACTCCCACATAACTGTTCGATTGCCTGCAGCGGCAAGACATTTGTCTCTTTTGTAAAACATCTGGACCGTCTCACGGACGCATCAAGGTCCGTAGTTAATGAGAACCGTAGGCTCTTTCTACACGGGTGAAGCAGTTGTGCGTCAGACTAACCATTCGGCTCTGTCTCGTGTCGAGTTTCAGAATGGGTGGCGCGCTTTAGCGCTACCTCAACACTACTACGTCACCAGAAATCCTGGCGTGCACAGAGACAACTGTCATTTTACTGCTAATATAATTATGACTATAATCAGAATTATCATATCATTATTCTCCTATCTTTATCATTATCCTTTACGTTTTAGTAACAAAACCGTTATTTCATACTGCAGTAAAATTAAGCCCCAGTAATTACTGGATTATCTCTTCCGTTTAATTCAGATTTATATTTTAAATCATCGTAGAACAACGATATAATGAAGTGAGCCGTAACTTGTGCACCAAAATCAAGTAGGCACAGAACGTGCGAGTAATTGTGTGTGTGTGTGTGTGTGTGTTTGTGTGTGTGTGTGTGTGTGTGTGTGTGTGTTTGTCTATATAAATTTAATAACATTTGTCATAATATTAGTACAGGCGTACCAACATACGCCGACGGAAAAATTCAAACATTACAGTTTGCATACGACACAAAATGAGGGTAACAATTAGTAGTTATGATAATAATTCAATTCTCCTCTATTAAAGTGTTATTTAATAGGACAAATGCCAATTACAAAACAAGCACAAAATATTAGTACTAACATTAACCAAATAATAATAATAATGGTTTGAGCATTTCAATTGCCTGTGTCGCCCAGCACCTAATACACCCTTATGGATGAGGAGAAAGTAGGGGCAGGTAGTGTAAGGCACATCGTTCCTGAGACCGGTTGTCCATGGTAAGAAAGGAAAAACGTAGAGAACCGTACATCAAACAATAGTTATTAACACCCAAAAGAAAAAGATTAATCTAAATATTATGTAAATATTAAAATCGTACTTAAGAAAGAAAATAGTTTGTTTCCATTAGATACGGTAAATACAAGATGGTTCAAATATGACCGGGACTGTTTGTGTGTAAATCTGGCGACATCAGTCCCGGTCATATTTGAACCACCTTGTATATAAGGGAAACAAAATCGCTGTTTACTGCAGACACCCACTGGGTGGTCATGTGCAGAGGGTTCAGCGCCGAACGTGGATTTTCATAAAACTAACCACTAGACTTTAAAGAGTGAGACAAAGAATGTAGGCCTGAGAAGGAAATTCTGCAATAATGCGGCAGTACATAGCATTTGTATTGCTTCCCATTTCTTCCCTTGTAACGGCCTATAATGAGGCACATGTACCTGGAATGTTTTAGCGAAAAGGAGAAGAAGAAAAGAATGCGGCATGTCAAGACAAATAAAAGGAATACACGAAGAAGATGACAATGAGACGGAGAATCAAAGTTTACAAACAAAGTAAAATATGGTACTGTCCCTTACCGCATTAAAGACATAAGCGTAGATGGAATGATAATTATTATTATTATTATTATTATTATTATTATTATCATCATCAACAGTTTTCAAAACAGGATGGAGAGGTGTGGACCAAATTCATCTGGTTTATGACCGGGATACGGAGGTCAGGTTCCAGGCAATACAGGGAATTTCTTGACTAACTGAGATAATATTAGCTTACCAGACATACTAAGGGCAAAGGAATTAGTCAGTCATGCAGTTAAATAGTCAGTCAGTCAGTCAGTCCGTTAGGTTAGGTTAGGTTAGGTTAGGTTAGTCAGTTAGTCAGTCAACCAGTCAGTCAGACAGTTGTCGCTAAATTTGACACCAGCTGTACTGCTGTAATGCTGCCGATAATACTGTGTAATATTAAGGGAGGTACAGTCAGGAATGAGGAAGAATGAAAATCCTGAATAAAGAAAGAATATGTGAGAGGACGTTTAATTAAATCTTTTTGAATAAGGATTTCATCTCTTTCTTGCTGCCACAGTTGTTCAGCTTAGGCATTCCAGCCTTACGTGCCCAAATTCTGCGTCTTTACTATGCTGGCAGAGCTCAGCCCTTATAATGACAGAAACAGAGGCCACCGAGAGATGTATAAATGTCTGATGGGCTATTTTGTATACGAAACGTCAAACATTTTAGACGTTAATTTTGTAACATGCTTTCCACGCTATAAAAGTCTTGAAAACAAGAAGCCAGCGCCACGAGGAGTTAGCAGAGCGTTAAACTCGGTCGTGCTACATGCTGTAATGAAGGAAAGGGCGGAGCCTTCCTTGTGGCCCCTCCCAAAACATGGCCACGCGGTGGGGAAAAGAGGGAGTCACGCCAGATTGGCATTAAGCAGCGTTAGTTAAAACCACCTTTTATTACTTTGATAATACTGGCCCGCCAAGCACAGAGGGGCAGAGCCACATGGGGTGAAGCTGGCGACTTCACGTAAGCACATCAGTATACGGGGTCCTTAATGAGCTTTCTTTTCGCTCCGCCCTGCTTCTCCAGCAGAACCCAAATTGTAGCAGAGGAACTTTGGTTTCCTCGCGACTGTAAAAGTGTTGAACGCCGGCACTGGTCTTGAGGGAACAAGGGAAGGGGTGAGGGGTTGCGATGGTACTTACACATGGGGCTAGATCGGGATTAGACCTCTCTGTCTGTCTGTCTCTCTCTCTCACACACACACATACACATACACATACACATACACATACACATACACACACACACACACACACATACACACAAATGAAATAAATAACAAACCTACAACGAACCAACCAACAAAATATAAATTGGCCTTCATCAACGCAGCTCCGAAGTGTCTCCAAGTGCAACACGATATCCACAGTCCTCTGTAACGTAAGAACAGAAATTGCCACTAAATTTCTAAAGTGGAAACAAAAAAATTATATATGTAGAGGGCAATATAAACTTTCCATTCCCTCCCTTCCACATCACCACTGACATCAGCAACGTTCCTATTTTCGCAGATAGTAAACCCCATTTCCAGATTTTTCATCAGTCAAGAAACTGTTTGTGTAGCAAAAAGTGCAGATTGCGAAGAAACACAAGAAGTAGGTCTACTGAGCAAACTACCGACTGTCGTAAAAAAAAAAAAGACTTTCCTTTGTGTGGTCACTTATTAATGTCCGCACATTAAAAGGTCAGAATTAGAGTACAAAAATTATATTTATAATAAGGCAGACGGTGTTCGTATAACGTAACATTGTGGCGCGTCCGTGCAACCAATTTTGCGGTAGAAAAGGAATAAGAATTACAAATTCTGTGTTTGTGTCTGCAGCCTCAGTTATCCAGCATAAAATGCGCATGCGTCATATTATATTGTCATCTGCGGTCTGTCCGGCTCTACTATATTTTTCAACGTCATCTCATAAACGGCACGATTTTCGGAAAAACGTTACTGAACATAAAATGTGTTTTGATTTTCTTTACAACTTTTGTCAAAAATCTTTCTCATCGTAAGAAGAAATAAGCGAGATATGATCAAAATTGTATATTGGTCTTCATGTACAGTACCCGTTATTCTTGTCGGGTATTAATGAACTTGTATTTTCTTGACGTATTCTCGAAAAATACTCAAAAATCAAATATCACGAAAATCCGTCAGTGGGAGCCAGAACCGAGTTGACCATGCGGACGGACGGACAAACATGACGAAGCTAATAGTCGCTTTTGGCATTATTGCGAAAGCCCCTGAAAACGGGCTAGTTAAAAATTGGGTATTCAACTACTCAGTTAAGTGTTCATGAGACAACAGCCTGCTCTTTCGGAGCTACACTGAATTACGTGCACAAAAATTCTAAATCTGCCGCGAAGGACATCAGACCTAAATAATTAAAACGTTGTTCTGCAGAAATTCTTGACAACTATCGGTGAGTGAGGTGGGAAACAAATCCGGTACACACTTGCAGCCCTGTGCTAATTCTATATAAGCCCTACGATTTGCCGTAGCATCAACAAAATTAGAAATTTACCGCACAGTGTGTTTATGTGCCAATCGTGGTTCTATAAATTAATAAATAAACTCTTTACATATGATTTGAAGACTGGCATTTGTGATGGTCACAGTATGTGTTCTCGGCGAAGTAAAAAGTGATGTTCTATATCCTATAAAGTATAATTACGAATAACGTCCTTCTTCAGGGGGGATGAATTAAGGCAAAAGTTTTAGTGTGACACGGGTCAGTCTAACTTTCTTCTTCTGTTAGCCCCATTTTATTATAAGTACTGTACCACAAAAGTCGGTACGCTCTGACTCATACCTGTGCAGTACATTCTGTTACATGGGCGCCAGCACGTTTCGGCCTTTACGTTGGTGCTACAGTCCGTTACACACACCTCGATACACTCAGGCTTACGCTTGGGATTTTAAACTCTTTTCCTATTCCACTACACGTTTCGGCTCAACAGTCATCAGGTGATTATTAACTACGCAATTGTGCTCTTTTGCAGTAAGATAAGTATCAAAGTGATGGCGGCATGTGAATTGCCAACTGAAAGTTCTTCACGATATTTCTTCTGAATTTTGTTATGGTATTCAAATGCTAAAAATTAAGTTTGTAATTTATCCCAAGTTCATTTAAATTCTCGTACTAGACCGACAGTATAAAACTTTGGTCTAAATTCATGTGCAATCGTGTATACTTTTCTTTACCTTGTTTTAACCGATAGACTATGGCTTTTATTGTCTATGTAGGCCTAGCTCAAAATTTGGCTATAAAAATCTACAGCCACTAGCCTACTCCAGAATGCAGGCAAGACATTACTTTTCATTTAGACAGTAACAGTGCGAGAATGTTTCAACTCAACATTTTGAAACTGATATTTATCTAACAGTCTCTCTATAGCCATAAAAATTTATTTTCTACCTGACAGAAAACACAATTCATTTCCATTGCAAGAATCAGTTGGACATAACGCACAGTCTGAACTGCTCTTAAAATTCAGCTTTCGTAAAGAGCAATTAAAGCAATTAAATCCTCGTTACTTCTAAGCAGGTTTAGGTTAAATGGATGCTGTTTATTGTGTAAAGAAACTGATAATTAAGCAGAATTCAATTCAGAAGAACATCAAAATTTGCACCTAGTTTTACCTCTCAGTAAATATTAGCCAAAGTGTTCTGCAAGTAACTGCCTGTTAAAAGAAGCACGCTGGATTTTAAACAGCTAATTAACAAACACAATCAAGAAAAATCGCGCAAATGTACTCTAGCGCAATTAATTAAGGAGTCGTTTCATGAAATGTTTAAATTGCCTTGCGTAAACAAAACATGCTGTCACCTAGCTAAAAGAGTATTAGACCGTTTAAAGTGAGCTACACACGTTAATGAACGTTATACGGGTACACGAGTATACAAAGAGTGCAAAGTGGGCATATAATATGTACAATCTCATAAGAGGGCAAAATAGAAAGAAAAAAAAACTGTCATAAAGGAGAAGTGAGCAATACAACTACAGTCTGCTTCATTTTTTGGACTTACAAAATTACAATCACAAAAAACGTGAGGATGCTTCAGGGTAATAGTCTATAGCTCTGAAAAACTTAATAGACTGGCGTCACACTTTGGATTGGTCCTTTGTTTCAGTGCCATATTACAGCCTTTAAAGCCCAGCGGTCACCACATTGCCATCAATTTAGCACTAACTGCATTTTGCTACACAGTAAACACAAAATTGTGCATTTATAATTTTCACAATAGGAGGCCAAATTTTCGACAAAACCCACAACACTAACTAATTTCATTACAATTAATATTTCCTGTGTTTTCGGTGAGGTAAAATTTGAATTTTTAAATGATATTCACGTTCGTTTTGTTACCTGAATCGTTGTGAGTTTGTTGACAAGCGTCATGTTGATACTAAATACAAAATTGTCATTCATATAAAATACTTAACAATGGATATGAAGAAGAATTTCAGGACAAGTAACACTACGTCAAAGGAAGTGCTCAATTTTTGTTTCAAAAATATGTCTCTAATATCTTTCAACTCAACAATTTCAATGTGAATAAAATCCAAGAGATGCAACAGTATGCAGATATTTATTTACTGCAAAACTACTCTACATGTTTCGGGTGTCACAGCACCCATCATCAGGAGTATTAAAAACTGTACCCGCAGCCTCCGGTACAGGTCATAATAC
>Ga0123355_10003477_pt1 | contig 22582 bp, 14 predicted proteins | sample TergutEmb28metaG_3_FD_89872 | JGI IMG/M metagenome (GOLD analysis project Ga0123355, IMG submission 89872) | Embiratermes neotenicus P1 segment gut microbial communities from Petit-Saut dam, French Guiana - Emb289 P1 | ecosystem: Host-associated > Arthropoda: Insects > Digestive system > Gut ... | reverse complement strand
TAATTATATTAAAATCCATGTTGATGAAATAGTTTGTGAGGATGTAGATTGGTTTCATCTTATTCAGTTAGGGTCCAGTGGTGAGCCATTGTGAAATAGCATTGAAACTTAGGGTTCCATAAGAGGCAGAATATTTGTGTGAGTACATGAGCAGCTGTCATCTGTTTCAGGTAGGGTTCAACAATGATCTGATATGAAATAGTATTAAACCATAGGTTTTCATAAAGGGCACAATATTGGTCGAGTACGTTAGCAGCTGTCGTCTGGTTCAGGTAGGGATCGGTGATTAGCTGTTGTGAAATAGTATTGAACCTTAGGATTCCATAATGGGAAGGATAATTGTTGAGCACATAGGCAACTATCATTGTTTTGTAAAGGTCTGTGTTGTGGAGAGATGGGTATGAATCCAAAGTGAGTAAACCTTGAGTAGGACCAACCACCCTTGCTCCATCGTCCATTATGATGTGCATTACCATCAGCAGCTGTGAAGTGTAAATTGCATTAGTTTGTTGACATTGACCTTATGACAGTCATTGTGGTCCAGTAAACAAGCACCAGAGGGTTGGTATTTGAGTCCCACACAGGACTGACAATTGTGCAATGCATGTAAGGCCATTGTTATAAAAGCTGTTACACATGCTACAAGGGCAGTGATGGACTGAATTCAATTTGTGTGTGTGTCCTTAAGGGCCAGTTGTGTTGCAAATTTGTAGTATATATACATAAACACACTAACATTTTCAACTTAGTAGAGAACACCAACATATATGAAATTTACTGTGTAGACCCTTGGCATTATGTATATTGGCTCTGATAGAATATCATATAAGTACTGCAGTAGGTTAAGTATGCGATTCAATTGTCATCCAAAATTATTCTAAATTTAATTAAATGATTAGCCCTGAATTTCTTAGTTTGAGTGTTTCTCCTGTTCTGAAGTTTTAGCTTGGTTACATCCCTGTTATTAATTGCCTCTTGTTATTCCACACAGGTGAAAAGATAAGGAGGCACCTACTCAGTAAGGGCTAAATGTGTTCCCTGTAGGTACAAAAAATTCAGTGCCTGAAATGTGTTCTGTTTCAACTACTAGACAATGGACATGTCCAGATACCACATTAATTCTGACTATAAATCATGCTTTTTAGTAGGCATAAAATATTTACCATAGTTTTACAGAATTTGACTTCCAGTTACAGTTTAGTTGGACTATTGAAGTTCAGTGTTTTTTTCAAATGTATAAAGATATTAGAATCACACTATGTAGTGTGAAAGTTGAAGTAAGAAGCCATGAAATGATGATGAATGGATTGGAATGCCTCCATCATCAAGGATTCGTAACAGCCTCTCTGCGTGTTAAGATGGAATGGTCAGTTAGTAGACTTTTGGGTTTATATGCCATGTGGTAGTTGGACGTTTAGGAGGAACATCTTGCCTCCATCTTCAGAGTGACTGTCTGGATTGTGTTGATGCTGAAGCGGTAGGGAAGAAAGGAGTCTGTTGGTTATATGGCAGATTTTTCCATATATTCAAAACACTCCACTACTTTCTTTACAACCCTATCAGCATCCACACAATCCAGATTGTCACCCTGAAGATGGAGGCAGTACATTTCTCCGACAACCTCGTCTACCACATAGCGTGTAAACCCAATAGAAGACCGCCAACTGACCAACGACCATGGTGAAAACATAAAAATGTAAGATGGAATGGATTTGTAACTTTTGGATTTTGGGGGGGGGGCATCTCATTGTGCTGTCTGTAAGAACAGTACTTCACATCCTTAACACAACTATTATTATTATTATTATTATTATTATTATCATCATCATCATCGAATTTTTCACTTCTCAGCTTTGGCTGGGAAATATTCACCTATCCTGGGATGTAGTAATCAACAGGATTAGGCTCGGTGATCTTATTTGTAGTTTAAAAAGTTTCTTACAATTTGAACATGTGCCAAGAATTACAGATTTTTGCAGTTGTATATATGTATTCGGGTGCAAGTTAAGTCATGTTAGACTTTGTGATAGTGATTTTGGAATTACTCCCATAGATGATATTAGTATCGGGATCACTTGTGCTGCCTTTTGCTTCCACATAGCACATATTTCATTCGCCAATTCTTGGTACTTGTGTTGTGTGTCAGTTATTGTTTTGGTGAGATTATGTGTATTTGGGACAGCTTTGTCTATCAAAAATGTGTTCTTTGTTTTCTTATTCATAAAAGTTATGTCAGATCGATTAAAAGGTATTGTTTTGTCCGTAAGTATGCTGTGATTCCAGTACAGCTTGAAATTTTCATTCTCCAATACATTGGCTGGTGTGTACTTATAATGTGGACTTTTATTGTCAATCAGTGCGTTTGTCAGCCACTTGTTTGATGCATCTGTGTCTACATATTGTTGGCTGAGGTCATACGGATGGCGGCCATGGCCATGCAAGGCTTTTTGGGACCATTGTCTCTTGACTTTGTTATTGTATTCTTCATCTGTGGGGAGTTCATTTGCCTTTGCATGGACTAAGTCCAGTGGTGTGCACCTATCATATGTTTTATTATTATTATTATTATTTAGTCACGTCCTTTAGCAACATGTTTCGACTGTTGCAAGTCATTGTCGGGCTAAACCAGGAAGTATAAAAATTTAAATGTACTTAAAGTATATAAAATTGTAAAAAGTTACGTGCCAAATTGGAATGAGGTCTCACCCTTGCAAAATTATTGTATTATACATTGTCTTCATTCTTGTTTATGTGTTAAGTTGTGCAGAGTATGTTGCATCGTAAAATTGTTATTAATTATGTGTTGCTGTAATTAAAAATTTTATTTTATAATATAAAGTGTCCCCTTATGGTTATTCTTTCATTTTTTGCTGGTAAAGTATGTGCTTTTTTAATGAACTGACCAATGACATCGATAATTATCATTTCCAGTTGGTAAAAGTTTTAGGTTTGGTTGAATTTAGATGAAATACTTCGAATCTCATAGGATGAAGCCTGTATAAAATCTCTGGTTTATGTCAAGAAACTTTTTGAGCATATCGATGTGCGTCACATATAGAGCTCATCTTTTGAACAAGATTATCATGTCTACACACTTCCAGTAGATGGAAGGTATTGGTTTAGCCTGAGGGTGACTTTCTGTAGTCAAAATATGTTGCTATGAGATGATGTGACTTATTAGTAATAATAATAGTAAATTTTGTTGGGGGTGTGAATTACTGTTATCTTTTTGGGAAGTTTTGCAGTCTCTATTAGCGGGAATAATTTAATCTTTGGAAACAGCAACAGTTTCAGAAACATTAGAAATGTGTTCCATCTCAACATAGCTACATTCCTCAGGACACTTTATTGTATTTACTTGCCATGGAAGCCTCGGATCTTATTTGGTGGGATGGATTTGTTGAATGCAGCAAAGAGGGTGTGATTTTAGGGATGTCCATATTTCAGGGTGTCTGGAGAGCCTGCATTGGAAGGAAGGTGCAGATTCATCAGGCAGTGATACGGGCAAACAAGATCTGGATGATGATACCCACAGTTCAGTCAGTAATGTACAGTTCACTGTTGGAGACAGGTTTGTTGGTTTTTCAGTGGATATAGTTTTAAGAGCAAAAATATTGTGGGTTTATCAATGCATAATAGAGTTTTTTTATTTTCAATGTCTTAAATATTGATTTTAGATATTTTTAGGCACATTTGCACAAGTCACAAAAAGAAGATAACCGTTGACATGCCTGTCTGTTCGTCCATCTGCATATATCAACTTAGCTCCCACTAGGCAGATTTTTGTCAAATTTGATCTTTCAGGTTTTTATTAAAAAGTTCTCAAGATAATCCAGATTCAGTTAAAATCGGACGAAAATATCAGGCACTCTACATGAAGGCCTAATTTATGTTTTGACAGCAGTGTGAAATGTTTAATGTCTCAACAAGATTGCAAATTGAGCTCATTGTGGCATTCTCTTGGAAACACTCAACAATTTATATTGTTGACAGCAACATACGTCTCAGTAGCACAAAAGGTATGCATTGTTGCCTTTCCATGGGAACATTTTCAGTGTTCCAGTATTGTTGACTGACATTAATTCAACCATACACAGAACACATTACATTTTGATGACAAGAGTGTTTACACAAAGAAGAACAATGTTGTGATACACGTACATTGCCTGTCTTGTTTTGTTCTGTCCCTTACCCCTAAATGTTTAATCTTTTAAGGTACAAGAGTTGCAAATGTAGTAATTATTTATTGCTGTAGGCTCACTAGTGCTTTGAATAATATAAACCTTAAAATACATGGAACTATCAGTTTAGCCTAATAGAGGACATTCTGTGTTCTTATAATAAAAGCTGAGATGCACTATTTCTCAAATTTATTTTTGATATAGTATTCTACATGTTTCGGACAAATCTTCTGTCCATCATCAGGAGTCTTAACACTGTATATGCAGCAGTAGGCATTTGTCATGCTAGTTATGTCAGCTGTCTGCTAGCAAGGTAAGGATGGAACAGTGTTGAGACTCCTGATGATGGACAGTAGATCTGTCCGAAACATGTGGAGTTCAAAAATAAATTTGAGAAATAGTGCATCTTGCTAGCTTTTATTATAAGAATATACCACGATGCACGGTCCTCTGAATGTCAAATGACATTCTGTGTGTGTGTGTGTCATTTTTGTGGTTATTAACCTCCATCATCATGAATGACCATATGGGTCTGAAGCACTGGTAAATGGCCAAGCATGCCATATGCTGGTGTCTGTGTGTCTACTTGGGTATGCTGGTCTCTTTGTGTTATTTGGTAGCAGTTTAAATGTCTTTACTAAGCCAGGAAAACTCAGGCTATCACAAAATATAATTGGCATTTAAATCTGTGTGCTAAAGGTTAGTTATCATTTTACCTTTTTTGTGTGAGTATGAAACTTGGCTTCTTATATTAAGGAAATAACATAGATAGGAGTGAGAAGGGAGGGTTAGGAAAAATTTGTTTTAAGTGGAGGGATGTAATAGGAAGATGGGAAAAGGTAGCATAATGAGAAGCCTTGTATTCTGTGCTTGTAATGAAATGTGATTAGGATTATAAAATAAAAGGCAGTGAAATGGACAGGGCATGTAACATGCTTGGGAGAGATCAAAAATATATACAGGATTGTGGTTGGAATACTTCGAGGGAAGGGCTGTTTTGAAGATGTAGGACTAGCGAGGATAACATTAAAATTAAACTGGAAGAAATATGATTTGAGGTTGTGAACTGAATATTTATACCTTAGGACAGGGGACCAGTGGTGGGTTCATGTGAACACAGTAGTGAGTGTTTGGGTTGCGTGAAAGGCTGGGCATTTATGAACTACCTGGGTGATTATTACAGTATGAATGTGGACTGTGTTTGCTGTGAGAATACTTTTTGTTTGCAGCTGGGCAGAAGAGAATGAACCAAAATCTCTGCAGTCGCAACTGTCAGTGGTCCAATCTGATAGCCATGATACAACTATGACGATCATGGAGAGAGACGTAAGTGAATTGCATTGTCTGTTTCAAGTAGTGTATGTTAGGATACTTACAAGATTGTTTCTGTCATTGTTTAGCTTATTGGTAGTAAAAAAATTTATCTATACTAACTTAAGTACTGTCAATGATATATCTTTTTCTACTTGCAACTTTGTTAACTTTATGTGGCTTGATTGATATGGTGTCCATTCTCCTATATTCCCTGTATTTTTTCCTTTTGATTTATTGCCAGCTCTTTCCTTTCTTCCTCGTGTCCCCTATCTTAATAATTCTTTAAAAATGATGACAATTTGATGTATTGTACTGAAACCACATTTCCTGCATTGATCAGTACATATCAGACAGCTGGAAGGTAGACCAAGGATTCTTGAATTATATACAGGATGAACACATGTAGATGATTTGAATGCATTATTGCTCAGGTGTGAAACCTGAATGTATTATGTGTTAAGCTACATAACAAGGTGTTATGACCTACCCGTAACACTTTACGGAAGTTCAGTGAAGGGGGTCAGTAGCCTGGTACACAGGTGTGCAACTCTAAGGCACCAGATCATCATAGCAACTTCAGTGTGGAACTTGCTGAATGTTGTCTGTCTGGCGCCTAGAATTTTGAGGTGGCACCTTGGTTTTTAGAAAATTATGCTGGTACATAGAGTGTATCTGTTGTAAGTTCACTCCACACATATGTAAGTATGACAGGTGTACCTAAGCACAGAAACAGCTCACATCATCCCAAGTTTTGGCAAGTAGTGGGCACTGGTGGAACATGAACAGCACCATTTATGTACACCTGGATGAAGAAATCAAGTGGTGTAACATGAGGAGAACAAGGTAGCCAAGTAATAGGGCCACCTTTGGTAATCGATTTTCTTGGAAGCTTTCAACCTAAGAAGGGCCATAATGAAGTCTGAAATTAGGAGGCACTCAATTTTGCAGGAATAGCATGACATTAGCACATCTTTTCTTCCAATATCAGCATGAGTAATTATTCCAGCATGTCTAGGTACAACACCATTCACAATGTATATGGCAAAAAGGAAAGATGAGAATACATTTTTTTTGTACAGACCTCAAAAGCACTTCAGTTGGGACTGTCCCTTATACCTTCAAACACTGCATGAAGATTGTTGCTTCCCCAGATTCTAATGTTATGTCTGTTAACACACCCGGCCAGATAGAAAGTGGCATCATTGCTAAACACATTTTTTCCTATAGAGTACATCTTCAAGTTTTGAAAGAACTTAACAGTAAAATGTATATTAAAGTTCTATGCCTTCGACTATTACATATTGCAATAGTTGGTAGGGTACTGTAATTAAACCTTACACAAGCTCACAGAATTATTTTCATTGTCAATTGCAGCACGCTAAATTGTGGGGCATCTTCTCTTCTCAATTTTCTTGAACTGTTAATGAGAGCTAGTGCAATTACATTCACCTTAGATTCACTGACTGGTCATTTACCAGGGCATTTCCATTTACAAATGCAGCCAGCTTCATTGAAAAACTTACACCACTTATAAATGGCCATTTTTGTTGGTGGTCCCTTACCAAACTGAAATTTCCTTCAATTTTGAACATCAGATTTTGATTGTCAATACCAGAGCACATGGTTAGCCTCCTGCACTTGAAACTATTTTCCACAACCATGGAATTAGCACCAATGATAGCAAAACTTGGAAACTCAAGTAGTATAATTCCAAAACTTGATTATATTACCCTAACTAAATGTATTTACTTCTCATTCCTGTGCTTTTCAGTTCATGAGCAATGTTACAGTTGCTCACCCAGTACAATATGGAACACAATTTCATCAATTGCAAAACTAGTCATCCTTTACTGTAAGGGAAAAGACACATTTTTAGGGTAAAATAAATTAGATTCAGAGAAGCAGTGAAATCAGATTATCATATATTTGTATAAAATAATTTAAGAATAGTTGCAATCTAGGATCCATCTGCTATATGTAAGAATGTAGGTATTCTCTTTCCTTCTCTGTTTTCTGTTTTCACCATGGAGCTAACGGAAAACACCCAAAGATATGAATTTTGCTCAGTACTGTTGCAAGTATGTATGGTAGCCATGACTGTTAAATGGATATGCATCTAATGTGGTAAGAGTTTTTGGCTGTGATACAAATCCTCATTCCCAGCATTTTTTTACTATGTGAATGAACTGTAATTCTTAAGTGTTATTACTTTATAATACACTAAAGACAGCAGCCACATCTAGGACAAAGAGTGGGTACTCCTTTTGGCATATTATACAAAGAAATTGATGCAGGTAGCTTAAGTAGTCAGAAAATTTTTATGTTCTGTTGACCGTGCATCTTTATATAATCTTGTAAATGAAACCAAGTTGGTTTCATTTACAAGATCAGTCAGAATATATGTAAAAAATACTTTAGTAGTACATGAGGGATTGTGGATGCATGGGAAAGCTTAGTTGTGTTAGCTGATTTGTACAAGTGGTATTTCTTAATGCATTCTGGTTTCTCTACCAAAGTTGTCTCAGTCAGAAACTTGCCTAGATGCTTCACACCCTCCTGTGGCAAGAGTTACTCCAGTTAAGAAGACTTCACTGACTAGTTTGTCATCACGAGAGCAACCTCCAGGAGATGATGAGACCTACTCAACTGACTCTAATTCGACAACTGATGAAGATCCCCGTCGGAAGAAACGCAAGTTGTTTCCTGCCTTTGTCCGTAAGCACAAATCCAAGACTTCATGATGACATCTGCTGCCACACAGGAAATTGAAGGAAATGAATTAAGAAGAAAAATGTATACTTTTGGGGTGCACAGCTTCATTTATGTTCTGTTGTTTAATTCTTTGACTTTAGTTATAAGCTATGGGGATTGTTATGTCATGTAAGCAGACACATTCAAACTTGAACTGTTTGTTCTTACAACACACACTGTTCACAGCCCATGTTCCCTACTGTTTTCTTCAAACCTCATTTCGGAGTTAAGGCTAGATGTGGTGAAGATCCCTGAACTATATGATACCTGGATGTGTTCATGTTAGCCAGGGGTCAAAATTTTTTAAAACCTCATGGCCAGAAAAATAATTTGGTTGCCAGAGAAAATTGGTATTTTCTGTTGCCTTGTTATGCTGTCAGCTTCACTTGACACACAAATTTCATTTTATTCCTGCTGTATCGTTTGTCCTAAACAGCTTTACGCCACCTATAGTACAATGGTAAACAAAAATTACCTTAAGAGAGAAATTATGACTTGCCATTAGTTCACTGGATGTTGCTCCTGATTTTATGTGCCACAAACCACTAAATGAGTTTTCTGGAACTTCACAGTTAATGTTGAATGCTAAACAGGAAGCTGACAGCAGTAATATTGCAGATGCCACTGGCCACCTGGCAGCTGTATTTTTCAGGCCCTGGTGATTCCAAGTTCCTGAATTCACACAAGATGTTTTTCATATCTATGCTTGTGTATGCAGGAATCTCAGATGTTTCGTTCTGCAGTCTGTATAAGCTTCTCACAGGGTTCTGTGACTTTCAGTTCTTCCCCTTTGCGTCTGCTTCCCACCATTGTTGTTTTTGAGTAACCATACTCTGAGAGGACAATGTATCCTGTTTACAGTTGTCTGGAATGTAAAGGTAAAGGTTACCCCATAACATGCCATTGGAGACACAGGTGGGGAGTAGAGGTATGGCTCTACTCATACTTAACTTCAATGCTAGGCGGGAGTGGTGGTCAGTGCCATACCTCAGCTGCTTTACCCCCAGGGAAGGGCCTCAGTACCCATTTTCGAGGAGGTTGTGTGGCGTCTGGGATGTGGTGCTCCATAATTTGGTTTAGATACTTTGTGTTCTCACATTCAGTGAAATCCTGTACATAACAAATATTTCTTCTGGTCAAACCAAAGTCCCATCTACCAGTATTTACTGCAATTAAATTCAGTAAGTCAGCCATATTTAGTCTAAGAACTTCTTGATCTTCTACAACCCAGCCTGCAATTTACTGTAAGTATGGTTGAAAGAAGTACTACATTCATGCTCGCTCTCTGCCAGAAACTGTTACTACACAGTCACAATTTTTGGCAAGTGACGTCACGTATTGTTCTTGCGCTAACCCATGCTGCTTGTGCCACCAAAGTTACTTTGATTCTAAACTGAGTTTCTTTCAACTTTTACTTCACACAGCGTGGTTTTAGAAACTGAATTTCAACTACATAATCAGTAATATAATTTACTGTGTTTACCCACACATGAGATGAGAATTTTTTCCTCATTCATCATGTAAAAAATGGGAGGTCACCTTACAATCATGCACTAAGTTAAACATGTTCTGCATAGGTGTTGTCCTAAAAACTGAAGATTGAGAGGGGTGGAGTGGGGTAGACTGATATGCATTGTTGCCTGTGTGTTTCAGTAAATATGATGTGTGTGTATCAATTATTTATGTAACATAGTTATTGTGTAACAGTTGTGTACACTAAGTCTTATAAGAATATGGGCGGTTTTATTGGTTATTTTGAATAAGTCTTCATTTTGTGAAAACCTTGATTGAGTGTAAGAAAATCCATCCCTCCAAATTTCATTAAATAGACATTTCACTGTACCAACATTTGGAGGGAAGTGTAATGTACATGTTCAGGGTCATTCTTCTACCAAGTAGTTGCTGGCCATTGTTTCCAAAACATAGGTATGTATCTAGTGACACGCATATCCCATGAGACCACATTCTTATACTCACTGTTGTTAGAACCTCAGATCTCAAAAAATACTGTGCCATAATGGAAAGTAGAGTTGAAATTATGATGACTTCTGAAGCAGGACATTAACTACACAGACATTCTGAACCGTCTTTATCCTAGATATTCTGTTGGCAAGGCATCTCTAGTGTATGATACTAAAGGAATATATCGCTGTCAGAGTTCAATGAGAATATTGCAGTGTGTTTCCAATTAATTTAGCCCTTTGCAACAATGTAATCATTTACAGTGATTTTGTTTGTTGCCCTTCGACATGAGATGCATGAATTCATTATTCACCGAGAGTGACCTTCCTGTGTGTTGAAGTAGGTTATGTGGTCTTTCTTTTCCGATAATGGCAGCTTATCACCAGCCTCACAGCCCTAAAAATGAGTTTCTGCTCCCTACATATTGTACATCCTGATCTTGCTACATGGTGGCATTCATTTAAAATCTAGGACAAATTGTACAAATTTTAATAGAAATTATCTCTTCTCTGCTACTGCCACCCCCTTATTCCCTTCATATAATAATGTCTTATTGATATAAATTGTGATCTTAAGTTATTTCTGAACATCCAGATAATTGTGTAGCATGCATAGTAAGTACCATATTTACCTGAATGCAAGACAACTCTAATTGAAGATGTCTCCCTCCTGTAAATATGTCTGCCAAGGGAAAAAGTATTTATCCAAATCTAAAACAACACCCCCAGAAACAAAATTTCTGCTAAGGTAAAATATTTTACTATTGATTTTATACACATAATACACAAAGCATGTCAGATTCTATCTACCTTTACCAATTAGTGTCACTGTCTCCATCTTCACATGTAGTGCATCTTCCGTACACTCATTCCTATTCCCATCCACTTCAGTCATTCCATGATGTATCATCATCAGTCTTGTCCGTTGCATCGGGTATGCAGTACTTCTTAAAACCCTTCACAGTCACTTACGGTGAGATGCACTGCAATGCCATTATGATCCACATCGACTAAATAATAAATTTATATTTGTTGGTTTATGTACTTACTTGAACACATGTAGATTCACAATTTTCTCTACAGATTGTGCTAGTGGTGTTAAGAATTTTAAGTATGTGTGTTCTGGATTTTTGTGTTGCATCATGTGTGGTCTGATCACTCAGAGTTTGTGGCTTTTTTTATGGTTTGTAATTTGTGCATTGGTACAGGTTTTATTTTTTAGTCTTATAGTTAATTTTTAATTTTTCAGTAGCCATTTTCAAGTTTGTGCCCTTAGACTAGATCTGTTCTCAGGTGCATATCTTAACAAGTTTACCGTTCCTATGGTGCCCATTGACTTAGAATAATGCAATCAAAAGGGTCCACCAAGTTAGGTGCTTCTTTGCCTTAAGTTGGAAACATGGCCCAAAACGCTGTGCTGCATTAAAAAATTATATGTTGTCAAAAAAACTAGGACTGTTTCAGATAATGTTATTCATGCTGAGTTCTCTATTTTGTGTACACATGATGATTTGGCAATGCAGGCCTTAGTTTGGTGTGGTCCATTTTGGTGCTTCATGTGTGAATTTAAGATGACCTCACATGTTTAAGCACCAAATTTAAGGAAAAAACCCTGCCTTGCATTCGAGTAAATATGGTATTGTTAGCCTGGTGCAAATTAATATACTGCATCAGTAACTGTAGTGTTTTCATTTACAGTACTTCTTAAGGAAGATTTTAATCCTACTTTTTTGTTCCTTGGGCTTCATACCATAATTTAAAACACATATTGCAGTAACACTAATATCATCTTGGGTGACCACTTGTGTCTAAGGCATGTTAAAAACCAGTGTTTCAGAATTCTCTGTCTTTTATCAGGGAAGTGCTGGCTGTCAACTATACTTTGATGCAGTTCACTGCACAAGATGTTTAGTGTATGCAATTGCCATGAAATATTCAAAATTTAAATATTAAAGCTGAATGCCTCATTCTTACTTCAACCCTCTGGAAATAAACTACAGCAAAATCTTTTAGTCAATAACAAAAGTCATTCTGATAAGACATTAAAATTCCTTGAAATGATGATTAAAGATGAATCATGGAACAGTGACCTCCCATCCACTTAACACCAATATAGTTTTTCAAAGTGACAAATAAATATGGGACTTAATGATGGTAGTGTAAGTATTTATGATTGTAAACATAAAGGAATTTAATGCACATATGTGTGTGTGTGTGTGTGTGTAAGGTCAAGTTCTTGATGTAAATAAATATATATATATATATATGTATATATTCACATAAAGAACTTGACCTTTTGTGAGGAGGACACTGAATTTAAAAATTTCTGTATTTTTAATAAAGCCTTGAACTTTTACACAACTGTAACACTGCAATATATAATAAACAATTACAGGGTCTTGACTTTGGGAAAGTAGGTTCAGGAAACTAACCCACTGATGTGTTTCTGAAATCCTGAGCCATTGCTGGTTTGACCACAGTATAGTAATATGACAGTTGTGATGTGAAACTTGGTACTCCTGTAACCAGTTTAACAGGTGCCTTTGATATTGTAGTAAGATACAGAAGTAGGGTGACAGGTTATTTACCATAGACTTTTTGATTCAGTTTTTGCCACTCTGTGAGAACTGGTCTAAATGATAACATTCAACCAACTGTATAACATGAATTCTGCAAGATATTGTAAATAGACGTATTTTTCTCTTTACTCTTTTTTCAAAGGAAACAGAATCCCACTTAAAAAATGCTTACACTAAGATACTGTAGGTACAGTGGAACCCCCATGTAATGTTCTCTGTCACGTAATGCTCAGTTTTATGATCCCAAGTCAATAAAACAAAATGTTCAATATCCCCAATTTCAGACTTTTCTCAATTTTGTGTTCAAATGCACTCCTCCATAGAGAATCTTAAGTGGGGATTTCACCATAGATTTTGTAAGTAAAAAAGTCTGAGAGAAGAGCTGCTGTGTTTTCATGTCTTCTTGGAAGAAAAGGAAACAGATGTACTTAGTTAAAAAATATGAACACGACTCAAAAAAGGTACTGTTCCTCCAAAACCATTTTTCCATGCCTTATTTGGTGGGTAATGTGTTTACAGGATAAAACTAAAGATAGTGTAGTAATATTGCTTTATTTTATACCTAAGCATAATATTTGTTATAAAGACAGTAATGATGATATAGTGTCTTTTTCACTTTTTAAGAATGATATTATAGCATCTGATATTTGGATGCAAGCTTGAATCCATAATGTTATTTTTATTGTATTACAGGAGACAGTGTAACTTCTGGGGGGGGCTGTATAGTACTTGTGTTTTTAGTATCATATTCATATACCTGAAAAGTTACTTTGTAAAAGGCACTGGATATGAGACAAAACAGTTCAAATTGACATCCTTCTGTCAAGGTTATCTCCACATGCAGACAAACTTATTGGGGATCATCAGTGTGGATTTTGACATAGCAGATAAACTAATGATCATATATTCTGCTTTTGTCAAATACTTGGGAAAAATGTGATTACAATGAGGCAATGCATCAACTTTTTATAGACTTCAAGAAAGCCAGTGATACAGATAGGAGTGAGATTCTGTATAATATTCTCACTGACTTTGATATCTCTATGAAAATAGTTATATTAAAAAAGATGTATTTAAATGAAACCTATATAGTAAAGTCTAGATTTGATATCCTTTGTCTGATACATTGCCTATTAAGAATGGTCTAAAACAAAGAGATGCTTTGTTGTCACTGCTTTTGACCATTGTTGAGAATGTGCAAAACTAGGAATGTTCAAGCAAAGCAGAGGGGGAGGAAATTGAAGGATACACATCAACTTCTGGTTTATGCTGCTGCTGATAATTTATTGGATGAAAACATACACACAATTAAAAAGAAAAAAATGTAGAAGCTTCATCATTTGCTAGCAGTGTGATTGGTCTACAGGTAAATTCTTAGAAATACATACATTCATGTCTCATGAACAGAATGCAGAATAAGTTATTTTTAAAACTGTCCATGCCATGGATTTTTACATTAAAGCACACCATTTATTACACTTACTAAATGTACAGTATTGAAACATGTTGGAGATGTTCCTTTAATATTTGTAATATTTGTCTTAGTGAAGACTGTGCATTTATAAAATATATATACAACCAACAAAAGCACTTTAATTTAATGGTGCATTTTTTCATGATATCCTCACCAGCATGTTGCAGCCACTAATATGGCCATCTTCAGGGTGATGACACAAGAATACAATTGTACTTAAATGTGTCACCATCACTCCATAATACTAAATATATATGTGGCCTAAATTGTATATATTTTAAACATTATGGATTGATGGTGACACATTTAATTGCAGTTGTATTCTTGTATCATCACCCTGAAGATGGCCGAAACGTGTCGGTGAACATATAAATAAAAACATACCATAAAAATAAAGTGCATTTTTTGGTTGTTTATACATTTTACATATCTAATTAATGCATGGAATGTGGAACATATTAAAATGAATGTGAATTTATGTGGTGTAATAAATGGTGTACTTTAACCCTAACAAATCAAAATTACATTCATGAAGAAGTTAAAAGGCAATTGAACTCAGGGAATGCCAGAATCTTTTGTCTACAAGTTTCTTATCCAAAAATATAAAGATTAAAATCAGAACTATAACTTTGCATGTTTTATATGGATGTGAAACTTTTGTCTCTCACACTGAAGGAGGAACATATGCTGAGGATATTTGAGAACAGGATATTGAGGAAGATATTTGGGCCTAAGAGGGACAAGGTAACTGAGGACTTGAGGAGACTGCATAATTAGAAGCATCATGATTTCTACTCTTCACCAAATATTTAGGCGATCAATAAAGAAGAATGAGATGTGGCATGTATGGGATAAAGGAGAGGAGCAAACAGGATGTTGGTGGGGAAACCTGAGGGGAAGAGACAACTTAGAAAACCTAAGCACTGATGAGAGAATAATACTAAAATGGATCTTAAAGAAATAGGATGGGGGTGTGAACTGGATTGATCTCCCTCAGGACAAGAACAAGCGGTGGGCTCTTGTGAGCACGGTGATGAACCTTCAGATTCCATAAACTGCAGGGAATTTGACTAACTGTGGAACCAGTAGCTTCTCAAGAAGCACTCTTCTCCGTGTTGTTAACCTTTTAAAGCCTACTGTTTTCGTGCTACATCAACAGGTTTAACATTCAACAATTGTACGCTCTGTCCACACTGTATTTGTGTGTTTTGTATTTATCTGAGAACAAAAAGCGACTTGTGCCACTTACATCATAAACTGATTGGTTTTTATAACCGAGATGAAAAGTGTTTACTGCGCGGTACGAACTGGGTCTTTAAATAAAGCAGTCTGCCATTTGTCTTTAAAAGTTTAATTACTTGAGTTACAAACCAGAGTGTGTTACCAAATATTTCCATTTCCAGAGTGCAAAAAATTCTCTAACCCAACTGAAAGTAAAATAAAGACATTTCAGAATGTGGTCTCCTAATTTCTGGAATAGAATTTAATTTTATTTCAACAATCATTTCTTTGTTTGTGTATCCTCAGTATACAGGATATCCAGCTAAATTCAGAACTTCCTCACAGACTGTATGTTAACAATCTCTATTATATAACTTGCTGCATGAACGGCATGTGTTGGAAATTGCCTCCTTCAACCCTAAGGATATGCTTGACACCTGGAGAATAAGTTACTGAAATGTTCAAAAACAAATCATTTACCATCCATCAAACACAACTACCTTTTTATTTAGAAAGAGCTACATGTTTCAGTTTTTTATGGCTATGAATCAGATCAATAACACAATACTTTAAAGTAAGGTAAAATGCAGTACATATATTATTCACCATATAGTTTTACTCTGCTGGAACCCACAAGTTTAAAATGTTTATTTATTACAACGTGAATCTAAAATATTGTATAATAGCTGACAGCTGTAAAATAATTGTCTTGTTAAGATGTATAATGGTAAAGTTAAAATATTAAATTGTAAGATAAAATTATTAAATAATACTTACATATATATATAAATTATAGTCAAGGCTTCAGCTACTTGACATAATGTAGATCTGATGGTATATATATATATATATATAATATTATCAGATCTACATTATATTAAGTAGCTCAAATTTCTTTACATATAAGTATTAATTATTTATTTCTCAGAAATTCTGTAGAATATAAGAAACTTAATGTTGGTTTAAATTGTTTGGTATTAGTGGACAAATTTTTGATATGAGAAGGCAGATTGTTAAAGACCATGATGCCAAAATTTAGATTCCTTTTTGATTGTTAAAGAACTTGATGCTAAAATTGTAGATTCCTTTTTGATATGTTGCTAAATTTTGTCTTACGGTTTAATATTTTAACTTCACCTTTATACATCTGAACAAGACCTGTAATAATTTTACAGCCATCAGCTACCACATGACCAGATTTTACAGTTTCAAATTTTAATAAACACTGTAAACTTGTGAATCCCACACAGTGATACCATATAGTGAATATGTATGTACTCAGTTTTAACTTACTTTACAATATTGTGTTGATGGCCCAATCATGGTCATAAATGACTGAAACATGTGCTCTTTCAAAAGTAAATAGATAGTGTTCGAAGGATTAGTAAATGACTGGATTCCACAAACACAACACGATGTACTCTATTAAATTAAATTATTAACAACTGAAATTGTAATCTAAAAATTACATATACTATTTGATTATGTGTACCATTCCTATATGTCTTTCAAATGTCCCCTCACATGGTGTCAGACTGGGTGAATGAGCAGGCAACAAATAATGACTAATTACTTAGTCCCCAAAACGTTACATAAGGCAGCCAGTGAATTATGGGCTGTGTGCACAGTTGCATCATCTTGCTGAAAGAACTGTTCTCTCTCATCCCTTGAATTTTTAAAAAGTTGTACAAAAATTTCTCCAATGTATATTACTAATTTTACTGTGTCCAAAAAGATGGGGGGGGGGTCCCCACTATTATTTTTGCAGTGATGGTGCAGCATACCCTACCTTTAATGTCATGTAGTGGAAGCTCATATATTAATATAGGATTATCTACAGTCTCTGTATTTATGTGGCCATTTGAGTAAAACTGTACCTCATCTTTACAATAAGTTAGCGCTGGACTGACTTCGCCACTACATAATTCTTCACAGAAACAAAGGTGTACCACCACAGCGGTCTGCCTGCTGGAGGTTTTACACATCTGTAATTTTTTATGGTTTCAAATGAAACAATTTTTGACCACATGTAAAGGTGATATGTTACAGTGGTTTCCACTTATAACCATTTTCAGATTTTTGTGGAGGTGGTTCTAATCACCCTCCAATATCGGCTAATCTTTCTTCTGAAACATGTTTGCTTTTTTATAAACATGGGTCCGTGCATCGTGAATCGAATTTAACAATTTTCCAACTAGATGCGATTTATTCAGTTTATTACATTACTGTAGGCAGCTCTACATGTTTCGGGTGTCGACACCCATCATCAGGAACTCATACAACTGTAAATACAGCTTCTGGTATTGATTAACCAGATCTACTACCATCCACTTTTGTTGCTGAGTTGGAACTGATTCAGTTCCAACTCAACAAGTGGACTGTAGTAGATCTGGTTAATCAATACCAGAAGCTGTATTTACAGTTGTACGAGCTCCTGATGATGGGTGTCGACACCCGAAACATGTAGAGCTGCCTACAGTAATGTAATAAACTGAATAAGTCGCATCTAGTTGGAAAATTGTTAAATTCAATAAACATGCTTGCTGTTACTTCTTCATTAACACGGAACCTTTGTTTGAAGTATTGTTGCCATTTAATATATGTGTATTGTTGATTTCAAAGGACCTAAAACACCAGGAAACAATCTTCTAAACTTCTTATGATACTTTTTATAGGACTTTTTCCTTATAAGGTTTGTACAGTACAAATCCTTTGTGTTACACTGTATCTATGTTCATGAACCATAAGTAACAATTCACATGTTACACCCAGGATGCAAAACATGACCATGTGACTGCTTTCAGATGACACAATGTAACTGGGTATGCTACAATAAGACTGGCAGCGTGCAAGTAATGCTGTGCCCTATCAAGTTCCTGCATACGTGATTTCCACTTTCAGATGAATTCCCTGTATGTCCCTCAATCAGGCAGATTTGTGGAGTGAGGTGCCCAGTTTGAATTCTGGCCATGATGCCACTTATCTGAAAATGTTTGTGGTTTTCCTTAATCCCTCCCAGTAAATTGCAGGATAATATCTGAATTGAGCCATAAATACTTCCAAATCATTTCACACAATAAAACCAACAAGTGCACTAATATTAAAATTATATTTCATACACAATTTATCCTAACTCCAAAATGTTTTGCTCTGTCTTGTTCATCATCAGGGAGTTACTGAACATCATTAAAGCATATATAAAATATGGATGGGTTATTAAACACATTAAAATTTGTGCATAAAATGTGTGAAGATATAAAATTTGTTTGCAGCAGTGTACAGAACTGGTCCATAAAATGTGGTTGAGTTTTTTATAGGTTTTTATGATGGTTCATATCAAGGAGATGTTGGCTACCAAAACATAAACTGGATGTCTCCTTGATATGAGCCATTGTAAAATTCTATAAAAACTATAACAACCACATCTTTTTGACCAGTTCTACATGCTGCTATAGACAAATTTTATAATATCCATTGACATCTTATGGACATGAACTCCCTGAGGTTGATCAAGACTTGTCGGAGTTACGACAAATTTCATATAAAATATAATTTTAATATTAGTGCATGTGTTGGTTTTATTATTTTAATTCTTTGTTAATGCACAGACAAGAAAACATTAAGACTTCCAAATCATTTCACATTCATCATTTTCCAGTCATTTCATTTTATAAGGTTTATGGTATTGTCCATTTGCCCACATATCTATACCACCAGTAACTTCTGAATCAAACCAGTGCTAGTTTGCAACATTCATGGTTTTTATGGTGATGACTATGAATATGATCCCTTATAGTCTGGTTAACTAGTTACTGATATTCTTAAGGAAATGGTTTTTGTAGGAATTTGCATGAAAATTGTAAATTATGAAATGCTGATATTGGCTACAAGATTTTCTATGATCTGAACAGCATTTCTTCAGACATCACTAGATCCTTATTTTAAGAATCTTTAGCCAGTCACTGTTAAGCACACTCCCCTTCATCTTTGATGTGCTGTCCTTAAATAAAATCTGTTAAACTTCCTTACTTTCTTTTCATAACTTACAAACTGAAACATTTTTGCCCATCTTATAATGGAGGAAATGTGAGTATTGTGTTTCATTTACTTACCCATTTTCACAAGGCATTTCCAAGGAGGGAAGTGCCCTTTATTTACCACTTTCCTTATGGGAAACAAGGACCCAAGCTATGACAGACCTCAAGGAACCAATAAGGTCATAAGTGCACGGGTCATGCTTATTAGAATGGATCTTAAATGGGGTTGAAGGGTTGGAATGGATTTATGTGGCTCTGGACAGGGACTAGTCATGGACGCTTCAGAACTAGCTAGGCTAATCTTAGCTTCTCAAAGATTCTAACCCACAGACTGAATTTAGGTCTTTAAAAATCTTTACTCTCCTTAATCAGCCTGCTTAAGTATATATGCCATGTGTTCAAACATGACTATGATTGACCACAGTTTTTATACTGTCCTTCAAAATCTTTACATTCAAGTTAAAATGTGTGGCACATATATCATTCACAACTATAGTAAAAAACTTTTTAGGCTTTCACACTGGTGTAGATGGGGTTTTCATTCTTCTAGCTTTGGTGCTGTCACTAGGTGATGACAACCAACATTTTGAGATTATGCAGTGGTCTCATCTTTGAAGGTCAAAATGTCCATCTTCCAATATCATGGCTCAAAATGTTGGTGACTAGTCACCAGTGACTTGGTTCCACTCCCAAGCAGAATATAGGCTTCGGGGTAGAAATAGTTTTAGGATTGGGAAACATTCACATAAATATAGCTGGGCTGTAAAAGTCATGTAATAAATTTTTTTAATCACTGGTTGTTTTAAAGATATCCATCCTCCTGCTATGAAATACGACTGATATGCTGCTGGTTTTATTATATTCCTTTGTTAAGGTACATTTCATGTTTAAGATGCGAATTTGAAATCCAAAAATACTTTACAAATAACAGAATATTTTCATTCATTGGTTTTATAAATACCTGAACCCCAAATGAAATCGATATGCTATGGGATTTATGAAACATATGGCTTTGGTAACGTATGTTTCATGTTTACAGACACAACAACATGTCAAAGGATATATTTACAACATTCCATCACTTGTACAGTCATGATCTACCAACACGATACATACTAACTCCAATTATCGTGGTTTTTTCCCTAATGCTTTATAGTACCAATCCCTTTCCAGTTTATATTGCCTGTCATCCCAGATTAAATGAGATGGACTTTTATGTTCATCATCAAACTCAAACCACTTACTAAAATCAATGGCCAGCTTGGACCTCACCAACCCAACACCTCCTGCGTGTTCGGGTGCTGGATGATAAACTCGCCCAGTTTCTGGTGACATGAAAACCTTCCATGGTTCAAATTTTACGCTCAGCAAATCTCCTGCATGTCCATAGCTCAGTCGAGGTTCAAGTTGTCCATTTGCAGTATCTTGTATAACATGTGTAAACACAATGGGACAATCATCACAACGAATAAAATTTCGTTCACGCCCACACACTGAGAGGTAAGGAAACTCTTTCATATACCGTCCTGTTGTATTCAGTCTCAACCTTTTGAAAAAGAATTCAAGAAACTTTTTATCCTTGAAACAAGATGTGAAATTTTTCATCCGACTATCATCAAGGAACAGCATTCCCTGATGATCAATGTAATAGAAGTACTCCCGTACTGACGGTTCTGGACACTGACCTTGTTCATACAAACGTCTCACTTCAAAATACCTACATCTCCACAGCTGAAGACGTCTGATGTCATTATTAATTATGTATCGTGCCATACTGACATTTCAGAATGAAATTATTGCTAAATTTTATACACACTGTCACTACTGGAACAGTCACGCATCTTCAACAGCAATGTTTGTCCTTTTCACACTGGGCAAAAAAAAAGTGCAGACGGTACACATGTACTGACCAGTCTTCGTATCAGATCATCTCGAAATATACATGTTGGCATTAGACCACAAGTACATGCTAATGTCATCAAACAATAATAAACATAGATAATTTTTTTTAACTCTGGTCAAGACTATTACAGTACACACACCAAACTCACGTTTGTTTTAGTGTCCGCGTTGTGTCGCTACCGTCGCTGCCACAGATCATCTAGTGTGTTGCTGCACTGCTACCTGAAATTTCGAATTTACTCAGACCATAATGGCAAATATTCATATGGTTGACGAGTTTTTCTTGTTTGCAATATCAGACTTTCGTGGCGGAGCTAGTTAGCGACAAACCTCGGAAAATTAATGAACGTTAATTCATGTTTTAACTTCAAATTAAGCAAACTTATTGGTGTCTGCCTAATGTTTATGCGGCGTGCGTGACTAATATATTGACGACATAGAAACGCTGTGAATGCAAAAATGTGGGGAAACAACGAACGACTCGTTACATTGTTTCCGGCACAGGATTTACACATTACAGTCCATTTGATTGTGGTTGGACTGAGTGTACCAGCAAGGTTTGGAAGACTTGACCGCCTTGATTATGATTGGCTGCCCAGGTTTCTTACCACATGGCAATAGTCTCTGCTTAGTTGCATGCCCCAAAGTTCAATTGAATGTGGGGCAGGAAAGTGTCGCGTGATAAAATCTTTTGGTGAAACCTTTAGCGCCACAAGCTTCCTCATGCTGTAGGAAGTTTCCCAAAGTGTGCGATACTCGGAGTTTGGCTGCGAAATAAAGCAGATGTATAAGTACAAGAGCCATGAGTAAAATCGTAACATCAAGCGCATATAAGACATGTGAAGTTACCCAGTCACCATAAGCAGCCATTTAACAACTCGGACAATGTAAAGTTTATTAATAACCCGAAGGATGGGTGACGGTGAAATCTTTGAGAGAGTCTGGACCCTACATTTTAGGACACCTGCCTTTGCCTCTGATTGGTGCATACACCACGAGAAATGCTGCGGCGTTGTAAGCTATACTATGCGTACAGCTGTGCCTGAGCATTAATAAATAAAGAAGAGAAAAGGCATTTATATTCCTCGAATTCCAGTGACCAAATTACTATTGGTTACCAATCAGTTGTTATGTTAAGTTGGGCTTTGATTTGTATATCATT
>Ga0123355_10003476_pt1 | contig 22588 bp, 13 predicted proteins | sample TergutEmb28metaG_3_FD_89872 | JGI IMG/M metagenome (GOLD analysis project Ga0123355, IMG submission 89872) | Embiratermes neotenicus P1 segment gut microbial communities from Petit-Saut dam, French Guiana - Emb289 P1 | ecosystem: Host-associated > Arthropoda: Insects > Digestive system > Gut ... | reverse complement strand
GGTTTCCCCAAATTTGACACAAAACTTGATTGCACATCGTTGCTCGAAATTGCGCTCTTCCATTTCCGTGACACACACACAAAAACTGCTTCACAAGAAACCGCACTAAAATTAACGTGTTGATGCTAGCGAGTTGAAACTCATACTAGAAGTCTATGAGACTCTTATCTAACCTTCATGTGAACGGCAAGCCCGCAGTATTGCCAGATCATGCGATACGCAGGCAGTCTCATTACTTTATTTACAGACCTCGTATATAATCAATAATGTGACAAAATTTTGTAGTTAACTTCTAGGCGACATGCTTCGGCTGTAAAACAGCCATTATCAGGCCAAAGTAGAACACAGTCTAGGTACATAGAAAGTGTGCCTAGACTGTGTTCTACTTTGGCCTGATGATGGCTGTTTTACAGCCGAAATATGTCGCCTAGAATTAACTACAAAATTTTGTCATATTATTGATTGTATATGTTGTGTTTTTATACGGTAATAAATATCACTTTAGTACACTTATTATTTAACTTTGCAGAATGTTCGGGATTCTCGGTTATCTTCAGGTATACCATTCGAATACTACAGGCAGGTTCTGCACACTTTTACTTCCTCTTAATTGCAGTAAAATAAATACGTATAATGTATCCTGACGTACTTAAAACAACAAATAGTGAAAACACCTTTGTAGGTAAATTAGTCTTAAAACACGTTTTTCAGTTAACATTTGTAAATGTTGTAGAAATGGATTATTGCGAATATCAATTGTTATATATCGCCCTGTGGACAGCATCAACATGTAACACATATATGTTTGTAATTGTGGACGTACAACCGGCACTTCGAATGCAAATGCATAAATGTGTTGTTCATCTGTGTAACAAATTTCTCCCGACCGGTTATTAATAATTGCCATCAGACCGAAAGCTAACGAAAAAAAGTTCGCGCGGCAGCATTGTCTTTTTTTTTTACAGCGTCTATTAACATTCATCACTTACGAATCTTGAATTAAGTGTTGTTAGTGTCGTCACCGCAGGAGGTCGCACATGTATGATGTTATTACTGCTCCTTATTAGGGTGTTACGGAGTTCGTTATTCCACCGGTGGCATGAAGTTCATACCAAGTTTTTTGAAGTTCGGCACCTATTTCAGAACTTGAAATTTGGGTGGTGAGGGGGGCATACCGACGCAATCACAGGCATCGTAATTATTTCTTGAGCCTACTGTAGTCCCTTCAAGGAAGGAGAGTAAGCGAAAAAGACAACTACTGTTTATAACATGAACTGAACAGTGAGATTTAAGCGCAAATAATTGTATACGTTAAATAATTAACTGTGTACGTTAAATATATAATTGTGTACGGCACTAGTAACAGTTCCTTCGTTGGAAGCTCTTTACTGTAGGCTATTAATCTGTCTGTGCCTTTATATGAATTCGTATTTAGACGTTAATGAAAGAAGAAATTAGTTAATGGAGACATAAAAAATTCGTTGACTCGCAGCTTTTATAGGACAGACAGTGACGGCTCGTGAAGTTGTGAAGATGTCAGGGGAAGACATAGAAGTTACAGGCGCGGTAATTTTGTTGTTTGTCTCGCGTCCATGCGTGGCCACTTTATTGTACCACTGGCTTAAACTACTTTTAAATAGGCACTGTATGCTCCTGGGCGCTGTTTCACTAACATGTCTATAAATTATTCCAAGCCAACTTGTAAATATTTGCCTTTTGGTTTGTGGGTTTTGTTGATGAGTTTAACCGTTGTAATAAGAAACACGTGATGATAGTGAAGTAAAAAAAAGGTAAAGTAATCCCGTTATAGGCCTGGAGTGGCCCAGAGGGATTCAGGAAGTTAAGGTTCCCAGATTACATGACAGCGGCACAGGATGGTGGTATGGTTGTCAGCCTTACGCACCGGCCGCCTTTACCCCCCAGAAAATGCTCCTGGTACTCATTTCTGTTAGAGGCTGAGTCGACCCCAAGGTCATAGTGCGATCGGAAGTATTATGTCAATGAAAAATTCCAATGACACCATCTGGGATCGAACCAGCGACCTTCCGATTTGTAGCATGAATAATATGAAGTATTCGTAGCGTTTTTGTCCCCTTCTTTTCTTTTTCCCTTGGGTGCATTGCGTTATGCAATCCGTTACGTAGATTATTCGGTGAAGCAGAATGTTGTGAATTGAATTTCATTGCATCTTATTTTCAGAATGCCAGCAGAAGTAGCAGCAGTGTTGAGTACCGCGGTCTCTCGGTTAGTGTAATCTGCTAATGTTTCAGATCGCGGTCGATGCCCAAAGCCTGTGGTTACTGTGAGTTGGGATTAAACTTGCGAGCTGTAGTTACGCCGTCTCTATTGTTCCGTTGGCTATTAATTAAACATGAAACAGAAGGCAGAAGTGTCCGAAACGTAACATGTTGCAGCCATAGGAGAGTGTGTTAGAGGTTTCGTTGCTTTATTCTGAGAAGGCGGAGAAGGAAATGAACTGTCAAATTAACCTAGTCATGAAAAAAAAAAAAAGAGAGGAAAGGTGTTTATTGAACGACGTTGTCAGTTGCCAAGATCCTACAGCGTCGGCGGTGGATGAATTAAGTATGGGTGCGGAGCATTTGTGGAATTATACTGACAGCGGTAAAGCAAAGTATACTCCCATTGCTACTTTGCCCACAATAAACTTCACTTGAACTGGCCTTGGATCGAACGTGGGCCTCCACGGTGAGAGATTTTACTTCACATCAGCCAGTAGTCGCTTTCAGCAGTCATAAAAACTAATGAGAAGTGGAATGATGTGATGTATTTGGAAGAACTTCCATTTTTAGACCTCTTATTGGCTGCTAAAGGGTTTCAGCCTTCTCCCTTATTGTGCTCTGTGTATAGGCCTAAGCTTATGTAGCAGGTGGTGTCTGTCACGAGATCAAACAAACAGTAGTCAATGTCGTATAGGCTTGTAACCCCATTGATCCAGTCTTTTTTGAAAAGCTAGTAGTCGCTCAGAAGCTTTGGCAGTGGCTCGTAAGGAGTTTGGACTAGAAGTAAATGCTGATAAAATTAAGTACATGGTCATGTCTCGAGATCAAATTGCAGGACGAAGCCACAATATAAAGATTGATAATAGCTCCTATGAAAGGGTGGAAGAGTTAAATATTTGGGAACAACCATAACACGTCGAAATTCTATTCAGGAAGAAATTAAGAGCAGATTGAAGTCAGGCAATGCTTGCTATTATTCAGTGCAGAATCTTTTGTCTTCCAGTTTGCTATCCAGAAATTTAAAGATCAAGATATACAGAATTATAAGTTTGCCTGTTGTTTTGTATGGGTTTTAAATTTGGTCGCTCACACTGAGGGAGGAACGTAGGCTGAGGGTGTGTAAGAATAGGGTGTTGATGAGAATATTTGGACCTAAGAGGGACGAGGTGACAGGGGAGTGGAGAAAACTACATAATGAGGAACTTAATGATCTGTACTGCTCACCCAATATTGTTCAGATGATAAAATCGAGAAGAATGAGATGGGCGGGGCATGTGACCCTTATGGGGGAGAGGAGAGGCCTATACGGGGTTTTGGTGAGGAAACCTGAAGAAAAGAGGTCACTTGGGAGACCCGAGTGTAGATGGGAGGATAATATTTAGATGGATCTTCAGGAAGTGGGATGTGGGGATATGGACTGGATCGAGCTGGCTCAGGATAGGGACAGGTGGCGGGCACTTGTGAATGCGGTAAGGAGCCTTCGGGTTCCATAAAATGCGGGGAATTTCTTGACTAGCTGAGAACCGGTTAGCTTCTCAAGAAGGTCTCTGTTCCATGGATTAAGTAAGTAAGTAAGTAAGTAGTCGCCCAGCTAGTCGAGTAATATCCCGCCCTTTATAGACTCCAAAGATTCATTACCATGTTCATAACTCAGTCATTATATGCTGTCTTATGTCAGATGAAGCGAGTCTACACCTTAGCATGTTTTTTTAGGACCTATTTTGATATTTTCCTGCCATTACACCTACCCCATAAACATCTTTTTACATTTCCCTTGTCTTCCAGGCATGCATCATGTTCACCCGTCAAATACTTCATTGTGTCAGCCAAATGGAATGTAAGGGAGGCACAGGACCCACTTAACATGTAATGTGTTTCTGCCGTCCACTGTGTCCCCGGGCTTGCTACTGTACCATGTTGAACCCAGACCTGTGTAGTCGAGGCACGCAGCAGTATTTCCTATACCTGTACGTCACATCTTGCTCTGACAGGAGTGCAAGTGTTGGTGACACGTACATGATCTCCCGGAGACTGTTCAGAATCAAGGTAAAGGTAATGTTCACCCTACAACCTGACATAAAGGATCTGAATGGGTGTAGAGGTATACCTCTACTTGTTCTTTAACCTCGGCGCTATATGGGGGGAGGGTGCTTAACACCACGCCCCGACTGCTCAGAATGCTTCATGCACTGTTTACCTGCACCTATGTACAGTGTAAAAAAGTATTTGCGACAGGCAGTCAGAAATCATACACATAATTATCTTCGCAAGGAAGTTAATAGCGGATTTAATTATTAGATTGCTGGTACCACTCCGTTCAGAAACCTTCATCTTCCCTTCTGCATTCTGAACCCCAGAACATTAAGATTCAACACAAATGCAATTTGGCCTTGTTTTTGCTTGCCTACCTATGGGAACAGCATAGATTAAATGTGTTTCGAAGTAGAGTGCTGAGGAGCATGTTTGGACCTAGAGAACCGACATTGAAGTGGGCTGGAGACAATTACACAGTAAGGACCTTCGTATGTATATGTGTTTATATTTATTTATTTATGCGATGCCTGTCGCTGTTTTGCTTGCATTCCGTGCCGTCATAGATATTGGGAGCTACGGGTTTGTAAAATAGCGAACCTGATTATCATAGTAGACATTCTGCAGATTCAGTTTGGCACAAAATAGTCCCCCGTTTGTCATGTGTAAATAGGAATTAGGACACATTCAATCCACCACGTCGTATAAAAATTACATGCACTTTACGAACAAACTATGGACGGGACGTGAAAGTTTTTCAGTGGCACACTACTGAGACCTACCTGCCTAAATTGCTGTGAAATTTTTATCATATAGACACAGTTTACAAATGTGGCCGCGGTCAGTATAATACAACGTGGCGGGCCGCGGGTTGGAGACCCATGTTGTATAGATTCCGCTAGGAAATTTTTATTTAATTAGTGCCGGGATAAATTTGTTTCTATGTTAACTATTCCGCGATAAACCCTTTAAAATGCAGGTTTAAGTTTTCCAGGCTGTTGACATCTCTGAGTGCTTTGCTTGTGGATTTTGTCATGCATGAATGCATTCCAGAATTTTACCGCAGGAACAAAACTGTACGGGGGCGACCAGATGCCCTCAGGTTGTATGTACTGTTTGTCGTCTTTCCTTCATCATCAGCAACACTAAATAATCTAGACGTCGTCGTTAAATAATGTGATTCAGTGATTAAAATGTATGTCCTTTTATCCGGTTTGTACCTCATTAAATTATTAAACTACAAAATATTGCAGTGAGGGATTAAGGCGGTCTGCAGAATGGAGTGCTGATGAGAACATTTACACTTAACCTTTTGGCGCCTGAATTATTTTTTTAAATTTTAGCACATCCTGTATATAAAATGTGAATAAGACAGGAACCAAATACGTTAGAATTATGAAACAAACTGCATTTTGAAGAGAAAAAAACGGAGAGTGTATACCATGTTTAAAATATGCAGTACCTGTATTTGCTGAATAAGTATATAAAATGCAACGTTTAGAGGTTAGCGGTGCGGTACGACCACTATAATGGTCTTTAGGCGTTAAAGGGTTAAGAAGAGAAAGTGATAAGAGGAATCATAAAACTGTATAACGAGGAACTTTATTTTCACCTAATATTAATGCGATGGAAAATTTTAGGTGGATTGAAGAGAGGAACTTACGGCTTGCAAGGTAAATTTGAGAAATTGCCACAAAATTGCTATCGGAAAACCTTAAGGTGCGACGACATAGACGGTACGGTACGATTAATATGAGTCTGAAGGAAACTGGGTGCAGCTGATTAAACTGTCTTAATATGACGGCAAATGACACGCTTTTATCATCGCGGCAATAGAACTGTGTTATATAAAATCAGTGATTATCTTAACTGAGTAACGTGTTTCTTTCGACGGAGTTACAGGTCATTTGTTAGTCTCCGGCTGGTGCAGAACTTAGCGGAATAAGCAGGCCGGTCTATTCGGTGTACGCGAGGTGGCAAAGACAGGGAAGGATACTTGTTTTGTTCGCCCGTTATGCTGCTCTCGCTGGCGTTGTACATGTGACTCGCTCCTAGCCTTCAGCTTGGAAATTTCACTGTCCCACAACCAAGAAATGACCCGTACTTGGGGACGTCGTGAAATTCTGTGCGAACTTTAGCCTATCGGTGCTCCATTGTGTAGCTGGGTGCTTCTGGTGAAAGAAGTTGTGCTTGATAGCGGTTTCGGTTGCCATCTGCACCAAGTTTTGTTTAATTCTCCGATGCGTTGCTACGTTGATAGGGCAGCGTAACGAAACTTTCCAACTGTGTGTAAGTTAGGGTACTCACCTGTAAAGTTATTTACCTCGGTTACTGAAGCGGTCGGGCATTGAACCTCTTACTTATGTCGTCGTGTCCATTACACTTAACATCGACATGCATTAGCGAACAGAGTTAATATAGGCCACCTTGCATGACGGCATGTTGGCCAACCTTGCCTCCTTTCTAGCCGTATTCTCAAGAGTCTCGACTCAGCCCACTGTGTTACTTTAACGACAACTTCTCTGCGTGTTTTAACTAACGTCCTTATTTTGCAAATATGTTTGTATTTTTATGGCACGGTGGATCGTGCAAAAAAGTGTGTGAACTCTACACTTGATGTAGTTCAAAACATATCAGTCACAGACGTTACCACAAGAAGCGTGATGCCGAGTGGTTTCAAACATCGGAACCTTACATGCATACGCGTGAAACAGAGTTATGATAGGCCCTATGTCTGCAAGCCACACGTTTCGGCTCTCAAGTCGAATGGTTCACATTTATGGGGGTTCAGGACTAGATAACGTATCTGAACCATACCGTTTCAGGGGGCTCACCTGGCCTTTGTTGAATGGATATCGGGGTGTCCTGCACTGGGGGTAAAGCAGTCGGGGCGTGAAACTGACTTCTCACGCCAAGCTAATGCCGAGGTTAGTACTGAGTGGAGCTATACTTGCACCCCCCTCCCAACCTCCCCGTTTACCTTCGTGGCGTTCATAATGACAGTTTTGTGGGCGCCGTATAGTTTCTCGGAATAATCGAAACGCGTTTTCAGTTAAGGGCGAAGTATCTTTGTGAGGTACATAATAGAGAGTTACCCCATCACTATGCGCTCTATAAACACGGAGGTAAACCTCGATTCATTCGTCATCTCGCCAAGTCACGGACTTATGCTTTATTTAGCTGCTCTTCTCTGCTGCGTTTTTATGCAGCATTTAATCGTAGAATATTCTGATCTCCTTGTCTTCTCCAGTTATTTATTTATCAGCACTCATCATTTTGATATTTAGTAATGATTATTAATCCTTCCTCGGTGTACTGTACGGACCTTTATTTCTTCAGTACTGCCGGCCTCGATGCATCTGCCGTCTCAGTGCGAACTGGTATAGTAGATAGTCTGTGAACACTCGTTACATAACGCGCGGCCTCTGTTCTGTCGTTTTATATTAGGCATACCTAGGATTTTTTTACGTGAACGTTTTAAAAACGTTGTGGTAACTGTGAACTCTTTGTTTTGCCACGTAGTGTATCATCGTGTTTCGTCTGATTTACGAAGAATGTACCGATCATTTTCCTGAACAGCTTTAACAGTTTGCTCTTTGTTGTGGTTACAGACTCCGTTATCTGTGAAGCAGGAACTGAGATTTTATATATGCGTGATTTAGATGACGGTCAGTCCTCAATAGGTTTGAAGTTGCTTATAGTTCGAACCTCTTTCAGCGCGCCACTTTCCGGATCTTTACATTAATTTGTGCTAGTATTTTTCCCACCTCGTAACATCTTGCGAATTCCATGTTAGTATCACAGAAATATGTACAGTCAGTGTAGCTGTGTGATGTTCCTATCCAGTTGCATGAAAATCTGTCTGTTAGTTTGTAAGTTACTGGGCTAGTTGGATGTGATACCATAAGCGTGTTTGAGAATATGTTGAAACCACTAACAGTCATCTTTTCAGTAAACAATAAACGTGCAGTCACTATTAAATAAAGGGGCAGTATTCTGTCTGACCAGCATCCTTTGTCACTTAGTGTATACAGTGTAGCCCACTCGGCTCAGACTCACATGCTCGTTGGAACTGCGGCGGGGTGTGACAAGCGACATTGGTCAGTTATAATAATGAACCCATACAATAACCTCCCGTAATACAGTAGTTTGATCTCGTTGTCTGTTTGTTTGTTAGTTTGTTAGATACATACGTTGTTAATTTATCCATTTCCTGGGCATGGAGTACGGGACGTTAAGTGTACTCTTGCAGACCAATAGTACGCCCAAGTGGATCTGCGTAAATACGTGTGAAGCATGTAACACATCGGCCAACAGTACTTGGTTCCGAAAACTGTAGACCGAGCGTGTGAACCGAGCAGGTTTATTGTAAGACGGCATATAGTGGTTACGTAATATTCACCACTATGTTCGCACGTGGTTTGTACTTTTACGAATAGCTTTTCTTCTGATGTTGGAAGCATATAATTTGCCATATGCAGTGCGCGTGTCTGAGTCAGTGTTGTTTTATTTCACTGTCATAGACTTCCGTAATCTATAACTGAAGAATAAGAACCAACTAGATGCTACTTTTTGTTTTATTTTACTTATGATATGTCCGGACTGCAGGCTATATAGGATACTTATCCAGCCTGCCTACATCTAACTTCCAACCAACAGGAACCCAAGAACCAGACGGCCCATGTGGTAATCAGCACTATAGTCGTGAGCTCCTGATGATGGGCATAGAAGTGCCCGAAACATGTTGAGCATATCATAAGTATAATAAAACAAGAAGTCGCATCTAGTTGGTTCTTATTCTTCAGTTATCACAACGATACACGGTCCAATACACATTAAATTACTCTGTGACAACCCGATTCGCTGGGTACCTACTGTTTGTGTTTGTGTCTGCAGAAAGTTTGGTGACCTGGAAAACCTTGAAAGACTTATAATAGATTTGGTTCTTATGTTTGCGCCTGAATTTCTGGAAGTAAATGGAACATATATGCAAAAGAGCTCGCATGTGACTGCTATTTTTTTTTGCTGCAATCAGTGCACGAACAGAGCACTAAGTATTTTTATGCGTGTCCTGTATATTTTATTTAACTAACCGGTTAATTACATTTATCACAGTAATTCTGGAAAACTAAAAGACAATCAGCTGTTTAACCCTCAAAGCCTATTGGCTACTGTGTTTTCCACCAGGATTAACGTTCAAAAATTCTACATTCTTCCTACACAGCGTTTTATGCATTTTATATGGATCTCAAAACAAAAAGCGATTATTTTTCCTGTACAGCATTATGTAATTTATTTGCATAACCGAGACGAAATGTGTTTACCGAAGAACGAACCGAATCTTTAAATATGTTTTAGGTTTTAGTCTTTAAAGATTAAAAAGTTTCCCTGTTATACAATCCTGAAATTTGTACCGTATTCACAAGAGTTCGGCACTGGTCCTTATCATGAGTCATTTGAAACCGGTCCTTACCATCGCATTCTATTTATTTAAGATTCACTTGTGTATCATGTCCCATCTTCGTCTAGATCTTCCAAGTGTTCTTTTTGTCTCAGGTCATTTGACTGAAGTTTTGTGTGCATTTCTTATATTTTAGGAGCATAAATTATGTTTTACTTAATGATAGTGCAGGTTGCATGATAAACAGCCTCATCATTCGTTGTTTTTACAAAATGTTATTAAGGCTGTAAAATCAAGGACGTTGGGATGGGCTTGACATAGAGAGTACTTACCTAGGGGAGGGTATATGAAACGTATATTAAAGTAACTTAGCACAACAAGACTCTGAACGGCGTTAGTGGTGTTCCAACTGCAGGTGTTCGCACGACTGTCAGTATTGTATCGTTGGTGACAGGGATTCAAAAAAATACCAAGAACAAATTTAAGCTTAGTTTTGCGCTGTTATGCAGAGTGAGACGATCGATGGCTGTTTTGTGTGCTTGTCGGTGTCCGAAATTCAAACACTGAATAGACAGGAACTCGTAAAGTGTTAATTATATTCTGTTCCTTTGAAACCGTAAGAGGGCGCCTGTCGAAGAACAGGCGCCGGGTGTTGTCTGTTTTTAATCTGTTTGAAGGGAATGTAGGTACATGAGTTACAAGCAAATGGGGAAAGAAACTTTTTTCAGTAATTATTGCCCTGTCTAATTGCACTTCACTATGTGTTTAATTATGTTTTGTTGGCTGTAGAATTCGTATTTAGCGTCAGCAGAGGGTTGATTGTGAATTGCGGCTTCTTTTCACTTTCAGTGCTGTGGAACTTGGCAAAATTTAACAAAAGAATTTGATGAGTTCTTGAAAATTTAACAACATATCCTGTGATTATACGCCTCAAGATGAAAGAAATATTTAACCTTACGTAATAAAACTAACAAATGCCTAGTGAATTTGTTGGTTTTCATATTCCTTAATGCACGGGTATGGGACTCATTAAGTTGAACCAGATATTAGAATCTTTAAAACTAGGGAGTTTTCTTTCGATGATTCTGTGTATTCTTCCGCAGTTTTGAAGAAGGTGTGTCGTAACTCATAAATCGCTAGGCATACGTAATTGGACATTGTGCGGAGCTGTATAAATATTTTTGTGAATGTGTTCGCACGTTGGCAGGACATAAGCATGGCAGCCAGGCTTTTTGTTAAGTTATGTTTTCAAACTGAACGGCAGTATTTACCAGGCTATTTGGCTCTGTGTGTGCAGACCAAGTGTGTGTGTGTGTGTGTGTGTGTGTGTGTGTGTGTGTGTGTGTGTGTTTTTTTTCCCCCCATGGCGCAACAGCTAGTGGGCCAAGGCCTGCTTATTTTCGAGGATGTATGATCACACTCAGACACACCAGACTCGGTAGCAGTACTTTGGACGAGTGAGCAGCCCGACGCAGAGACCTCTACCTGACAAAACACAACACTCACAAGAGACAGACATCCATGCACCCGGCGGGATTCGAACCCACAATCCCAGCATGCGAGCGGCCGCAGACCCATGCCTTAGACCGCGCGTCCCCTGGTATCGACAGGCCAAGAGATTACCGGTAACAAATGTCAGTATGTACAAAATCACGATTATGTGTATGTCCAGTAATCAAAAACACATTGTGCTGGCGTAAAATAATGTAGCAAGAGATTAGGCCTATGCCATGTACTGCATAATCGGCTTCAAGAAAGGATTTTATGCCTGTCTGGTTAGAAGGCAAACACTTCGATTGAATACAATTCATCGTCAACTTTCATTAATAAAATTTTATGACTTCACTTCACAGCTTGCTAGTACAAACATTATTTAATTAGCAGCTTTGTAGAGAAGCGTCTTCATTTCCCTCAAGTGAATTAATTTTGTAGTTTAAAGAGGCCTAAACAAACCAACTAACTACCTGCTATTCGTGCTACATACTCCTTCCGTCTTATGTTTTTTTATTGTATTGTCTCTGTACGAGTAAGTTGTTTGGTGAGGAGAACAGGTTATGATGACTTCTTACGCAGTTTTCTTCAGCCTATCCCTGTTGCTTGGGTCCATGTATCAATTCAGCACCCTGTTCTCAAACGTTTTAAATCTTGGGGTGGAAAAGCACACTTAGTGAACGTAAAACAATAGCTCCAGCTGTAGAAAGCGGAATTTATGTGGAGATTGAAATTTTTTGGGTTCCATTCTAGTCGAGTATCTGGGATAAATTGTCAGTTGGTAGTTCTGTAGTTTGAGTTCCAGTTAATGCCTGCATAGTTCTGTAATTACCACGCTCCTTTTTGTGACTGTGCGTGCATAACATTGGAACTTTCACACTTCTTTTAGTTGGATTCTGTGTACGGGAAAACAGCTAAGCAGGACAATGCAGTCTATTCTCACAGGCCCTCGCAGCTTCCCCGCAAAAATCGAAATTTAGAAAGACATAGACATTGTAGCCACGATTATATGAATGACTTTACGTGATTTACGTTTCAGACACAATCCGGCACTTAATAGGCTGATGACTAGTACAATAAAATTTCGAAAAATAAAATAAAAATTTAGTAAGTCTTAAGATTAACGTAAAAAAAATTAGAAGATTAGACATTGTGATTTATAGTAGGTGTGTGAGTACTGGTACATGCAGTTATGTTTATATATTTGTAAATGCAGTTGAAAATCGCGTTAGGTTACAGTTATACTGATGACATGATTTTTGTAATACATTTTTTTAAAAATAAGGCATAAATTATATCGCTCGTATGCGATAAGTGTCACAACTCAAAAGTCGGCATTTTTTAGTTATTGGTGTAGAAAGAAACGTTTGCAGATGCACTTTTAACAGGTATGGTGTCATAACGCAGTTTACATAACTCGCCGCTGGAGAGCAGTTGTGTCGTCGTTGTACTCATAGAAAATTATAGTACTTCAAAACCTGTAAAAGCTTCTCCTGAAAAATCACAGATTTTGAGTTGTGACACTCATGTCGCAAATGAGCGATGTGTAGCCTTACGGTCAGCCCTCGCTCCAGTGAAAAATTGAGAGTGCGTCCCTGGTGCGAACAACTGTGGCACGAGTCGGCCGATTTTTCGCCAAGTTCGGCCAGGAAATTACGAGGTCTCACGGCCCAGCACATCTTCGTAGCATTAAAATGTAAAAACCGCAAATCCTTATTTTCGGAATCAATACCTAGGGCAAGTCGATGGCCTCTCACCCCGGAGGGCCGGGTTCGATACCAGGCCAATACGTGTTGGATTTGTGGTGGACGTAATGAATCTGAGAGAGAATTTTTTCAGTACGTTACCTTGTATACACCAACAAATCTGACACATGACGTATGGGGCGGTTGGTTATATAACTCTTAAAGACTGGTGTGTACGCCAAGCAGGCCCAATACAGTGCATGCCTCGTATTGCCTTCCGGTAAAGTAGGGCTTAGGAGGGAAATAGATAGTGATAAAAGTACAGCAGTTCATGTGCACGCTATGAAGGCTTGAGGAGGAGTGGGGGTGTACTTCCACACATTCTTAACCTCGGTACTGAATGGAGGTGAATGATGAGCTTCGCGCACTCACTGGGAAAGAGCCTCCAGTACTCTTTGAGTAAGATGCTGGGTGGGCCCCACAGCCGGTCTGGACGTTTTGGAGAAGAGAAAGATAGGTTCCCCTCCCCCTTGTAGCCTAGTCACATGCTGTCTGGGCTTTATGTTTTCATTTAGACTTCAGGCATGATTTATCTGTGTGACTGTTATATCAAGGTATTACCTTTTGCTTGATGTAAGATTGATTTCAAGATCCGTGTGATTAGAGCACATTTGGTGCGAGGACAGCGGGACGGACCGACGTTGGTTGTGCGCGAAATGCGCCAGAAACACGACATACACGTCTTTGTATCCCGGCAGCATAATATGACGTCAGAATGGAAGACAGATTGGACGCAAGTACAACGTTTTCTCTGAAATTACGTACTCGTGATTAGACATAATGAATTCAAGCTATGACTAGGATACCCTCGTACGTAATTTAACATTAACATTGTAGACAACGTGTAGTTAATTACGGTCGACGCGCTTAGCTGTGCACAGAAAGCCGGCAGTTAATGAATATATGACGATATACTCTCTGCGGAGTTTTCATCAGGGCATGCGATCAAAATACGGTCTCATTAGTTAGAAGCTGCTGCTAATTTGGTTCCCAATCTGTCTCTTGCATGTTGCGTTCATACGGCACTCAAAAGTGGAGTGACATATTTTATGCCTGGTGGAGTAATATCATTTTTCATGCACGTAATTCTTAGTATGCAATGTAATTGCAGCGTAATGTTGTCTGTGAATGTGTGTAAATCTGAGGTGTAGCGGTTTCAGTCAGTGTATGGATTTTTGCGTGAAATTAATTCTGTCACTTGCTGACGAACTGAACGATGTGAAGCTGTCGGTGGTACGCAGTTCTGCTCACAAGAAATCTTGATCCACCCCATATAGGAGCGTCGTCCGTGAGAAGCCAGTACTTCCTAGCTAGTCAAGAAATTTGCAATGTTTCGTGGAACCCGAAGGTTCATCATCATTTAAGTTACACCAACAAATGCACATATATAGTCTTTAATAATCTAAAATTTAAATAAAAGCATTTAAAACGCTCCTGCGTGGTTCGATCATACGATCATCCTCAGGGAGCATACTTTGTTCTTCGCTAAAGTTACAGTTTAAAACACTCAGTGATTTACTTCGTTATATTAATTTGGTGCTGTGGCAGCAGGTCGTGTGTTTGTTGGTGTTTTACTTAAATAAACTACAAAATGCACGGTGCAACGATAACGATGGTTCATCATCATATTCACAGAACCCGCCACTTGGCTTCATCCTGAATCACATGATCCACTGCACACCGTCACATCCCGTTTATTTCAAGTCAATTTTAATATCCTCTCATTCACCGGAGGAAGAAGAAGCCAGCGGTGCCTGCTGGGAGACGCAGCACCACATCCGGCAGCGGGACCAGAGCTTCCCAACAACTCGCGGGCAAGCGAAAAGCCAACGAGCTAGCAAGCTCGGGCGACACGACGGAGCCCGCCAGCAGGCGCCCAGCACCTGGCGCTGGGTCCGTGCCTCTACCCGCGACCTCATCAGTCACGGGCGAACAAGCTGCTGCCGGCAGCCGGCAACCCGGACCATCCGGGGGAGGGTCAACGTACGCGGCTGTATTGGCCGGGTCCGTCGCCCTATCTCAGCCAATGGGCCGCTCAAGCCCACAGCCATGGATTCGGACCCATCCGAACCCGGTGTATCAATGGAGACAACCAATAGGCGCATGTGTAGCGACATGTCCGGGCATCTGAGCGGCACGCCAGATGGGCACCACTGCAAACGCCCAACGCCTGCCCTCCAGCAGGAGAGCTTCCTAACAAGACCCCCATTTTTATTTCAGGTGTTAGTGACACCCGTTCCTTCCTGGCCTGGTTGCGGGTATCCTGCCCTAGCGGTCTGATGACCCAACTAAAGCTCGAGAAGTTGATGGTCGCCCTATCAAACGCCGACGGGTTCAGATTCGCGGCCAGTTCGCTGCGGTCCCTTGACAGGAAAGACGGTGTGAGTTTCCACACCTTCACTCCCAGAGGACAGCTGTGCTCGAATTCTGGTGAAGAACCTGTGTAGGGGTATGCCTGAGAGCGTCGTCAGAGAGGAGATGGAATCCCTGAATATCCATGTTCAGGGAGCCACGCAGCTGCGATCCGGTCGTCGCAATTCGGACCCCGCCAAGGACCGCCCTCCCAACACTACATTGTATCAGTGAGGCGAGGACCTGAGGTGTCTAAAGTGCGAACGCCCACCGAACTCTGCCGCTTGCGAGTGTCGGTGGAGTCGTACGTGGCTCAAAAAGGCCCACTGCAATGCAAGCGCTGCCAGCGCTTCGGACACACGCAGCGTAACTGCGGATACGCACCCCGGTGTGTCGCGTGTTGGGCTCCCTCCTCTCCGGTGGATACTCTACCCCGCGGGAATAGCCTCAGTGATGTTGCGGCGGGGGAAACCACACAGCGAACTACCGTGGCTGTGTAATGCTCAGCGAGCCGGGCCCTCTGCCGAGTAGATTGACCTGGGCAAGGGATGGAACCACGTCGCCCGAGGGGGCGTGTCGTCAAAGCTACCACCCCTGCATCCACCAGCCTACATCCAAATCACCCTCCTCAGCCGGTCTCGGGGGCGCTCGAGCAGCCTATAGTTACCGCCACCATGGAGACGGCCAGGCCTCAAAAACCTGAGCCCAAATCCACAGCAGCCCCAAACGGGCTGCTGGGAAGTTTAAGAAGAAAGCAGCCACGAGTGTCAAAACCGCGGCCGCCACATCCACAACACCCAGCCTGGTGGTCCCCACCCAAATTCCCAACTCCTCACTCGAGCAAATCTCAGATCTCCTCGATTACCTCCCGCTCTATGCACGTGTGGAGCTTACTCTTCGGCTCCTCGCGTCGATCTCTTCCATCCCCACAACGGGCAGCTCGCCCTCATGCTGTCCTGAAGACCGAAATTCTTTTTGCAGCCGAATATGGCAGCACGCCCTAGGACAGCGGCGTAAAGCCCTGCGCATCGGCTGCTGGAATGCGAACGGAGTGCGCGGCAGGAAGCTTGAACTGGAGCATTTTCTCAGCCAGCACGTAGTGGATATTAGTCTTTTAAGTAAGATATTCCTTAACCCTAGTCAACCCGTCCGCCTTGCCAATTATGTCTGACACCGCACAGACTGTCAGCTGGGAGCGGCACAGCCATATTGGTCCGCCGTGGTATAGTCCTCCACTTAGTGCCCGTTCCGGGCCTGACCCACTTGGAAACTACTGCCATCCTAATCACATTGGCCGGCAAACCGTTGTTAATCCTTGCGGCTTACGTTTCGCCTTCCCGCCCACTGATTGGAGCGGACCTTGCCGCCTGTTTCGGCGGGGGGTTGCCGGTCTTGATGGTTGGAGACCTCGACGCCAAACACGTGGATTGGAACTCGCGGCTGAACACGAGACGGGGAAACTTCTACGTGATTATGCCGACGAGAACTCCTGTCCGATCTTTGGACCGTACTCCCCAACCACCAACCCATACAACCCCTCGGTTACTCCCGATGCCCTGGACATCGTAATAACCAAGAACTTCTCATTCCCGGTGTATCTGAATTCGCGCTCCGCACTAATCTCGGACCGCCTCCCGGTTCTTATTGACACTGCGTGTCGTTCATCCTTGCACCACCCACCGGATCGCCCTGATTTCAGGCGCACTGACTGGGCCAACTTCCAAACTCAGTTGGAAGAACTAATTCCGTTCGATCCGGAATTGCACAATTGGCAATCGACACATGCGTTGAGAACTTCTCCGGCGCCATTCTGAAGGTTCTGTCAACGCCAACTCCAAGTTTCGCCCGCGTGTCGGCCCACGGCCTCCCATACCGGCCGGCATTCAGGATGAGATACGCCTGAAAACCCGGCTGCGGAGGCAGTGGCAGATCACCAAGGACCCCGCTCTGAAAACCGAGGATAACCGCCTGCAGAGGTCGGTGACCGGCCGGCTCAGCGAGTGAGAAACGAGCAGTGGAGCGCTACACTCGAATCCCTCGATCCTGAAGACCAATCGCTTTGGAGGATGACCACGCGGGTGATGAGAGTTCCTAATCTGTCCCCCCCCGTCCCGGTCACCGCAGGGGGAATCGCTGTCTCAGAATCTGAGAAAGCCTAAGCTCTTGTAGACAATCTGGAGGATCACTTTCAGCCGGTGACCGATCCTTCGGTCCCGGCAGTTATCGAGACGGTTGACATGGCGCTGAGGTTTTACTTCTTAAGCCCTTCCAGCGAACACCAGTTAACCAACCCTGACGAGGTTCACGAAGCCATCAAGGGTGTTAAGTCAGCAAGGCTCCTGGCACGAACAGTACCCCGAACAGGGCATTTAAGCACGTTCCCAAGCCAGTGGTTTCCCTCCTGACCCGTATCTTCAGCGCGGTTTTCCGCACCCATCACTTTCCCCAAACGTGGAAGCACGCTCGAGTGGTCTCTATGCTTAAACCGCGGAAGGATCCAGCGCTGCCCTATTCCTATCGGCCCATTAGTCTCTTGGACACGACTGGTAAATTATTTGAAAAGATTCAACTAGCTAGGATCTTACATGGAGTAAATGAACACGGACTGATGCGAGACGAGCAGTTTGGTTTCAGACCCAGACATAGCACGTCCTTGCAGCTGGCCCTCCTTGTTGAAAGAATAACCAGGAATTTCTGTGAAAAGAGGCTCACCGGCGCAGCTTTCCTCGACGTGGCCAAAGCCTTCGATACAGTCTGGATCGATGGCCTCCTCTACAAGCTTACGCTCCTCAATGTCTCGTCTTACATAGTCCATACAATCTCATCCTACCTCAGGGATCGGACGTTCGAAACGTCATTTCAGACTGACACGTCATCTCGTCGAGGCATGCGGGCTGGGGTAGCTCAGGGTGGATTCTTCTCCCCTGTCCTCTTCAGTCTGTATGTCAACGACATGCCACACCCTCGCACCACGTCGAGTTGTCCCTCTACGCGGACGACACTGCCATTATAGCCACGTTCCGCAATCCGACTCTGCTTCTCAGCTACCTGGATTCATACCTCAACGACCTTCAACGGTGGTTGAGTGAATGGAGAATCGCCATTAATGTGTCTAAGAGCACTGCGATAATCTTCGCGCGTGTCGAATGGCGCTTTATCCGGTCCCGACCTGTAACACTCTTCGGGGAACGAATCGAATGGGTCGACACTCTTCGTTATCTGGGGGTGACCCTATATACACGACTCACCTGGTCGCCTCACGTCGACGAGGTCAGGAAGAGGACTGCTCAAAGGATGAGTACGCTGGGCCCCCTCCTAAATAGGAAGAGTAATTTATCTGTCAGGAACGGAGTCCTGCTATATAAACAGCTCATCCGGCCCCTGATGGATTTTGCGTGCCCCGTGTGGAGGTCCGCTGCCCGCTCCCATGCCCGGAAGTTACAGATGTTACAATCCAAGTGTCTTCGCCTCGTTACTGGTGCCCCTTGGTACGTAACAGGCAGATACACGAGGATCTGGGCGTTCCGATGTTTGCCGATCACATCAGAGCCGAGACCGAGAGCTTTGACACAAAGTTAGCTGATGTGAGGAACCCCCTATTACGGCAACTCATCAGATACTTAAGCTGTCCTAGGGTTGACCCCGTCGCCTGACTCGAAATCCAAGGGCGACAGGGGACGGCAGGCCAGTCGAGGCCATCGCCCGCGATGGCCAACTCGTCAAAACGAATCGCGTTCGGCGCTGAACAGCCGAGCGCCATTCGGTGACCCTGATTGTGGTTTTCCGCGATTTTTCTCAATAATAAGGCAAATGCCCCGGGTATTCGATGCAAAGTCGGGGCGCGGCCCGCACTCCCCTCTCCCGGGCGCGACGGCTTCGCCTAAGCGTCTGACAAACGTCGCATAACTCCAGTATGTGGCGGAGTCAATCTGGGCTCGGAACCCAGACTGCCAACCAACCAAAGCTTATCCCTCCCATACTTCGTCCAGGGCAACCTAGGCCCCAGTGTTTGGCACAATCAGTCAGGTCCCTCAGCCCAACTTCAAAATCGTTAGCGCAAGCTTAGTCCCCTGTTAGAGTTTAGTTGTCTGTTACTGAGCCTAGCAATTCGGTCAAACGCAGGAATGGCTAACAGGCAGTGGGACGTCGACTTGCGCTTCGCGCAAATCTTCCCCCCCAGTTAACATTTTGGCTTGGCTTCGCGATGCTTGGCTTGGCTTGGCCTTTCATTTACCCCTAGGTCTGACAAGTGCTTTCTTTTCTTCCGAGTTTTATCACCAAAACTCTAAAAATGCATTTCTCTTTTCCCTCGTACGTGCCACATGCCGCACCTATCTTATCATCCGTGATATGATCATTTTGATAATGTACTGTGAGAAGTGCAACCATGAAGCTCCTCATTATACAGTTTTCTGGTCACCCGTTACCTTCTCCCTCTTAGGCCCAAATATCCTCCTTGGTACTCTATTCTTGAACACGCTTGGCCTCTGCTTTCCCTTTAGTGTGCGAGATCAAGTTTCACACCCGTACAAAAAATCTTCAATATCATAGTTCAGAATATCGCATTCTTGATGGATACTCGAAGGCAAAAGTTTCTGGACCGAGCGGTGCGAGTAGCAAGCCTCCCTCCGAATTTAATGGGCCGCTGATTTATTCGTGCACGCAGTATTTATTTGTCATTCACAAATATTCTAAATTTGTTGTATTTTAAAAGGGCTTATTGTGTGTCGTTATGTTATGATCTTGTCCTCCATTTTACTCACGGAACATGAATATACAGCTAGTTTCCACTGCACTTTCTTCTAGACGAGCCTTCTTAACAGCAACTTACAGAGCTTCTCTTTCCTCCTTATAATGTATGTATTCTCGCTCACTAAATTAACGTTAACAGCCTAGACCACAACCTGGAATGCCCCATTCAGCTTCAACCCCTTCTACTTTGGTTTAACCTTCCTAATGGATTCTGCTCCAGACCGGATCTGGTACCCACGCAGCCTGATTTACAGTGGGTACCGTGGTTCTTTCCCTGGAGTAAAGCGACCGGGACTTGAAATTGACCACTGACTTCCGTATAGCACCCAGAGGAAGAGTGAGCGGAGCCATGTGTCTCCACCGCATATTTATTTGCTTTTATGGTATGGACAGGGACAACTCTTATCCTGTGCATATACTCGTCACTGTTTGGAAGTACGTTGCAGCATTGCACCCGCTTTTTTTGCAGACGCTATCCGTTAATTTCCCACGGCGTCGTATGAAAGTGAGAGAATGTGTTCTTTTTACAGTTCTGAATGGGCAATTATATGTGTGCTGTGTAATATACAGTGCTGCGTATTTTGTTGTAGGATTGATCCCTGGCGGAAGGCCGTTTACTGCTACGATCACGAGAGAACAGGACAGTGGTCTACAGCGGCAGAATGTGAGGGAGATGTAGAAGTCACAAGGTATGTCAAGCTTTGACGTCTGCACTTTGCGAAACTTACAGCAAAGTATATTGTTAAGGTTGTTGTATGTTTAAGTGTGCATTTGCAAGTGATGTGGTTGGTCATGGCGGGAAGGGGGGCGACATGCCTAAGTTTCGTCCAGCGCGGCAGGAAACTTTGACTCGGCCCTGGCTACGATAGCATTGTCTGTGTTCAGGTAGTGGCCCCATTTGTACTGAAATGGATAATGGTCCGAAAAATAGGGAGAAAAATTTCAATCGGTGAACATGTTTGCACACTGAAATAGAAAACCAAATATATTGTCTTGAATGGAAAATCGCGAAGATGGACTACGTAACACCGTACATTATAGTCTCTATGTAGAAACATTTCCTTATTAAAAAGTCTGTACCTGCGGAGGTAAACACAGGAAGAAGCGAAAGTATAATGTAGACTAAATGAAACTGTAGTTATATACAGTTGTGTATCACTGAAGTCATCAAACGTTTGTATTTCCACCACATGTTTGAAATAATGGCCCACCAGGTCAAGAACAACACATTTCTTATGATACAGTTTAGACAGAAGTAGGAACTGTTAAAATAATTTCTTCTGTCACATCAAGTATAGCATTTCTAGAACTAAAGCGTCTTGATGTCTAAGTAACTTACATAAATTATAAGCTAATTCAGCATCTTCAAAAAGAAGTTTTTTGTTCACGGGCAACCTGTGAGCTACTCTGCTGATCACTCTGCAGTGTCTCTGCAGCCGGGCAGTGCAAGTAATGACGTGTCTCTATGCTGTCCCCGCACCAGTGATTTTTGTCGGGAAGTTTGAGAAAACCGAAGCGAACTCGTTACGATATTGCATTTCCGTTGTCTTTATTCGGCCTCACAATGTGGATTAATGGGACCAAGACATGGCAACGAGGTTGTGGGGAACATGTTCTCTTCTCTTGATGATTTGGTTTTTTCTTCCTCATGCTGCAGTGTTTCGGATTTTCGCTTTAGTAATATTTCATTTATCGCTTTCTTGTGTTATGTATGTTAAGTGTTACATTCAGACGTTGTCACGGTCGCACACAAGGAACCTAAGATACTGAGCATTGGAAAGAGGTGTACATAATAGGTAATATAATATAATATAATATAATATAATATAATATAATATAATATAATATAATATAATATAATATAATATAATATAACATAACAAAATATAATATAATATAATTAATAATAATAATTGTATAATAAGTTCAGAATTTTGTAGACCTCCATGAAACAGTCCCAGTTCTTCGTACATATATGTCCATTTAATGCCAAGTCATAAAATAACAAAAATAAATTTTGCTTTACAAATGACTGAGAACGTTTTTGTTTTATTTCGTTTGGGTTTATCATTTGGACATGAGATCATTTCGTAGGAAATTATGAATATATGTTGTGTAATTATTTACACCCCGCATAGTTACAAAAAATCTCCTTTGCATTTTGTGTCAGATGTTTCTGTTGATACTGAATATTCAGTGAAGTCTATCCAGTCGCAGGAGAATTGATTTGTAGATTGTTAAGCTCCGCGGTAGTAACTACGGGGTTATTTAGTGTCTGTGATAATTACATAGTGATGGTCTTCGTAATTTGTATTATTCACAGTGCTGTTAGTGTGATAAAATTCGGGAGTATGAGATAGGCTGGGCTTGTAGAACGTGTTGTAAATGAGAAATACGTACAAAGTTTTGGCCACAACATCTTAAGGGACTCATCACTTTGAAGGCTGAGTGTTAGGTGGAAGATAATATATTATTTGACCTGAGAGAAAACCTGTTTAATCACTTACAGGAATATACGCTTTTGAAAATGTATGTTTACTGTTAGAGTCGTGACAATCGAGCAGTATGAGCCTGCG
>Ga0123355_10003474_pt1 | contig 22591 bp, 20 predicted proteins | sample TergutEmb28metaG_3_FD_89872 | JGI IMG/M metagenome (GOLD analysis project Ga0123355, IMG submission 89872) | Embiratermes neotenicus P1 segment gut microbial communities from Petit-Saut dam, French Guiana - Emb289 P1 | ecosystem: Host-associated > Arthropoda: Insects > Digestive system > Gut ... | reverse complement strand
GCTTTCATTAATTTTGCAACGCCCAGCCCCAAGTAACCGCCAATTATGTAAATAGCACCGGTTATGGCGATGGTAGCAAGGCTTTCCAGCAATAGCGTTGTCGAAAAATCCCGCATAAGGGCCATAAACATGGTTGCAGGGGTTGCCACACGCACCAGCAGGTTTGTCATGCCCGTGGTGTGCGTATCATTTATCAGGTTCATTTTGCGGCATACGTAGCCAACCGTCATACATATCGCCAGCGCAACAAGGCTGTTAGAGAATGCTATAAATAATCCATCCATGTTTGTATTTTACCATAGAAAATTTTAATTACAACATGCCACAAGTGGATTGACAATATGATACTTTTTTATCAATATGTAAACCCACGCTACTTAGCGGGATATAGAAGGAGGCATTACAATGCAATTAGACAAAATTATCACAGATTTCAAAGCGTACCTGGAGAGAATCTCCATGTTTAGGCAGATGATGAGTGTCATCGGCTTCGACGCGGAAACCGTTGCCCCGGCAGGCGGCATAGAAATGCGTGCAAAACGCGCGGGTTTCTTTGGGCTGGAAATGTTCAAAATGAGCACATCAGACACCATGAAAGGGTATCTTGATGCGTTAGCGCCGCATTTGCAAAGTTTGGATAAGCCTTTGCAAGCGATGTATCGCAAAGCCAAAAAGGCATATGACGAGGGTACAAAAATTCCGCCGGAAATGGTGCGCGAATTTGCCGCGTTAAGAACAGAAGCCGGCGACGTTTGGGTAAAAGCCCGCCAGGAAAATAACTTTAAGGCGTTTGCCCCATACCTGAAGCGGCTTATAGATATGAGCAAGGAGATGCTAGCGCTACGAGCAGACGAAATTCCAGAAGGCGGCGTGCCATACGATATTTTCTTGGACGACTTTGAAGAAGGCATGACCGTACAAAAATACGATGACTTTTTTGGCAAACTAAAGGCTGTTGTGGTGCCACTCATTAAGCAAATTGCGGCAAGTAGTAAGAAAATTGAGACAGATTTTGCGAAGTCTAGTGTTGGCATTGATACACAGCGCAAATTATCAAAAATGCTGGCAGAAAAAATTGGCTATGACCTAAACCGCGGATACATTGGCGAAACAGCGCACCCATTCTGCACCGGGCCGGATAAAACCGATGTGCGCATCACCACCCGCTACGACGAAAATGATTTTCTTTCGTCTTTGTATAGCATCCTTCACGAATGCGGCCACGCCATTTACGAGCAAAATGTCGGTGACGATATTGCGGGTACCATTTTAGGCTCTGGCACATCTATGGGCATACACGAAAGCCAAAGCCGCTTTTATGAAAACATTATTGGGCGCAGCCTTGCATTTTGGGAATATCTTACAGACGACTTGAAGGCGGTTTTGCCAAAAGATTTCGCAAATATAACGCCGCACATGTTTTTTGAAGCGGTAAACCAATCGAAACCGTCTCTTATTCGTGTGGAAGCGGACGAGTTAACTTATAGCTTGCACGTTATTATCCGCTACGAAATTGAAAAGATGATATTTGCCGGGGAAGTAGATGTCAACGACCTCCCGGCACTTTGGAATCAAAAATATCAGGAATATCTTGGCGTTAGTTCGCCAACAGACGCCGATGGCGTTTTGCAGGATATCCACTGGTCTATGGGGGCGTTTGGATACTTCCCAACGTATGCGCTGGGGTCTGCTTACGCGGCGCAGCTGGTGTATTACATGCGCAAGGATATGGATGTGGATGCGCACATTGCCAAAGGTGATTTTGCTAAAATTACCGCATGGCTTACGGATAAAATTCACCGTCATGGGTCTGTATACACCCCAAATGAGCTCATGGAATTGAATTTTGGCGAACAGCTTGACGGGGAACATTTTGCGAAATATTTGAAGGATAAATTTACGGCATTGTATGGTTTGTAAGAATCGAAACAAACGCAGCCAGAGGCTCTAAAAATACCGCCCATTAAACTCCTCCATAATCCAAGATATCTCCTCAAACAGCTCATGCGCCCCATGATGCATATTCGACACAACCACCAATATAAAGGGCGATGGTGCATAAACAATTCCCGCAGTGTTAAATGCCCTGTTAAACCAGCCATACTTTTGTGCCACTGGGTAACCGGAATGTATAAACCGCACATTTACATCGCTGTCGCCGCCAAAAGTATATCCTCTTGTAAAATACGGGTGTGAGTATAGTGCCGTATTAAGCAGGTCATTAAGCAAATAGTGCCCATAATGGCTGTCAGACCGGATGTAATTATAAATGGCATAAAACCACAATGCTGTGTCTGCGGCACTGGTATTGTGGGAATAGGTGCAGCGAATGAAATGCGGGTTTGTACCCAATTCAGCAACAAAATCACGATAGCTGAAGCCTGTGCGCGCCATATACCGCGCAAGCATACGAAATGCAACATTGTCACTATACACTATGGAATGATGCAAAAGTTCCCTGGTGGTAAACTGTGTCCCTGCAGGCATAAAACGTATAATGCCTGTCCCACCCCACCAATCCTCTGCGGTGAACGTATGCACCGCGTACATATCAATATAGCCCCGCTCCGCGGCTACAAAAGTGTGCAAGGCAAGGTTGGCTTTGTTCAGGCTTGCACCGAAAAATACGCCATCGGGGTTAAATGAATAAACAAATCCCGTATCCAGATTTTTGTAGTAAATACCGATGTCTGCGTCAAATTGGCTGAAAAATGCATCAAGATGGTATGTTGACGGCGGGGTTAGGCGGATGCTTGCAATATTGCATTCGTCTTCATGCGGCTCTGTTGGGCTGTATGCCTGTCCATTTGTATTGCCGAAACGCTCCCGGACTGTTTCGCCGATAACCGTCGCGCCTGATACATACGTGTTAAACACAAGCATCAATATTGCGCTTGTGGCGAAAATGCAAATGATAAGTAACAGCGCGACAACGAATGAAGTCGCAAAACTGCTTTTTTTCTTTCGGCACTTATGTATTCTTTTCTGCATGGTTTCTACTCCTTTTCGGCAAAAAATCTCCTTGCCATGTTGATAGAACAATCATAGCAAGGAGATGTCTTATAGTTTCATCGGAGTTGCGTCATAGTTGTAAAATGCAAAATCTTTGATTTTCTTGTCGGGCTATTACTCTACTACTTCAACAAACAACCAAAACACGCCTTCAAGCCCAACGATATAGAACCCGGGGTCGGTTAACGTGACGGAGAAATTACTTCCCGCCGGCACATCCACCATGTATTCTCTCAGCCTGTGGGTTAAATCATAATCCCAAGGCTCGTCGCTGAGGCGCGGCGCATCTGCAAATAGGGCTTCTTCCCAAAGGTGAAAGTCCGGTGTGGTGAGCATAAAGTTTTTTACAAAGCCGAAACGTGCACCGATATTGTCGGCACCCGTAAATGGTACACCTGAATTATCTGTAAAGTTTACCGCAGTACCTGAACGCACAACCAAGTGCTCCCCAATTGAAATCGGAGACGGCAAAAACGTAAATATCGCCCAGTCGTCATGTACATATACCCAATGGTCGTCCATTGGCGAAGGTTCGAGGAACTGCCATGTACCAATGCCGCTGTCAATTCTGCCGTCTATAAAAGTGAAGTGAATTCTTGCGGACGGCATGTCGGCTCCACTTCCCCAGTGGTCGTATACAGTAACAAGTGTTTCCACCACGGCGCGGTTGCCATCTTGCTCAATTATGGTGTGCGTGGCTGTTTCCCAATTGGGCAGCGTTACGCCGATGCGGGTGGTTTGGACATAGAGGTACCCGTCATATTCCATAAAAGAGTAGGCAATGGGCGCACCGAATAACAAGCCGCCTGTTTCTGCAAGGGCAGCACCTTCACCGAATATTTGCTCATCAACCCATGTCTCCGTATAGAATTGCAACAGCCGGTTTCTTACATCGTCTATGGTTTCAAATCCCAATGCTGGCAAAAGGCGGCTGAAGCCCATTGAACGGGGATGCTCCGGCTTTTCGGCCCAGTAATACCATGGTACATCCTCAATATTTTCCCATGCGAAAGCACCGCGCATCTGCCACCAACTTTCCCAAAACGCCCCCGCTGCAATGATTGTTGCGCGAAAATCTTCGATGGTTAAATCCGGTGTTTGTGAAGACGCAGGTTGCGTGGTTGGGCTTTCTTGGTTTTCATTAGATGCAGGTGTGTTTGTGTTGGGAAGATATTGTTCTCTGCTGCCTTCAATTATGCCATCACAGGCTATAAATGCCATGGTTGCCAGTGCCAGCATGAGCACGGCGGCGAGTATTCGTTTTCCTTTTTTCATGGTGATTCTCCTTTTTGTTTTTTTGCAAAAAAATCTCTTTGCCATAGCTTGCTCAACAATCATAGCAAAGAGATGTGTTATAGTTGTGAATTTTGGCGAGCTATCGGTACCCTTCCCATACTTCCCATGTCGGCACTAAAGAAATCGTGAGCCTGTTAAAATGCAGTGTTCCATCCCATGCCAACATGCCTGTTGCAGAAATGGTGGCCGCAGCATTTGCGTTTGCTAACCTGTGCGTGGCAGTGATGTTTCTGTAGGTTCTCACACCCGGCCGAAAAGGAGGAATGACAAACGTCATTTCCGGCGGAAAAATGGGCGGAGAATTATATGAGTACCGAGAGGGCTGCGTGACAAGTGGATAGTCCCAAGAGCTTACATAATATGGGGGAAGCCTTACCTCGTATTCTATTAAATTATCTCGCAGGCACAATGCAACCATTTCAATCATGGTTTCACACTCAAATTCTATATCTAAATGCGATGTGAATGCGGCCAGGGTATCCCTTATTTCAAAATAAATTGTTGCAGATGAATAATCCGGGTCTATCTGCGAGATAACCATTCCCGGCGGGGTTTGTTCCCACAGGTTAATTTCTACATCCCACACTTGCCCCGTGAGTGCATTAATCATAAAGTGTATGTCTACATACTCGTTGGTAATGTTTAGTGTCCAAAAACTGTACCCTAACGGGAGAAAATCATCGTCGGGCGGAACGTTTTGGCGAAGATACGCTCTGGGGGATGATTGAAAATTCGTATGCGTCAAAATATTTCTCTCTAGCAAAAAAAGCACCATTTCCCGTGCAGATTCAAACGCTTCTTGCATGGTTATTTGTCCCGGTGCGGGTTCGTGCCATCTGGCATTTGCAGGATAGCGCCACATGCCGGTGATAGAATCCCGCCAGCCCAAGTTGTCAATGAATCTCCAGTTCTGCAGGATAGAGACAATTTCATCATTGGTTAGGGGCAGCGGCTCATTTATGTAGTCCTCGCTGTTGTCATATACCGGTTCTATCGCAGGCATTTCTACTGGGAATGATGTGGTTGCATTTAGCATTCGATTCGATTCCATATCTATTAGCCTGCTCGTAAACGCCCAACCGCCAATAGCTATGGCGAAAGCCAAAATCATTCCTACGACTGTTAGTGCGTACTTTTTAATCATCATTTTCCTGCTGTCACCTCCTTGCACTGCAAATCAATTTTCACATCGGTACCTACATTTTCTGCACTGTTAAACGTCGGCGTACTGCCGTGTATTTCGGCGATTCTTGCCACCAGTGCCAAGCCAATGCCCGCACCGTGCTGCCTGCGGGAGCGTGATTTATCTACCGTGTAAAATGCTTCGGTTATGCGGGAAAGCTCGCCTTTTGGCATACCTCTGCCGTCATCAGAAACAACAATGCTGTAGTAACATGTGTTTTGTATGCCGGAGATTTTTATTTTTTTGCCCCCGGCTTTTACGGCATTGTCTATCAAGTTGAAAATCATGGTCTTAAATAAATCGTACTCCACTTTAATATAGGTTGGCTGAATGTTGAGCTGAAGTGATATGCCCTTATCCTCAAACATAGGCTTCAAACTGCCCGAGATATCATCAAAAAGTCCCGTCGCATCCATTTCCTCTAAAATGAAATCCTGCCTGTTCAGTACGATTAAATCCATTAGCTTTAGCGACAATGCTTCAAGCCGCAAGCCTTCATTTAGAATATACCACGCCGCCTCCTTCACCTGCTCGGGCGGCAGCGTTTTTTGGTAAATCATGTCCGCATAACCAATAACGGATGTTAACGGTGTTTTTAGCTCGTGGGCAAAATTAGCAACAAAATCTTCTTTTTGGCGGGCGTTTTCAACAAGTGCGTCAATCTTATCTTCCACAGCATCGGCCATTAAGTTAAAACTGCTTGACAACTCGCCTATTTCATCGTCCCTTGAAATATGCAGGCGTTCATCATAGCGGCCGCGTGCAATTTTTGCAGCGGCTTTGTTCATCTTATTAATCGGCGTTGTCAACAATGCAGAAAGAATCAGTATGATAACCATGCCAATCAAGAGTGTGAAAAGGTATATTCGCACAAAATTTTGCGTCATTTGTTCTCTTTGTGCAATGATATCACCGATGTCCGTTGCGATGAGCAGGTACACTGCGAAATGCTCATGGTGAAACATTCCGCCGACAACGATATACGTTTCGCTGCCAATGGTTTGAAACTGCATGGTGCGGGTCGTTGGAGATATGTTGTAAATAGGCGGAAATTCTGCCGGCGGCAGCGTGTAGGAATGGATAAACACATTGCTGCCATCGAAAAAAACCGGCAGTTCGCCAAGCTCCACCAACATTCTGGGAACTACAGCCGTTCCGATTGCATCTGCGTTTGAAATGATTGCCGCTTGCACCGTAAATTTTTCCCGTTGAAATTGGTTTAATGCCCGCTCAGTTTCCCGGTTTATTGCGCTTTCGTGGGAAAAGGTGATGAGCAAGTAGCCCAGCAGCAAGAGGGCAATGCTGATAACCAACGTGGCGCATAGAAAGAACTTTGCAAAGAGCCGCATGTTACCCCTCCAGCCGATATCCGATGCGGAAAACCGTTTTTATGTAGTCTTCCCAGCCCAGTTTTTTGCGCAGCCGTTGGATATGGGAATCTAAAGTGCGGGTTTCCCCGGTAAATTCCTCTTGCCACACTTTTTCGTAAAGCCTGTCCCGGTACAGGGCGACATTTTTATTCCTGATAAGCTCGACCAGCAGGTCAAATTCTTTGACAGTGAGGTCAATGATTTGCCCGTTATTTATGACTTGGCGTGAATCTGTGTTAATCAACACATCTTTGAAAGCCAATTGTTTTTCGCTTTTCCCAAAACGCCGCAGCACTACTTCCACCCGTGCGATGAGTTCGCCGATTTGAAACGGCTTTACAAGATAATCTTCCGCACCCAGTTTCAGTCCTTTTATCCTATCGTTGACTGCACCTTTGGCAGTGATAAAAATAACGGGCGTGCCCAAGGGTTTGATGTATTCCAATAATTCGTATCCATCAATTTCTGGCAGCATGATGTCCAGCAGAATTAAATCATAATTTTCGGATTCGATAAAGTCCGCCGCTTGTTTGCCGTCAAGGGCACAGGTGCAGTGGTAGCCTTCGGCGGTCAGGTTTACATAAATCAGGTTGGAAATGGCTTGTTCGTCTTCCACGATTAGGATGTTAAGCATGTGTTGCGCCCCCTCCATAATGTTATAACATTGCATAATATAACGGCTTTATTTTACTATCCAGTTGTGTCAAAGTTGTGTAATCAAATTATCAAAACCCCTTTTTCACTCTCTGCGGCAAGGTTTCGAAAGGGCATAATTCTATACTTTGTAAAAAGAGCGTTTGAAACGCGTGATTGCCTCAACGTCCAAACGCTCTTTTTTATACGGTTTCAATTGCTTGTTAGAACATTCCACTCCACGCCAAAGGAATCTTTCACGTTACCGTTTAGAGAAGCCCAAAACTGTGGCGCAAGCGGTTCGATAATTTCTCCGACGTCTGCAAGTTTGTTAAAAACGGAGGTGACTTCTTCTGCGGAATCAAACATAACTTGCATCCAGAAGCTTTGCAGCGGTTTTTCCAGACCATCGCACATAACAAATGTTGTGCCGAATATGGATACCTCTGAATACATTACAAAATTTGGCGGCAAATCGTCCATACCGGAATTTGCCGGGGCATCGCGGAAATGGCTAATCGTTTTTACTTCTGCGCCAAGCACCTCTTTGTAATAGGTAATCGCTTCATCGCAATTACCTTGGAAACCAATTGCTGGAATAAGCATGTAATTATGCTCCTTTCGTTGTTTTGATGGAGCAATTATACCAGTCTAAACACGACAACTGTGTGTCTTGTTACTTTGCTCATGTTCCAGTAAAAACTCCTTCACATTCAACCCGCCGCCGTAGCCAACCAGCTTACCATTTACGCCAATAACCCTATGGCACGGGATAATAATGCTAATGGGGTTATTATGATTTGCGCCGCCAACGGCGCGTATGGCTTTGGGGTTGCCAATACGTTGTGCAAGTTCCTTGTAGCTAATGGTTTCGCCATACGGAATGGTACACAATGCTTCCCATACATTTGTGCGGAAGGGCGTGCCTTTCGGACGCAATGGAACAGTAAATTCACGCAGCGTTCCAGCAAAATACGTGTCCAGTTCCTTCGTTAGCGCATTCAACACTTCGGCGTCCTCGCTGTTTGGCGGTGTTTCTTTTAGGGTAGCGGGCGTGGTTCTGCCGCCTTCAAAATACAATTCAGTCACTGCGCCGTCTTCGGCAGAAAGGAACAGATTGCCAATAGGTGATATATATTTAATCGTCGCCATCCTTATTCTCCCGCTATGCTTAGCCCATTGACCAAAACGGAAGGCATCCCTATACCGCCAGCCCCGGTAGAATGGAAGCGCAAGTCTGCGCCAACAGTTTCGATATTTTTAAGCAACTCGAAGAAATTACCGGCTACGGTAATCTGCTCTACGGGCTTGGTGATTTTGCCGTTTTCTACATAGTACCCGTCTGCGGAAACAGAAAAGTCGCCGCTTACGGGGTTTACGCCAGAGTGCAGGCCCGCGGTACCGGTGATGATTACACCTTTTTCCATGCCCTGCACCATCTCGTCAAAGGATTTTTTGCCCGGGACAAGGTAGAAGTTTGTGGTGCTTGTGCCAATTGCCCCGCCGAAGCCGGCTTTTGACGCATTGCCTGTGGGTTTAACGCCATCTTTAGCAGCAGATTTTGTGTTGTATAGCAGGGTTTTTAGCACGCCGTTTTCGATAACCGCTTTATTTTGTGTGGCTACACCTTCTGCATCAAATGCCATGCTGCCAAGGCTTAGATCCGTAACGCCGTCATCACGCAGGGTGATATGCGGTGCGGCAATGGTTTCGCCAATTTTGGATTTGTCGAGCAAAGAAAAGCCTTTTTGCCCATTCTCTGCCATAAACACAGAGGTAAACACGCCAAAAATATCCTTCGTGGTGTTTTGGTCAAGTATCACCGGATATTGCCCGCTGGGTATAGATGTTGCGCCAAGGTAGCTAAGCGCTTCTTTTACCACTTTTTCTGCCAGCTTTTTGTAGTCGAAGTCTGCAAAATCACGGCCTGCCCAGTAGTCGTATGCGTTTTTGTTGCAACCGTTTTCTTCTACGCGGGCAATGACATACGCCGCCGCCATGTTGCTTTTTTGCGAAAGGTCCAACCCGTAGGAATTTGCCATAGCCATATGGTTCTCGTTTGATGTAACGGTACAGAAATCTGCCATTTTTACGCGCGGGTCAAGGCTTAAGGCGTATTTTTCCATCTCCATTGCCCAGTCGATTTTTTGCGCAGTGTCTACAGTATCCAGTGCTGGGTTAAAACTTACTACTTCGGGATATTTATCGTCGCCCGGGTAAAGTTTTTCTACTTCTTCCTCTTCGATTATACCCGCGTTTGCGATGGCGTTATCGAGCATTGCGGGGATTAAATCGGAATCCAAATTTTCTGTATAAGCATAGCCCATTTTGCCGTTGTGTGTGCCGCGGAAGCCTACGCCCTCCGTAGAAGTGTTTTTATACTCCGAAATTTCACCTTTCAGCACTCTTACGGAAAAGCCGCTACCGGCAGAATAGTAGAGTTCGTAATCTGTAAAGCCCCTTGTTTTTGCCTGGGCAAAACATGCGTCACGGAATGCTTCAAATGTCATCCTCACTATTTCCTACCTCCCACTGTCAGTTCTTTTACGCGAATCATCGGCTGCCCAACATTGGTGGGCACCGCGCCGCTTAAACTGCCGCACATACCCTGTGCGTACGCGAAATTATCCGCAACGCGATCGATATTCATAAGCACGTCGTTGCCTTTGCCGATGAGGGTTGCACCACGTACAGGCTCGGCAATTTTCCCATTGCGAATCATATAGCCTTCCAGCACTGCAAAATTGAAATCGCCGGAAGACGGGTCTACAGAGCCGCCGCCCATTTGTGCGGCATAAAGCCCTTCTTCTGTGGCGGCAATGATGTCTTCTGGTTTGTCTTTGCCCGGCAAAATATAAGTGTTGGTCATACGGGAAGTTGGGGCATAGCGGTAGGATTCACGCCGTCCGCTGCCTGTGGATGGCGTTCCCATTTTTAGCCCGTTCAGGTAATCTACTAAGTAGGATTTGAGTACGCCATTTTCGATTAAAACATTTCTACGGGTTGGTGCGCCTTCGTCATCGATATTCAGCGTTCCCCATTGGCCCGGAAGAGTTCCGTCATCTACGGCATTTACGCAAGGCTGGGCAATGGCTTCGCCAAGTTTACCCGCAAAAGTGGACGCGCCTTTTGCAACAGACGTTGCCTCTAAGCTGTGGGCGCAGGCTTCGTGGAAGATAACGCCGCCGAATGCATTGTCGATAACCACCGGCATTTTTCCGCTTGGGCAAAGGTCTGCTTTTAGCATGGTTACGGCAGTGCGGGCAACGTCTTTGCCAATCTCCGGTGCATTTAGGCTTTCGATAAATTCGAAACCGCCTTTTGCACCCGGAGCCTGATAGCCTGTTTGCTTCTCGTTGCCTTCAGAGGCCACTGCTTCGATGAACAAACGGGTGCGGACACGCCTGTCTTCTGCCCAAACACCGTTTGAGTTAGCAATAAGCACATCTTGCGCTACATGCGCGTAAAAACCCGATGTTTGCGTAACCAGCGGGTCGTATGCATAGGAAGCTTGCGACGCGGAGCGCAAAACGTCTACGATGGCCTTTTTACCCACTTTTTCCGGCGGAATGGTAACGATATCCGCAAATTTTAGCGGGTTGCTTGCGGCAATTATTTGATGTACTGTAGCCCCGCTTTTGATGCTGGCCTTGACTGCCTGTGCGGCGTCTTTTGCCAGTTTGAGTAAGCTGTCGCGCCCGGTATTGTTGGTGTAGGCATACACCGAGCTTGTGCCAAAAATAATACGCAGGCCAAGGCCGGAGTCGATGCCCCAGTTGGCTTTTTCTACCTGCCCATTAAGCATGTTAATGGAGTCGCGGGCGGTGTTTTCTACAAAGATTTCCGCCATGTCGCCGCCTGTAGCCATGGCAGCGGTTAAAACGTCGTACACAAGTTGTTTGTCTAGCAAAGTGATCCTCCTCTATGGTTGTAATTTTATTTTCTGCTAGGTAATATTGGTCTGCACGAAACGCGCGCGTAAACGCGCTTTTTAACGGTATTGTATCAGAGTTTGGGAATGTTGGCAAAGTTGTAAAGTAAAAGTCATGAAAATCCTAATTATTTATAGTGAGTCATTTGCTAAGGGTGTAAATAACGCTACTGAATGCTTGGTATTCATGTCCACTCCATTCAGGTGGTCATTCGGTTATTTATAATCACCTGCTCCAAAAAAGTTCATAATTCTGTTATTCAGATAATTTCGCACTGTATATAATCCTGACTGGGAAACTGCGGTCGCTTGTCGTGCCATCGCCAAGCTCTCCAAAGCGATTTCTGCCCCAGGTCCATACACTACCATCTGCATCTAACACTATCGTATGAAGGCCAGTCGAAACCATCGTAACAGAATCCATGATTTTCGCAGGGGAAGCACCGTATCCATCTCCCCATGCCCATAAGCTACCGTCTTTCATAATCGCCATTGTATGACTGTGCGAAACTGAAACTGCCGCAACCGAATCCATTATTTTTGTGGGCGTTGGCCTATTTTCAAAAAACCAAAAACCTTCATCTTCGTTCCATTTGCGTGTATCAACTGTGCCATCACCTAATTCACCATTCCAATTTGCACCCCAACCCCACAAGCTACCATCTGTTGTGATAGCCATTGTATGGTATGTACCTGCTGAAACTGATGCGACATCACCCATTATTATAACAGGCGAATGGCGATCTCCCCTTCTCGTACCATCGCCAATTTGTCCATTGTTATTCCAACCCCACGCCCACAAGTTGCCGTCTGCAGTGATTGCCATTGAATGACTAAAGCCAGTCGAAACATATACAACGTCATCCATGATTTTAACAGGAGTGTTTTTACTATATCTTCCATGACCGCCTGTTCCATCGCCGAGTTGACCGCTGGTATTCATTCCCCAAGCCCACAAACTTCCGTCTGTTTTGATTACCAATGTATAACCAAAACCAGCTGAAACCGATGCAACATCATCCATAATTTTTACAGGGGTATGATTGCTTCCTATTGTGCCGTCACCAAGTAGGCCAGAGCCCCAAGCCCACAAACTGCCATCTGTTGTGATAGCCATTGTATGATTAAAGCCAGCCGAAACCGAAGCTACCGACTCCATCACTTTAATCGGTCTGTGCCTATTATTATCAACTGATATAATCCATGGTTCATGACTATGACTGCGTTCTTCGAACTCTGTGAGTGTACCATCACCAATCTGCCCTGCCGAATTGTCCCCCCAAGCCCACAAATTATTATTAGCATCTATCGCAAATGAAAAACTATCTCCTGCTTCTACTGCTATCATTTCCATTGACAAGGTATTTGTTGTTTTTATTTCCGTGTGCAAAACATCATTTGAAACGCATCCAAACAATGATAATACAATTAATAACGGGATTATCATACAAAGATATTTTTTCATTGTTCTACAACTCCCTGTTATTTTCGTCAAAAATACAAATTTTTCGCACGCACCACTTTCTGTGGTACATAAGTGCGCCCTCCTAGTTTTGTTAAATAAGCAAGCTGACTCAGAAATATAATTGCATTCAGTCGATCCGAAAATTGGATCGACGAATTTGTTAATAATCCCGCATACGCTTCCACACATCTAAAATCATCTGATATCTATGCGGCGGCATTCCCTTAAACGGTACATTACTGGTACAAAAAATATATCCCCCACCAGGCTTGCCATATGTCATACAATACTCCGCGCTTGCAATCACTTCCTCGTCTGTTCCCGTCTGTAGCGCAGCACAATGCACATTACCGCAAAGGCACACTTTATCCCCCACTAGCGCCTTTACTTCTTTGATATCCACCCCTGCCATAGGGTCTATAGAATGGAGCCCGTGTGGCTTGCAGTCTACCAACTGGTCAAGAATTGGCATAATATCGCCATCCGTATGTTTAATCATGTACAACCCGGCTTTTTTGCCTTCTTCGATAATTTTTGCCAGGTAAGGCTGAATAAAAATACCGAAATTTTCCGGCGAAAGGAACGGGCCATTATTGTAGCAGTAATCGCTGCAAAGCAAGCCCACTTCTACCCCATGTTCCGCCAAAATTTTGTTGTTTTCGATTGCCCCATTCATATGCCTTTTTGCGTCTTCATGCAACCCTTCGGGGTCATCTGCCATTTTGTAGGCGAAATCGTACATTGCATTGCCGTCTGGGATAGAAAATGTACCGTCGGCATGGTAGCCGAACATGCGCCTGCCTCCAGTCAGCTCCTTTATTTTTTTGAACAAAAATGCAAGCTCGGGGGCCATTTTGCCATCACGTATATAGCCGATTCCATATGGCCCGGGCATGATGGCATAGTCCAAAGCTTCGTATACATACGTGTAATCTTCTGCCAATTGATTTAACGCGCGCTCTTTTTCAAGTTCAGAAAGCTTGCTTATTTCCGTTGGGCTAAGGATGTGCGGGTTCAAATTCCTGCCAAACATTTCTTCCGCAAGCTGGAATTCCAATTCAAATGTAGGTACTTGATCCGGCTGCTTTAGGGTAAGTGCAGCGATGGCTCGTTCTTTTGGTGTCATGACGGTCATAATAGTCTCCTTTTCTGTTCGTGATTTTCGGGCGAACACAGTTTGCCCCTACGAAAACAACGTAGCCATTGTAAGGGTGAACTGCGTTCGCCCGAATTTTTTTTACATTCTACCCTACTTTCACAAATCAACGCAACACCGCATGACGACAAATTTTGCATTTTTTATGTACATATGTTCTGTTTCCTGATATAGTATTACAGAATTGTGACATAAAATCAAATTTTTTGTTTGCGAGGGAGCATATGAAAAAATTAATCCATGCACGGGCAGGAGCTTCGCCTGCCCATGCCACTGGCGGTTGCTGCAAACGGGCAACTTCGGATTCGCTCCGGAAGAAGTTACCCGTTCGCAGTATAATGTACTTATGTGCCATTGTTGTTTTTTTCTGGGCATCGGCCGGGCTGGCAAGCGTCACTTACGCTCATACAGTCCGCGTTGGGCTTGTAAGAGCCTTCTACAACCAAGACAGCATTTCTATTTCCACAACCAGTATCGACATTGGGCGCGGAAATGCGGATGGGTCATTTGAATTTAACCGCACGCTAAATTCGTCAAATGGCTTCACAATACGCATAGAAAGCGGGCAAGTGGTTGTACGCGCCGGTGGGCAAACCGTATTTACTTTCTTAAACGATACTGCCAGTGGGCCACAAATTAGGGCTTCCGGTGGCGGTATATTGGCTATGGGTGCCTATACGTTCCGCGGGGCTGTTGAGTTCCGCTCTTCCGGAGGGCGCGTTACTGCCATAAACGTAATTTGCCTAGAGGAATATCTGTATGGGGTTTTACCCATGGAAATGTCGCCGTCGTTTTACATCGAAGCTTTACGGGCACAAGCGGTTGCGGCACGCACATTTGCCATGTATACAATGGTTAGCAGAAGTTATGCCGCAAGAGGGTTTGACCTGTGTGACAGAACATGCTGCCAAGCGTATCGCGGCGCAGGCAGGGAAGAAGACATCATGATTCAAGCTGTACGCGACACACACGGGCTTATGATGTTTACAGAAGACAGCTACACCCCGGTATTTACACCGTTCTTTTCATCCAGTGGCGGGGCTACAGACAATTCCGAAAATGTATGGGGCAGTGCGCTGTCTCACCTTAGAGGCGTTGCGGATATCTACGAACAAAACCCACGAATTTGGTCACGCACTTATACATGGGCACAGCTAACCGCCGCCGTTAGGGCACAAGCTCCTTCCGCCAATATTGGAACCGTGACAGGAGTGACCATTGCGCAGGAACATCTTGGGCGTGTACAGGAATTAACTTTTATTGGCACAAATGGTCAATGGACGGCAACGCGCCAGCAAATTCTTACTGTTTTTAGGCATATCGACCAATCGCTATACAGCCGCCATTTCTATATTGCAGGCGGGGGAACCGGTGCGGGTTTGCCTGTATCTGTTACATGCGGGACTTTAACCCATAACGCACCCGTTACCAGTTTTTACGTTATAGACCACACCGGAAATATCGCGCCCATAAGCACAGCAACTGTTTTCGATGGCATTACAACCAGGCGGCTAAACCAAACCGTTACGGTTACAGGCGGCACCGGCATTACCATAAATGGACGCGGGTGGGGGCACGGCGTAGGCATGAGCCAAACCGGCGCAAATAGCATGGCACAGGCAGGGCATGATTTCCGCACAATTTTATTGCATTACTACACCGGGGTTACAATTCGGGAATGGATACGAGATTAATATAGGAGATGACGCACACAAATGGAAACGAATTTGAAAAAAGAGGATTTTTACTACGATTTGCCCAAGCATCTTATTGCACAGCAGCCCATTGCACAGCGTGATGGTTCCAGGTTGATGCACATTTGCCGGGCCACTGGCGCAATAACACATCATAAATTTACCGACATAAAATCTATACTGCGCCCCGGAGATTGCCTGGTTGTAAATGATTCACGGGTTATACCGGCGCGGCTGGTTAGCGATAACAACGTAGAAATGTTCCTACACGAACGCTTAGACGAAAGCCGTTGGAGCGTCATGGTAAAGCCCGGCAGAAAAGCCCGGGAAGGCGATGTGTTAACATTTGCAAACGGCAGGCTTACCGCCACAGTGCAGGAAATAATCGAAGACGGCTTACGCGTCGTCTTACTGTCACACGAAGGCGATTTCGAGCCGCTGCTGGAAGAAATAGGTACAATGCCCCTTCCCCACTATATCGAAGAAGAGCAGGAAGACACGACCAGATACCAGACCGTATACGCAAAAAATGACGGCTCTGTAGCCGCCCCAACAGCAGGTTTGCATTTTACAGACGAATTATTAGATGATATCCGGAACATGGGCGTCAATATTGCCCAAGTTACATTGCATGTTGGCCTTGGAACATTCCGCCCTGTAAAAGAGGATGATATCACCAAGCATCTTATGCACAGCGAATACTGCCGCATAGAGCCGGAAGTTGCAGATTTGATTAACCAAACCAAAAAAAATGGCGGCAGAGTTGTCGCCATAGGCACGACAAGCTGCCGCACCATTGAAAGCCGCGCAAACGAAAACGGCGAGGTTGTGGCTGGGTCTGGTAAAACGGATATTTTCATATATCCTGGTTACGAATTTAAGGTTATGGACGGGTTGCTCACGAATTTCCACTTGCCGGAATCTACGTTAATCATGCTTGTGTCTGCCTTTGCGGGGCACGCAAAAACAATGGAAGCCTATAAAGAGGCCGTGGATCAGGAATATCGCTTTTTTAGTTATGGCGATGCGATGATACTTTTGTAAAATTTTCGGGCGGCAGAATGCCGCCCGTAGCCTGCTAATATCCAAGCGTCCCTTCCAACGAATCGTCATTATCAATCCAATCTTTGACCTCAACTATCCGATAATTATCCTTATCATCCCTGATAAATATTTTTTCGATACCCGCATTAATGATCAACCGCTTACACATTGCGCAACTACTGGCATTTTCTATATAGCCATTGGTGCTGATATCAATGCCTGTTAAGTACATTATGCCGCCAAGCATGTCTTTTCGCGATGCGCTAATAATGGCGTTCGTTTCCGCATGAACGCTGCGGCAAAGTTCGTATCTTTCGCCACGTGGTATATTTTTTTCTTCCCGTACGCATGTTTTTATATCAGAGCAGTTCTTTCTTCCGCGCGGCGCGCCTACATATCCGGTAGATATAACCTCATCATCTTTGACAATAACCGCCCCATAATGCCTTCTTAGGCATGTACACCGTTGCGATACGGATTCTGCCATATCTAAGTAGTAATTGTTTTTGTCCCGTCTATCCATGATTTACCCCTTTTCCTTTGAACCAATTTTAGGCCAAATTTAGCAATTGCGCAATCAAAATTGTAATATAGATACCGCTTTTGCTGTTTACTTAGTAGAACGGCATTTTTTTGGAACATTTCACAAAAATGTACGTTTCATATGAAAAAGGAGGTGACGCCAATGCGTCCAACGATAGGGTGTATATTGGTGGTGTTTTGCATAGCTGTTTTTGCAATTCCAATCCAAGGCGAAGAAACACGCCAACTTAGGCAAAACTACACAATCAATATCGAGGTAGCGTGTGTAGATGCCGCCACAGAAATTATTCGTCAACTGCCGGGGTATAACTTGGATTCGTCGGCTAGTTTTGACACGTGGCACCGCAGGGTGGATTTCCGGCGTAGGGTAAGCAATGAGGATTTCCGCCATGTGCAAGAAGTATTACGCGGTTTGGGCGATGTCACTTTTGAAACAGAAAATGCCGCCCATCTTGGCGCACGGTTGCTGGACTTAGATGTAAGCATTGCCGTGCTGGAGCAAGAGCTGGAACGCCTCACTGCAATGATGGCCGCCAGTACTACTTTAGACGTGCTGATTGCCGTCAACGACAGGCTAAGCATGGTGTCGCGCGACCGGGACAATTTAATTGGGCAGCGTAATGTTCTGCAAGTAGAAAGCCTGGGCCCGATAATCAGCATTTCGCTCATTGAAACTTTACCGGATGCCCCGTCCCCTACTCCGCTTGGCTTTGGGCGGCAGATAGCGGACAGGTTTAGCCATTCTATCAGCAATGTCCGCACTGCTACAGAGAATTTCATGGTAGGCGTGGTGCGGCTTGCGTTACCGCTTATTGTGTGGGCTGCAATATTAGCTGTCGTTGGGTTTGTTATATGGCGGCTGTTCTGCCGCAAAATATGGCATAAGATGCTTATGAAAAAACAATCCGCGCCGGTGATGGAAGAAAGCGATAAACCAAAGGGGGAAGCAGAATGAAAAAATATATAATCGTATTAACGATACTGGTGATGCTTGTATCAATAGCAGCCTGTAACAGAGGCGCCGATAATGCGGAAACAGACGCATTTTATTTGGGAGAAGTGCTGCAATCATTGAGTTTAGGGGATTTTGCACCTGCACCACCTGCTCCACCCCCTCCAGCAGAAGCGCCTGCGTTTTATGCAGTCGCAACCGGCAGCGCCGCCAATTATACAATTATGGTGAACGATCCCGACTTTGAGCCTGCTTACACAACACAACGGGAAAGACATATCATACAAACCGCGTGGACGGAACTTGAAACGGAATATTTTGACGATGTGATTAGCGACTTACGCCAAATCCCCGGGGTAGCAAGCGGTTATATAGAATCCGAACACCTTTCGCGGCGTGGCAGACGAATTTTTAACATGACCATGCGCATACCCGCTGCCCGCTTCCAGGATGTGTTATCGCAAGTAGAAGGTCTTGCAACTGTACGTTCTTCCAGCGAGCAAGCCGAAGACGTAACCGACCAATTTTACGATACAGACGCACGCTTACAAACCCGCCGCATAGAAGAAGAACGCCTGCTTGCCCTCATAGAAGAAGCCGACAATGTGCACGACTTATTAGAGCTTGAAAGACGCCTAAGCAGTACGCGTCTGCAGATTGAAACCTACACGGCGCAACTCACCAACCTAGCCGGGCGCATTGCCTACTCCACCATTTTTGTAACCCTATTCGACATTGCGGAAGCGGAAATAATTCCCATCGTAGGCCCAACCCTTGGCGAACGTATTGGCGGTGCTTTTGGAGATTCTGTGGACTCTGTATTAACGGCGGGCCAAAATTTCGTAATTTTTATGGCAGGCATTATTGTTCCATTATTGATTTGGGGTGTTATCATTTTTGTGGCGTTTAAGCTGGTAAAGCGAATAATGAAAAAATATCGAAACAGAGCCAAGCACACAACTGTATAAGTGCAAACAATAAACTTGCGGCTAGCCCCTTACTTGACTATAATAGGTTTCTAGGCTTTTGCCTAAAGGATAGAAAGGTGTGTTCACATGCCGCATACAGCTCTATACAGGAAAAAACGCCCCCGCACTTTTGGTGACGTAGTTGGGCAAAAACACATTGTACGCGCACTATGTAACCAAGTAACAGCCGGAAAAATTAGCCATGCGTATTTATTTTGCGGGACGCGCGGCACAGGCAAAACAACCATTGCCAGGCTTTTAGCCCGTGCAATAAATTGCGAAAACCCGCAGGATGGCAACCCTTGCAATACCTGCGATGCTTGCACCAGCATTTTCGCAGAGCGCAACCTAAACGTGGTAGAAATTGACGCCGCATCCAACAACGGCGTAGAAAATATCCGCGACCTGCGGGAAGAAGTTAAATATCAGCCAACCCAAGGGCAGTACAAAGTGTATATCATCGACGAAGTGCATATGCTGTCTACCAGTGCGTTTAACGCATTGCTCAAAACGCTGGAAGAGCCGCCTGCACACGTGGTTTTTATATTAGCCACAACAGATTCGCAAAAGCTGCCCGCAACCATTTTGTCACGGTGCCAAAGGTACGATTTCAGGCGAATTTCCGCCACAGATATGATTGACACCATGAAAAAATATCTGCAAGAAGAAGGCACCGAGTTTGAAGAAAGCGCACTGGACTATATTGCGTATCATTCCGACGGGGCAATGCGCGATGCTTTAAGCTTACTGGATCAAAGTTTAAGCCTTGGAGATGCTAAGCTAACATATAGCCAAGTGTTGGATATGCTGGGGGCCGTAGACCGTGCGCATTTGTTCGACTTCACCTATGCACTGGCTGCCTGCGACAGCAGCGCAATAATGAGCATTATAGACCAGGCAATGGATGGAGGGCGCGATGCCAGCCAATTTACTGCCGATTTAATACGGCATTTCCGCGATGTATTAGTGGCCGGGTTAGTAAACGACCCGAATGCCGTAGATTTTTCTGCCAAAATTGCAGAGAAATTACGGGAGCAAGGCAAGCATGTACCAAGCCAAAAATTGATGGAGTATATCCACACATTCTCGGAAACGTTAAGGGAAATGCGTTTTGCCCCACATGCGCGCACAGCATTGGAAGTTTGCGCATTACGCATATGCGTGCCTAAAGCAGAAGTGGCATATATACCAGTGGAAAAGCCTGCTGAAATACCGGCAGTAAAGCCGGTCGCTCCTTCACCTGCTCCGGCACCCAAAATGCTTGGTGACGTAACCCCCGATATTTTAGACAAAATAGCTGCCGGCTGGGATGCCATGTGCAACAACTTCCCTAACCCAATGCGCTCCCAATGTGCCCAGTGCGGCATGGAGAACAATGACGGAAAGCTAGAAATAATCATAAGCAACGAGGCTACGCGCAATATACTAAAACCGAAAGAAGCGTCCATTAGGGAGGCCATTGCAGAAAAATTTGGCCTATCCACCCCGCCAAACCTTGCCTTTGTTGTGCGAGAAGGGTACAATAAACCTAAAGTGCAGCAACCGGAAGCAAGAAACCGGTTTGAACCAAGACCGGAACCGGAGCAGCAAACCATTCCCGCGGATTGGGCAACACCGCCGGTAGAGAGTGAACCGGAAGAAATACCACTCCCACCGGAAACGGAAACCATTCCGGAAATTCCGGAAGAATGGGCAAGCACCGACGAACCGGCGGAAACTCCACCAGAAAATAATTGGGATTCCATAGCAGAGGCCAAACTAGACGACGGCGATAGCTGGGACTCAATTGGTGAAGAAATTAGCGATTAATAACAGGTAAACCACGGGCGAACACAGTTCGCCCCTACAATAGCCACAATGTTTTCGTAGGGGCGAACTGCGTTCGCCCGAAAATCATAAGATAATTCAGGAGGAAACAAAATGCCAAAAGGATTTCAAGGAATGCCGGGCGGCGGCATGAACATGCAACAAATGATGAAGCAAGCACAAAAAATGCAACGCCAAATGGAAGAAATGCAAGCAGATATGGCGAATAAATCGCTGGAAGTATCTGCGGGCGGCGGGGCAATAAAAGTGACCATTAATGGCGAGAAGCAAATTACAGACCTAACCATTTCCCGGGATGTTGTAGACCCGGACGACGTAGAAATGCTGCAAGACCTTGTCATTTCCGCTGTCAACGAAGCGATTCGCCAAATGGACGAGTCTACAAGCGCGCAAATGTCAAAAATAACCGGCGGCATGAACTTGCCCGGATTGTTCTAAACAATGCAGCATATATATGGTGGGCATGTCGCACGCCTTATCGAAGAGCTATCACGCTTACCGGGCATAGGAGGCAAGTCTGCACAAAGACTCGCCTTTTATATTATTCATTTACCAATCGAAAAGGCAGAAGCGTTGGCGGAATCCATTCTTTCCGCAAAGCACAATGTGCGATACTGCTCGCTGTGCTGTAATTTGACAGACACAGACCCATGCCAGGTTTGCGCAAATGTGAAACGCGACCCGAAAATAATCATGGTGGTAGAAGACCCACGCGACATGGCAGCCTACGAGCGCACAAGAGAATTCCACGGGCTGTATCATGTGCTTCACGGCGCAATTTCCCCGATGCACGGCGTAGGGCCGAATGATTTGACTATTGCAGATTTGCTAAAACGCCTGCAATCCAGCGATGTAGACGAAGTTATAATCGCTACCAATCCCAACGTCGAAGGCGAAGCCACGGCGTTGTATATCAGCAAAATACTCAAGCCAACAGGCGTTAAAGTGACACGCATTGCCCATGGCGTGCCCGTGGGCGGCGATTTGGAATATGTAGACGAAGTAACGCTTTCCCGTGCATTAGAAGGACGACGAGAAATATAATAAGGGCGGCATGAATTTTGAATATTTTTAAGCGGCTTTTCTCAACAGAATACATGGTGAAAAAAGATATGCGCAGGGGAGAAATTCCTTCCAGCAAGGAAGCCTATAAAAATTCTTTGCGCATAGCCATTCCGGCTGTCATTGAAATGGTAAGCATCTCGTTAATGGACATGATTGATACAGTCATGGTTGGCCGCGTAGGCTCACAGGCGATGACAGCCGTGGGCATCACAGGCCAGCCGCGCATGCTGATTTTGTCCATCTTTTTTGCGTTAAATATTGCGCTGACGGCCATCATTGCCCGTAAAAAAGGGGCAGGCGAAATGGATGCCGCCCGTAGCTGCCTTCGCCATGGCTTACTGATAAACGTTATCTTGGGGCTTAAATTTACATTTTTGGCGTTTATCTTCGCACGCCCGTTAATGGCGCTTGCCGGTGCACAGGCGGATACTATTTATCAGGCCACATCATAT
>Ga0123355_10003473_pt1 | contig 22594 bp, 21 predicted proteins | sample TergutEmb28metaG_3_FD_89872 | JGI IMG/M metagenome (GOLD analysis project Ga0123355, IMG submission 89872) | Embiratermes neotenicus P1 segment gut microbial communities from Petit-Saut dam, French Guiana - Emb289 P1 | ecosystem: Host-associated > Arthropoda: Insects > Digestive system > Gut ... | reverse complement strand
GTTTGAAATTGGGCTTCGTCTGTCGTCAATTCTGTAGCGTTCGCAGAATTGACCCGTCCTCAGCCCATTTCAAATCGAAACGCCTATATGGCGGGTCGCGAATTTTCCGACCCGCCATATTAATGACGCACATTTTACATTACTTTCTTTTTAACCGCAAGCCAGAGTTCAATGTAACCGTATTCATCGTCGCCGCCGTATAGTTCCATATCAAGACCGCCGACTTGCTCATAATTTGACGTTGGCAACCATTCGGAAAAAATACGTTTGTAGAGGGACTCAATTACCGTACCCATATTGTCGTACTCGAACTTCTCTGATGGGAAAATTGCCCATGTATGCGCTGGTATATCCGCAATGGTGTAACCCGCAACATTGCTGTTTGAACTACGGAATGCACATAACATATATGGAAAGGTATTGGCTTCGGTTTTTCTGTAATCGCATACGGCGTGAACTTTGCCTAAATTTTTTCCCACAAATGTAGGCAGGTCGCCCGAATCCATTTCCAGTTTGTCATGCGCGCCATTGGCGAGACACTCACACCATAGGTCGCTTGGTTTTCTTAGCGAGGGGTCGTTTTTTCCGTTAGTAATCCCCGCTTCTGCATCAAAAACGCCCTCAATTCCGAAAACTTGAAAAGCCTCTTTTGTTTCAATGCGATAATCCATTTCCTTCTCTCCCTTGATTGAAATTTGGAAGGACATTCTTGGATATGCCTTTAGCGTTACGCCATCGGTGCGCGCTTCCGTTGGCGTAACCCCGTGCAATTGCTGAAACGCCCGCGAAAATGACACTGGCGAGTCATAGCCGTATTTCATTGCTATGTCGATAACTTTGATATTGCTGTTTTGCAATTCAAGTGCCGCCAGCGTTAGCCTGCGTCTGCGAATGTACTCAGAAAGCGATACATCTGTAATAAATGAAAACATTCTAAAAAAATTGTGCGAGGAACAGCAAGCAATCTTTGCCAACGTCTCGTGGTCAATTTCGCCATCTAAATTTTCCTCTACATACGTAATCGCGGCGTTCATACGGGTAAGCCAGTCCAAGTCAACCCCTCCTTACGTATCAGTATAAGAGAATAGGAAATAACAAGCGCAACATTTTCTGCCGTCTTCTGCATGGTTATCGCTTAGACATTATACCATACGTATAGTCTAGCATTGTCCATCAATAAAATGTATGGCATAATGAAAAAAATTGAGGAGGCATAAAATATGATTAAAGAAATAGAAAACAATGCAAGGACGGGGCTTAATATACACATAAGACCCGAAACAACTGATGAATACAGTGAAGTCAACGAGTTAATTTACAAAGCTTTTACCGAAAGTTACGGTGCAAAAGAAGGCACAGCTATGTCAGAACGATTTAGTAACGAGCGTAGCAAAGATACATTTATACCAGAACTTTCACTGGTTGCTCTTTTAGAAAATGGAAAAATTGTTGGGCAAGTGGCATTGTACCAAACCGACATAATCACCAATGAGGGCAGGAATACGCAACTTGTTCTTTCGCAAAGCGCGGTTTTACCCGAATATAGAATGAACGGCATAATGCGGCAATTGATAACTTTTGCATTGGATAAGGCAAAAGAAATGGGTTATGTAGCTATATTCTTAGGTGGGCCTGCACATCTTTATGAAAAATTTGGCTTTGAACCATCATACAAATATGGCATTCACCACGAAAAAAGCGGAGAGGTTGAAGGCTATGCGGAAGGCTACATGGTTCACGTATTAATTCCAAATGCACTTGACGGAATAACTGGTACAACCTCATACTATGGTGGCTAGGAAAACCAATTTACAAAATTATAGAATGGAGAATTAAAATGCTAAGACACATAGTTATGTGGAACTTGCCAAGAAAGTAAATGGAAGAGCAAAAGTAGCAAAAAATTTGAAAATTAACGAGGTGACTAACAATGGATATATTGGCTACTGCTCCTATCCGAAATACATATCAATCCACTATTTTCGATTGGATAGATGCACAGCCTCCTGCGCGTTCCTCAAAAAAGTGGGATTCATTTAGATTCATTGATTTATTTGCGGGTATTGGCGGTATACGCCTTGGCTTTGAAAGTGTTAGCGGTCATTGTGTTTTTTCGTCAGAGTGGGACGAGCAGGCTGCCAAAACATATGAAGCAAATTTTGGCGAAAAACCCGCAGGTGATATAACTCAAATAGATGCAAGGGATATTCCAGATTTTGATATATTGCTCGGTGGTTTTCCGTGTCAACCATTTAGCATAATTGGTGACAAAGAAGGATTTGAACATGAAACGCAAGGCACGTTATTCTTTGATATTTTGCGTATCTTGGACGAAAAAAGTCCTTCTGCTTTTATGTTGGAAAATGTGAGGAATCTTACCGCCCATGACAAAGGCAACACATTCCGAGTGATAATCAAGCACTTGGAAAGTTTGGGGTATCATGTTCAGTCCAAAGTTTTGAATGCCCTTGATTTTGGCGTTCCACAAAAAAGAGAGCGCATTATTATTTGCGGATTTCGTGACAGGGTTGATTTCCATTTTCCGCAACCAATACCACATTACGAAAGACTATCTTTGCTTGATATTCTTGAAGATGAAGAAGATTTAGATAAAAGCCTTTGGGTTCGTGAGTGTATAAAAAACAGCAGAATAGAGCGCATGAAGGTTGAGTTGGAACGCCCCTATATCACACATGAAAATGTTGGTGGGTCTGTTACGCCTCATCACTTTTCATGCGCCCTTAGAGCGGGTGCATCGGCAAACTATATTTTAATAAACAACGAACGTAGACCTTCTCCGCGTGAAATGTTGCGATTACAGGGTTTTCCTGATACTTTCAAAATTGTTGTTCCTTATACTGGTATAAAAAAACAAACGGGCAATAGCGTTGCCGTACCAGTTATAAAAGCTGTTGCGAATGAAATGATAAAAGCATTAAAATCCCATGAAGTAAGGACGATTGAAAATGATAACCAGAGAGCAATCCAAAACAGATATAGATGCGCTCATCAACAAGTCAAGAGTACATCTATATAAACCGATACAAATAGCCGAAATTCTTTATCATTCGCGGATAAACCCAAACTCCATAGACCTCGCTAATCTTGAGGATTATCGCAATAAGAGCAAAAAGTGGCGTGATGATGTGTGCAGGGTTCTACTTGGGCGTACAAGTATGCTTAAAACACGATATTATGAAAATATAAAAGATGAATTTTGGTCTTAGAACCTGCGGTCAATAAATTCAACAGCTAATATTTTTCACAGAAGCATGAAAAACATACAAATACGGCATTCACCACGAAAAAAGCGGAGAGGTTGAAGGCTATGCGGAAGGCTACATGGTTCGCATATTAATTCCAAATGCACTTGACGGAATAACTGGTACAACATCATACTATGGTGGCTAGGGGAATCAACTTACAAAATTATAGAATGGAGAATTAAAATGCTAAGACACATAGTTATGTGGAACTACAAAGAGGGGTTTACAGACGCTGAAAACCAAGAAAATGCCAAGAAAGTAAAATCCGAACTGGAAGCACTAAAGGGATTGATAAGCGAAATTGTTGAGATTAAAGTACACATCAATCCAACTGACGCGAGCAATATGGATATTCTCCTAGACAGCCTGTTTGAGAATGAAGAAACTATGTACGCATACAAAATCCACCCAGAACACTTGCGGCTAATAGAGTTCATAGGTAGTGTATTGCAAAACAGAATGGTTTTCGATTATTATACGGAATGCTGAAAACATTTACCGACGACGAGCTAAGTCTGCGGGTTTTTACGCAGACTTGAGCGACAGAGGAGGTTAATGTTTTCGCACTTCCGTTTACGAAAAAGTATGAGCAAATTAAAATCGCACGCATGTTGGATATGCGTGCGATTTTTTTTACATAAAAAACTGTATCTGGCTTCGAGACGTATGCGCGGCTTGCCAATATGCAGGCTATCGGCGAAATGCGGCTGCGCCGCTATTCTACTACATCAAACTGGCTGTTATACAGTTTCATGTAGATGCCACCTTCTGCTAGAAGAGATTCATGGTTGCCTTGTTCTACAATATCGCCTTCGTGCATTACTAAAATCATGTCGGCACTGCGAATGGTTGACAGCCTGTGGGCAATTACGAAGCAAGTGCGTCCCTGCATTAGATTATCCATTGCGCGTTGAATTTGTACTTCTGTGCGGGTATCAACATTGCTGGTTGCCTCGTCTAGGATAAGAATATCGGGGTCTGCTAGAATTGTGCGAGCGATTGTAAGAAGCTGTTTTTGTCCAGCGGAAATATTATCGGCTTCTTCGTTGATGGGCATTTGGTAGCTGTCGGGGAAGGTGCGAATAAAATGATGCGCTTGAGCGGCCTGTGCGGCTTTTTTTATTTCTGCGTCTGATGCGTCTAGTTTGCCATATCGGATATTTTCGGCAATTGAGCCGTTAAACAGCCAAGTATCTTGTAGAACCATGCCAAAATGCGAACGCAAGCCGTCTCGTGTGTAGTCGCGAATATCCGTGCCGTCCACGGAAATTTTGCCCGAATTAACATCATAGAAACGCATAAGCAGTTTCACTATTGTAGTTTTGCCTGCGCCTGTATGCCCAACAATGGCGATTTTCTGCCCCGACTGAACAGTCGCGGTAAAATTGCGAATTACAGGAACTTCGGGGTCGTAGCCAAAATTCACATTCTCGAAAGCCACATGCCCTTTGATATTTGTTACTGTCGCTGGTGATTCGCTTTCTGGAGATTCTTCTTCTTCACCTAGGAATTTAAAAACGCGTTCAGCCGCCGCCGCCGTCTGTTGAAAAACACTTGCCGTCCCCGCAAGTTGAGCAACGGGGTGTCCAAACTGCCGCGAATACTGAATAAACGCCTGAATCCCACCAATAGAAATATGCCCCCGTAACGCGAAAGCTCCGCCAATTACCACAATGGCAACATAACCAATATTGCTGATAAACCCAATAATAGGCATCATCATGCCAGAAAGAAAATTAGCTTTCCAGCCAGCCCGATAAAGTTCTTTATTATGTTCATCAAAGGCTTCTATTGAACTTTTTTCGCCGTTAAAAGATTTCACAATTGCGTGACTGGTGAACATTTCCTCGATATGACCGTTAAGCTTGCCCAAATTCGCCGCTTGAGCCTTAAAATGCTTCTGCGATTTTTTAACAATAACCCCCATGCAAACCGCCGAAAGTGGCAGAATTAGCATAGCAATCAAAGTAAGTGGTGGGCTAATCACAAGCATCATAACGATAATGCCCACAACAGAAGTAGCACTCATCAAAGCTTGCGAAAGCCCCGAGTTAAGCGTATTTGAAATCGTATCAACATCGTTGGTTATTCTCGAAAGCACATCACCATGCGAGCTTTTATCAAAAAATTTCAGCGGTAGCTTGTGAATTTTATTGCTTATTTGCGTTCGTAATCTATAAGTAATCCGCATACTAACGCCCGCCATGATATATCCCTGTAGATAGTTAAACAGAATGTTAGCACCATGCAAACCAATCATAACAAGCATAATCGTACCAATCCGTCCGAAATCAATGCCGCCTGTACCTTCGCCCATACGTCGCAAACCATAAATAACCTCGTCAGTAGCCCCACCAAGAACCATTGGCGCAAGCACTCCCAGAATATTAGCCGCAATCGCAATCACAGCACACACCGCAATTATTGCTTTTTCCGCGCCAATGTAGGCGGCAAGTTGCCGCATAGCCCCTTTGAAATCTTTCGCTTTCTCTGCGGGCATTCCATGTCGTCGCCCAAAATGAAGCCCTCCGCCTTGTTGCCGCTTATGTTTATTCTCTGACATTGTTCACCTCGTATTTTTAAGCGAGCCCGCCGCTTTTCCATTTCTCAAGTTGATTTTTTTTGAAGGTGGAGAAATTTCCTGTTTCTATTGCTTCGCGAGTTTCACGCATTAGATTGTTGTAGAAATATAGATTGTGCATTACGGCTAGGCGCATTGCAAGCATTTCCTTCGCTTTGAACAGGTGGCGAATATATGCGCGGGTGTGAGTGCGGCATACCTCGCAGTGACAGTCGGGGTCTAGTGGACGTTCGTCGCGTTCGTGGGTTGCGTTGTTCATGTTTAGCTTGCCGCGACTGGTGTATACTTGTCCGTGGCGGCCGTTTCGTGCGGGTAGTACGCAATCGAAGAAGTCGATTCCGCGTTCTATTGCTTCTAATAAGTTTTCTGGAGTGCCTACGCCCATTAGATATATTGGTTTATTTTGCGGCAGATGCGGAACGGTTGCTTCTAGGATTTTGTACATTTCTTCTGCTGGTTCGCCTACTGCTAGTCCTCCTAGCGCGTAGCCGTCTAAATCCATTTCGGAGATTTCCTTTGCGTGTTCAATGCGAATATCATCATAAATGCCGCCTTGGTTTATTCCGAAAATTAATTGTTCGCGTCCTTCTTGTGCGTTAAGTTCCTTCGTGCGTGTTTTGCTTCGTGTTAGCCATCTTGTTGTTCGCGCTACAGAATCGCGAATGTATTCACGGCTTGCGGGAAACGGCGCGCATTCGTCAAACGCCATAGCAATTGTCGCGCCAAGTGCATGTTGAATCTCCATGCTTTCCTCTGGCCCCATGAAGATTTTTCGCCCGTCTATATGCGAATTAAAATACACGCCCTCTTCCTTGATTTTTCGCAACGCCCCCAGCGAAAACACTTGGAATCCGCCAGAATCCGTTAGCACTGGCCTGTCCCATGCCATAAATTTTTGCAAGCCGCCCATGTCGCGAACAACTCCCTCGCTTGGACGCAAATGCAAGTGATAAGTATTACATAACGCAACCTCGCAACCAACCGCACGCAAGTCAGATGCCGACAACGCACCCTTAATTGCCGCCGCTGTGGCAACATTCATAAACACGGGCGTTTCAATTGTGCCGTGTGGTGTTTCTAGTGCGGCCCGTTTCGCTTGGCCGTTTATTGCTTTTATTGTATACATTGTATCTCTCCCTAGCAATTCCTAGAATGTTATCTGTGAAGGGTGTAATTAACGTTCTTATTAGGTGCTTGTTAATATGGTTAATATGTCAGTTGCAAGCCTATTCATGCTTTTTCTGCTTCCATATTTCCAAATAAAATTAAGAATGTTTTTTTCTATTTCCCAATCCTCATAATGCAAATTATCTTTAAGAAATTTGGCTTCTTCTTTCAATTTATTTACTTCGCTTTGTTTTTCCCATTCTGCAAATAGATTTATAAGTTCGTAACGTGTGAAAGTCCCACCACCATTTATCGTTAGGTGATATTCCTCCAGATAGTATTTTAGCGTGTTGAGTTTCATAATCATTTGCTCCTGCACAAAATATAAATTTTACGCACATACCACGTTCATTGTGGTACATAAGTGTGCCTTTTACGTTTCCATTCAGCCAATAAAGCAATTTTCACACCTTAAAACGTATATGCTTTGTAATTATAGCACAATGGAAATATTTGCAGAATCATTTTTAAATTTGACATAACGCAAGCAATCTCCTAAACTTGGAATATGTCATTTTCATGAGGTGCGGATATGAAAAAAATAATTTTAGTTTTATGTTTGTTTGTGTTGGTGGGGTGTAGTGGAAATTATATTCCCGCGACGGAAGAAATCCCAACGCAAACGGAATATCGCATTCTATGGGTAGGAAACAGCCACAGTCGAACGGGTGATTTACCAAGGCAGTTTAGCGAGATAGTAATGATGCATGGGGTAATTGTGAGGTTTTCAACAATTTTTCAAGATGGCACAACTTTGAGCGACCTTGCCGACAGAGTATTTTTGCAATTACAGGAGAATCAGTATGACTATGTAATCTTGCAAGACTGGGGGAGTCGCTGTTGCTCCGATGCGGAAGATTTTTTGTACGATATAAGAAGGCTAAGTGCGGCTGCACATGACGCAGGGACAATTCCTGTTTTATTTAATCCGCCATTCAAATACCAAGACGATTGGCCAAACATGGACTACCAAAGAGCAATGACAGCAGGCCACGAAAATGCGGCGGCGTTATACGACGCGTTATTTGTTGACGTGGCAATGGCGTGGGCTTATGCTAAGGAAAAGCACCCAGAGCTTGATTTATGGCAGTATGGAGGGCATCATGCAAGTAGACGCGGGTCATTTTTTACGGCATCGGTGTTTGCGTCAACGCTGTTTAATATTCATGTCACAGAAGTTTCAATTGTAGCGGTTTACAGTAGCGATTACGTTGAAAAACTTGGTCTTGCGGCATGGGAGTTTGTAACGCAACCATAATTTCCGAGAGGAGTATTAATAAATGTCAGAAGTGAAATTTTTTTCGGGGGAGAACATTCCCCTAGAGATGCACAAGGTACGTATGGTGCAACGGGTTTACCTGCGTGAAATCGAGGAGCGGGCAAAAGCCATAAACGAAGCGGGGTATAACACTTTCCTATTGCGCAACAAGGACATCTTTTTGGACATGCTAACAGACAGCGGCGTAAATGCTATGAGCGAAAATCAATACGCCTCCATGCTACAAGCAGACGACAGCTATGCAGGAAGCGAAACTTACTACCGCCTAGAAAACGTGCTACAAGATATGTTTGGAATGAAGCATTTTCTTCCCGCGCACCAAGGTCGTGCGTGTGAACATATCATATCGCGCTTGCTAGTAAAGCCCGAATCCACCGCAATCATGAATTACCATTTCACCACAACAAAGGCGCATATCAGCGCGTTGGGCGGAATCGTTGAGGAAATCATCATTGACGAGGGACTGGAAATCAACAGCAATCTGCCGTTCAAAGGCAACTTGGACATTAACAAGCTGAAAGCTTCGATAGCGCGTTTGGGCAAGGAAAATATTTGTTTTGTGCGTATAGAAGCGGGAACAAACCTAGTAGGCGGTCAGCCCGTTTCCATGCAAAACATGCGCGAAGTATCAAGAATTTGCCGCGAAGAAGGTTTAACGCTAGTCTACGACGCAAGCCTTCTTTCCGATAATCTATACTTCATCAAAACCCGCGACCCCGATTTCAAAGACACAGATATTCGCGATATAACCCGCGAAATAGGTTCTATGATGGATATAATTTACTTCTCTGCGCGTAAATTAGGCGCGGCTCGTGGCGGCGGAATAATGACTTCCGATAACGAAATGTTCCTAAAAATGCGCGAAATGATTCCGCTATACGAGGGATTCTTAACATACGGCGGAATGTCCGTTCGCGAAATGGAAGCAATGGCAATAGGCCTGCAAGAATCAATGGATATGGACATCATCAGCCAAACGCCAATATTCGTAGAAGTGCTTTGCAAAGAATTGTTGGAAAAAGGTGTTCCCGTAGTAACTCCCCCTGGCGGGTTAGGTTGTCATGTTGACGCAAGACAATTCTGCGCCCATCTTCCGCAAGAACAATACCCCGCAGGTGCGTTAGCCGCGGCCTTCTACCTAGCAAGCGGCGTGCGTGGAATGGAACGCGGTACTCTATCCGAACAACGCAACCCAGACGGAAGCGAAACCCTAGCCCATATGGAATTACTACGCCTAGCCTTCCCAAAACGAGTTTTCACCCTATCCCAAGTAAAATATGTAGCCGACCGCCTAACTTGGCTATACCAAAACCGCAATCTAATAGGCGGTCTAACCTTCGAGGAAGAACCCCGCGTGCTACGTTTCTTCTTTGGAAGGCTAAAGCCAATAGGCAACTGGCCAGAACAATTACTAAAAAAATTCCGCGAAGATTTCGGGGATAGCCTATAGCGACACAGGCGACACAGGCGGCACAAGCGACAAAGCCGCATTTCGCCGATTACATGCATTGGCAAGCTACAGCATACATCTCGAAGCCGTGAACAGTTTCCAAAGTAACAAAAAATCCGTCATGTGTGTTTCGTAAACCGCATGACGGATTTTTTATTACTTAGGAATTTGCATCTGGCTTCGAGACGTATACGCCAGTACGCCAATGCATGTCATCGGCGAAACGCGGCTTTGCCGCTCGTTAATCAATGCCTGTGTCATGGTTTGGCAAGGCCATTCGATAACCCACGCCCATCTCTGTTAGAATGTACTTTGGTTCGCTTGGGTTTGCCTCTATTTTTCGGCGAATGTTTGCCATATTTACGCGTAATACTAGATTGTCGCTGTTGAAAGGCCCCCAGATTTCGTTGATAATTTGTTCGTGGGTTAATACTACGCCTTGATTTTTTGCCAATAGCGATACAATGCGAAATTCTATTGGCGTTAGATGAATTTTCCGGCCATCGGCAATAACCTTTCGTGCTGGAAAATCTATACTAAACCCATCTATGCAAAATATTTTTTCTGTCGCTATCGTGACAGGCATAGAATCCCTGCACATTAAAACCATGTCGTACCCGTCTATGAGAATATCCGCAGTTTGGGCATCATAACCACCTGCGTTAAGCACATCTTTAATTTTGTTTCCCTCAACAGAATCTGTATGAATAACCAAAACTGTTTTCATATCGCATCACCTGCATAAGTATATCACAAAAGCGGCAGCAGCAAAGCCGCATTTCACCATAAAAAAAAGCCGACGGGGGAAACCATCGGCGTGCGCAATGTCTGCGCTGAGAAATGAAATAAAGGAGGGGAAATATCGAAAAAAATTCAGAAGTTGTCAATTTTAGTTGCCAAAGTTCTCACGAACCATAATGGCAAGTTCAACGTGCAAAGTGAGTGCAAACGAGCCACCACGCAGAATACGAATTTCTACAACGTCGCCAATTTCCCGCGAACGGATTGCCTGTTGTAACTGCGCCATATTAAAAATGGGTTGCCCCTCGAAGCCTGTAATAACATCGTATTGCCTAATCCCCGCGAGGTCGGCAGGGCGACCAGGCTGTACATGCTGAACCAGCACGCCCATGTCGGGAATACCCCAGCGTTCGGCTAGGTTGCCGTCATCGTTTGCAAGGTCGTCGCCACCAATTCCGATTGCAGGGGTACGATAATTCGCAATCATGCTTTCAAGAATGGGCGCGGCAATATTTGAAGAAATACTATAACCCATGCCCTCAACGGGCGCAGAGCCGATAATCAGCCCAGTAGCTTGATTAATATTAATGCCAACAATTTGCCCCAAGGTGTTAATTAGTGGGCCGCCGCTATTCCCGTAGTTGATTGCGGCATCAGTTTGCATAACCATTAGCGGATATAATTCCCGAAATTGTCGTGCTGGTAGATAAACAGGTCTTTCCGTCGCACTAATAATACCACGCGTTACGGAAGTCCCTTCACCCATAGCATTGCCAATTGCGAGTACAACATCACCAATTCTCATTGCGTCGGAATCGCCAAAAGTAGCAAACGCTACAGAAGTAACCCCCGCCGCAAACAAATGCTCTTTATAAACATAGGCCACGGCCAAATCGTAATATCTATTAAAATCTACAGGAAACGCAGGGATAGGCGTACCGCCAGCAATGCTAACGTCCCAGCGATAACCGCCTCGAACTACATATAAATTAGTAGCAATAAAAATGCGGTCGGCAGTGTCGGCAAAGATAATCCCCGACCCAAAGCTAGTTTCGGGAAACGGAAACCTAGACCCGTCACGATAAGTTGTAATTCCCACGACAGAAGGGGCAAGCAGTTCCACCATATCAGAAATTGTAGAAACAGCAGGTTCGCTAACATCTTCAAAGACATGAAGCGTCCCCGTTAATGAAGCACTTTCGGGATTATTGCCCTGCATATCAAGATTTATACCTTCACCAGAACGCCCAGTAAAAAAAGCCCATCCAGACCCAATTCCAAACCCAAGCATTCCCGTGCCAATAGTACACACAAAAAATAAAATAACAGCCGTTTTAACCCAAGATTTACGGGGCGTAGCTTTTATAGTTTCACGATAAAACCCAGTAGGCTCTAGCGAGAAATTATCAAAAGCCTTATCCTCCTGCTCTTGCGGAACAATAAAAAAACTTGCAAAATCCGCATTTGGTTGCGGTTCATTTGCGCCCGTTCGACCGTTCCCGCTCAAGTCTTTCTCAATTTCTTCTTGAATCTTATCAATATCTGTTAAACCAAACAAATCATGCACTTTCCTGTCGTCCACTACAAAAACACCTCCAGCTATTAATATAGTAACATCTACATATGAAAAACGTGTGAACAAAATGTAAATTTTACTTTATAACGGTTTACAGAAAAAAGTTTACAAAAAAAAACGAGAGTTGACTTTCGTCTCTCTCGTTTTTTATAGGTTCGCAAACTGTTCATGGCTTCGTGACGTATACGTAGCTTGCCAATGCATGTAGTCGGCGAAAAGTGGCTGTGCCACTATTCTTTTTCTCTCATTGCCTCTAGCTCTTTCTTCCTTGCGGCTATTACCTTTTGTTGTACGTCTGATGGGGCTTCGTCGTAGCGTTCAAATGACATTGAAAAACTTCCGCGACCTTGTGTCATGGAGCGTAGGTCTATTGGGTATTTTTGCATTTCGGCTAGGGGGACTTCGGCTATTATTGCGGATTTTTTGCCTACTGCTTCTTGACCTTGAACGCGACCTCTGCGTTTGTTCATGTCGCCCATTATGTCGCCTGTGTAGTTGTCGGGGACGGTTACGGTTACTTTCATTATTGGCTCTAGTAAGATTGGTTTTGCTTGCATAAAGCCATCTTGGAAAGCTATTCTTGCGGCCATTTTGAAGGCTAGTTCGGAGGAGTCTACGGCGTGATATTTGCCGTCATACAGGACGGCTTTTACGCCTACTACTGGATAAGCGGCAACAGGGCCAGCTTTTACGCTGTCTTGAACTCCTTTTTCAACGGCGGGGAAATATTGTTTTGGCACGTTTCCACCGACAACGACTTCTTCAAAAATATATGCCTTGCTTATGTCGCCTGAAGGCTCGAAGCGCATGTCAACGATACCATATTGACCACCACCGCCCGATTGTTTAACGAATTTCCCTTTAACGTCGGATTTGCCCTTGATTGTTTCGCGGTAGGGGATTAGTGGAGGGGCGAGTTCTACTTCTATTTTATAGCGGGTTCTTAGGCGGTTTACTAGCACGTCTAGTTGATTGTCACCTATGCCCGATACTACGGTTTGTTTAGTTTCCTTGTTGATTTCAAATTTGAGTGTTTTATCCTCGGCAAGAAGTTTCGCGAAAGCTGAGGCCATTTTATCTTCGTCGCCTTTGCCTTTTGATGTAACGGCGCGTGATAGCAAAGATTCTGGGAATGCAATTTGTGGGCAGATGAATGGAGCTTGTTTGGTTGCCAAAGTATCTTGGGTGTCTGTGCCTGCTAGTTTGGCTATCGCGCCAATGTCGCCTGCTTTTATTTCGGTTGCGTCAATTTGGTTTTTGCCGCGCAAGAACACTAGCTGACCAATTTTTTCGGCTTCTTCTTTGTTGGAGTTAAACAGTGGCGTGTCCTTTTTGATTGTCCCCGAATAAACGCGGAACAGACTTAGCCGCCCAACAAACGGGTCAGAAATGGTTTTGAACACGAATGCGCATACCGAACCAGATTCGGCGCATGGAATTGTCATGGTCGCGCCGCCTTTTGTTACGGTGATTTCTGGAGTAAGTTCAGCGGCGGATGGCAGAAGCGTTGATAACATATCCAACAAAGATGCCACGCCAATTGCGTCCTTACCTGTGGCAGTGCCGCAAAGCACGGGGGATAGGCTTCCGTTTTTGATTGCATCCTTGAAGCCCCTTGTCATTTCTTCTTCGGAAAGTTTTCCTTCTTCAAAATATTTTTCCATAAGAGTTTCGCAAGTTTCTGCTATCGCTTCTAGTAGAACGGAGTGTTGTTTTTCGTAAATTTCTAGCATGTCTGATGGAACTGAATCGCAGGGGGTTATATCCGCGCCGTTCCACTTATATGCCTTGCCTGTGAACGCGTCTACATATCCTACTATTTTGCCGCCTTCCGCGAAAGGAAGTTGTAGCGGCGCAACCGAATGCCCAAATTTCTCGCGCATATCGGCTACTACTTTGTAGAAATCGGCGTGTTCGTCGTCCATGCCGTTCACGAAGAAAACTCTTGGCTTGTGGTCTGCGTTTTCCCATGCAAGTTCTGTGCCAACTTCCGCGCCCGATTTTGCCGATACCAAAATCAACGCAGCATCACTTACGCTAAGGGCTTCTTTTGCCGCCCCTATGAAGTCGAAAAATCCGGGGGTGTCTATGAAGTTGATTTTGCTGCCCTTCCATTCAATCGGAATCAACGACGAACTCACCGACACTTTACGTCTAATTTCTTCCGCGTCGTAGTCCGATACGGTGTTGCCGTCGTCGGTGCGACCCATGCGGTTTGTAACTTTTGTGACATGTAATGCTGCTTCCATCAGCGTAGTTTTTCCGCAACCACTGTGACCCATCACGGCTATGTTACGAATCTCATTTGCCGAATAAACCTTCATAAACTACCTCCCAATTTGTGAATATTGTACGAACCATTATAAGGTCATTTCAAATTCTTATCAACCATTTTACATGCTTGCGCAAAAATTTCGTAAAAATTCATGCAAATGAATTAATTGAAATTTTTGGGTAGTGTGCTATACTTTTGTAAGGAGGTAGTTTATGGACGAAAATATTAATGTTAAACGTGAACTTTGGCGCGATGCATTGGGTTGGCTCAAGACAATTTTATTTGCGTTATTGTTTGCGTGGCTTTTTACTAATTATGTTATTGTGAATGCCTCTGTGCCTACTGGCTCGATGGAAGGCACTATTCGCGTTAATGACCGCATTGTTGCGTTTAGGCTTTCGTATGTATTCTCCACGCCAGAAAGATTTGATATTATCGTGTTTCGTGGTGCTTTTGATGAATCGCCACTGTATGTTAAGCGCATAATAGGTGTGCCCGGCGATACCGTTACCATCAGAGATGGACGAGTTTTTCTAAATGATGATACAGAACCGCTTCGCGACGATTTTGTGCAAGGCGAATTTTTCGGAAATCACGGGCCGTACACCGTTCCAGAAGATGGTTTTTTCGTGCTAGGCGACAACAGAAATAACTCTGTAGACTCACGACATTGGGGTAATCCCTTCGTAGAACGCGGGCAAATTCAAGGCAGGGTGATTTTTAGATACTTCCCAGGGTTTCAAAACCTAACAACATAAATGCAAAAAAAATATATTTTCAAAGGAAATTTGGCATGACTGCCAAACAACCACAAAAGGAGACTTTAAAATGGCTACAATCAACAAAGAAATGCTGATTATGGACGCACTTAGCTTAGACAGCGGGTTAGTCCCAGTAATGCAAAGACATGGGCTAAATTGCTTTGGTTGCCCGTCGTCCAGAGGCAAGAGCCTAGAAATGGCCGCCACAAATCACGGCGTTGACATCGACCAACTTATTAATGACATGAATGCTCATTTGCAAGGCACTTCCGCAGGAAACTAAAACATTACAAAAGCCCAACGATTAGGGAGACAACCTAGGCAGTTGGGTTTTATTTTATTGTTTAGAAATTTTGTGTTACAATTGCAAATGAATTAGAGAGGGGATATGTATGCGATACATTAAAGAGTTACGCGAGAATGAACGTGTTATAGAGCATTATTTATGTCGGAAGAAGGAAAGCCGTGAATCCCGAAATGGGAAGTCGTTTTTGTCATTGAAGCTACAAGACAAGACAGGAACAATCGACGCTAAAGTTTGGGAGATAACCAATGATATTCAGCAATTTGAAGAAAACGAGATTGTTAAGATTGACGGAGTTGTTGGGTCTTATCAGAACGAGTTGCAGTTGAAGGTAACAAAATTGCGGCGCAGTCGCGAGGGCGAGTATTTGGAAGCGGAGTATGTTCCCGCGTCGGAAAAGGATATTGGGGATATGTTCACAAAAATTTCTAATTTAATCAAAGCAGTAAGCAATTCGCATATTAAAGCATTGCTTGAGAATATTTTCATCAAGGACGAAACGCGTGCTAAGTTATTCAAAAGTCATTCGGCGGCTATGCATATGCATCATAGTTATATGGGTGGGCTGCTGGAACACACGCTTTCTGTTGCGGAAATTTGCATGTTCTTGGGAGCGCGTTATAAGTATGTAAATATGGATATTCTTTTAGCAGGAGCGTTGTTGCATGACATTGGGAAAATTCATGAACTATCGCCGCTACCCCAAAACGAGTACACCGACGACGGGCAAATGCTTGGTCATATAATAATCGGCGTGGAGATGGTTGGCGTAGAAATCGCGAAAATCCCAGATTTCCCGCACGAACTTGCATCACTAATAAAACACTGCATAGTATCACACCATGGGGAATATGAATTTGGTTCGCCAAAAATCCCCGCGATACCAGAGGCAATGCTGATTCACTTCGCGGATAACATTGACGCAAAGCTTACAACTTTTGCAGAAATTTACGATAAAGACACAAGCGCAGGTTTATGGACAACTTATCAAAAATCACTAGGTCGCTATATAAGAAAGCCGAGGAATATACAATGAACCCACCAAAGAAAAACACACGCCACATAATAGAAGTAAAAGAACCCACCGCAAAAGGTTTTGGAGTAGGCTATATAGATGGCTATATCGTATTCATAGATGGCGCGTTACCTAATGACGTAATAGACACGCATCTAGTAAAAACAAAAACACGCTACGGCTACGGGAAAATCATGGAAATACAAACTCCATCCCCCGTCCGAATAAAAAGCCCCTGCCCCGTATCGAAAGACTGCGGCGGTTGCCAGTGGCAACACTGCGAATACCAAGCGCAACTAATCTACAAAAAGCAAATAGTAAAAGACGCATTAGAGCGAATAGGCGGGCTAACAAACCCGCCTGTTTTTGATGTAATAGGAATGGAAAACCCCACGCGCTACCGAAACAAAGCAGTATTCCCAATAGTGCCAGCGAAGAACAAAAACGGCTTCGCAATAGGAATGTACGCCCCACGAAGCCACCGGATTATAGAAGTAGAAGACTGTGGGATTCAGCATGAAGTGCATGTGAAAATCCTAGCCGTCATGAAAGAACATATGCGAAAGCATAAAATCACCGCATACGACGAAACAATCCACAAAGGGCTAATGCGTCACATAATTATCAGAACAAGCCTTCACACAAACGAGGTAATGGTAGTGCTAATAGCCAATGGTCGAGAAATCCCCGCCATGTCAGAACTAACCGAAAACCTAACCAATAACGGCGCGACCACCGTAATTTTCAACCGCAACAAATCAAAGGGAAACACCATCATGGGCGAGTTCTTCCAAACCCTAAGCGGAACAGGATTTATTCGCGAACGCCTAGGCGAAATTGAGTACCAACTATCCGCGCCGTCATTCTTCCAAGTCAACCCCATTCAAACGAAAATTCTATACGACACAGCCATTACCCAAGCAGAACTTAACGGCACACAAACCGTAATCGACGCGCATGTAGGCGTAGGTGGAGTCGCGTTATTCGCCGCGAAACAAGCAAAATCCGTGCTAGGCATAGACATCGTAGAATCCGCAATAAATGACGCAAAAAAAAATGCCGAACTAAATGGCATAGAAAACGCACAATTCCAACAAGGCGCGGCAGAAGAAATAATCCCCAAGCTAATGGAAAAGCAATCCCGCCCCGATATAATCTTCCTAGACCCACCCCGCAAAGGTTGCGACCCCGCCCTACTAGACGCGCTAATAACCGCCGAAATCCCAAAAATCATATACATTTCCTGCGACCCAGCAACCTTAGCGCGTGATATAAAAAGACTGTGCAACGGCAATTACACCCTAACCGCCACACAGCCAGTTGATATGTTCCCATTCACAGGAAAAATAGAATCCATAGCAACTCTAGTATTCAACAAGCCATCATAAAATAATGCTACAGAAATACCGCCACAGGCTAAATTGTGGCGGTATTTTAATTGCGATTAAAAATGCGCTTGACACAATGCCTTGGGTGAGACAACCATTAACTTATCATTTTTAATCAAGCAAAAGGGATTAATAATACCTTTAATAAAATTTTTTTCAAGAGCTAAAACATTTTCAAGAGCTAAGTCGTATTACTTATGAACGGACGAATAAGGAGGTGGGATAATGAGTATTCCTTCGTTGCGGACGGACGAAGAAATAACGTCAGTTTACAATCGCTATGTCGATACTGTATATCGAATTGCACTTATGATACTAAAGTGTCGTGCCGAAGCAGAAGATGTAACATCTACAGTTTTCATTAAGCTGATAACTGCTGAAATAAGTTTCGCGAGTGATGAACATTTAAAGGCATGGCTTATAGTAACGGCACAGAACACCTGCAAAGATGTATTAAAAAGCAGGTGGTTTTCAAAGCGAATTGATTATGACAGCATTGAAGAGCCGTCTTATTTTCCCAAAGCACGCGAAATATGGGAAGAAATTGTTGCATTAGACGAAAAGTACAAGATGCCCATATATCTTCACTACTATGAAGGGTACAAGACGGAAGAAATTGCGAAAATGTTGAAGGTCAACCACGCCACTGTGCGAACACGGTTAAGGACTGCGAAAAAGAAACTGAAACTCTTGCTTGGATTTGGAGAGGAGGAAGCCCCGCATGAACCAAAAAGATATTGTTGATTGTTTTGACAATGTTAAGACTACAGAAATGCAAAAACAAAAAATGCTCGATACTATTTTAGCGAGCAAAAAAGGAGAAATAATAATGAAACAAAAAGCTAGATTCTCATTTGCGGCTGTTGCCGCTGTCGTTGCTGTATTAATCCTTGGCACTACAACGGTGCTTGCAATGACTTTTGGTTGGCACGACGCGTTATTATCACATTTTAACCCAACCCCCGTGCAAATGGAAATACTTGTTGAAACTGTAGGTGCGCCCAATGTTTCCGTTACGCAAGACGGGTTGACAATTGCTGTGATACAAACCATTGCCGACAGCTTCGGTGTCTACGTATTGTACGAAGTAACAGCGGAAGATGAATCATTCGCCTTTCCCGATGAAACATGGATTTGGGCGAGATTATTTACAGCTAGTGATTCTAATGACGGCGTTACCGTTGGAAGTGACAGAGCTATCATTTTGGAGAACCACGGAAATAGATTGCTGGTTCTTCAGCATTTCCACTCAACTGCACCAACTACCAGCGGAAGTGTTGAGTTGCTTATATTCGAGTTGCAATATATGTCTGATGATTGGAGTTACGACGGCAGAATCTTGGAAACTCTTTTTGTGGGAGAATGGAGTTTGGGCTGGGAACTTGATTTCGCTAACGTAGGAAAAACCCTCCTGCCGAACGCAGATATAACTGCATTAGAAGCAACCAGCACAGTTACGAAAATTGTAATTTCACCATTGTCTGCAATGATATTCTTTGAGGGTGACAGCTTCTTGCCAAACCCATCATTCGTGAATATACGCAAAAACGACGAGACTCTCATTACATTCGGCGCAGACAGCGAAAACGCATTATTCACAAGGGTAGCAAGTGATGGGCATGTCGGCGTAGAGCATGACGGCACAGAGGAAGCTTTCAGCCAAACCCTGCTTTATAGTTTTGATGGTATTATCAATGTCAACGACATTGAAAGCATTACAATTGGCAATGTTACAATTCCGATGGATTAGCATAGTTGAATCAATGACCAAATAACCACAAACACCAACTTTACCAATAACCCCTGCCGAATTTGTGGCAGGGGTTATTTTTCTGATTTAAAGAGCCTGATTTACGTGCTGTTTTGTTGTCTTGTGGTGACATTTTCTTAGTGGAGTGATAAACTAATTTTTGTTCTGCTATACAGAATGCCGAAAACATTTACATTATAAAACTTGCGGGAGGTTTTGTTATGAGTATCAGAAGCACAGTGAAAGCGATTATCGTAAACGACGGTAAAATATTATTAAACAGATGCCGTGATGATAAGTTTGGGGATTATTTTTCATTGCCAGGCGGTGGTCAGAATCAATATGAAACTTTACATGAAGCGGTTGTTCGCGAATGTTTGGAGGAAACGGGTTATGCGGTAAAGCCCGTCCGATTCGCGGCGTTATGCGAAACAATATTTACAAATGAAGATTTCCGCAAAAGCAACCCCAATCACACGCACAGAATATACCATGTTTTCATATGCGAACTCTGCGACAGCGAAAAGGCCACACCCACAGAAAAAGATATTATGCAAGTGAGTAGCGAATGGGTAGACATCAGCGCGGTAAGTTCTGCGAAAAACCTACGCCTATTCCCAACAGCGGTTGGCGATAATATTCAAAGTATATTGGACGGAACGTCCCCAGTTTTTCTGGGTTCAAACTACAAAGAATGAGACTCGAACACAACGGACGGGAGGTTATTTGGATATGGGCATCAGAAGCACAGTAAGAGCGATTATAATACGCGACGGCAAAATATTACTAAACCGATATGATGATGATAGATTGGGAGGGGAGCATTTTCTTCTACCTGGTGGTGGTCAGGAACAATATGAAACTATGCATGAAGCGGTTGTTCGCGAATGTTTGGAGGAAACGGGTTATACAGTAAAGCCCGCCCGCTTCGCGACAGTGTGCGAAGTTATTAGCACCGACGAGGATTACAGAAAAAATTTCCCCAACCGCACCCACAGAATACACCATATTTTCATATGCGAGCTTCTTAACATTGAAAGAGCCACCCCCACAGAACAAGACGAAACGCAAGTGGGCATTGAATGGGTTGATATTAACTCGTTAGCCGCCAAAGATAGTGTTCCTCTTTTTCCTGTTGAGGTTCGGGATAATTTGCAAGACATACTAAATGGGACTGCTTCTGCCTTTTTGGGTTCGAGGCATCAGAGGTATTAGGCGTATGAGAAAAGAAGAATTTGCAGCCAAAATAGAAACCCACGAAACTCTGAGAAAAAGATACACGGCGGTATCTGATGTAGTGGGGTATATAAAACTTATCGCCCTTCCGCTGATGGGTGTGTTTGTGTATTTTTTGTATGTACGGGAATTTCCGTTGGAGTTGGTTGGGGTTGGGGTGATATTTCTTATAGCTAACATTGTTCTGTGGGAGTATCACCGTAGGTTGCACGAGATTATTAACTTCTCAAAGGGCATTATAAATATCAAACAGCGGCATTTGGATAGAATTTCTGGCAAGTGGACAAATTTCACTGACATCGGCGAGGAATACATTAATCCAAATCACCCGTATTCCAGTGACCTTGATATTGTTGGTCAGAAGTCATTTTTCCAATTTTTGAACACCACACATACATGGTATGGTCGCGAGGCGTTCGCAAATGATTTATTGCAACCACGATACACCAGCGCGGAAATATCCGAAAGACAAGATGCAATTAAAGAACTAGGCACCGATACTGATTTCGCCAACCGTATGGAATATACTTTTTCAAAAATAGGCGTGAACAATTTACAAAAATTTGTGGCGGATTTAACAGACCAACGTCTGTTTCTCAAAAGCAGGGTTTTAAAAATTTTGCTTATGTTCGCGCCGCTTGTTACTATTATTTTTGCGGTGGCGGTTTTCCTGTTTCGGCTGGAGGATATGTATATTCATGCGGTAACGGCGATTGCGTTACAGGCGACTGTTGGGGTTATTGGATTGTTGAAGACGTTCCCATATTTGGGTGATGTTTCGCGATTCCCTCGCAAGTTGGGTGCGTATAGCGACGTGATTTCTGCTCTACGCAACAGGGATTACAACGCGACAATTTTGCAACGAATCCAAAGCCAACTAGGCGCGTCGGAAATTTCTGCCGAGCGCGCCATAAAAGAGTTGGGTAAAATATCTGATATGGTAAGCCTTCGCCATAATCTGCTTGTGTGGTTCGCACTTAACGCGCTTTTGATGTGGGATATACAATGTTCAATCGCGTTTGAAAAATGGAAGCGGAAGTACGCCCATGCCGCCGAAGGCTGGTTTTTAGCATTAGGCGAATTTGAAAGTCTACTATGTTTTTCAACTCTGCCAAGTCTCTGCGACAACACCTGTCTGCCAACCACCACCCGCGAGAAAGCCATAGAAGCCCAAAACATGGGACACCCGTTAATTTCAAATGAAATCCGCGTAAACAACAATGTCTCAAACGCAAACAACATTTTTATTATTTCAGGCTCGAACATGTCGGGCAAAACAACCTTCATGCGGGCAATTGGAATAAATTTGGTGCTTGCGCAAGCTGGCGGTTTTGTGTGCGCAAAGTCCATGCGTTTTCCGCTGGTGGAAATAATAACCTCCATGCGAATAGCCGACGACCTAAACGAAGGCATATCAACTTTCTACGCCGAACTAAAACGCATAAAAGCAATAATCGAAAACGCCGAAAAAACCCCACAAACTCTATTCCTAATCGACGAAATCTTTCGTGGCACAAACTCCGTAGACAGGTTAAGCGGGGCAAAAGCCGTACTAACAAAACTAGACAGCCTAGGCGCGATAGGAATAATCACCACCCACGACCTAGATTTATGCGACATAACAACCCGCTACCCCCGCATAAAAAATTTCAGCTTCTCCGAAGATTACCGCGACAACAAAATCCACTTCGACTACAAGCTGAAAGCAGGAAAATCCACCACCACCAACGCTAGGTATTTAATGAATATGCTTGGGATTACCACAAGTAGTTGATTAAGAACCAGCGGTCAATAATTTCGCGCCG
>Ga0123355_10003472_pt1 | contig 22598 bp, 14 predicted proteins | sample TergutEmb28metaG_3_FD_89872 | JGI IMG/M metagenome (GOLD analysis project Ga0123355, IMG submission 89872) | Embiratermes neotenicus P1 segment gut microbial communities from Petit-Saut dam, French Guiana - Emb289 P1 | ecosystem: Host-associated > Arthropoda: Insects > Digestive system > Gut ... | reverse complement strand
TTTTTTTTTTTTTTTTTTATTTTTTTTTTTTTTTTTTTTTTTTTTTTTTTTTTTTTTTTTTTTTTTTTTTTTTTTTTTTTTTTTTTTTTTTTTTTTTTTTTTTAAATATCAGAACATCAAATGTAACCAAGTTTTGTACCACAGGACTGCCAACTGCCAGACAAAAATTCCTACGATATTTCGAGAGATATTTGGCGTTTTTTGCAGTATTTCTAAATTTGTATTTATTTATTTATTTTTATTCCACGATTTATCGCAAAACTTCTCACGATGTTCTGAGGAACCCTGGTTGGGAAACACTTGCATAAGCAGTCAAAGAAGACTCTTCATGCCTCAAAGTTGGTGGCAGCAAGCTCCTCTGAAATGTCAATTATTGTCAATCCCTCGTCGTTTTCTGGAAGATTTTAATTTTCAATTTTCTGTTTTGATATGACATCTGCTTTAGTCGAGATTCCAAGTATGCATTACCCCTGTGAATTACCAGCATCCAGTTTATTTAATTGTGGCAGCTAGGCGCGCATTACGGTAAGTATGACAGGGAGGGTAGGGTCTCAGCTGTCAGTCCGAGACGAGTTGTGCGTGTAGAATTAACACACTGATAAAGAGAAGAGTAACAGAATGTCAAGACAAAATCGTTCCTCGCTCACAGTAAATCTGTTGAAATAATATTCCTATTAAATTAATTTTGTATATTAGCAGATGTTAACAAAACAAATGCGCATTCAGCTAACACCGGCCAAGTCTACAATATCCGTAAAAGACTGTACACATCAACACTTCTTAAATCAATGCCCCGAAGCAGAACTGCCTCTTGCCTATTCACACTTAATCTTCTCTCCACAAGTATGGACAATATATTGCAAGTTTCTAGTTGAAACTGACCCAATACTGTAATTTAAGCATCTTTTCATTGACCAGCTTAAGTACCTGCTTTACCTGTTTCTGCATTCTATAAACTGTACATTTGCACAACTGTCAGCGCACAGAACAGTTTTATAGTGGTTTCAATATGTTGGCCATCTGTATAGTTCGGGCGGCTTTGAAAGGAACCGAGGACGGCCAACATAGAAAAGTTTCACCGTCTTAAGAGCGCTATACACTCTCAGTTAAACTGAGCGATTTTACTGTGTGACGTCATACCTGGCGGAAAAAATGAGTAAGCTGCGCAGTTTTGACAGGCAATAGCGCAGGCCTCAGAACTGTCCTTTCCAGTCGTCTTTTACACAGAGAACTGAGCAGTTCGCTCAGGGAATCCCACAGTTTACCTGCCGTCACCACGATGTCACACGCAAAAGAAGAAACACAGAACTGACAAAAAAAAAAAAAACAGACAAACCTGATGGGAAACCTGTGCTGTGCCAGGGAATATTCAGTTCAGTTTTTCGTGCATTTTTTTTCACACAGTTAAACTGCACATTTTAACTTAGGGTGTATGGGGTCCTTTGAAGTTTTAATCACGATGAACTCAAATGTGAACATGAGTCCATAGGTACACCTGTTAAAAATGGAAATCCAACAGGTTTTATGTTCTTTTGATACCAACCAAAATTAATTTCACTTCAAAACTCTTAGTGCAGGACCCCCGCCAAGTGACAAATGTAATAGAAATTCCTTTAGAGGGTAAAATATGCAGACGAAAAGACTTTCCCGTTATGCCTTCATTTTATGTACTCTGTGAAAATTCCGCGCAATGTTATTTTAATTAACTCTGTAATTGATTAATAAATAATAACAATAAAAATAATTTCTAAAATGCAATAAACGATTTGGCATACAAAATCACGATGACAAGATTTGAAAACACATGTCAGCTGCCTCCAAAGTGGAAAATGCTTGTGACATAAAAAGTAGTGGAACTCTACATAGTAGATTACCTCTTACTAAAGATTCGACCACGCCGGTAGTTTTACGGGGAGACGTTATTAGTCTTGAATTCAATCCGTTATCGGCCGTCCGCGCCTTATTCAATATATTTGCAGCTGCCCTCCGTATCTCGAGGTCATCTCCAGCGTAAACTGAAGACGCGTTATGCCCAGGCAGTATGTTAACTACGTAACAGGTAACAGGCTAGAAAAATATATTCCTGTCATAAGTTGTGAAGGACTAGACCTATACAACATTTGTGTTCTAGAAATCTGCCGCCAGGCGTTTCCAAGGATTTGGCATTTAGCGAAATGAAGTACCTGTTAGAATTGCTCGAGCCTAACGAACAAAACTGGACCAAATTTCTACATTTGCAGTATATCCTCGACTATAACAACATAACGGTGGAAAAGGTCATGCGGCTAGTAAGTTGCATCTCTAATGCTTTATATAAGGTATAGTAGACTAAGCTGCCGGATTATATTTTCCACATAATCTTTGCAAAATTGCATACAAAAATATGGAAATCAAGTTTCTGTCCACTTTGTATAGTTAATCAAATTGTGTATTGTGCATACCGGTTATGGGGCCAATCAGTACCCTAAGAGGTACCGGAGTCTCTTTGTCCGAGGACAGGGCTTGAAGCTCAGTATTCACTTCCAACTTGTGCCGAGGATATGGCTATGTGATGCTCTGTAACCACTTGGATCACTCGTCTTCATGGCGTAGCACTTGAACAATCTGAAAATTTAACGTTACCCTTATTTTTTGTTTGTTGGTATTTGCCGTACCGTGCACGTGTTTGTCTTCTCTTAAGCGTACGTCAGGCACAAACATAAACTGACAATCTTATTTCCTAGCCTTCCTTCTATATTCCCTGATTCTCACTATTTTTTGACACAGGTTGCGCCAAAATGTGATAAACTGCTAATGCGGTGTGTTTGGAAGGGTCGCGTTCAGCAATCATGCTCCACACTGTTTACGTTGCACAAGACATACGAAGGCTACTGCTGTTCTTTCAATTACTTCGGAATCAAAGAGGAAGTTCTAAAGTGAGTATAGGCCTACTTATGTTTCGATACTAAAAATTTATAACTTGGTACTAGATGTTATGCGTAAATCTACATTTGCCTTTCTTACGTGATAACCTTACACAAATGCAAGGCCTTTTGTTTTCAAGCGTTGGTATTCAAGTTTCAGAACCACTGGGGAAACGAATCCAGGTGACGAAATGTAGCAAAAGGAATGAGCACTACTGTCAAAAACAACCTACAGTGTCAACATAAAGATACATATATTAGTGTAACAAACTTGGTGAAGTAGATAATGTTGTGCTATATAAGTAAAGGTAAAGATAACGTTCGGTTCTCTGTGCATACCGTGAAGTTATGGGGAGGGGTGTAGGGACAGCACCACTTGTAACCTCGTCACTGGATGGAGTGCTCACTTTTATGCCCTGGCCACTTTACGTGGGAAAGAAATTCCACTACCCACTGAATAAGAGTGGGTGGGCCTCAGAGCTGGTCTGGAAGCTTTGGAGAAGGGAAAAATCTCTGCCCCTATCAGAAATGGACAAGAGATTCTTCAGTAATCCAGTCTGTAGCCTAGTCTTTACACTGGCCATTGGATTTTAAATTCTTGATATGCATTTCAGTTAAATACAAATCCCAATTTCCCAGGACTGCCATTATGTAGAAAGTTTCAAGCAAAATCATTCTATTAAACTGGCAGTAAATGGCCTATTTGATCACACTGTTCAACTACCAGAGATAAAGAACAAAACCTACAGCCAACATACTTATACAAGCTTTCATGATTTATACAAGAAGGAAAAATGACTAAAAACTAAACATGAGTTTTCAGCACCTTAATAAGTAAAAACGGGGCATCAATGTTGATCATAATCTCAATTCAAAATTAAGTGCACTTTTAGACAACTCAATCAGTTACTCTTTGACAGGAAAAAATATAAACAGGACCATGATACTCCTGTAAAGACGACAACAAGTGGCTATCGAATGGGACTTAAAGTGCTTATACACATCAACCCTGACGAATATTATGCGACAAATTTGGCATCATATGGAGTTAAAGTAAGTGGTGGTAATCAAAGTAAACATTTTTATGGCATAATTTTATTTTGCTGCAAGTTCATGTCTGCAAAGCTAAAAAATAGATAATTTTATATTTTTTTTAAATGTAAAAGTGTACTTACTCTTAAGGAACAAGCCTCTGCAAGTGGGTTTCAAATAACATTTGAGCCCCCCCTCCCAGAAACTGACATTCAGACAGCTGCATTTCAGTTTCTACCAAGGTTTAGGATTTGTAGTGAATTTAAATTCTTGGACTGGTGAAAACACATTTTTTACATTCCAATAATTCACTCTGGATTATGTCTCTAGGTACTGGTTCATGACCCACATGATTATCCAGATCTGAATACAGTCAAGAAAATAGTCTCCTTGGGATCAAATGTATTTTTTTCCATTCCACCATGGGTCACATATTCAACGCCACAAGTGCGGAACATTCCCATACAAAAGCGTGGCTTGCGAGGATGTGTTTTCCCAGATGAGGTGAACCTGCGCAAAATGAAGCAGTATTCCTACAACAACTGTATCACTGAGTGTCGTGAGAATCATACCCTAAAAATATGTGGATGTACCCCATTTTACTACCCTAACAATGGTAGGATTCTAATAAAATTATATTCAGTATCTCTATAATTACATTGTCTCTGCATTCTTTAAAGCTCAATATACTTACCTATGCAAGATTTTGACACTACCAATCGTAGGAAACATATTAACATTGAAAGGTGGGAGTACCACCCAGTATTGACACTAGAAGAAAATGTATACAGTGAAAAGGAGGAACCATCAACACATGTAAATAAAGAAATGTGCATTAACAAAACACAAGAATGTGTAAACCAATACCAAAGGACAGTTTACTTACTTATTACTTAATTACTTACTTGCCCACTCCATGGAGCAGAGTCCTTCTTGAGAAGCTAACATGTGTACAGCTCGTCAAGAAATTCCCCGTATTTTATGGAAAGTTCATTACTGCATTCACAAGTGCCCGCCACCTGTCCCTATCCTGAGCCAGCTCGATCCAGTCCATACCCCGACATCCCACTTCCTGAAGATCCACTGTAATATTATCCTCCCATCTATGCCAGGGTCTCCCAAGTGGTCTCTTTCCCTCAGGTTTCCCCACCAAACCCTGTATATGCCTCTCCTCTCCACCACATGCAATACATACCCCACCCATTTCATTCTTCTTGATTTTATCACCTGTACAATACTGGGTTAGGAATGCAGATCATTCAGCTCCTCATTATGTAGTTTTCTCCACCCCTGTCACCTTGTCCCTCTTACGCCCAAATATTCTCAACACCCTATTCTCAAACACCCTCAGCCTACGCTCCTCCCTCAGTGTCAGCGACTAAGTTTCACACCCACACAAAACAACAGGCAAAATTATAGTTCTGCATATCGTAATCTTTAAATATTTGGATAGCAAATTGGTAGACAAAAGATTCTGCACCACATGATAGCAAGCATTCCCTGACTTCAGTCTGTTCTTAATTTCTTCCTTCATAGAACTTTGATTTGTTAAGGGAACAATGGATGGATGTCCACCACATAGAATGTAAATACATGAACTGAAACTGACTTAGAACATGGTCCATTTGCAGAGTTTGTGAGCGCAGTAACAAACCTTCGGGTTTTATCAAAGGGAATTTTTTGACCAGCTGAATAATCATTAACAGTAAAGGAAGATAATGAAACCATTCATTTACTTACAGCAGTAAAGCACTGAGACATTTAAACCCCACACTAGTGTGTCATTTAACATTCACAAGTTATATTTGAGAGGCAGCAGTGATTCACACAGTATTTTCTTTTTAGTAAGGATTCGTCTCTTTTATTAAATTTTACAAACACTTATCACAAGAAGGTTAAAACAGAGGACAAATAAAATGAGTGCAGCAAGAAGACCAATGGTAATTCTATGCTTCTGTTTTCAGGTGGTTACAGACTGTGTACATTAAATGACATCCCCTGTCTCGCTAAAAACAAACGTGAGTAATACCTGGAAACATATTCATTCAGTATTCCAAGCAGACAAACATTGTAGGCCTGTTTCCACAGAAATTAATGAACTACACAGGAAACATGCAGATGTAATGCAATACATGAAACTCAATATAGCATTTTGTAATAGTTTAAGATTTGTTTACCAAGAGCTTAAAAAATGCTCTGTATTGTTGTACCCCTGCTGGCCTTCATTCAGTCTGTGTAGGAGATGTTTCTTCCTATAAGAAAGTTCAGATATATATGCAAATTATAATGCCATAATTCAGACACATTGGTTCCCATTTGTTCTCATATCTTGAAAACCAGAAGTGGTTATAAAATATGATGCAGTTCATTTTTCTTTATCACTTGCGTTCAGAACAAACATTCAGTTATGCTTGAAATGCACATCATATAAAGTGTGTGTATTATTGTTATATTCTAATGAAAACTGGAAAGTGTAAAGAAATTTCAACACAACCCCCCAATAATGTTTTAAAATTTCATGAAAATTCATTCTGCACTCTCAAGTTGTTACATGAGGATGGACAGACATACAGACATGGTGAAATGAGGACATTCATTTTATTGTTGCAAATTCATGAACAGGAATGTGATGTACTAACAAAACTTGATAGATGATTCAGGAAGATAAGAATAAATTTACCAACTCTGAAAGTCATAAATATGGGTAGCTGAATGCTAATCAACCACTATGACCACTACACAAAAAAAAAGTTGCAATAAGCTACCACAGACAGTGAAGACCAATCGTCATTCTAACTTTTGGATCCACAGAAATTATGTAAATATTTATGTATGTATTACCAATTACGCGTGACGAACATCGAACCTAGGGACTTGGATTGTCACAGCAGATCTGTAAGAATTAGAAACCCTGAACTGCATACATCACAACATCAGAGTTTCACTATTCACTGACAGCCACATTTGATCTCTGTTAGAATTTTGAAGTAGGGTAGCTCAAACCCCAATACAGTGCCACTGTCCACTCACTGCTGTTTGTGGCTGCATATTGAGGATGGTGGTAAATCAAAATACTATGTAATAGCAAATTTCTGTTGGCAGACTTCCGTGGGTGCAAAGAAAGGGCCGTGCTGTATGGGCGTTTGATTGTATTTATTAACACAGATTTGGAAATTGTTGGCCAGCACAGTTTTAAATTGGCAGTTAAATGTCTGACAGCACACTGTATTTAATTAAACTGAATCTAATATGAAATTTGAATATTTTAGGAAAGCTGGATATAATGAATCCAGGGCAGAAAGATTTCAAGAATGAAAATGAACCCTTCTCATATCCCTGCAACTGCCTGCCAGACTGTATGAATTGTTTCTATCCTATAGAAACTTCAGAAAGCATGCTTGCTTCGGTTCCAGTCAACAATATGGACTTGATGGAGTAAGTATCAGTAATTTTCTGGTAACTATATCACATGAGGTTTTCACCAAGGTGAGGATTTAAATTGTCTTAATGCTTATGACATTATGTAGTCTGGTAAGTGGTTACCAACATTACTGAGAAACCTACTGCCTCCTCCTAACCAGAAGATGAAAGCAGTATGTTCCTCCAAATTTTTAGTAAGCACCTACCAACAAAAACTGTGGTGTAACCTGCAAGATCACGTGTAAATTAGTTATAACTTCTATATGGTGCATGTCACTTATGTTGGTGAGTAAATGATCATTTTTGTTTTACTGAGAGTTTTGTCAATAGAATAATTTAGTGAAAAATGAGATATGACATGATTGTGCATGAGGGGTTTGAAAGGCTTCCTGTTAAGTTATAATGGTGGCACTGGCCTGGACAGACAGCATTTTTGTACCTTCAATACAACTTCCATCCTGTAGAGCAGTTAAATGACACAGAACTTGTCTCATACAGCTCTGACTAGTCACATGAAAAGAATAAAATATCTCTTTAACTCATAAAAGTAGCATTTTCTGTCCTCTTTTAAATCAGGGGTCAGCACCCTTTTTGTAATAGTGGGGCCACACTGAGAAGAAGAGAAGGATGGTGTGCCATATACATTTCACTTGTACTGCAAGTAGAAAAATCATCAAATATATTACAGTCCCAGATGTAAATTCTTTATAAAACTACAGTATTAGGAATTATCCAAAAACGTATGAAAGAACCAGGAAAATCAGTAACTGCTATAAAATTAATTAATTACACGATTTTTGTTTCTAGCTTCATAGTGATAATAAGATAATCATTAATATGTCTACCTTCATTTTTTTAGTGTTTCAATTTAACAGCACTAAAATATAGACATTTTACAAATTCAGTAATTTACAATCTTCACTTAAATGAATTCTAAATCCCAACACCCCACCTTAACACTAACTCCGGGATCACAGGTGAATTCTTAGCAGGAGGAAAATGTAAAATATGTTGGAAAAATTGGTGACATATGCATACACAATGACCTAAATGCTTATCATTCATTCTTGAGCAAACATTGATATGAGAAATATCATTCCTGGAAAAATCTGCTAGTGTGCCTGATGAAAATAGAGTGCTGGCTGTAGGTTGCTGTCCTCTGGTTGAAATAATCTACTGCATAGCCTGACAACCACCCTGGTAAAATTGCAAGACTGATACCCCCTGTGCTACATCACTGCACCACTGTACAAGAGCAAATGGGTAACAGCACTGGTCTTGTAAATCTAACAAGTAAATACCATTTCACACCGCATGCAGTAATGGATTCCACGATTAGAACTCTGCCTCTTTCACTTGGTGCTCTTGCCATCACTTTTATTTCACTGTTATCAACATTACACATTCCCATGCAACAAAAATACTGGTTAAATACATACATTGCAAATGGCATCATATGCTCTAATATACAGTAAGCCAATGAATGCACTTTGGTAAAATGTATTTTATTACATATTTCTAATCACCAACATGTTTTGGTTGTACTCAAGACCATCATCAGAGTGTCTCAAAGAATACTAATAATATAATGGTATATGATGGTCACAAGTACAACAAAAACATGTAGGTGATTAGCAATATGTAATAAAATACATTTTATCAAAGTGCATTTGTTGGTTTGCTATATATTATAACAATGCAAGGGTATGGAACATATTAAATTAAAAAAAAAGAGATCATATACATTCCTTTTTCCTTATGAAGCAGTAGACAAAAAACACAAACAGTAAACACAAGAACTGACAACAAGCATGCAAAACAGGACAAATACTATAAGAAATGTTGACTACACTACAGACTAAATTATGCAGTATGCACAAAATGATCAAACCTGTAGCACTGTTCTTATGCAAGTCACCAATAAATTGCACAGCTCTTGTATGTGACAACTGAATATAGTACTATTTTGCGTGCAAGAGACTTACCAGTCTATTATCCTATTGCACATAGTGTGAAATCCACAGATGTTATGCGATTATTTTTTCCTACCTTTCAGTGATTCTGGCAGGTATGCACAGTTCAGTGTATATTTTAGCAGCTTTCTGATAACACGATTCCGAACAGACGTCATCTACAGTTGGAAGGGACTACTTGGTGAGTTATCAAATACATATGAAAGCCCTAATTATAACCATATAATGTGTGCTCATTCAGTACACTATACAGCTTTGTGATTATGTTACATAATGTTTCCAAAATTAATTGAAATTGATTGAAAAACATTGTATCACATAATATAATCACAAATAGTTTCATTTGCTTCCTTCTTATTAAAAACTACTTCTAGAACAAATAACTTAATTAAATTAGTGAAAAGCAATTACTGATGCAATTTAGTGAATTATGAGTTACTACTGTCTTTGTTGAATAACAAGTCCCATTAGGAAATAAATTACAAACACTGCCTGCTGTCAACTGCCATGCTTTTCCCAGTTATTTCTAGTATAACAATTACAGATTTGAGTCAGTGTAAAATGTATTTGTAGTTGGCATCTGTACATTATTTAATGTGATGGTAAGTATCAGGCATACGTGTATCACAACTTTTATTACGATCATATATAAATATTATTAACATTACAAGCTGTCTGTAGTAACATGTTGTTACATAGATCATAGCTACAATTGTGATAAATGAAACACCAAATTACATAGCTAAGAGAAAGAGGAGGGAGCAGAACTGATGGGAACAAACTAGCATTATGATTACGAAAGCACTGTAAATGTGTAGTACAAACTTAAGTATCATATGGAACCGCTTTTGTAGGCAGGTAGGTTGGTCTAGAAATAAACACTGCAACATGGAAATACGCATTGTTCATGTTCAACAGCCAGAGCAGGGCCAATACAATAATAGAAATGTAAGTTTAGGCACAAATCTTAAGGATGTCATTTGATATCAATATATAAAAAGCAAAGATAAAGGAGTCCCGTTACAGGCCCGGAGTGGCCCAGAGGGTTCCAGGAAGTTAAGGTTCCCAGATTTCATGACAATGGCACAGGATGGTGGTAGGTTGTCAGCCTTATGCACCAGCCGCCTTTACCCCCAGGAAATGCTCCTGGCACTCATTTCTGTTAGAGGCTGAGTTGAACCCAGGGCCATAGTGCGATCAGAAGGATTTTATGTCAATGAAAAGTCCAATGACACCAGCTGGGGTTGAACCAGCGACCTTCCAATTTGTAGCACAGCACCTTAACCACTGTGCCACCACAGTCCCCAATCAGTACATAACATTGTAGATAAATATTCAATAATGGTATCATTATAATATATTGGTATTATTGTTTTTATTATTTACAAAGATAAAAAATTCCAGATTAAAAACTTATATCAAAATGCAATCCTCTGCAGAACATTTCATATAACAATGATGATGGTAACTGCTAAGTAAAATAACTAAATCAGGGAACGGGTAAAATCCACATGCAGAAATCTTTGAATTACAGTGAAAATCTACCAACTCCCTACTCTCTTCCTTAAGGGTTGGTACACTATTCCTTTAGCTGTCCTACCTTTGTCACTGATGCTGTATAAAGGGGACAAAATACATCCAAAAATCCTATTTTCAAATTATTTGCAGACAACATGCAACATCCTGGTGGGGGAGGAGGCAAGGAGGAGACAGTTACACAGTATTACAGACTCGGTTTGTTCATAAGCTCTAAGCTCATTCTTCAAGCTCAAAACACACTATATGTTGTCACAGCTAGTCACTTTGTTGTGAATGAATTGATATGGGTGTGTGTGAGTCAGACAAAATGACTCAATCCAAATTAATTGCAGAGTAAAGTGTGGATAGACATTGGTTTTGAAGTCAACAGAAACAGTGAATAAAAGGGTTGTCAAAGGTGGTGTAAAGTCTAACAGTTGCATATTCTGGAAGTATAAAAAAGACATTAACCTCCAAATCCTGGATAATCAGACAGACATTACATGTAACATACTCAACATAAACAAACTAATTCATACTAACTTTCTACTGTAAACCTCAGAACCCTAAACAGAGTGAAGTACATACTTCTTTGTAAGGTTATTTTGTATTCAGCAGACTTATTTGAGGTCATTGATTGCATATTCTGTGTGGGTCATAAGACTGACATTACAATGGATCTTACAATTTTGTGACTGCAATGCAAACCTTTAGGTTCTGTGACACAGAACTTCTTCACTAGGTAAATAACTATCAACTGCTCAAATAGAATAACTTCATTATTAAGTGGTGAAGATGTTACATTGCTGTCTAGAGATGCCCTTTGCAAGACATCCTGAATGCTGAATCACAATCTGGCCTTTTTCCAGCATCTTTGGGTGGCTTACTGGGCCTGTTCATCGGCTTCAGCTTAACTAGTGCAGCTGAAATTCTGTACTTCTTTACGTTTCGGCTGTACTATAAGCTCCAATCTCATGCTACTGTACAAGTGTTTTCATCATCTCCACTTACCGGAAGATTGAAAGAAAATCAGCACATATGAAAGCTATCCCGTTTATCAGCACAGCAACAAGCATGATGTAACAGACAACTCTTTGCACCAGACTTAGCTGCAGTATGTACATGGACAGTACACTGGCTACATAGACATGTAATGTCAAGTGATATTACAGGTCCAATAACAAAATAAGAAGTAGGTACATTTTTTTTACAGAGAATTATACATTATGGAAAGTGTCAAAGAATTTTGTTCCCTTTGTTGCACAATGACACAGTATTGTCTGATTTGCTAATGGGACTGTTTTTTCACTGTCTCCTTGACATGTCCCACTGCATAATTCTAGAAGAAAACTAATCCTCCTTTATTTGTCACACATCCACCAGTCACACTGTACAATCCACACCCCACACACACTAAATATAAGTGCCACATTACATTTGTAGCCACCGTGCTTTAAAAATGGATAAAAGCCAGGTTCTCGAAAATGCCAGTAAATCAGTCCACCACAGTATTATGTTATCACTTAAGAATGAAAGAAAGTTCAGTTGGAAATCACTATGAGAGCCTAAAACAATCTGTATGTACAGGGTTATTCATAAGTCTGTGAAACATGTTAGAAAACTGGCTGATGCCACAGTTGAATGAAGACAGTAATGATTACATCTTTCAACAAGACGGCTCTCCAGCTCACTACATAGACGTGCGAGGGTATCTCAATCGAAACTTGCCACAACGATGGATAGGACACACAGGAAAAAATGACGACGCGTTAATGCGGTGGCCACCCTGGTCCCCGGATTTAACCCCGTGCGACTTTTTCTTCTTGGGGTTTGTGAAGGACACTCTTTGTGCCTCCACTCCCCGCTAATCTCCAGATTTTCGCAAACGTATCACCGCTGCTGTGGTTCTGGTCGATCATGATATGCTGACACGCATGTGGAATGAGAGGGACTATCACATAGATGTCTGCCATATTACCAAAGGTGGATACATTCAGCATCTTTGAAATATGTAAAAGCATAAGAACTACCATGATCCGTTGAGTAGTTTATTTGTTGCGAATTTTTAAAATGTTTCATGGACTTATGAATAACCCTGCATATATATGTATAATTTTAACCATTATAGTGCCATGGCAGATTAAATCAAGAATAAAAGAAAACACCCATGCTGATACATTCCAAAATGTCTGCTAATTTGTAATGTATCGGCACATACCATTAGTGGCAGCCATGCAAGTCAATGACTACAGTGGCAGGAAATATGCATGTTACATGCCTGGACACTGTACTTTGCGAATGGTTTTATTTTCATATTTACAAATAAAAACATAAAAAGAAAACAAGCATTGAAAGGGTTGCATTTTTAGTAAGAGAGTGTGTCAGTTAATGAGCTTCACATCATTAGAAGGAAGCAAAAGTACACTTTTCAGGTAGTAAATATGGGCCATTGTTGGTGCTTCAATAGAAGTACAAACACAAACATATTTACAAACTCCGTAAAATTAAAATTATCATGATTCTGGAACATAGAAAATTCTGCTATGTGGGAGAGGAAACTTAGGTATTATTGATGGATATACTACACAAAATATGGTGTCTGTAACTTAAACTTCTGTGTTCAGAAATCCTATAGGAAAGAAATAAATACAATAAACTTATGCCTTAGGTACACACTACTTAAAATTAAGAAAACATTTACATACTTGTTAGTGCATCAATCAAATACGGCTGTGAAGCTCGAATTCTGGTAACTATTGTCTAGATTAGTGATATAAACTTATTTCGTAAGCATGAAATAATTCACAAATTCATAAGCTGATTAAACACTTTTTTGCACTCTGCAAATCTGATGATTCAGAAGTACTTCACAAATGTAGTTATTCCTGTGCAAATCAGTGTAATATGCCAAGACAAAGCCACGCATGAAATTAAATAGGGATTCTGAGCAGAACTCATACAGCCTTCTTTCATACTGTGCAAATTATGGTTAAGCCACAGCTCAGGCAGTCAGTTGCCAGTTTCTCACTGCACAAGCCTGGGTTCAATCCAAAGATAGTCCATGTGGAATTTGTAGTGGACACTGGGAAAGGTTTTACTTTACATACTTCTGAGTTTCTCCACACCAATTATCTTTCAAGCAGTGCTCAATATTCATTCATCTATAATACTGGATAACACAATAGTTTTTATTTTTTTGCCAAACAAACAAAAGTAGGTAAACCCAATAGCATTTTGCACTAAATTCAAGTATGTTGTTACTTTTCTCTACCAAGCAAGGTATTTAAGTGATACAAGGTTTAAGTCTGCAGAAAACCTGAATTTACATAATATTACAGACAGAACAGACATTACCTAAAAAGTAACAGAGGATGACTTACTGCTATATTTTACCTATGGAATGTCTGTTCTGAGTGTCCAGCAATAATCAATCAGCACACAGGTACTCCACTTGCCTTTGGTACCACTTTTCCATGGTGCAAATATCTGGTGAAATCGCTCTCCATGCTCATCCCTCACTGCCCCCAGATTTTCGGGGAAGAAGTCTATGTAAGATTTCAAGAAATCCACCTCTAAAGACATATTACACCCCAGAGCTTTGTAGTATTATATAAGATGAGCCACCATATCACCACATTTTTCTACCTTATGATTTCCCAAAAAACCTTGTACTGACATTTTTTAATAATATCCATGTTGCTTTTTCCACGTTACCTAGATGGTCTTCAAACTTTATGTCCTGCATTAACGCTCCTATTTCAGGTCCAACAAATACCCCTTCAAGCTAACTTTTGAAGAATCAATAAACAAATGCCATTCAGTTGGATCATGTTGGTGTCCAAGAGCCTCTACAACACAGCAAACATCACCACAAAATACCAGATTGTTTTCTTAAGAGAAAAATTCTTTGAATACATTTTGGCGACTGCAAAAGAAACATATTTCAGTATCTTTGGTGGAAAAGATTTCACCCTTTTAGTCTGGAACCTAAGAGTTCAGCTTGCTTTTTCAGACAATTCAAATCACAGACAAGGCCATTAAGATCTCATTGTGTTTGTAGACGGGGTTCAGATGAGGAACAGCTTGCTCTCAATGTCAGATTGCAGTCAACATTGTCCCCTTCTTGCTGTTCATGATCTCTATCAGAATCAGAGATGTCATAATTAAAAACAGATTTTCCAGAGGCTTTGTGTGGGAGAGGCCTCATTGCAGATGTAAAATCTGGATATTTCACTGTGTGTTTGAATTTATAGCTGATCCCTGTTATGTATGTTAAACAACAGTAACAATGGGATGTGTGTTAATTTCATATCCCAGCTTGTCAGTATATGTCAGAGCTTGCAGAGTATGGCTGTCTGTGATTTGGCTCACATGCCTACACTACGAAATATAATAAAGTACCTTGGCCATATTTAAAACATACTGGTAGCTTGACAAAAAGAACTAAATTCACTAAAACTGCATTCTAAAAAATTCTGTCACACAAAAACGGTCGGTGATAGAGCAATTCAAACAACATATTTGAATTCAGCGTAGAAGAATACATAAGAAACAGAGATTAGTTGTCATGTGACAAAAATTATGTTTAACAAATGTAACTCGTAGCTCCTACAAGCACAGTAACGAGGCTGTTACCCCACCCCAACAATAAAAACAACACCAAATATATTTCCAGAAATACATACACACTACTGTTACTTTTATCTTGCTTGATTTTCGTGAAAACTCATTCCTAAGGTCCCAATTCTGTCTAAATTAAATTTTCCAGGTATAATTTCAAAGTTTTCCACAATCCCCACAGTTGTAACTGTTAACTTACAAAGAAATTATGTACATAACACGTATGTACGTTATGATCCACTATCAAACCAAATTTCACAATGATTCCAATAGTTCATTAGTTTACTGCCACCAACAGAAAGCCAAAGAAATGTTCCAACAGTATCACATTATTTCTCTACATTCTACAAACAAAATAACAATAAATAAAGCTGTCTCTACCCATGACATGATGGTATACAGGGAGAGAAGAGCTATAACTCCAGCCATTCTTAACTTTGGCAACAGTTGGAGGTGAGTGGTCAACTTCATGCTCTGGCTGCCTTACTCCCAGGAAAGAATCCAGTACTCCTAGCACAGGAGGCTGGATATGCCCCTAGAGCTGGTCTGGACATTCTGGAGAAGAGAATTTCTTGCCTCTGCTGGAATTTGAACCCTGGGTTGTGCAGCCACCAATAACCTAGTTACTAACCTGACAATACTATCTCTGCTGTCCTTAAATTTTACAAAAAAATTACATTCATAGAATTTCACATTCTTTGAAAATCTATTATCATACATTTCTTCCAGACTGTACACTAAGTGATGCCAGTGCCACTTCCATCTTGCAATTTAAAGCATATCTCATGTTGGCATTACTGTTTGCAGGAAATTAAAAAGTACACCACTGGGGCGGCCTCCAATGACACATGTATACATGAACTTTTATGACAACTGTCAAGTGGTTCACAAATTAAGAGCAGACACACACATGAACACACACGCAATACATATACACAGCATGATATTGTAAGCGAGTATCTTTGCTTAACAAAGGGCACAGGACCAAAAACCTTTGGCTCCAACACACTGGAATGATATGTACAACAAGCACTAGAGTAAAATGGTATTTCATTTCATGCATGTAGGGCCACTTTCTGGCACTGCTTAAAAACACACATGTTGTACTATAATTGTTTATTTATATACAACAACAGAAGGCAGAGTCTTAAAAATGAACATAGAAACTGAAATGTACAATAGTCATGTTGCACAGGTCTGAAGAGAAATGGTAATTACACTACATTGCGAGATTTCAGTTCTGGCACAGTGTAGATAAAGTCTTTGCTCTTCTGGGTTCTTATACAGCATATGTTGGTAGAAGGATCTTCTTGGACTGTTGGACACTTGAAGATGGGACTGCAGCAAAAATGTCATCAAAGAGCTCACTAATACTATATCGAACAATGAATTTCATTTGGGGTTAAAGACCACATATAGAATGTTGTTCCAGCAAAGAAAGAAGTGGAAAAGCATCGTTGCTAGCAAGAGTGAGAAGTTGAAAGGAATAAGCAGAAGGAACACAAATAAGAAAAAATGCCCATTATTTTGAAGTGACAAGGATGTTGAAACACGTAGTACTTGACAGTTTAGACACTATAAATTGGAGAACAAAATTTTTAAATGACAAATGGTTAAATATGGAGACTGCCTACACAAAAATATACAAATGAACTAAAAAGCTCAAATAAGAAATTTACAAAGACATTTGGAAAAAGTCACATATCAATGGTTTAATGCAACAAAATATTTGTATATGTATATCATATTTATCCAATGGTGACAGGCTTCCACTGTGACAGCCCAATGGTAATTGGTAGGTGGCCTTAAGCACTGTAAAAAACTAAACTAAAAAAAATTAATGATGATGATGATGATGATGATATAATAATAATAATAATAATAATAATAATAATAATAATAGATTGTCATCACTTGTAAATTTTTCAAGGGTGATCTACAGTTCAGATCTCTCTGGAATGAAAAAAAAATCCCTTCCAGCATTTACAGAATAAAAATTTTAATATTTCAAAAGGTGAAATCAGGAGGTAAAGTCCCTGCACTTAAGCAAGCAACATGTTGTGAAAAAGACATGGGGAGTTGAGGTTTAGATAGGTACCTCAGCGCTAGATGGTATGTGGTCAGCTTCACACTCTAGTCACCAGCCTCTCACCACCAAAACCCAATTTCAGTCCCAAGCAAAGGGGGATTTGTGATGGACTAGGTGGCAGTGAAACAGGTTCTCTTACAGTACTCTGATTTTCCCCTGTCATTATCTTTCCACCAGTATGTCCTACTCATTCATTCATTCATTCATTTATTCATTCATTCGTTCATTCATCCATTCATCAATGATGACACATAACCTTGACAAATGACAGCATCATTAAAGAACATAGCACCATAACTCCCAGCTGTTTTCCCATGCTTGCAGGAACAAGAGCTCATGGTACTCATTGAACAGAGACTGCATAAACCCCTGACCCTGTCTAGATGTTGTGGACACGAGAAATCTCTGTCCTGGCCACAAGACTTTTATAATGCATTAAAAGAGATTTTTAACTCCATGAAAGAAATAAATAAAGGTAAACATATCCCTTTGCTTGTGTCAAATACCAGGGGTATAGAGAAGGGAAGTGAAGCTTAATGTGTACCTAACCTTGGCTCTACATGGAGTACCTTCCAGTCAGGGCAACAGCCTCATTACTGCATTTTTACAGGGTGTTTCATAATGTTCTCCATGATTACAAACATTTATAACAAGAAAACCAAAGGACCTACCTTAATGGAAATGTTCACAGCCACAGGAAAATTGAAGAAGTTTTTTTTTTGACATCTATAGATGTTCAATGTGTGCACCACAGGTGACACAGCACACATCGATGTGATATTCAAGTTCTTGCCACACAAACGTCAACATGGGTGAATCGATATTCTTTACTGCTGCAATGATCCGTGGCTTTAGGTTAGCAAGGTCTTGTAGGTGGGTTGTTTGCGTACTTAGCACGAAATGCACATTGCACAGTAACCACAGACTTACTCATGTGATATTCCAAAACACAAAACGACTTCTCCCCCGGAGTGGCCATTTTCTCAGTACATACACTCGCATCGCCTAGTGGCAGAAATGTGAACTACGATGAAAAACAACTTCCTGGGAAAAAAATTTTTGAGTTGTTCCTTCTATCTATACAGATCTTGTAAATACGTATCCTACAGTTTTCCTATAATAAATTTTTGTAATCCTGGAGTACATTATGAAACGCCCTGTATTTAACGACTATGACTGTTTGTAAAACCAGGATCTACTGCATTAACAAATGAATTTTTAAAGGTAGACATTTTTAGAAAGCTTATGATTGGCCACTGATGGCATTCTCATGTTTTTTTATTAATTCGTTCTCTGACAAACTGTTTCATAATGAAAGATGGTAATATGAAAAAGGAAAGTACATGAAATATGTTAGCTTCTCTTGGCCTCCAGTGGTGGCAGTACTGTCAATTGCCAAACTGGTTACATTAACAGCTCACATACAGTCTAACCAACACTGTAGTACTGAGTCCCAAAATAAAGACTGCACCATAATTAATGGCCAGATCATGAATACTTTAATCAAAGATGATTCAAGAACTTACCGTAGTATAGACTCTATAATTTATGGAGATAAGTCATGTGAACAGCATTATCCTATTGAGTTTCTGAACCGTTTGTAACCATCAGGTTTACCAGCAGATACAACCTGAAAATCAATGATGTTGTCACGTTGATTAGAAATTTAAATGCCAGTGAAGGGTTGGCTAACACAGTACAAATGACTATAAAGCTTGCACAAGCACTGTATAGCAGCCAAACTTACTGGCTCTAGAAATACTACCTTTGTACCCGGGATTCAGGTATGTCCCTCGGTCCTACCATTCCACTGAAACTGTTCAGTAGACAATTTTCAATCAAAATTATGTTTGCTATGACAATCAACATGGCTCAAGCGCATAAGCTTAAATGTGTTAGAATATATCTACCATCACCTGTTTTCTCCCCATGTCCAGCTCTGTGTGGCATTTTCCCCAACCTCTTCATTTGACAATGTAGCTTTGCAATTATTGAAGGGCATTGAAAACTTATAGAAAATGACTGATAATGTCAAACATTGTGTATTAATAAGTGCTTTAATGCTTCAAAAATATAAAAAAAATTGTGTTGACTAAACATTTAATTTTTTTTATGTGCAAATTAGTCACACAGGTAAAATCAGTCCACTTAATATGAGGACAATGAAGTTCCATAGCCAGTCTGGATGCACAGATGAAGATAAAAATCACTGCCCCTGTCAGGAAGCAAGCTGCAGCCCACACTGCTTTAGTGCCTGAGGTATCCTAGGTCACAAAAACCAATAATCTTTCTTACTTGGAGTGTATAGTTTTCATTGAAGATAGTTGTGTTGCCTGCTGAATCCACTCTGCCAGACTGTGTCTTTCAGGTATGGTAACTCTGGACCATTCAACAAGCTCTCAATGACATCGCGGAAGCCCAAGTGACTAGCCAACCGGTACTTAACTTCAGCATCTGATATTCCCCTTACAAATTTCTTCATCTGCTCAGCCATCTCTTGGGTAATATTTGCTCCCAACTGAAATCTGATTGAGAAATATAACACATAATTCAATGTAGTAAATGTGTTTTTGCCACAATCAGCATATGAAATTGATCACCATGTACAATTACACTATCTCTATACTTGCTGGGGCTACATGCATTTAACCTGCTGTGATGACTGGCAAAATTCTTGATAGATAATGGCAGTGCACACTTGGTAATAACATAACTCAATCACAACAGCTTTCATTTACCTGTGGCACTTTAATGCCAGTTGGCATCCACAAATGACAAGGAAGTAAGTTATTAATCATTTAGCTACCTTGTAGGAACCCTTCAGTGCTAATGGAAAGTTTCCTTGTCTTTCTTTTCTTTGATTTCCAATTGAGCGTACCAATGGTATATATAAATGGTGGGTTGTAAAAGACAGGTTGCAGACTTACTGAACTCCCACAGCCTATGAGAAGTTGTATATATTATTTTCCAAGCAAGGGACAATAAACAAATGAAATCCTGTCCAGATAAGAAAGACATGTTTAGAAGGTAAATATGAAAGTGCAACTACCAATGACATCAGCTGCAGGAAGATTAAATACTAGAACAAGTAAGCCATCACACTGCATGCTATGATAGGAACTTCTATCAGTGACAGCTGAAGGTACAGCTATCTTTATCATGCCATGAAGACACATCAGGTGAATGGAAGAGTCCCACACATCCTTCACCTCTGCACTAAACAGATGTGATCACATTTTTGGGGAAGGCGCTCCTGATTTTCACTGTATAGGAAGCCTACAGTGTCCCAGTCAACCTGGCACACTAAATGACAGTGTATTATACAAAAACAAACCTTCTGGCTACATCTTCCACCACGGCAGAAGTAAGAGGCATGTTATATGTGAAGTCTGTGAGGTAGCTTACATCTCCCTGAACAATGCAGTGCTCAAACAGGGCTGCTCCCCAGTCCACAGGATGACGGTATGCTCGAGTCACAATGCGTGCCTGAGGGAAACTAACGGCACAAGAATAAAAACTGTTAGATTACTAAATTATATGGACAGAGATACTAGGATATGCTGCTGCTTGTAATTTTTTGGGCAAGGATATAAGGAATACAAAGAGTAACAAAGAAATTTTTATATGCTAATAGAGGCAATTGAGATTTGAGGTTCTCACAGCAGTGAGTATAAAGATCACTGTCACATGGGATGTAATTGGTACAGTCTGATACACAGGTATCAACATTATGAAGCAACATTTTACTTCTAGCTTCAGGACAGAGGAGTAAGCCAAATAAAAAAAAAAAGTCCAGAAATAGGGAACAGAAGGCTTGGACTACATCTATGGGTGGCCTGAAAGGAAATGTCAGAGGAGAAGAATGACAATATATAGGAGGAAGGAAAGAAGGTAGATGAGAGACAAGAGAAATAAATGTAAATATAAAAATGGTAAGAAATAATAATACAATAAAATCACACAGTAAAATAACAATAAAAGTGAGGGCCATAGTAAGGAATAGGAGGTACAGAGAAATGAAGTACAAGGGTGTATCAAAAAGTTCCGAGACTGGACCTATAGACTAGAATGTATTTACTTGATTTAAGTCTGGGCAGCATCCCCTTCAAAATAGTCCCCTTGTGCAGCGACACATCGATCCCAGCGCCACTGCTACTGCTGGAACGTGTGCTGGAAGTCCTGTTCTCGAAGCCTACCAAGAACATTCTGCAATTCCCACTGGATCTCCTCCACTGTGTCAAAGCGATGACCCTTTAGCTGCAGCTTCATCTTCGGGAAGAGGAAGAAGTCACAAGGGGCCAAATCTGGCTAGTAAGGCGGCTGCGGAAGTGTGATAAAGCTGTTGTGGGTGAGAAACTCACGCGTTACGAGAGCTCGGTGAGAGGGTGCATTGTCATCATGGAGCAGCCAATTGCCCGCGCGCCACAATTCAGGTCATTTTCACCGAATATCCTCCCTCAGATGGCGAAGAACACTGCAGTAGAACCCAGCATTCACAGTCTGGCCTTGGGGGGCAAATTCATGGTGCACAATCCCTCAAATGTCGAAAAACACGATGAGCATGCTTTTGGTCGTGCTGCGGCTCTGCCTCACCTTCTATGGTCTTGGGGATCCTGGGCTCTTCCATTGTGAAGACTGTTGTTTAGTCTTGGGATCATACCCGTAGACTCAACTCTCGTCCCCAGTGATGAACCTCGACATGAAGGATGGATCATCCAAGGCACACTGACGAAGCTCTTGACAAATTGCAACATGGTGCGTATTTTTGTTCGGGGGTCAGAAGCCTGGGCACGAACTTTGCAGCAATGCAGTGCATGTTCAAATCACATGTGAGAATTGTCTGCACTGTTCTGTATGACACATTAACGATTGCAGCAATGTCCTTAATGGTTCTCCGACGATCCTCATGCACAAGCCGCCGAATTGTTTCCACATTTTTAGGTGTTGAGCTCGTGGAAGGTCGCCCTGACCTCTCGTCGTCTTCGAGTGATGTTCTGCCTCTCTTGAAGCGTGCGTGCCACTTGAAACACCTCGTGCGACTCA
>Ga0123355_10003471_pt1 | contig 22599 bp, 14 predicted proteins | sample TergutEmb28metaG_3_FD_89872 | JGI IMG/M metagenome (GOLD analysis project Ga0123355, IMG submission 89872) | Embiratermes neotenicus P1 segment gut microbial communities from Petit-Saut dam, French Guiana - Emb289 P1 | ecosystem: Host-associated > Arthropoda: Insects > Digestive system > Gut ... | reverse complement strand
CCCAGCAATCTCATATTGACTTTTCGGGGAACCTGTGTTGAAATTATATCTAGAGAAACAATCGAAGGGAGATACAAGCATATGGGTTTAATCCGGGCAGCTAAAGGTGCCGTAGGCGGCGTGCTCGCCGACCAGTGGAAGGAGTTTTTCTACTGTGAGGCCATTCCCACAGAGATTTTGGTCATAAAGGGCAAACAGCGCATTAATCCGGGGTCGGCCAATACGGGCGGAACGGATAATATTATCTCAGACGGCTCTGTCGTGGCGGTTGCCGACGGGCAGGCCATGGCCATCGTAGAACAGGGGAAAGTCGTGGAGTTCTCCGCTGAACCCGGTGAGTTTATCTACGACACCGGGACAGAGCCCAGCGTTTTCCACGGTTCCCTAGGCGAGAGCCTTCTCGCGTCCTTTGCCAATGTGGGTAAGCGCTTTACCTTCGGCGGCCAGCCGGGGAAAGATCAGCGAGTTTACTACTTTAATCTAAGAGAGATCACAGGAAACAAGTACGGCACCCCACAGCCTATCCCGTTCCGAGTCGTGGATCAAAACATCGGGCTGGATATTGACATCTCCATCCGCTGTCACGGACAGTATTCCTATCGGCTGACAGACCCTCTCCTGTTCTATGCAAACGTCTCTGGTAACGTGGCCCAGGCCTATCGCCGGGAGGAGATCGACACAATCTTACGCTCGGAACTCCTGACCGCACTGCAACCGGCCTTCGCACAAGTCAGCGCAATGGGGATCCGTTACAGCGCTCTACCCGGCCACACGGCGGAGATGGCGGCGGCATTGAACGAACTCCTCTGTGAAAAGTGGTCAAATTTACGAGGTATCTCCATCGCCTCCTTCAACATAAAAAGCGTAACCGCCTCGCCGGAAGACGAGCAGTTGATCAAAGATCTCCAGCGCAAAGCGGTCATGCGAAACTCCGATATGGCGGGCGCCGCCCTCGTCTCCGCCCAGGCAGACGCCATGCGGGGCGCGGCTGCCAATGAGGGCGGGGCCATGATGGGCTTCCTCGGTATGAACGCCGCCATGAACGCGGGCTCTAACGCCGGTCAGTTCTTCCAGATGGGGGAACAACAGCGCCAGGCCCAGGCCGCGCCCAATGCCCCGCCCGCCGTAGCCGGCTGGGCCTGTGCCTGCGGCGCGACGAATGCGGGCCGTTTTTGTTCCGAGTGCGGATCGCCCCAACCCGTATCTAACACCTGGGTCTGCTCTTGCGGTCAGGCGAACACCGGTAACTTCTGTTCTGAATGCGGTACCCCGCGCCCGGCCGACGGTTGGACTTGTTCTTGCGGGCAGGAAAATGCGGGCCGTTTTTGCTCCGAATGTGGAAAGCCCCAGGGTTAAAAATCTTCCTTTCCAGGAGAGCTATATACACAAAAACCCCCTGCCAATGGCAGGGGGTTCGCTTATTGTACTGATTCGTCGCTACTTATACGGAGATAACAACACCGGAACCGACAGTTCTGCCGCCTTCGCGGATCGCGAAACGGAGACCTTCTTCGATGGCGATGGGGGTGATGAGCTCAACGTCCATTTCCACGTTGTCGCCGGGCATACACATCTCAACGCCCTCAGGCAGTTCGATGATACCGGTGACGTCGGTGGTACGGAAGTAAAACTGGGGACGGTATTTGTTGAAGAACGGCGTGTGACGGCCGCCCTCTTCCTTGCTCAAAACGTAAACTTGACCGCGGAACTTGGTGAGGGGCTTGATGGTACCGGGCTTCGCCAGAACCTGACCGCGCTCAACTTCGTCCTTGGCTACGCCGCGGAGCAGAGTACCTACATTGTCGCCGGCTTCAGCGTACTCCAGGGTCTTATGGAACATCTCGGTGCCGGTGACGACAGTCTTACGGCTCTCGTCCATGAGGCCCACGATCTCAACTTCGTCGCCCACTTTGACGAGACCACGCTCCACACGACCGGTGGTAACTGTACCGCGGCCGGTAATGGTGAACACGTCTTCAACAGGCATGAGGAAGGGGAGGTCTCTCTTTCTCTCTGGGGTGGGGATATAGCTGTCTACGTTTTCCATGAGATCTCTGATGCAGTCATAGACGGGATCGTTGGGATCGTCCGGGCCGTTGAGGGCCTTTACAGCGGAACCCATAATAATCGGCGTATCGTCGCCGGGGAACTCATACTTGGACAGGATCTCGCGGATTTCCATCTCGACCAGTTCTAAGATCTCGGGATCGTCAACCAGATCGACTTTGTTCATGAACACGACGATGGCGGGCACGCCCACCTGACGGGCCAGCAGGATGTGCTCACGGGTCTGTGCCATGGGACCGTCAGTGGAGGCGATAACCAGGATCGCACCGTCCATCTGAGCGGCGCCGGTGATCATGTTCTTGATATAGTCGGCGTGGCCGGGGCAGTCGACGTGGGCATAGTGACGGTTCTCCGTCTCATACTCAACGTGGGCGGTGTTAATGGTGATACCGCGCTCTCTCTCCTCCGGTGCCTTGTCGATGCTGTCATAGGCCATAGCCTTTGCGCCACCTTTGAGTGCAAGATACTTGGTGATGGCGGCGGTCAACGTCGTCTTGCCATGGTCAACGTGACCAATGGTGCCGATGTTTACGTGGGGTTTGTTTCTTTCAAACATTTGCTTTGCCATGGTGGGGTAATCCTCCTTATTATTGAAATTCATTTCAAATGTTTTTTAAAATTGAATCGCAGTCATTGTACAGCATTTAGCCATATTTTGCAACTAAAATTTTTGGAGCGTACTAGTTCCTCTTCCCAGAGACAATGCCTTCTTGGATGCTCTTTGGAATCTCCACGTAGTGGCTGGGTTCCATGCTGTAGTTTCCGCGGCCCTGGGTGCGGCTGCGGAGATCTGTAGCGTAGCCGAACATCTCGCTCAGGGGTACATTGGCCTCGATCTGGGTTGCGCCGGTCATGGTTTCCGTGGTGACGATCTGGCCGCGGCGGGAGTTGATATCTCCGATGACGTCGCCCATATAATCGTCGGGTACGGTGACGACCACTTTCATGATCGGCTCCAAGAGCGTGGGATCTGCCTTCTGCATGGCTTCTTTGAACGCCATGGAGCCGGCGATCTTGAACGCCATCTCCGAGGAGTCCACCTCGTGGAAGGATCCGTCATAGAGCGTAACTTTCACGTCCACGACCTGATATCCGGCCACGACACCTGCCTGCATTGCGCCCTGGATCCCCTGATTCACAGCGGGGATATACTCCTTGGGCACCACGCCGCCCTTGATCTCGTCGAAGAACTCGTAGCCCTTACCGGACTCGTTGGGTTCGACTCTGATCTTGACGTGGGCAAACTGGCCCTTACCGCCGGATTGACGGACATAGCGCTGATCCACATCGGCCGGGCGCTTGATGGTCTCTTTGTAAGAGACCTGGGGCGCGCCTACGTTTGCCTCTACCTTAAACTCCCGGAGGAGCCGATCCACAATAATCTCCAGATGGAGCTCACCCATACCGGCGATGATGGTCTGACCCGTCTCCTCGTCCGTGTAGGTCTTGAAGGTGGGGTCTTCCTCGGCCAGTTTCACGAGAGCCAGTCCCATCTTTTCCTGTCCGGCCTTGGTCTTGGGCTCAATGGCGACCCGGATCACGGGCTCAGGAAAATCCATACTCTCCAGGATGATGGGGGCCTTGTCGTCACAGAGGGTGTCACCGGTGGTGGTGTGTTTCAACCCCACCGCGGCGGCAATGTCGCCGGAGTAGACGGTCTGGATATCCTCTCTGTGGTTGGCATGCATCTGGAGGATACGGCCCAAGCGCTCTTTCTGACCCTTGGTGGCGTTGATTACGCTGGTGCCGGAATCCACGCTGCCGGAGTAGACGCGGAAGAAACTCAAGCGGCCCACGTAGGGGTCCGTGGCGATCTTAAACGCCAGGGCGGAGAAGGGGGCGGAATCGTCCGGCGGACGCTCGGCCTCTTCATCTGTCTTGGGATTGACGCCCTTGATGGCATCCACGTCCAGGGGAGAGGGCATATAGTCCACAATGGCGTCCAAGAGGGGCTGTAGGCCCTTGTTCTTGTAGCTGGTACCGCAGACCACAGGCATCATCTTGACGGCCACAGTGGCCTGCCGGATGGCGGCTTTGATGGCCTCCACACAGACGGGCTCACCTTCGCCCTCCAAGTACATGAGATGCTGCTCTAAGAGTGCGTCGTCAAAGTCGCTCACGGCGTCTAAGAGCTTTTCCCGGTACTCGGCAGCCAGTTCTCGCATATCTGCCGGAATCTCTTCCACACTGATCTCTTTGCCCAGGTCGTCCTTATAGACACGGGCGTTCATCTCCACGAGATCAATGATCCCGCGAAATTCGCTCTCCGCGCCGATGGGCAATTGGACGGGAATCGCATTACACTTCAGGCGTTCCCGCACCATCTCCAGCACATGGAAGAAATCTGCGCCCATGATGTCCATCTTGTTGACGTAGATCATTCTGGGCACGTTGTAGCGATCGGCCTGGCGCCACACAGTCTCCGACTGAGGCTCGACGCCGCCCTTGGCGCACATGACGGCTACACTGCCGTCGAGGACGCGCAGAGAGCGCTCCACCTCCACAGTGAAATCCACGTGGCCGGGGGTGTCGATGATATTGATGCGGTGGTCTTTCCAGAAACAGGTGGTGGCGGCGGAGGTAATGGTGATCCCCCGCTCCTGCTCCTGCTCCATCCAGTCCATGGTGGCGGTCCCCTCGTGGGTCTCGCCCAACTTATAGTTGACGCCGGTATAGTAGAGAATCCGCTCCGTCGTCGTGGTCTTGCCCGCATCAATGTGGGCCATAATACCGATATTTCTGGTGTTTTCTAATGAAATTTGTCTAGGCATGATTTACTATACTTTCTTTCTCCGAAATACGCACTCTTATGATCGAGCGGTTTACCAACGGTAATGGGCAAACGCCTTGTTGGCTTCGGCCATCTTGTGGGTGTCTTCCCGCTTTTTAACGGCGGAACCCGTGCTGTTGACCGCATCCATCAGTTCGCCGGCCAGGCGTTCTCTCATGGTTTTCTCGCCGCGGTTGCGGGCATAACTCGTGAGCCAGCGGAGCCCCAACGTCTGCCGGCGCTCCTCCCGGACTTCCATGGGCACCTGATACGTGGCGCCGCCCACACGGCGGGCTTTTACTTCCAGGGTGGGCATGATGTTGTTTAACGCCTCAATAAAGACCTCTAAGGGGTCTTTTCCTGTCTTTTCCTTGACGATATCAAAAGCGCCGTATACAACTTTCTGCGCGACACCCTTTTTTCCGTCAAGCATAATGCTGTTGATCAGCCGGGTCACCATGATGGAACCGTACAGGGGATCCGGCAAAATCTCTCGCTTGGGAACGTTACCTCTTCTGGGCACTGTGCTTCCCTCCTTCACATAAAATGTTTCATAGGTACTCGAAAGCAGGTTTCTCGCAATTGCGCTCCTGCCCCCGTAAATGCCTGCCGTAGAGGTAACATATCAGTTAATCGTTAAGAGCTGCAATCACTATTAACTATTAACTGCCCTTATATGTCTACCTTTAGGCAAGGCCGCAAATCCTACCCGTGGATTTGCTCTTGTGGCCTAAAGTGATCATTTTACTTAGGCTTTTTTGCGCCGTACTTGCTCCGGCTCTGGCGGCGGTCGGCAGCGCCCTGGGTGTCTAAAGTACCGCGAACAATGTGGTAACGGACACCGGGGAGATCCTTGACACGGCCGCCGCGGATCATCACGACGGAGTGCTCCTGCAGGTTGTGGCCGATTCCGGGGATATAGGCCGTGACCTCATGGCTGTTGGACAGGCGCACACGGGCGATCTTCCGCAGAGCTGAGTTGGGCTTCTTGGGGGTAGCAGTACGGACAGCCGTACAGACACCGCGCTTTTGCGGGCTGGGCAAATCCGTCTCCCGATTTTTCAGGGTGTTCAGACCCTTTTGCATCGCTGGAGAATTGGATTTATACGTCGCCTGCTCCCGCCCCTTTCGGACGAGCTGATTGAACGTTGGCATGGGTTTCCTCCTTTCTATTATCAATTATCTTTAACAGAACAACAAAACGCTATTCTGTTAAACGCAGAAAATAATTATACTACGGGGTTCTGGGGAAGTCAAGAATTTTCAACTGCACCTTGCAGTGTAGGGGCGTGACGCCCTCGGCACATCGTTATGCCATCTAACCGACGCGCCGAGGCGCCGCGCCCTACATAAGCGATTTATTACTACCCAATCACGTTCCCCATCCCCGCCAGGAGGGACAGGTCTACATCTTCTTCCGGCTCTAAGAACTCCTCTTGCGCCAAAATCTCCGTGAAATCCCGGTAGACGTCCAGGCCGGAGCCGGCGGGGATTAATTTGCCGATGATAACGTTTTCTTTCAGCCCCACCAGATTGTCCACTTTGCCCTTGATGGCGGCCTCTGTCAGGACCTTGGTGGTCTCCTGGAAACTGGCCGCCGACAGGAAACTCTCCGTGGCCAGAGATGCCTTGGTGATCCCCATGAGCTGGCGGGTACAGGTGGCTAACTGGAGCGTCTCCTCCCCTGCGTCAATCCGCTCCTGGACGCGGCGGTTGGCCTCTTTCAGGTCGAGGATATCTACAGTGGAGCCGGAGAGCAGGTTCGTATCCCCCGCGTCCTCTACTTTGACCTTCCGCATCATCTGGCGGACAATGACTTCGATGTGCTTGTCGTTGATCTCAACGCCCTGTTGGCGGTACACCTTCTGCACCTCTTGGATCAGATACCGCTGGGTGTCAAACACGCCGAGGATCCGCAAAATATCGTGGGGGTTGTGGGCGCCGCCGGTGATCTGGGTGCCTTTCTCGACCTCTTGGCCGTCCTGCACACGGATTCCAGCGGCGGAGGGGACAGTGTAGCTCTTGACCTCCCCGTCCTCCTGATTGGTGATATTGATGGTGTATACGGCGCTCTTTTTCGTCTCCTCAATGGTCACTGTACCGTCAATCTCCGCTAAGATGGTCATGTTTTTCGGCTTTCTGGCCTCGAACAGCTCCTCTACACGGGGCAACCCCTGGGTGATGTCGTCCCCGGCGACGCCGCCGGTGTGGAAGGTCCGCATGGTGAGCTGGGTACCCGGCTCACCGATACTCTGGGCGGCGATGACGCCCACAGCTTCCCCGGCGCTGACCGGTTCCCGGACAGCCAGGTTGAGTCCGTAGCACCTGGCGCAGACACCGCTCTTAGCCTCACAGGCCAGCACAGTGCGCACCAGAAGTTCGTTGATTCCGGCGGCCTGAAGAGCTTCCGCGTCAGTGGCCTCCAACAGATGATCTGCGGTAAACAATACGTTCCCCTCGGCGTCTGTAATGTCCGCCACCGGATGGCGGCCGCGGATACCCTCGCCGAAGGTAGAGATGACCTGTCCCCTGTCCACGATCTCCTTGGCCAGGGAGCCCTCCGTCGTGCCGCAGTCCGGCTCCCGGATGATCACATCCTGGGCCACGTCTACAAGACGGCGGGTCAAGTACCCGGAGTCGGCCGTCCGAAGGGCCGTATCTGCGAGCCCTTTTCTGGCGCCGCGGGAGGAGATAAAATACTCCAAAACTGTGAGCCCTTCCCGGAAGTTGGCCTTGATGGGGATCTCAATGGTCTTACCGGCGGTGTTGGCCATGAGGCCGCGCATCCCCGCCAGCTGACGGATTTGATTCATACTGCCTCTGGCACCGGAGTTGGCCATCATATAGATGGGGTTGAACTCGTCCAGAGTATCCTGGAGGGCGTCGGTCACGTCTCGGGTGGTCTTTTCCCATTCATTGACCACGAGACGGTACCGCTCCTCGTCGGTGATACGGCCGCGACGGAACTGCCGTTCAATATCGATGACTGTCTGTTCCGTCTTCTCAATAAGAGGCCGCTTGGCCTCCGGCACGGTCATGTCAGAGATAGAGATCGTGATGGCGCCCTGGGTGGCGTATTTGAAGCCCAGGGCCTTGATGTTGTCCAGCACCTCGGCGCTGCGGGTAAAGCCGTATTTGGCGATACACTGCTCCACAATCTGACCCAGCTTCTTCCGGTCGCACTTGAAGTTGATCTCATAGTCCAAGCAGTGCGCCGGATCTGTCCGATCTACAAAACCTAAATCCTGGGGCAGGGGCTCATTGAAGATGATCCGTCCCACGGTGGTCTCCACCAGGGCGGATATCACTTCCCCATTGAGCTCGCCAAACCGACGGACTTTGATGGGTGCGTGAATGCCCACGGCCCCCTCTTCATAGGCGAGGATCGCCTCTTCCGCTGAGGTAAATACCTTTCCGGCCCCCTCCTCGTCTCGGGTGAATGTCAAGTAGTACGCGCCGAGAATCATGTCCTGGGTGGGGATGGTGACGGGGGTGCCGTCCTGGGGACGGAGCAGGTTGTTGGAGGACAGCATAAGAATCCTGGCCTCCGCCTGGGCCTCTGTGGACAGGGGCACGTGGACAGCCATCTGATCGCCGTCAAAGTCGGCATTGTAGGCGGTACAGACCAGGGGATGCAGTTTCAATGCCCGGCCCTCGACCAGCACCGGCTCAAATGCCTGGATCCCCAGACGATGGAGGGTCGGCGCACGGTTTAGGAGTACCGGGTGCTCTTTGATGACCACGTCCAGGGCATCCCAGACCTCGTTTCGGCCCTTGTCCACCATCTTCTTGGCACTTTTGATGTTATTTGCGATCCCGTCTTCCACCAGCTTTTTCATGACAAAGGGGCGGAACAGCTCAATGGCCATCTCTTTGGGCAGGCCGCACTGATACAGTTTCAAATCCGGCCCCACCACGATAACGCTCCGGCCGGAGTAGTCCACGCGTTTCCCCAGAAGGTTCTGACGGAAGCGGCCCTGCTTTCCCTTGAGCATATCTGAGAGGCTCTTTAAGGCTCTGCTGTTGGCACCGGTGACGGCTCTCCCCCGGCGGCCGTTGTCGATAAGGGCGTCCACGGCCTCCTGGAGCATCCGCTTCTCATTGCGGACGATAATATCCGGCGCTGACAACTGAATTAGCCGCTTGAGGCGGTTGTTCCGGTTGATGACCCGGCGGTAGAGATCGTTGAGGTCACTGGTGGCAAACCGGCCGCCGTCCAACTGCACCATGGGCCGGATCTCCGGCGGAATCACAGGCAGGGTCTCGATAATCATCCAAGTGGGGTCGTTGCCGGAGAGGCGGAACGCCTCTACCACTTCCAGGCGCTTGATGAGTTTGGCCTTCTTCTGGCCGCTGGCCTCTCTGAGCTCCGCCCGGAGCTCTTGGGACAACTTCTCCGGGTCAATATCCGCCAAGAGCTGTTTCACGGCCTCGGCACCCATACCGGCCTGAAAATCGTCCTCGTATTTCTCTTTCATGTCCCGGTATTCTTTTTCCGTGAGAATCTGGTTCTTCGTCAGAGGCGAGAACCCGGGATCGGTGACAATATAGGCGGCAAAATACAGCACTTTTTCCAAAATCCGGGGCGTGATATCCAGCAAGAGGCCCATTCGGGAGGGGATGCCCTTGAAATACCAGATATGGCTCACAGGGGCGGCCAATTCGATATGGCCCATCCGCTCTCTTCTGACTTTGCTCTTGGTGATCTCCACGCCGCAGCGGTCACAGACTTTGCCCTTGTAGCGGATTTTCTTATACTTGCCGCAATGGCACTCCCAGTCCTTGGTGGGGCCGAAGATTTTTTCGCAGAACAGGCCCTCCCGTTCGGGTTTTAGGGTTCTATAGTTGATGGTCTCCGGCTTTTTGACCTCACCGCTGGACCACTGCATGATTTTTTCGGGAGAGGCAATGCTGATTTGAATGGCGTCAAAGGGTGTATTCATCAAAATTCCTCCTCTTCCTCCGGAAACGCTGCCGGCTCGTCGTTATCTTCGTCGTCATCGCCTAAGAGCACGGCGTCATCTTCCTCTTCTTCTCGCTCAACCTGTTCAATGTTGTACCCGGAGGATTCGATCTCCTGGTCGCTGGCCCGGTATTCGTTCTCGTCCCGGATCCCGCCCCGGAAGTCTTCCTCTTCCTCTTTGAGCTCAATGATGTTGCCCTCGTGATCCAATACCCGGATATCCAGACAGAGGGACTGGAGTTCTTTCATAAGCACTTTAAAGCTCTCCGGCACGCCTGGCTGGGGCACGTTGTGGCCCTTGACGATGGCCTCATACGTCCGGACACGGCCCGTCACATCGTCGGATTTCACAGTCAATATCTCTTGCAGCGTATAGGCCGCGCCGTACGCCTCCAGAGCCCAGACCTCCATCTCGCCGAAGCGCTGTCCGCCGAACTGGGCCTTACCGCCTAGGGGCTGCTGGGTGACGAGGCTGTAGGGGCCTGTGGACCTGGCGTGGATTTTATCGTCCACCAGATGGTGGAGTTTTAAGAAGTAGATATATCCCACGGTAACGGGGCTGTCGAAGGGCATACCCGTCCGCCCGTCGTAGAGTACGCTCTTTCCGTCGACGCGCAGGCCCGCCTGTTCCAGCGTGTCCATAATATCAATTTCGGATGCGCCATTGAACACGGGGGAGGCCACTTTCCAGCCCAGCGCCTTGGCGGCATACCCCAAGTGGACTTCCAGCACTTGTCCGATGTTCATACGGGACGGGACGCCCAGGGGGTTGAGCACAATATCCAACGGCGTGCCATCCGGCAGATAGGGCATATCCTCCTGGGGCAAGATCCGGGACACGACACCTTTGTTACCGTGGCGCCCGGCCATTTTATCCCCCACGGAAATCTTCCGCTTCTGGGCGATGTACACCCGGACAACCATATTGACGCCGGGGGACAGCTCATCGCCGTTTTCCCGGGAAAAGACTTTCACATCTACCACGATCCCGCTCTCTCCGTGGGGGACTTTCAGTGACGTATCCCGCACTTCCCGGGCCTTTTCGCCGAAGATAGCACGGAGCAACCGCTCCTCCGCGGTGAGATCCGTCTCACCCTTGGGGGTCACCTTGCCCACGAGGATATCGCCGGAGTGCACCTCGGCACCGACGGAGACAATGCCCCGCTCGTCCAAATATTTCAACGCGTCCTCACCCACACCGGGAATGTCCCGGGTGATCTCCTCCGGGCCCAGCTTCGTATCTCTGGCATCGGCCTCGTATTCCTCAATGTGGACGGAGGTAAACACGTCATCCATAGCCAACCGCTCACTGATGAGAATGGCGTCCTCGTAATTATAGCCCTCCCAGGTCATAAAGCCCACCAACACGTTTTTACCCAGGGCGATCTCCCCCTGGTCCGTAGAGGGACCGTCGGCCAGGACGGTGTCGGCGACAATCCGCTCTCCCACGTCGACGATGGGCCGCTGGTTGATACAGGTGCCCTGGTTGCTTCGGGCAAATTTCATGAGATTATAGCTCTTCTCTCCGCCGTCGTCGTATTTGACGGTGATGGCGTCAGCGCTGACCTGTTCCACCACGCCGTCGCCCTCGGCCATGACCATGACACCGGAGTCGATGGCACACTTGTGCTCAATCCCGGCGGCCACAATGGGGGCCTCGGTGCGCAGAAGGGGTACGGCCTGCCGCTGCATGTTTGCGCCCATGAGGGCGCGGTTGGCGTCGTCGTTTTCCAAGAAAGGGATCATGGCGGTAACGACGGAGACCATCATCTTCGCCGATACGTCAACGTAGTCCACCCGGTCTCTGTCTACTTCGATGATCTCATCCCGGTGGCGGCAGGTGATCCGCTCGTTGACCAAGCATCCGCTCTCGTCCACCGGCTCCGTGGCCTGGGCGACGATGTATTGATCCTCCATGTCCGCCGTCAGAAAGTGTACTTCTTCGGTGATCCGATGGCTTTCCTTGTCCACCTTCCGGTAGGGCGCAATGAGAAAACCGTACTCATCCACTTTGGCAAAGCTGGCCAAATAGCTGATGAGTCCAATATTCGGCCCCTCCGGGGTCTCAATGGGACACATGCGGCCATAGTGGCTGTAGTGTACGTCGCGGACGTCGAAGTTGGCCCGCTCCCTGGAGAGGCCGCCGGGACCCAGGGCCGACATTCTACGCTTGTGGGTCAGCTCCGACATGGGGTTGGTCTGATCCATAAACTGGGACAGAGGGGACGACCCGAAAAATTCTTTAATGGCCGCCGTAACGGGCCGGATATTAATCAACGACTGGGGCGTGACGATATCCAAGTCCTGCAACGTCATCCGCTCCCGGATGACACGTTCCATACGGGAGAAGCCCACGCGGAACTGGTTTTGCAGAAGCTCCCCCACGGAACGCATCCGGCGGTTGCCCAAATGGTCAATGTCGTCGGGGTTTCCGACCTCGTGACCCAAGCCCAAGAGATAGTTCACCGTGGCGAAGATATCGTCCACGATGATATGTTTCGGCACCAAGATATCCGCATTGTCCCGGATGGCGTCTAAAAGGGCCTCGCCCTCGTGTTCCTCCATGAGCTTTTTGAGCACGACAAACCGCACCCGCTCATTGACGCCAAGGCTTTTGGGATTCACGTCTACAAAGCTCTCCAGAGGCACCATGCCGTTGGAGAATATCTTCACCGGGGCGTCATGTACCTTGAGGGTGGCCTCGATGACGCCGCGCTTTTCCAGCTCCTCCGCCTGCTCTCTGGTGACTACCGTCCCCGCCTCTGCCAAAATCTCGCCGGTCAGGGGATCGGCCACGGGATAGTAGAGCTCCTGGCCCACGAGCCGGGGACGCAGGGATAATTTCTTGTTAAACTTATACCGGCCCACGGCGGAAATATCATACCGCCGGGGATCAAAAAACAGGTTTTCTAACAGGGTCTCGGCGCTGTCCACCGTGGGGGGATCACCGGGGCGGAGTTTTCTGTATATCTCCAAGAGCGCATCTTCCCGGCTGCCGGCCCCGTCTTTGTCCAGAGTGGCCAGAAGCCGCTCGTCCTCGCCGAAGATCTGCCGCAGGTGCTCAGCACTGGTGGCCAGGCCCCCGGTAGACTCGGTGAAGCTGGTCCAGGTGTATGGCTTTTCTTGATTCGGCTGCCCCATGGCCCTCAGGAGCCAGGTGACGGGGAGTTTCCGGTTCTTATCGATCCGGACGTAGAAGACACCCGCCGCGTCCGTCTCATACTCCAGCCACGCCCCACGATATGGGATCACCGTGGCACTGTAGGTGTTCTCGGCGGTCTTGTCCGTCTTGATCTCATAATAGACACCGGGAGACCGGATAATCTGGGAGACAATAACCCGCTCGGCCCCGTTGATGATGAAGGTGCCGCCCTCGGTCATGAGGGGAAAGTCCCCCATGAATATCTCCTGCTCTTTGATCTCCTCGGTCTCCTTGTTGCGCAGGCGCACAGAGACTTTCAAGGGTGCGGCATAGGTGGCGTCTCTCGCCTTGCACTCCTCCACGGAATATTTGGGGTTCTCCTCCATCTTGTAGTCGATGAAGGAGAGCTCCAAGTTCCCCGTGTAGTCGGAAATGGAGGAGACGTCTTTAAAGACCTCCCGAAGTCCTTCTTCCAGAAACCACTGGTAAGAGGCTTTCTGCACCTCAAGAAGGCTCGGCAGGTCTTGGATGTCGTGGGTCTTGGCATAGCTCTTACGTAGCGTCTTCCCGTACAGTACGTCTTTTGGCAAAATTCCTTCACTCCTCGTCGCATGTTTGGTTGGGCAAAATTGTACGCCCGGCTCGGTTGTCGAGTTTCGCTCGTTATCTGTTGATTTTTGCTCCGCAAGTGGATAAAATAGAAACAGCTCAATGATCGTGGGATAGTGTCTCTATTTTTTTAAACATAGCATCTGATTATATCAGGAAACGATCTCTTCTGTCAAGAGATTTTTTGTTTTGTTTTCACGAATTTTTCGTCGCATTTTTATGCACTTTGTCAATACACAGTGAGACCCTAGTGGTCTCTTTTTTATTTTTCAAGTTTTGCGCCGCGGACAACACAAATCGAAGGGAAAAGAGATATGTCAAAGAGATTTTCACTTTTTTTGTCGTTTTTGCTCGTTTTTCTCACTTTTACGGGCATATTTAGCTATATCTACATCACCCGATATCACGGCCCATCCGAGCAAGCGGTGTTGATCCTCATGTACCACGACATCCGGGAGAACCCCGTGGAGGAGGACAACCCGTGGGCCATCTCACAAGACGTGTTCCGCCGCCAGATGCAGACGCTGCGTGACGAGGGCTACACAGTCGTCACCTTTGACGACCTCATCGCTTTTGTGGACGGCGGACGGCGGTTGCCGGAACGCCCCGTAGTAATCACCTTTGACGACGGCTATGGGAGCAACCTGGAACTGGCCGCGCCCATTCTGGCCGAATTCGGCATGTCCGCCACAATCAGCGTCATCGGAGAGGCGCGGGGGCAGTCAACCTATCGGGATACCGACCACCCCCGGATCCCCCATTTTTACTTAGAAGAGGCGCGGCCCTGGGTGGAGCGCGGCGTCATCCAGATCCAGCACCACAGCTACGATATGCACATGTGGGAACCCTTTGAGACCCCGGAGACCTACCGATCAGGCGCACTGCAGCGCCCAGATGAGACGGAGGAAGAATACCGGGCGGCGTTCCGCCAAGACTTCGAGACCTTACGGATCAAAATAGAAGACATCCTTGGCACCGCCGTCACCGTATACACGTATCCGGGCGGATTATATAACGAGATCACGGAGGAAATGCTACGTGACCTGGGCGTGCGGGTGACCCTGACCACCTATTGGGGCATCAACGTAATCGAGCGCCGCAACCCGGAGAGCCTCTTCCTGTTGAAACGCATCAATATCACGGAAGATTTAACGGGAGACCGTTTCATCGAATATTTGGACCAATTCTGGGAGACGGCACACTAACGCAAGGAGAACGAACAATGACCGCCTACATCGTCACCGGCCTGCTCATGGCCTCCATCGGCGTCTTCGCCTTTTTCCTCCTCCGCCGGGAGGGTCTGCTGAGGCGAATGGACCTGACAGCAATCAGCATTGTACTCTTACTGGGTGCCTTCGCCGCCCGTTTTCTCGTCATTGACTACGAGACGTTGGATTATCAGTGGTTTCTGGGCCCATGGGTACAGCACTTCCGCGACCACGGCGGCTTTGCCGCCCTGGCCCGTCCCGTGGGCAACTATAACGTGACCTATCTCTATTTCTTGGCCCTTTTCAGCTATATCCCCCTGCCGGATCTCCACCTGATTAAGCTCCTCAGCATCTTCTTCGACGTGGTTCTGGCCTTTTACGTCATGCGGATCGTGGGATTGTATGTCAAGAGCGATTCTCGTCGCTGGATCGCCTTTTTCCTGGTCTTATACCTCCCCACGGTCTTCTTAAACGGATCCTACTGGGGCCAGTGCGACAGTATCTTTGTGGCCTTCGCCGTCATGGGCTTCTATTACGCCCTGGCGGGCCGGCCTGTGCTCTCTATGGTGGGCGCGGCCCTGTCTCTGGCCTTTAAACTCCAGGCTGTGTTCCTGCTCCCCATCTATCCCCTGCTCCTCTTCGCCCGGCGGATCAAGTTCCGGCACCTGCCCGTCTTCCCGGCGGCGTATCTCCTGGCCATCCTCCCTGTGGTCATCATCGGGCGGCCGTTCTGGGATACCCTGCTCCTGTATATCAACCAAGCCCACACCGCAGGCACCGGCCTCAACTACAACTCCCCCTCTATCTTTACCCTGATCCGGGCGGAACACTACGACCCGTTTTGGGCCGCCTTAGGCGTCGCCTGGACTGTTGCTTTTGTCCTCTTGATGTATCTGTTTACACTCTCTCGGGGCAGGAACCTCTCCAACGAGACTCTCCTCACCCTGGGGATCATCTTCGCCGTGGGCGTACCGCTCCTCCTGCCCCACATGAACGACCGGTACTTCTTCCTGGCGGATATCTTCGCCGTCTGCCTCGGCCTGTCCCGCCTGCGCTACCTCCCCGCAATCGCCCTGACCCAGTTCGCCTCTCTTCTGGGATATCACGCCTATCTGCAACAGCGATTTCTCCTACCCATGCGATACGGAACCTTCGCACTGCTCCTTCTCATGGCGGTGCTCCTGTTTGATCTAGTCTGGACAACAAAACAACGGAGATAAGGCAACCGCCTACCTCCGTTTCTTTTGTTGCGCTATGCTCTGGCGATTAATTCCCCGCCTGCGAGAAACACCTCGGCGGTCATGCGCACGCCTAGTTTGTACCCATAGACTTGGCCATCTACGGCGGTGATCTGATTGAATTTCATATGTGCATCCGTGTACTTATCGAGCAGGATTTTTTCCTCGTCGTTTAATTTGGCCAGCAATTCGTCCTCGGTGCGGGCGACGGCGTCCATTGCTCGTCCATATGCCGAATTAGGATTGAAAAGTTGGGCTTCTGGTGAGATTCTACCGCGGAAAAATTCTTCCAATATGCTGTACATATAAAATTGTCCTTTCTCTATCGTTTTTCACGCAACACCTTGAAGGGCTTGACCGCACATGGTAGAATATTTATGCGGTTGACCGTAAGGTGAATTGCGTGTGTGGGAAGTGGCGTTCTTCTTTGTGGGAGTGGCGCCGCTTCCTTCTTATTTTTTACCGAGGTCGTCATGTACCTTATGGACACCGCGCCGCATAACTTCGGACTTAGAAACGTTCAATGCTTGAATGCAATCATCCAACTTTTTAGCAGTCTCTTTGTCAAGATGTACTTTTAACGCAATGTCTTTTGGGTTATCCGTTGGACGCCCCATTTTTTTACCGCCCAATTCATCACCTCACTTTATGGCGTCACTAACATTATGACTTAACGACGCCATAAAGTCAAGTGTTTTTCAAAAAATTTCAATAAATCCCGTAGGGCGCAAAGGCTCCTTTTCCAAAGGAGCTGTCAGCGCAGCTGACTGAGGATTGCCCTGCGGCATGTGCGGGTAGCTGACTGCATACGAACCACCCCGTCAGGCTTCGCCTGCCACCCCTCCGAAGGAGGGGAATAAGGGCACGAAGTTCTAATTCCCCTCCCGGGAGGGGTGGACGCCGCAGGCGGACGGGACGGTGATCCCACTTTTTCACCGTTGACAACGCCTCCCAACTCCGATATACTACCTACATCTGCAATGACGGGGAAGAGTACGTCCTTTTACCGGAGCATGAGAGAGAAAGCGGTGGGTGCAAGCTTTCCTCCGGACGGACAGAACGTGGCCCCAGAGCACCACGGGTGAACGACGCAGTAACCCGTGGCGTCGGCTTGGCGTTAACAGGCGATTGAGTGCGGGGAGTTTCCCCGAATTCAGGTGGTACCGCGGACTAAACTGTTCGCCCTGAAACAGATTTTGTTTCAGGGCGATTATTTTCTTTGTGGAGGAATTTCAAATGAGAGAACTGCCAAAAACCTACGACCCCAAAGCGGTGGAGAAAAAAATCTACGACATGTGGGTGGCGGGGGGCTATTTCAAAGGCGTCATCGACCCGGAGAAGGAGCCGTTCACTATCGTGATCCCACCCCCCAACGTCACGGGCCAGCTCCACCTAGGCCACGCCTTTGACGAGACCCTGCAAGATATCATCATCCGCGCCCGGCGGATGCAGGGCTACGCCGCCCTCTGGATTCCAGGCACGGACCACGCGGGGATCGCCACCCAGATCAAAGTGGAAGAACAGCTCCGGGAAGAGGGCAAAACCCGGTTCGATCTGGGCCGGGAGGCCTTTTTGGAGCGGGTCTGGGATTGGAAAGAGCAGTACGGCAGCCGGATCACGGAACAGCTCAAGACCCTGGGCTCCTCCTGCGATTGGGACCGGGAGCGGTTCACCATGGACGAGGGCTGCAGCCGCGCCGTCCGGGAGGTCTTTGTAGCCCTCTACGAGAAAGGGCTGATCTACAAGGGCAACCGGATCATCAACTGGTGCCCCACCTGCACCACCGCCATCTCCGACGCCGAGGTAGAGCACGAGGAGCAGGAGGGCGGCCTCTGGTATCTCCAATACCCTGTCAAAGATTCCGACGAGTTCCTTGTCGTCGCCACCACCCGCCCGGAGACCATGCTGGGGGACACCGGCGTGGCCGTCCACCCGGAAGACAAGCGCTACGCCCATCTGGTGGGCAAGTCGGTGATCCTGCCCCTCTTAGAGCGGGAGATCCCCATCATCGCCGACGACTACGTGGACATGGCGTTCGGCACGGGAACCGTCAAGATGACCCCCTGCCACGACCCCAACGATTTCCTCATCGGTCAACGCCACGGCTTGGAGCAGATTCTGGTCCTAGACGGCAGCGCCCGGATCAACGAAAACGGCGGCAAGTATCAGGGGCTGGATCGCCTGGAGGCGAGAAAAGCCGTCCTGGCCGATTTGGAGACCATGGGGCTCCTGGTGAAAAAAGAGACCCACCGCCGCAACGTGGGGACGTGTTACCGCTGTGCGACGACAGTAGAACCCATGACCAGCCCCCAGTGGTTCGTCAAGATGGAACCCCTGGCCAAAGAGGCCCTGGAGGTAGTGGAAGACGGCCGGATCGAGTTCATCCCCGACCGGTTTGTAAAAATTTACCGCAACTGGATGGAAAACGCCCACGACTGGTGCATCTCCCGCCAACTCTGGTGGGGACATCAGATTCCGGCCTGGAATTGTGCGAACTGCAATCACATCACCGTCTCCCGGACGGACCCCGCCGCCTGCGAAAAATGCGGCAGTGATCAGATTATCCGGGACGAGGACGTGCTGGATACCTGGTTCTCCTCCGCCCTGTGGCCATTTTCCACCCTTGGATGGCCTGAGAAGACGCCAGACCTGGCCTATTTTTACCCTACAAGCGTCCTAGTTACGGGCTATGATATCCTATTTTTTTGGGTGGCCCGGATGATTTTTTCCGGTTTAGAACAGATGGGGGAAGTCCCCTTCCGCAAGGTTCTGCTCCACGGCCTCATCCGGGACGCCGAGGGGCGCAAAGTGAGCAAATCCCTGGGCAACGGTGTAGACCCCATCGACGTAATCGAGACCTACGGGGCCGACGCCCTGCGGTTCAATATCGTCACGGGAAATTCACCGGGGAACGATATCCGCTACCACCACGAGCGGTGTGAGGCCATGCGGAATTTCGCCAATAAAATTTGGAACGCCGCCCGATTTGTCATGATGAACCTAACAATACCAGACAACGCCCTGCCGGAGGCCTTGGAACTGGAGGACAAGTGGGTTCTCTCCCAACTCAACCGGGTGGCGAAAGAAGTCAATGAAAATCTGGAAAAATACGAACTCGGTATCGCCGCCGGAAAAATTTATGACTTCATCTGGGACACCTATTGCGACTGGTATATCGAACTGACCAAGCCCCGCCTAAACGGCGAGGACGAGGCGGGAAAAATCGGCGCCCAGCGGGTGCTCCTCTACGTGCTCACAGAGGTGCTAAAGCTCCTGCACCCCTTCATGCCCTTCATCACCGAGGAGATCTGGCAGGCCCTCCCCGTAGAGGGGGCGGCCATAATGGTAGAATCCTACCCCGTATGGCAAGCAACGTTAGACTTTCCCGAAGAGGAGTCCAGATTTGAGAAAATCATGGCCGCCGCCCGGGCTATCCGCACCCGCCGCAGCGAGATGAACGTCCCCCCCTCGAAGAAGAGCACGGTGTTGATCGCAACGGAAGATCCGGAGACCTTTGAGGCCGGCCGGGTCTACTTCGGCAAGCTGGCCTACGCCAGCGAACTCACCATCACCGCAGATGCGCCGACGGATTTACAGGGCCTGGTATCCGTAGTCACAAAAGACGCCCGGATGTTTCTGCCTTTGGCTGAACTGGTGGACCTGGCCGCCGAACGGACACGGATCGACAAAGAGATGGCCAAGGCTCAGGAAAATTTGGATCGGATATTGAAAAAACTCACCAACGAAAATTTCCTGGCAAAAGCCAAAGAATCCGTCGTCGCCGCCGAACAGGAAAAGGCGGACAAGGCCCGGGCATTGATCCAGAACCTGGAAGAGAGCCGGAAGCAGTTGGAGGAGTAGGCTGAAAAGGGGGATTGTAAGCATGAAAAAGAAGAAGTGGTCAACTATAAAAGAGATGTTGTTTTTATATCTCGCAACTTCTAAAATTTTCTATTGGTTTAATACAATCATGCAGACGACACTGGATGGGTTTGATGCGAATATCGTCCAGCTCGTGTTAATCCGATTCTTTGAACAAGATATGCTTATCATTCTTGCGATTTTATCCTTTTTTGTGATAGATAAATTTAAACTCAAAATAGCTGTACAGTATTTCATTCTCTATGTATTCTTGCTCGCAGTAGCTTTCCTTCAAATTTGGATCGTGGAGCGTTTTTTTGGGCCAGTACAACTAATAGACGCAGGAATGGGAGGCTTTCTTGTAGGAATCGGCTATGTCGGCTTTTTCGTATACTTTACCTTAGGCTTTGTGGCAATCGCAATTGCACTGAGTGTAAAAGAACACTTCAACAAGATAAAAGCCAAAGAAATAACCAAAACCTATGCAGAAAATTCTGAGGAGACCATAAGTGACTTTTCAAACGCCCTGATTTGCGAAACCTGCAGAGACGAATTGAAAGAAAAATTGAATCTATTCGGTCAGTTCGTCGGAGAGTGGGAATTTGAGGGAATCATCGGAAAAGGCACACCGGAGGAGCGGCGTATCCCCGGTGAGTGGATATTCTCTTGGATTTTAGACGGTACGGCCATACAGGACGTCTTTATCTGCCCCTCTCGAAAAGAGTGCGAGAAAAATCCCGATCCCAACGCTGAATACGGCACAACGGTACGTTTTTATAACCAATCAACAGATGCTTGGGACATGTTCTACGGCCTCTCCGGGGCGACGCATATCTTAGAGGGGAAGCAAATCGGAACGCAAATTATTGTGAAAAATAAAAGCGAATCCGAGGGGGTGGCCCAGTGGGTGTTTTCAGATATTACACCGAACTCTTTCCACTGGCAAAACCGGACAAGCTACGATAATGGCGTCACTTGGACTGTAAACTTTGAGTTATTTGCCCGCAGAAAGTAAGCATGCCGGACAACGGCGAACAGGGCCCGGTTCTGCTCCAAAATCTGGAGAAGAGCCGGAAGCAATTGGAGGCGTAAATGAGGAAATTAGTAGGAATTATTTTATTGGCCGCATTAATACTTGTGTTAGTGGCGTGTACAAACGGCGCTCTTCAAGCGGAATATGAGGCATATATAGAGCGAGACGAAATAACTGCCGATTACGACAACGGTTTTGACGATTCTCTCATAGACGATGACCTGCCCCTGCCGGAACCCCAGGAAAAGCCTGCTATCAAAACGGACGCTTTCGCGGAGCTGGCTTCAGGTGAGCGAGGCGGCGAGATCACACACATCGTATTACATTTCATAAGCAATGTGATAGCAAACCCCATGAATCCTTATATTATGGAAGATATAGAAGCAATATTTCAAACCTATGGTGTCAGTGCACACTACATCATAGACCGTGACGGGACGATACATCTCGCCGTCCCCGAAAATCGAGTGGCATTCCATGCAGGGGCAGGCGCTCTGGCGGATTTCCCGGAATATGAGAACAATCTCAATCAATACTCTATCGGCATTGAACTTTTGGGCATTGGTACGCAAGAGGAAATGTCTCAATTCTTATCGGCCGCTGAATACAATGCCCTTGACCCCAGCCTGATTGGCTTTACCGATGCCCAATATATGTCTCTCAACTGGTTATTAAATGATATACTGGCCCGGCATCCAACCATTCAACCGAACCGCACACATATCATAGGGCATAGTGAATACGCGCCAGACAAACCCGACCCCGGCGCGTTATTTGAATGGGAACGGCTTGATTTTATGAATACCCCTTAAGCCTAGAAGCGGCTTAAACTTCCGTTTCATTTTGGAGATCGAAATTGGTTGAAAGGAGCGCTCTCTATGCCCCGGCCTTTACTTGTCATCACCGGCCCCACCGCCGCAGGGAAGACGGCCCTTGCCATCAGCTTAGCCCAAGTGCTGGGCGGCGAGATCGTCTCCGCCGACTCCATGCAGATCTACCGGGGGATGGACATCGGCACGGCTAAGCCCACGGTGCAAGAGATGGCCGGAATTCCCCACCATATGATTGACATCGCCGACCCGGCGGAGCCCTATAGTGTGGCCCGCTATGTGGCGGAGGCCGCGGCCTGTGTGGAGGACATCTTCGCCCGGGGGCGGATGCCTATAGTGGCGGGGGGGACGGGGCTGTATATCGACTCCCTGCTGGCAGGCCGCTATTTTGCCCAGTCGCCGGAGGATTTGTCCCTGCGGGAAGAGTTGATCCGGCGGTATGACCGGGAGGGCGCTGCTGTCCTGTGGCAAGAACTTGAATCCATCGACCCGGATACCGCCGCTCGATTGCACCCCAACGATAAAAAGCGGGTTCTGCGGGCCATTGAAGTCTACCGCCTGACGGGCAAGACCATCACGGCGCATAATTTGGAAACCCAGACCATCCCGCCCCGGTATGCGGCGTTGAAAATCGCCCTGACCGCCAAAGATCGAGACAATCTCTACCGCCGCATTGACCGGCGGGTGGACGCCATGGTAGAATCCGGTCTACAGGCGGAGGTGACGGGGCTGCTCCAAAGCGGTCTCTCGCCGAACTGCACCGCCATGCAGGCCATCGGCTACAAGGAGACGGCGAAGGCCCTCTCCGGGGAAATACCCCTGACCGAGGCCGTAGCATTGATCAAACAGGAGAGCCGCCGCTATGCCAAACGTCAATT
>Ga0123355_10003470_pt1 | contig 22600 bp, 22 predicted proteins | sample TergutEmb28metaG_3_FD_89872 | JGI IMG/M metagenome (GOLD analysis project Ga0123355, IMG submission 89872) | Embiratermes neotenicus P1 segment gut microbial communities from Petit-Saut dam, French Guiana - Emb289 P1 | ecosystem: Host-associated > Arthropoda: Insects > Digestive system > Gut ... | reverse complement strand
TCAAATCATCGGTCCCACTTGAGTCATCATTGTCACTACAACTACTCTGATCAGAAGCTGTAAGTTCCTCTAGCAAACTTTGTTCAATCTCATCCTCCAACAAACACTTCCTACTAGACGCCATCATTGCATCTGACTGCAGGTTCAAACGAAATCCAGACCCGAAAATGGCGGTCAAGAAACAAACAGTCCTTTGATATATGAGGGTGATATCATACACCATTTCAAAGCTACATAGCTCAGCTACGTGACCATAGTGATAACATTCGTCCCCTGTTTTATTCCACTGTTAGAGGGATGGATAAAACCGTCTGTGAAACTAGAGACTGCAAAAAGAAAACCCAAACTTCGAGAGCAGAGAAAAAAACGAAGAAATAATTTCTAGCAACTGTCTCCCACACCTAAAGAGAGCCAGCTCCTTCATGAACAAGCACGAAGCAGCCCGATTACATTTGCTTATTATGTCGTCGAGATATAGACGAATTAGTGAAAGCGTGCTGCATGACAAGCAGTGGTCGTCATTCAAAGAATACCCAAAATTCGGGAGCAGAGAAAAAAATGAAGAAATAATTTCTAGCAACTGTCTCCCACACCATAAGAGAGCCAGCTCCTTCACGACCAAACACGAAGCAGCCCGATTACATTTGCTCCCTAAGTTGTCGAGATATATACGAATAAGTGAGAGTGTGCAGCATGACGACCAGTGTTCACTCCACGACAGGTGGTGTTTACTATATGACGAACAGTGCCCATCACTCCACACTGAAGGGTTAATTTGCATTCTTAATTTGATATAGTGCATTCAGAACCAATGTGTGAACATATCCTAGTGTTTCATAATTTTTATCATGTAACCATGCAGTCTGAAGTCCATCATTATCCCCAGTCATACCACACAATTCTCATAAAGATCTAATTACACACATGTGAACATTATAGCAAAATACTAGCTGTGTAGTTTAACAACTTTAGTGCATGGCTGTGTAATATTAGGAACTTAATTGTAAAGGCCAATTCCAAATCTGCTAGATTGTATTGGATTTGTGACATCAGAAAGTGATATTATGAAAAGTGTGAGTATTTTTCTTGCACTTTGTTTCTGCTTTTCATTGTTGTGTGTAGGTAGACTTGGTTGCCACTTCATTATATCTTCTTTTTCACTTACTAGACTGCTTAACAAGTTGTAATTGAGAGGTTCATATATTTATATTACCTCTGGTTCTGCCTTGTCTTTCAACATATTTCATTTTGTGGTAAAATGATATCATCTACAGCTGTATGAAATCTGTGATGTACAGTTCTATTGATACGGATGGTGTGTTGGCAGTCTCATATATTGGCTGGACGTTCTATAGCCAACACATTAAGAACGTCACTTGGACCGAAAGGCCTGGATAAGATGATGGTTAACTCTGATGGGGAAGTCACAGTTACAAATGATGGAGCCACAATATTGAAACTAATGGATGTTGAGCATGAGATAGCTAAGCTTATGGTGCAGCTATCACAGTCACAGGATGATGAAATTGGAGATGGCACCACTGGTGTGGTTGGTGAGTGATATACCAGTATGTCTTGTTTATTGTGCAATGAAATTTCCTGTTTTTTTTTTTTTTTTTGAGTTTGCAGTTCTTTAGATTTTAGTACTAAACTGTAGAAAATCTTATAAATGGAGGTTATTTAGATTTCTCTTTGATTTTGGATGACAGATTATGCTTAATGGCAGAAAACTGAAAGTAAGAAACTTAAAATAGCAATTCCCACCACATAATCACAAGAATATGCCATGTGTGGTTAAATATGATTTGGCTGTAAAGTCAGAATAACAACTATTAAAATAATGTTTTGAAGGGTCCCATCGGTGTTAGATCCACTGTGTTACTAAGTGACCTGTTGTATTATTGTTTGTACACCCCATCTGTTGTGTTACCAGTTAAGCTGTTGTGGTTTCTGTTTCTCTCTCCATATGTTCAAAAGTTACATGTTTTCCAAATATCAAGCCACATACATGATTTTTATAAACAGCCAAAGTTTGCAGCCTGAAGTATCTTCTCCATGCTTTTTAAGACAATGCTAAACACTGCTTATGTTTTCACATGTGTTATGTAGATATAGACTTCAGTTGCATGTTGGAACTCGGGGATGTAAACTGGTGTAGAATTATGACTGCTGGTGGGCATGGGATGTAGTAGTTATGAATCACACTGTTACGTAAGACATCTCATATCTAAACATTGAGCAGTACTGAAATGGAAACCAGGTGCCTTTTTAAGTGAGAAGAAAACATGTTATTAACAGGGAGTAGATTTTTAGATGCCAGGAGTTTTGAAAATATGTATTTTCCATATATATTAGAAGTGTCAAATGGGTGCAGGAAGATGTGGAAACATTGTACAACCTGCTAAATAATAATATATTTATTAAAAGGAAAAACTATGATCCAAAACCAGAAAATGTTTTACAGCGTGTTCTGGTGAAATGTATGCACCAGAAAGTTCTCAGTGTTATTACACAGAAAGTGAAACATTGTTGCAGTGAACCATGAAAGTCATCTCTATCAGTTATCACAGAAAATATGTGGACCCTGTCACATGTATCAGTTATACTTGTAAAACATATCACTCACTGTCTTTCAGGTTACAGAGCACATTACCATACACCCTAAAAAGTGAACACATCCATGAATTCAGTAATGTCCTGGTATAAACAGGAAATGACATGAGATTTCAGCTTTCCTTTGCCTCTAAACTATATCAGGTGCTTTGCCGCAGTTAGGTTTGAAGACAGCAAGACTGAGAATAGACTGTGTGAAGATACTGTACTTTGTGGCTGATACTTGGCATCCAGTGATTTGTATTTGTCCATTTAGTGTTCTGAGTGGCCAGAAAAAAACAAACTCATGATTTCCTTGTCTCTCAACAAGAGTAATGTAGGCTTGTCCTATACACAGTTGCTGGAATCCAGAGTGGGGTGCTAAGCATCAAAACAGAGAAGGGTACTTATCAGATGACATGCTAATAACAGGCTGCACATGTGTGAAGTATTCATTTTTCCATTTTCCAAGACATATATTACTAAATTGTGTGTGTGTATCAATATGTTTACATGAATTGTAGAAATGCGTGTTTCAAGTGACATAAATCGTTATATAATTGTAGTAACTTGAATGTTACATTTATTTTTAGAGCTTAAAACAGTTGTGGAAAATACATATATTTACTTAGAAATCCGTTCACCGATTGCTAATATTATTGTTTATACAGTATTGGCTGGGGCACTTCTTGAACAGGCGGAACTGTTGTTAGACAAAGGAATCCATCCAATACGAATTGCTGATGGCTTTGAACTGGCAGCACAATGTGCAGTGAAGCACCTGGAGAAGATTGCTGACAGTTTTCCTGTGAATTCAGACAACTTGGAACCACTCATCCAGACAGCTATGACAGCACTTGGTTCCAAGATGTAAGATATTCCTCAGTTGTATATGTTCCTGTAATTGCTTGCAGTCCATGATGATGTTGGTTTCCTTCCCTCTCCCTCTCCGATTAGGTAACTTTATCACGTGTATTGGAAATGTCATTTGTGATAACAAATGTGAAGTAGGTTTGGCTGACACAAGAGTGACTTTTTCCTAGTTTTTAATTTCTGGAAGATTAAACCTCTAGATCATTACTAAGATTGTATGGAGCATGTTTTTAATTTTAGTGTTACTGTGTTAGTTGAACCAAGAGCCTTTTGAGTAATAGTCTGATATGTCATTCCTATACCATAGTTGCTACTAATCTGAGAATAGAAGCACAATAAAATTTCTTAATTTTGTGTTGTATAATGCACCAGAATTTGTTCTCCGTAGAGTGAATAAGTGTCACCGGCAGATGGCAGAGATTGCTGTGCAGGCTGTTCTGGCTGTGGCAGATATGGAGAAGCGTGATGTGAATTTTGAACTTATAAAGGTAGAGGGGAAAGTAGGTGGTCGTTTGGAGGACACCATGCTTGTAAAGGGGGTTGTTGTTGACAAGGACTTCTCACATCCACAGATGCCCAAGGTGAACATGTGTAACTTCTATTTTTTCAGTACATAATTAATTAGTTAATTAATCAGGCACTTAATTACTACTACTGTTACTACTACTACTACTACTACAGTATCAAGAAATTGTCCAGTAGAAATTTGACTAGTATTGTTAGCTGTGCATTACAATATTTATAAACACGTGAGATATGATACAGTGTAGCCCTTAACTTACATAGTTTGGTGTAAGAATGTAAGTGAGGCATCATTGTTCCATTAAGGTGGTCATTTATGCCACATTACCTGTTGTGACAGGTTATTTGAGTCTTCGTCTTCTGGTTCATTTATCTCATTGTGTGGAAATGTTTGGTGAGATCTGTGTAAGTTTGCAGTTATTTCTGGCATTTCATTGTGTAACCCTTGTCAGAGGGAATGAAACATTTAAATCTTCTCTAATTTGTTTTTTGTGTGCAAGTGCAATATTATTTATTAAAATATTGATTGTATATACAGAACTATTATTAAAGGCCAAAACTAGATTGGGAGACATGAAGAATGAGCTTTACCTTTTGAATATCCCTCTTACTGGCAAAAAACTGGTAAGTCACATGATGCAGAGTTTCTTTTAGCGTGTATTTTGTCTTTCAGATGTGATATATTTGCATTTGCTACACATGGGATATTATTCTGTCCTCCAAAAATTCATTGCTACTTTCTGACCAGTCATTGTTTTGCAGGTTACTGACTTTCAGGGTGTGAGTGTGTATTGTCCAGTAGAAAGTTAGGGATGTTATGTAGGAATCAGCTGCCTTCACTTTCAGGATAGAAAACAAGCTGTACTGAAAAGAGATACTTTTCTATCCTGATTCTAATTCCTTTCTGCTACATTTGTCATGTTCTTGAAACTTGAAAATGGTTGGCAATTTGTGTTGGATGTCAGGAGAAATAAGTTTCGAATTTTTGGAGGTGTTTACCCCATGTACATCCCCCATCCTGGAGGGCCATTGGGTTATTTCTTAGTCTGGCATCTGCTTGACAAGGGTGTGCTTTTCAGGACCACGAACTCTCAGCAGTATAACTTCTTGGACTACTGCTGCACCCACATTCATTCATGAGAAGATTGTCCACTCACTAGAGAGAAGCACTCACTCCTCACTACAGATATATCACTGCTTGAATATATTCAGTTTTTGCTTGTTAATGGTCAAGAAACTTGCGGCAGGTGTTTGCTTTCATCATAGATTTTCTTTGTGGTTATATCCCCTCATTTCCAAGAAAATGGCAGGTCAAAGGGCTGCAGTGTATATTTAAATGGTGACCCCAGATTTAGCAGGAGGCCGAAGTGCCCAAAGATGTGGTTAGTATGTGGGTGTTCCAGTGAAATTTTGTAGTTTTAATTGGCATGTTTGCTAACTCTTAGGAGCATTGCTCATCGATAACCATTACTTGCAAGTATTTTCTGTGGCCCAGTTGATTGATGAGCAGCACAAGCCATTTTACGTCAGGACAGTATCTGCCTTTGAAATAAACCAAATGTAACTGAAAGATCTTAGGCAACCATGAAATAATTTATTTTAGCAGGTTAACTTTGGTACATTTTTCTTAACATTTGTCGTCCATCCTTGATATCCCAGTGTAGCCGCTGATGGCCAGAGTTATTTTCATTTCAGATGCCCGTTCCTGTACCTGCACAGGGCGGCTTTTTCGCTTCTGTCCACAAAGAGTTGCAGTGTAACAGGACATGGCTGATAAAGGTTAAAAGAGTAATAGGTGAATGGGTTAACTTGTATCTGTTATGTTTTCCTTTGTGTAGGTCTAAAATTTTGTGGAGTGGTTTGTTCTCAAAAGAAATTCGAATGTGGTCTGGTCATATTCCTTTTTTAAATGTTTTATTTCTATATTCTGTTTTTATTTAACCTTCACTGGGTAAATGGGCTGCACATGCTCTGTTAAATGTAAATCTTTACGGCTGGAAGGTTGAAGCACTGTCCCACGCAGGTACAGACATAGGCATTTAAGGTGAAAATAGCTCTGCCTATTAGCAACTACACTGGGACTGAAAGACCACTCACTAAAGGTTAGAACATTTTGTCAGGCCTTGTGTCTCTACAATTTTGTTTGCGGTTGTACCCAAGTTGTATGAACTAGTGGGCTGTTTGTAGAGTAACCTGTTGCTTATTTATTATGACTTGTTGCATGGAAGATGATACTGAATAGCCCTGTTCTTTAGGCTGTCATGTACTTTGAAACCCATGCAAAATTAATAACTGCTCTGAACCATTGGGAGATCCTGTCAATGGATCTCACATACTGATGTGAGCAGCACATATTCGTTTGTCATTAACTGGTGATGTTACTGGTTAAGGGCATAGTGTTTAGGATATTTCCAGTGTGACTAACCAAAATTGTTGTTTTTTGGAGATTTATGGTGTGTAACACAATTCATAGAGGGATATGTACATGTCAGCAATATATATTGCTATGTGTTAATAGCTGTTAACGTGTCTTATGCCATTAAAGTGCAACATAAAGTGAAGGTGAGAAGACAGAGGAAATGTGAATATATTTATAATTTCAGTACTATAAAAAGTCATGTCCAAACAACGAAAAACCAGAGCAAGTTGCCTAAAGTACTGACACTTGATTTTTATTTTGGAGGTATCCAGGTTGAATCCCAGACTAGATAATGACAATTCTGGCTGATGCTTTTGTGGTTTTCCTCAGCATCTTCACATGAATGCTGGTATTCTACCTCAAATTGAGCAATAACAGCATTCGTCAGCCTCCTATCCACTTCGTTATGTATTGCCATCTGATCAATGGGTGCTGTATAGTCTTCAGTTACTGATGGTGTCACTCAGTATGCTATAAATAAATCATTCTCTAAAAGTTTTGCTATTTGTGGTACACTGGGCATGATGTGTATCATGAGACATGAGGGAAAAAAAATATAGTCCACAGTACACAAGATAACAAATTTGTCTGTTCTACTCATTTGTGCACCAAAGAGCCCAACATAAGATGGATATGATGAACAAAACAGAAATTGATTTGTATGTACAATACAGGAACATTATAGAGGCATGTAAATTTTCAAGTAGCACATTGCAGAAATGTGTACTCCTGTGAAGTATATTTATACCTCTGCATCTTTGTTCCTGTAGTCTGTAGATATACATTGATGTCATCAAGTGAACAAGGTACTAGAAGAGTGTTTCACATATAACCAATTATTTTTGTTACATTAATGATCTGTCTGTCACAGGTCCTGAAAGATGTGAAACTGGCAATCTTGACATGTGCATTTGAGCCACCAAAACCAAAGACAAAGCACAAGCTTGATGTGACATCAGTGGAGGATTATAAGGTCCTACGCCAGTATGAAGCTGAGAAATTCTCTGAGATGGTTCAGCGGGTAAATGTTGATAGAGCTAGATAGTCGTTCCTTTGACTCTACTGTACTGGATACTGCATGCAAGATAAGAAGTGATCTGAACCACTGGGTGATTCAGTCTGTGAATTGCACATTGGAGTGAATAGCCACTCTTTATGATCCAAGATTCAGGGTTCTTACAACAGAATTTCTGAACATGCAAGTTTTCTGGGATCTTGTGTTGGATACCCAGCATTTCAAAGGATTATAGTGCCTTCAGAACATTTGTAAAAATTCACCTAACCACACAGCTTAGCCTCCAAGATGACTTGAATCTTTCAGCTTATTTTTAGCTTTTAACTGCCGAGCTGAACAAATAGGTAATATTCAGAGCAATTCCTACTTTAAAAAAAAACAACTGATGAGATGGTTGACATTAAAACCAGGTTTATTAGCAGTAACCTTTAAGCTGGCAGTTAAGGCCACCTTCTCATCATCAGTAATTCCATGTATGATTCACAATGTAGATAAATAACAGAGGGATAGTATTGTCTTGTCATCTTGGTCTTATGTGGCCAGATCTCAAAAATGGCCCACTTTCTACCACAGTGGAATTTTAAACTCATGCAAAGATGGAAATGCAGCAGTGTGCCCAGGGATTATGATGAAAAATAGTGATATTTGAGAGGAATAAATGAGATCCTTTTAACATTGTAATGACTGCTCATTTAATTTTTATGATGTAGGGAACCTTACTTATTCAGCACCTTTAAGATTACATTGTATTGTTACCAGGTATGAGAAATGTATCCTACAAAGAATTTTATACAGCAGTAGATCATTAAGACTGTGTCCGTGTTATTTCTGCATGCAGAAACATTTAAAAAGAAATATTTTCCTTCATCAGCATGTGTGCTGCATTGACACTTATACATGCACCCCTTTTTAATACCTCACATTTTAGTCATAATTGGTCTTATGTGTTTCAAGGTGAAAGATGCTGGTGCAACTCTCGCTATCTGTCAGTGGGGCTTTGATGATGAGGCTAACCACCTGTTGTTACAGCGTCAACTGCCTGCTGTCCGCTGGGTTGGTGGCCCAGAGATTGAGGTTAGCATTTATTTTACAATTAATCAAACTTAGCATGGCAGAATTCCAAATTCCACATACCATTGGTTTCTCTGGTCAGACACCATGCAATAGAGATGATGACACTGACTTTATACTGAATACAGCAGTACTCAGCTGTAGGAAGTATTGTCTGGTGTTACAGTCATTCTTAACTTTTGGTGTGATGTGTGTAGGTGGAAGATGCATGTCAGAATGCTGGGAAGGAGTCATTATGTAGTTAGTCCAGATTTAGGTTTGTCTTTCTCACACTGGTTTATCTGGCACTGGATGATCTAGAAAGCTTTGTAAACCAGAAATTTATAGAGATCCTTTTTTGCTCCATCTACTGGCAGCATGTGGTACCAATTTCAAGATTTCAAAAAGCAAAAGTTGACCAAGAAAGACTATTTATAGGGTAAGTTTACATAAGTGAATAGTCACGATAGTAACATGTTGGTTTCTTAAATTTTATGGGCACTGTTTTGCGTACGTAACGAAAGTGTGTTGGGTGGGAAGCAGAGCAGGATCTCTGGTGGCTAGTTAAATGGTTAGATCAGTCTCTGAGGTTGCTAGTTGCAGTAAGATGCACATTAGATGTAATGTTCTAAAATGTGGAAAATTATGATGCCTGGCAAACCTTTTATTCCAGAGGTGCCAGCTAAACCATCTTATAGTATATATAGATTGATGATTAATGTAGTTTATACATTATGTTCGGGGACTACAGTAAGAAGACATTTTCTTGTAGTGTGGAGGAAGGAAATTGTGCAGTGTTATGTATCTGTTGTGTCAGGCTTAGGTGCATGGAGACATTAATCTTAGCAACTTTGTTCATGTATGTCAGCTGTGTATTATTGTTCCTGAAATGGTCACATTTTAAATCTGTTGCAGCTGATTGCTATTGCAACAGGAGGCAGGATAGTTCCCCGATTTGAGGAACTGTCACCAGATAAGCTGGGACATGCTGGTGTTGTACGAGAACTGCAGTTTGGAACCACAAAAGAACGTATGCTTGTCATCGAAGAATGCAAGAATTCCCGCGCCGTCACCATATTTATTCGAGGAGGAAATAATATGGTAGATCAAAAACTGCCTTGTTAACTTCCAAGCTTTCTTATTCGACTTCTGTGTTTCTTTCCTGCTAATGTTTCTCATTTAAAAAGGTTTCTCACTTAGAAAGCACTTGACAGATTCCGGGAACTAATATTTTTACTTTTTTGACCGTGCTGGAGCCAGAGCAGTGTAGCTGGTATAATGACTAGGTTTCAGGCTGGATAATACAGGATTTGAATTCTGGCAGGGTACAAGAAATTTTTCTCGTCTCCATAACTTCCAGTCTGGCTCTGGGCCCACCCAGCCTCCTATTTGATGGGTACCAGGCTTCTTTCCTGAGGGTAAAATAGCTGGAATGTGACAATTACTGACCTCCATGTAATGCCAATGAGTAGAGCTATTATGCCTGTGTGCCACCCATATGCCTTCTTGTTGTGGACAGGGACAACTTTGCCCTTTTTATCTTTTTTTAAACTGTGGTAAATTGTGCTGTTTTCCTTAGAAATGGGCAAAGAACACTGACAGAGAAGACCTGTTGTTACCCAGTATTCTTATAGAGGTGACGTCCAGTGGTTGATAGCATGGTTGTGAATCTATGACTTTCCTATTTCATCTTATTAAATTTGCATGTAATTTTCCTATTTGGATTTAGTTGTATACTAAAACTGTGATGTTTTATTGTGTACAGATAATTGAGGAAGCAAAGCGCAGTATTCATGATGCTCTGTGTGTGATACGCAACCTGGTGCAAGATGACAGAGTGGTGTATGGTGGTGGAGCAGCAGAAATTGCTTGTGCCATTGCAACATCACAGGAGGCTGACAAGGTAAGCTGCCGTGCACTCATGACAAATATCGAAGTCCCTGATTGCACTGATTGTGTGTTATGGCATTTCTTTTTTCTCAGAGAAGAAATACCACATTTATGCCAACTAGTCTCAGTGTTTTGTTCTAGGTTCACTGACTTTTAGTTCATTCATCATGTTTATACTTGTTAGTATGACTATAGAAACACTGGAAGTCACTACTCATGAAATACACTGGGATTTGCTGATCATTCAAAGTTCTATAAACTAAGCAGATTGAAGAAGTGATAATTTATTTGAACAGTCATCATTTAGCCACCATGTGTCCTGGCTGAAGGCACTGCCCTCATCCTCACCTGCCTAGGAAACTTCAAGGACATATGTTGTAATGGGGCTCATCATTCTGGCTGATTAAAATGATCTAGCCCATATAATGTGAAACCAAGAATTAAAACTAAGGCCTAGAAGCAGACATTTTATATGGGAATCATAAATTCAAGTATTGTGTTGTTTCATCTGAAACACATTAGATGCTGATGGAATATCCAGAAGAGCTGAAATTTAATGAATTTAAGGCACAAGTCAGACCTTTGTCCACAAAAATAGTTTGTTTTGTGTTTCTTGGTATTTCTTTTGTTTGTACGTGAAGTTCTTGCTCGTGCATGATGTTAAAATTACAGAGAATGATTAAGTATTGTTGGCATTTCTGTACATATTGATGTGGCTAGGCATGGAATTAATATGAATAGGTTATTCAGTAACCTGAAACATCCAGTTGAACGTCAAGAGACATCCCAAACAGGTATAAAATATTCTTCAACTACTATGTCTGAATTCAGAACCAGATCATATTTTAGTACTTGATATTCCATCCTGACCATGCCAGTAGACGCCAACCGAACTAGCATGACAAATACCTATTGCGTGTTTACAGTGTTGAGATACTCCTGATGATGGACAATGGACCTGTCCAAAACATGTAGAGTACTGTATCAAATAAATCTGAGAAATAGTGCATCTCATTGGCTTGTATTATAAGAATAAGAATAATATTTTAGATTCATGACAAAATAATTATATGCACTATTAGCCTCACACCATGTCACTATCATTTCTGGAAGTCTATAGTATAGATGATGTGAGTGTAGAAAGTCTCTGCCATTCATTGATGAAATCGTATTTCCTTTCCAGTGTGTTCCACATTTTTCATTCCTAGCGAAATCTGGATGAGACAGAATTATTTTTGGTTCAGAATTGATCACTATTTATATATAATACATGTAACATTTGCATTTGTCAGATCTCTTCCCTGGAGCAGTATGCATTCCGTGCCTTCTCTGATGCACTGGAGAGTGTACCGCTGGCATTGGCAGAAAACTCTGGTCTGTCGCCAATTCACACATTGACCGAAGTGAAAGCTCGCCAAGTGAAGGAAAACAACCCTGCTCTTGGCATTGACTGCATGCTGAAGGGAACAAGTGGTATGTATAACTTGACTAACGTTGCTACATATCATACCAGTGCATTTTGTAGTTCTCAGTCCAAGAGACTCTTGTGATATATCACAGAGACTGTTGCTGTTGATAGGAAGGGTATTGCTATGAATAGAACACAGGTTGCTGCCAAGGTGTTTCGAGGCATGAAAGTTTACCGCCCCTTGAAGTAGCTGATCATGTGTGTTCTTTACAGAGTAAGATGTTAAGTATACAGTTGGCCATCTAATTTGCCATAATCTTAGTTTTACGACTTTCACGTGGACATTGCCAAACACATTCAGGGAAAGTGAATGTGTCAGCAAGTTGGATTTGTTTGTGATGTGCCTTTGTACGGGTTTAGTTTTTTTTTTTTTTTTTAAATCTCAACTGAATGTGTAGCACTTGAGATTGATTTCTGATATCTTACGTTAGTATTTTTCATGTGTAATGTATTAATTTGACTTCCAGCCTTCCCCCTCCACAGTCTTTCTTTTCTCGTCTCCTGGGATGAAGAACTGGATTTCTCTCCCACAGTCAGAAATGTAACAACAAATTAGAATGTTGTGGCTATGATCATGGCTTCTAGAAGCACATTGTGTCATGTGGATGTTTAGAGTAACAGGAAATATCTTGCTTGCTGGTTTAAGTCCACACAAGAAATTCACATCTGAAACGTCTTTCCATAATAGCTAAATATTTTAGGATATAATTTGTGTATAAGATGCTAGCCTTTCCTTCTGAGGTGGTATGCTGCATCATGTCCCTTTAAAAACCTAAGATGATTTTACACTTGTATCTGAGAATACAAACAATTTTTGTTTTCAGACATGAAAGAGCAGCATGTTATTGAGTCCCTGCGCAGCAAAAAGCAGCAGATTGTTTTGGCTACTCAGCTTGTAAAAATGATCCTCAAGATTGATGACATCCGGTCACCAAATGATGGCATGAGCATGTAATTTGTGGAAGTAGAAGCATCTAATTGAATCTTCTGATCAAAGACTGTAACTAGCATACTCATTGCTTCTTCTGTTAACATTACGTTAATTACTGTGTCACGTGTCTTTTCTATATATAAAAACTAATGTATTTGAATAATTTGGTCTCTGCGACAGTCGAGTTAGGTTTTGAAGTGACAATGCTTTTGTCAGACTAATAAAATGTCATCACTGTTTACTATGGTTTCCTCTTTTAAACTTTTACCGTGACAGTGACAGACTTAAAGCTAGCATACAATGCAGGATGAGCCTAGCCCAAATGTGGTGTGATGGGGTTCAGATGAGTGACACCTTGAACTTAACGATATTTTTCCTTCCATTTTAAATAAAAAAATGAGACATATGGCAATTCTCTGTAACAATAGAGAGGCAATTTAAATTAGCTTTTAGTTTAAAATCATGTGTGAACCCTTTGGCTCCTAACATCAGGTATACCCATCACACACAGAGATGCTCAAAACTCCTAGCGTCAGGTTAAGGTGAAGGCATTTAATGACCTTCCTTATGCAGCTCTCATTTAAATTCTGGTTTTCTGCAGGCCCCACTGGGCATTAATCCTGGCACCAAAGGGGAGATTTTTGTACCGGTGCATAATGTTGGAGTCTTATTTGCTGCAGCAATGTCCTTGGTTGGTCCTTCACAGATCAGCCAGAAAGTGATACATTTGATGTATGTGTGGAAATCATAACATACGTGCTTTGCTCAAAACAGTTATTTTTCCAGTACACCATATTTATCTGAATGCAAGCTACTCTAATCTAAAACAACGCCTCAAATAAAACACATCTGCGAAGGAAAGATGTATTTATCCAAATCTAAGATGACTGCCCCCAGAATAAAATATCTGCTAAGAAAATATATTTTACTGTTAATTTCATTCACTCAGTACACAAAGCCTGTCAGATTCTGTCTACCTTCACCAATCAGTGTCACTGTCTCCATCTTCACTGTCATTCTACAACATATCAGTCCCATCCACTGCATTGGATATACAGCGTTTCTTAAAATACTTCATAGTTGCTTCTGGTGAGATGCGCTGCCTTGGTGTTATGATCCACATTGAATAAACAATGCATTTATATTTCTTGCTTATAAACTTACATGATTCGCAATGGTGTTAGTGTTGTTATGAATTTTAAATACAGTGTTCTTGATTTTTGTGTTGTGTCTCTGTTCTGATCAGTCCAAATCCATGGTTCTTTCTGTGATTTTTAATTTGTGGGCTGGTCCAGGTTTTATTTTTGTAGTTAATTTTGGATTTTTCAGTAGCCATTTTCCAGTTACTCCCTTTGACTGGATGTGTTCTTGGGTGCATATCTGAACACGTTACTCTGTCTGTGGTGCCCAGTGATTGAGATTAGCTCAGTCCAAGGGGTCCACCAGGTTAGGTGATTCTTTGCTGGAAAACAGAAGCAGAGCCGGCTTCCCAAAGTGTCACGCTTCTTTAAAAAAATTAGACAATGTACAAAGTCCCAAACAAGAAGGTTGTATCAGTTAACTTTAGCTGTGCTGTCATTTCTTATTTGTTTACACTTGATTTGGTGATGCAGGCCTTAGTTCGGCTCAACATGGTACAGTGTAGAGCAGTCTGCTTTTGTACAGTCTGGTTCAGCACTTCTTATGCAAATTTAAGATGACCTCTCATATTTATGTGCTAAATTTAAGAGGAAAACCTCATCTTGCATTGGAGTAAATACAGTAATGCCTGTCGCAACATTATTTTTCCCAGCATTTAACATGAGCACACATGCATGCTCTAAAAATCTTTCTTCTTGCCCTGTGACCATTGTCACCCAGTGTTCATTGTGTGTCCCTTGAAAGAACCAACAGACAAAAGAGGTCAGTGACACCTTTTTGCTATGGCTGTTCTGCACTGTTACAAAAAAAGGTAAGTCTTGTTCATATCATCTGGCACAAGAGACTTCAGCCAATAATTTTGAAATGGTAAGAACTTCACATTTCCCACATATTATGTGTGATTTAGGTGCTTTCCCCCATCCTTACATCGTGAAATAAGGAATGTATTATATAGTGGGCCAGGCAAGAGGGGGAATTAAATGCTTTGACAAACTGCCTAGAATGTACCTGGAAGTATGTTTTATCAGTGCCTTATGACTGTCGTAACAGTGTAGGTGTAGGTTACAGTTATGTGTAGGTCTTTTTTCTGAACTATAACAAATGTTAAACTTTCTGTTATTGTTAAATTTATTTTGTATTTTATAATAAGTGAATGGAATTCATGAATGTGGCTAGAAGTTGCACAAACATCCTAAGGTTTTGGGGTGCCATTGCACTTACTGAAAACATTAGTACATAAAAACCTAGAGTTTAATGTACAAACAGATTAAGCATTAACAATTTTAGTGACTCATGAATTAATTTTTATATGTACATGTAATACATGCTGAACAGTAGTTAAAATGATGGTTTCTCCCTCCCAAAATGAACAGTGCTCTTCTCTTAATTATCACCCAAGTGTAAACAGCCAGGGATCATAGTTCAAATGTCGGACTAAGCAACCAAGAAGGTGAGGAGATAAACTGGTCATTGAGCATTGGCTACTTTATATATTGAAAGCGAAGAGGTAAAATTTGATTGGTGTTCACACGTGCACATGCCAGGCTATATGGATGAGACCACTGAGTTGCCCTTCCCACATATGAATTGATTCTCTGTTTGCGATGTCAGCTATGGGCAAGTGTTCACTGATGGTATCTGTATCACTAAGGTTTATGCAAGTGTTTAGTTGTTCGTGGAAACGTTCTTTACACTCGTGTTTTTTTTAGTAGCCTGTTCTTTGACAGAAGGGAGAGAGATATAAGGATAGAATGCTGACATCTTTCTTTTTCCATATATGATTTGGTGTCCGCTTACGAGGTATAGTTGTGGTCAGATGTGCGCTGTTCACAGTTGTGAATGTTAGATGAACAAGCAACCAAAAGTTGTGGTGCTGGAACCTCACTGAATAAAAGAGTACTGAAAGAGCAAAGCGGCTTCTAATTTCACCTGTATATTCCTCGAGAGGGATCCATGCCTATGACGAGCTACAAGCAGTTGTAACCGAAGTCAGGCAAGGCAAACGGTTGGTTACAGCAAAGAGAAATTTGGTGCTCTATGCTTGGGGCATCGAAGCGGTTCACCTTTCCGAGACAAACACCAGTTGACCCATCATGACAGCGCCGACGGAGGACACCGCGCCAAGACAACCGCTAGCAGAGACTCAAAGGCAAGAGCAGTGTTTCTACCAAACCGCAGGGAGTAAGCCAACAAATCAACGAACAGGCCTCAACAGGGACACCACACATCATAAAAGCAGGTCAGTATCAAAATGACAACCCGGTCACTTAGGAGCCGAAGGGCGGTAGAAAAGCCTGAAGAAGCAACTGCGATTTATGTCGGGAGTGAAAATTCAGTGATGAGTAGGGGAGAAGTAAATAATTTAGACTTCAGAAGTGTAAGTGGGGGAGAACAGCAGGAAGATTTGGGACAAAATTGGGAAAAGGACTCGTCCAGTAGGATTTTGGAAATTCTAGACAGGTTGGAAAAGTTAGAGTTAGAAACTAGCAAACAGTCACGGGACGTATTTTCTTAAAGATGAGACACAACAGAGGATCCAAATTGTAAATAGTAAATTTAGTTGCTTAATGTTGTGTGTGAGAGTTTGGAACTGCAAATGTCAGAAACCAAACAACACCATACAGAAATATTTAAGAAATTACATGACTAAGAAAGAAGTGGACAGTAAAATTAATAATATGCAGTCATAAATTGTAAATTTCTGACAGGAATTGATTGTAGATAGTTTTTGTTTACTGGAAGGGAAGTTGGAGGTGAAAATAAATGAGCTACTAGACCGGAGACTGGGACAGATCGAATCTCATTTAGATCAGTTGAGTGGGAACCGCAGTATATGGCACTTACTGTCAGTTGGCAGTGAGCTGAATCGAGTGCATGACACAAAAGACAGCCAAGCAAGATCGATTCCAACTTCTGTTCCATAGGCTGTTTCTAAATCCCAAATTGATTACAAATGTGAAAACAATAATAAGCATAGTGTGAACAGATGTGCTCGGGCTGAGATAAACTTAGGTGCGAGTGAATTTACCTGCAAAAATGATGTGGTAGTAGGAGATGCACAATTCCACAGTTCAGTTATGAGTGACTTAAACGTACCTAAATTCAGTGATTGTAAGAGGCAGCACATTGTAAACTTTTTGGGATAATTGGATAGTTATTTTCAACTGAAAGATATACCAGTGGAAATGAGATTGCCAATTGCAATGCAGTCTCTTACTGACGAGTACACACAGCAGTGGGTTGTCACAATTTATAAAGAACTTAGAAGCTATTATCACTTCAAGCAGGCTATCACAGAACTGTTACGGAGCCCACAAATTCAGTCACAAGTGCGCTGTTCGATATACCACGATAGATTCAATAAGAGCGGGGATGAGAATCTGTTTGCACATTTTCTGCGATACGCAATGATGGCTGCAAATTTGACACCAAAAATGTCTGATTTAGAGATCATTGACGCTATTGGTTGCCACTAGCCAAATTACATTCAGCGCAAACGTAAAAACAATACAGGAAGCCTTAAGCTTCTTAAACAAACTGCAGGTAATGGAGGACGGTTGAGACAAACACTTCAAACTGCGAACCACCATGTCAAGGCCAGAGCATAGCTCATCCGCCAACCAAAACCAAAGCAGGCACTACAGACCGAGGTCTCAACCCCAGAATATCAGGTATAAGCTCTATAGAGAAAACTCAAGCTATGATCGAAACAGACAGTACAACCAACACTCTTCAGGCCGAGAATCGCAGACGGCTTCGCTACAAATGCGACGGTGTAATCAGCTGAATCCAGATGCTGACTCGTACAGTTCGGAAAGAACGACTAACATTTCGCGTGATAGGAATGCACAGTCAGGAATGTCCGGTCAGGAAAACTTCCACCAGTCAGTGTAGAGGCGGGTACATTGGGCTGGAGTGGGGGAGGTGCCACAGAGGTAGTTCCACCAAAGGGGACAGATGCGTCATCGGAAATGTTTGAAAAGGAAAGTTACTGTTAACATACCTCAATTATAGATCAAAGGGAACAAGAAATTGTCCATATTTACTATATAAATGAAAACAACTTTTATGGTTGTCCTCATGTTCAACTGGACATAGGCGGAGAAAGGTTAACAGCAGTCTTGGGCACAGGGGCAGAAATATCTCTGATACCAGAAAGAATTTTTGAGGATCTGTTAGTGAGAGGCTTAAGAGCACCGCAATTACCAGTAGTTAACCGAGCTTTGTTAACTGCTTTTGGAAGTAGAACAAAGAGAATAAAGAGGCAGGCCTTAATTGAGTTTGAAATAGTTGGAGTCAGCTATGAGCAAGTGTTTATGATAGCTCCAGATGTAATACGTGTTGTCATCGTGGGAATAAATTTCCTGAAAGAAAATAACGTCGTGATTAGCGTAGCTGAAGGACATGGTTCTGATTGTGAACATAAGTTCTTCTATGATTCCTTGCCGAAAAACAAAGCGGGAATTGGTTTTATATCAAAACCGAAAATTCAGTTGAACTTTTCGAATTTACGCAGTCGGACGGAAAGAGTAATAAATTGGGCGCTCAGACCACACGCACATTAATGCCTGTGCAGCAGCAAAGTCAGAAGTAGTTATTGAGTATCTGTGATGAGATTAAAGTGGATGAGGTAGGCTACTGCGCCGAAAAACGCGAAAACTTTGTATCCGATGATGTAAGTCACAGGGATGAGGCAGTTCCAGACAAGAGTTCTACAAGGGGTGATACCCAATTTGACTTTATTGTGAACATGTTATGTAATAATGAAGTAGGTTCAGGAGAACAAGATACAGAAGGGAATTCATGTGAGATTAGAGGTCATCTGCCCATGCATGAGACTGAATTAAAACTCCAAACTGAAGCTGTTGACACCAGGGCACTTAGCGCTAGCGACCTTCGCAAGAAAATGGATGAGTCAGATAATCTTAGTCATGAACAGAAGGGAAACTTATTTCATATGTTATAGAAGTACAGGGCTCACTTTATGTCCAAGCCAAACCTGCGTAATTTGTTTGAGTATGAGTTTGAAGTGCAATGTTCAGAGCCCATTGTTGGCCATACAAGACCAATACCATTTTCAGTCAGGTCAGCTGTCTGAGAACAAATAAGGCAAATGATAGCAGACAATGTTTTGGAACTTTCTACTTCAAGTCACGTGAACCCGTTACCAATTGTACTAAGAGACAGAAAGGCGCCTCGCATCTGTGTGGACACAAGGAAAGTGAACAGGTACACTTTACCTGATATAGCAAGGGTCCCACCCATACAAGAACGTTTGCATCAGTCCCATGGTTCCAAGTTTATTATTAGTATTGATCTTTCGTTAGCATTCCTATAGATAGGCTTAAAGACGGAATCCAGGAAATGCACATCTTTTTTGTTTGACTTGGAACTATATAGATTTACTAGATGCCCATATGGATTTAAAAACTCTCTCCTAGCTTTTGTGAGAGCACTGCATTTGACACTCGGATCCGACACGTACGACTATGCGCTAGCATATGTTGATGACGTCATTGTTCATTCCCCAAACTTCGAGCTGCATCTCAAACATTTGGACACTGCTGAGTAGACTCACTTGGGCAGGTTTCACTGTGAACACTGGGAAATGTAATTACTGCTAGATAGAAATTTCTTTTTTAGGGCATATAATCAGACAAGGAGTAGTATCCCCTGATCCTCGAAGAATAGAAGCTATTTTAAATTACCCAGCCCCAAGAAATCAGCGACAGCTTCGCCAGTTTTTAAGCACCACCAATTATCATCACAGATTTATAGTGAACTACACAGACTATGTGGCACCTCTGCTTACGGTACTCAAGAAGGGAAGCACGTGGTACTGGTTTTCGGAGTCACAGAAAGCATATGTAAAGCTCAGAGATAAATTTGCTAACAGCCAGACGATACACCGACTTATACCATAAACACTGACGCAACTGGCAGAGCTATCGGGGGTGTATTAATGCAAACAAACAGAGACGGTGAGAAACACATAGTATTTACAGTGTCACGAGTGCTGACACAGACGGAACGCCGGTATTCGTTTGCTGAACAGGAGTTGCTGGCGATTGTCTTCGCGTTAGACAAGTTTAGAAACTACATTTTTGGCTACGAGGTTTACTTGCACACTGACAATAAAACTTTGTCTTTCTTAGGCAAATGTGCGCTTACTTCAAACCGCCTTGCTAGATGAATTATGCAGATACAGGAATATAATCTTCATATACAGCATATCACGGGAGCTGATAATTTCTTGGCAGACGATAAGTCTGAATCCGGCGAGTTTGTGTGAGCGTGACACTAAGGAACTCTTTAAACCAATGGAATCGATGGTGGCCACTATAAACCTGGGTATTGACAACTCCACAGGAAAGCGTCTAAAGACTTAGCAACATTCCAAGCTCGGGACAAGAGAATCCAAGAAATAATCGAAATTGTGGGGCAGAAACAAAGGGATGCTAGCAGAAATTTCATGGTGCAAAACGACATACTATACAGCAAGGATAGTCACAAGTACCCTTACTGGAGACCTATCCTTCCCACTGATCTTGGCATCTCTGTGATCAGATACGTGCACACATCGCTCGGGCATCTTGGCACTGAAAAATGTATAGCTCAGATTGCCAACACTTTTCAGGTAAAAGGTCTCGAGCGGAAAGTCAGGAAGTTTATTTCTCGATGTGATACTTGCCAACGTGTTAAGTATCCAAATAGGAGTTGTGCTGTACAGAACCTAAGCCATTTGCCTACAAAGCCAGGTGACCTCTGTGCCGTTGATCTTTATGGGCCATTGCTGTTGGACATTTCGCGTTTCGATATATTTTTGTGTGTTTCGACGTGTTTTCGAAACTTGTTAAGTTGTACCCACTGAAAGCTGCGACGACTAAGGCTTGCCTCAACAAAGTCGTAAATGATTATGTGGTAAATGTGGCGCGTCCTAAATGCATTTTGAGCGACAACGGTACTCAATTTTCTAGTAAGAAATGGAAAGACAAATTAGCAGAATTGAATATAGGTGCAATGTTCCCGCCCATACGTCACCCACAAGCAAACCCAAGTGAAAGGTGTAAGAGAGAAATAGGCAAATTCTGCCGTATCTACTGCAACGAGGCACATAAGAGATGGCCAGAACTGTTGTTACACATTGAAGGCTGGCTCAATGGAACGTTGTCCAATTCAACAGGCTACAGCCCAGTTGAGCTGATATTCAATAGTCGAAGGCCTGATATGTTTGAAAAATAATTTAAGAAAGGGTCTGAACAGAAACCACTGGTGGAGAGCCTGCAAGAAAGGGTTCTAAAGACATATGTCAGGATGAAGGAGAAAGGAGCGAAACGAAGCAAAAGGGGAAATAACAGTAGTTCGAGGTGGAAACCGCAAGTACCTTGCAAGGTCACGTGAGTGATAAACCCAACTACAAACGAGGTTGCAGATGAGCAAGGCAAATTAAGAAAGGTTTTTTAACCAAAACACAATAAAACATTTACCATCTGTGGAGTAAAAAAAAAAAAAAAGAATGACGTGAATTCTAAGTCTTGAATGGTTTCAAATGCATCAGTATGGTTGTGTGTAAATGAATCAGATGTGGTAATAGTTCATTAGGCTGCGGTTCTCATTGCATCATACATGTGATGTAGTTAGTATTGATACTTGTAATTCAGAGGAGCCTGTACACCGCAGTCTTATTTAAAGGTGTGGCATATTATTAATCGCTGCGTTTAAGATATTAAGTTACTTTAATGCTTTTTACATAAGCTATTCTTGTTTTGAATTTGCACTGTTCCTGTAATTTAACTACATACATGACAGTTGCAATGTATAAGTTCCCATGACCTTCGTTGGACTTGAACTGTATATTTATGATCTGGAAACAGAATCAAGTCATTAAATAGATATGTTGAAATTGAAAGTGATTTCTTGAAAGCTTAGTCAGACTACACTTGCACCAAAGTACAGTGCTGATTAATTCATCGTACTCTGAAACTATATAGGATATACAGTATTGTAGAGGAAATTGTAGCAAGTCCTGATATGTTAGGAAGAGAATACAGGTTTATTTGTGAACTGTACTTTCACCGTAGTAACTATGCACGTTGCCGTTCACACTGCTAATGTCAGTAATTGTGCTACTATTGAGATACCTTAGCATTATGAGTGGAACTTTGTATTTGAGATGTTCAAATGAAACTCATTTTGATTTGTGAGCCATAGTAGTGTTAGTTCACCGCACAGCATGCTCATAATGAGTGTCCGCAAATGTTCATGAGAGCAGTGTTGGAGTGCAAGCATTTTTTTTTTTTTTGGTAGTGGTGCACCTAAGTGAAATAATCCTAAGTTGTTGGTATTAAAGGCACAGTGTGCGTCAAGTACTTGCTAAATTGAACATAAATAGGCACAAAGATTAATTGATTTGCAAGTTTTGTAATGTAAAAAAAAAAATGAGCGTGGTAATTGTATCCATTGTATTAAGTGTTGGAATGTTTGTTCAGTTATATTACTGTTTCTTTATCTGTATTCAATACTGTACTAATTATTATGTAACTGATGTACAAGTATTGTATGAAAAAGATGATCTGGAATTGCGTAAAGAGAAAAAAACCAACTTGATGCCACTTATTTTATTATTTATTCAATACTCATTCATTGCTCAACATGTTTCGGCCGTTAATACGACCATCTTCAGGAGTCTGCGACTAACTG
>Ga0123355_10003469_pt1 | contig 22602 bp, 17 predicted proteins | sample TergutEmb28metaG_3_FD_89872 | JGI IMG/M metagenome (GOLD analysis project Ga0123355, IMG submission 89872) | Embiratermes neotenicus P1 segment gut microbial communities from Petit-Saut dam, French Guiana - Emb289 P1 | ecosystem: Host-associated > Arthropoda: Insects > Digestive system > Gut ... | reverse complement strand
TGTGTGTGTGTGTGTGTGTGTGTGTGTGTGTACATAGCTCGTTACTGTAAGTAGTCGCAGGTGTAGAAATATTGAATACGAAAGAAAGTCTGGCGTCGTCCCCGTCTATAACCAGCCGGTCTTCCCGTCGTGAACTGTGTTTGGGGATAAGGCAACATGTTGCCACGAAACGATCTGGCCTGACCGCAACGTTACCAGTTTGCGAAGCTGTCCTCCCCGGTTTACGTCACAAGTGCATATGAGTATTTCCCGCTACGTCATGTGTCCGAGAGGTGGTTCCCCTGTCTGTTCCCGGAACACACCTCATCACTGAGTCACTGCACTCTCTCACTGTAGGGGCCTGAAAGGGTGGCACGCAGCGCTGCCAACAGTTTTCCTACGGTTTGCAGAATAGGCCAGGTTTTCTGCGTAACCCAGAAATCGATTAGTTGACTCTGGCGACCAAATGATCCCTGTCCAGTCTCGCTCTGTCGTATTGGATAATTTATTCGAAGTGCTGTCCGTGTTTACGAATTTTTGATTTCAGCCAACTAATATGCATTAAAATTCGAGATTGTCACTCTTCTGGGTGTTATGCAGCGTTGATTGGTAGTTAGCTGCCGACGTTTCGGGACAACCCATTGGTGCTATCTTCAAGAGTTAAGCATTCCAAGAAGACGCTTGAAGATTGGACTGCTAGGTTTCCCGAAACGTCTGTAACTTACTACCAATCAACGCTGCGTAACATTCCAGGAGATCGCTGCGGCGGAAGCCAGAAATCACATACAATTAATTCATCATAGTAAAGTTTTCGTTACAAATATCATTGCGGTTCGGGCAGTTCGTTGCTGTTTATTGTGAGAATCACATGAATACACTGTGTGGACAAAGTACAGATGGTACACACTGTTATGGCAATGATGAAACGGGTTCACTATTAACTGTTGCCACAAGACACGTGGGACACAGAAACACCCAAGTTCATCGTTGGGGTTGTGTACATTTTTTTGTGCAGTAAAAAAACTTATTAGCAGTAAGTCTTAAATACCGTTTTAGGCACGTTCACAGAATTGCGAAAAGCGACTGTTAGCTTCCCTATATCCGTCCGTCTGTCAGCATGGAACAGCTCGGCTCCCACGACGGGTTTTCATGAAATTTGAGTATTTTCCGAAATATTATCGAGAAAATTCAAGTTTTATTAAAATCGGGTATGAAGACTAGTATACATTTTTCATCATATTTCGCGCAGTTCTTCTGAAAAGTATTTCAGACAAAATATTGTAGAGAAAATCGAAACACGTTTTATGTTCGGTAAATTATTTAATAGAAAATCGTGTCTTTGAGAGGTAATGTGGAAAAATATTGTAGAGCGGGGTAGGCCACGGATGACAATATGGTGCATGCACATTGCATGCTGGATATTTAGTGCTACAAATTCACACTAAGGATGTGTAATACTTACTGTTTTCCACTGCAACAGCGGTTGCACGAACGCGCCTCAATGTTACGTATTACGTACATTGCCCGTCTTGTTATAAGTTCAGTATGTGTACTGCAACAAGTATGCATCTCGAGAAGAAGAAATTGGGATGAACATTTAGAGTGTGATCTTCTGGGTTGTTTTGTGTATTTACTGTTTAATGACACTACCTGTAGCTCAGAATATCGTGTAGAAGAATGGTGAATGTGAAAGGATGTGGAAGAAAGGGGCTTGAGATACTATCCCGGCATTTAGTTGCAGAAACTGAGGAATACCACGAAAAGCTCAATCAGGGGAGCCAGTCTCCGCACCCATATTTGAACCTTGGATCACTCGAATGCGAAGTAGCAGTGCTGATTATTTGACTGCAATATACAGTTCATCCAAGTGTTGAAGGTGATCATATCACTTCTTCCACGGCTGTCACATGCGTGACAGCCGTGGAAGAAGTAAGAAATACCAGTTTTGAGTGGGGGTAACCCGAGGGCACCACGTGTTACACCTGAATGGAATAACACTATATGAACGGATCTTGGTGACGCGCACTGACACCGGCGAACCAGCTGTTAGTTGTGGTTATACTCAGTTGCTACTAACCGCGTGCAGGTCCAGTCCCTCTGAACAGTGGATGCCAGCAGGATGTGGCAGCGTGGGTCGTTGTCCTCTCTAGTGAGTCCAGTCCGCACCACCAGTTTTCCATCAAATTTAGCTAATCATCGAGTCGGTTGGCTCAGGCAGTAAATCTTTTGGCACGCACGTATTTCAGTTCGTCCCTGCTCGTCACGGCCATTTTGGAACCTTGTGAAGTAATGTATGAACTTTTTAATGCTATTTTTGCTCATTTCTACTTGCTGTTTTATTCTGTACTGATATTCGTTTGTCTGCTGTTATCACATTTCATGTAATTTCTTCTGTCTTCTTTTGACGGAGGCCTTTCGTGGTTTTCCATTCAGATCCTTGGCACCTCAAATTGGCCTTAGTCGCATCCTTCCGTGTCCCTTTGATTTGTTATTTACCTATCAGTATCATTCAGTGCTCTGTAAACTGAGATATTCAGAACACTGTTGTATTAATAATCAGGTATCTTCCTGAGTTTTTCTATATACGGTTTTATAATGACGCTGTCTTGTTTAGACTGTATGGCACCGAAGGTCAGGGTAATTAGTGCGTAATGAGATGGAAAGGATGTGGAAGCGGACGTTTGTGGCATAATTGCAGGCAGTCGCTGGCATTGACCACACATAACAGTATAGGCGTCCACCAGGTTTGAATCCGGGACCTGTCCGTTTCATTCACTCTCGCGTCTAATGTTGTATTCTTGCCTGAGGTCTCGTCTTTGTCTGGCCAGTAAGTCACCTGTCCGCTCTTTCAGGCTCTGAACTTTTGATATTCTGCGCACACAGTTGTTGCGCAAGTTCTGCTTCAAGACGAATACGTATCTCAGTGTTGCCAACGCACTCTTTAATCGTTACTAGAGAATTTTGTGTTTTTCTCAGTTATTCCGTATTAGTCTGCATTTGATGGTCATCCATTGACGCATGGCGCTACACTCCCCTCCAAAGGCGCCTCCATGCTTATCTATCCCCAGTTCCTTCAACGTCGTATTCCTAGGATTTGTAATGCGTCCCCCTGGGCAACGTCTGCCATCTTGTTCTTGGTTTTCCTAGTGATTTGCATTGTGGAACTTCCCATTAAGAACCTTTTTTGGAATCCTGTCTTCTTCCATTCAAATGACGTGATCCGCCAGTCCCTAGTCTTCTAATTTTCATATCATCCACGATTGTGATATATCTGTAAAGACTAAATTTCGCTAATCCGTGTAGGTCGGCAGTACCCTTTTGTTTTTATTGGGACAATCTTCTTGGTCTTGCGAATGCATGGTATAGCACATACGTTCAGTCATTTGTGTTTCAAGGTTAAGGTTACACTTCCCCAACACAATACTGATCCGATTAATGTTTTATGTAGTCTTATTTACTTATTATTGTGAATTTGTTTAGATTTAAATATAGTTAATAAGCAGCAACAATTCCAGCTTTAATTTCTTCTGTTTCATCATTATTGTTGTTGATTACAGTTCCTAGATATTTGAAACTCTAAGCAACTTCAGTGTTATGATCATTGTCAGTACTTCTGTTCTTCTTCACCTTGTTTTCCTGTTTTCGGCCATCGCTTTTGTTTTTTTCCTGACATTGATATTGACCCCTGCTTCTTTTGCTCTCTTTTTAGTTCTTCGTATATCTCAGAAAAAGCTCTTTTCGTTCTTCCCTTGATATTTATGTCGTCTGCACATCCTGTTAGTCGTAGTGACTGATTTGTAGCATATCCTTGATTTTAGTGGTAATGATAGTTGTCTTGTTACATGCTCCAGTGCTGTATTCAAGAGGTTGGGCTGCACTTGATGTAGCGTTGTTAAATGATAAGGTATCAGAAACAGGATATAAGTCATTCCATGCTTGTTTCACCTTCATTGGAGTTGGTTGGTCTGTCCGTCTTGTCCTTGGTCGATGTGTTAAATGTTGCAGACTAACTGGGAATGCGTGTATTGTTCATTCGTAAGAAGTGTTGTGCCCCTGTGCATCTGCAGTGCACAGCAGTTTCTTTTAATGGTATGTGGTTCTTACCTTGTTAATCTTTTTAATTATTATATATGTGTGTCCTGCAGGTGACCTGAAAAATGTCATCTCCGCTGTATCATTTCTTTTTCCATAGTGTTGTATGTAGTCCCATTCCCACACCCGTATAAGAGCGTTGGTGTGGCCGTTATTTAACATACTCGTCGTTTCAACAGTATTTGTTATCGTTTTAAATGTGTGTCGAAATGTTCGAAATTTATATTGAAACATTTGTAGCTTATTTCTTGCGGCGTCATATATATATATATATATATATATATAATACGCTGTTTCCCAAATAGGTGAATTATTTTATGTATTCAGTTACTTTGTTGTTAGTACTTGTTTTTGCTCTAATATTTCTTCGTACTTTAAATGCCATGTCATTTGTTTCAACAGAAAAAAATTGTGTTTCTTAAAAGTGTTGTGTGTGTGTATGTGTGTGTATATATATATATATATATACATATACACATATGTAAACTTATACACACACATATATGTGTGTGTGTGTGTTGCCGGCTGGAGGTCGTCTGCTGGTTTAGAGATGTGAGCCTCAACGCCAGCCAAAAAAAAAAAAAGTGGTATCTAGTATGTGGTGATTTGCTCGGAAGTGATGCCTTCATTTATTTTGTCATATATTGCAGTTTTAATATCTAGATACAAGCTTTGTACCGCCATTATTAAGTTTAGCAGTGCAAATCCCGCTGAGAATAAACGGGTTTAGGGAGTTGTTTGCACCTGTTTTGTTTGTACAAACATTTCTTCCACGAAGAAAGTTAAAGAATCTGTGAAGAATTGTTAAAATTTATAAGTCGCCTCAAGCAGGAAGTATGTAAATTCATACACATTTCGTAAAGAAGTACCTGCACTCTGGATTATTAATTTTCTATCACTAATTAAATGTATTAAATTTATTCAATTTTTACACCAGGAAGTGGGTAAATATCCTGCCCTGCTCTGTTGGATAGTGTGTTGATAGCGACTTTTCGGGGTGTTAGAAGTTCCCCGCATTTCTAAAGTAAAAACTACTCACGAGGTCGAGGTCAGAATTGACCCAAATAAACCCTGATACTGTCCTTAAGATTAATGCCCTGATTTTTTTTCCTTCTTTTCCTTCTTCCCAGCAAGAGCACAAAGAATTTTGTAATGCGTGTGGTTGGACGTAAAGTATAAAGTCTTACATTACTTCTGGAAGGACCTGGAGTCGAACTCATGTCATATATATGTGTGTGTGTATATATATATATAAGTTTTAAAAGCACCATTATACGTTATGGACCTTCAGGTGTCGGCTTTTGTTCGAAACGTCCCCAGTAATTGAAACTGTAATCGTCCTATGTGCTATGCTCTACATGAAAAATACTGAAGACAAATATTCTACATCTGTATACCCCTCGCTTTCATGCGTGGTAGATTATTATCGTTTCTCCACCTTAACGTGGTGAGGTTTCCCAGTATCCTAATGACCCCGAGACCTCTACAAACGATAGCGTAGTTAACTAGTAGGACAACCCTTGTTGCACAGTCCTCGTTTAATCGACAGATGAAAAGATACACTGCAGGTGCACAGGTGGTGGTGAAGTGACATCTTCACCACCAGACCTATCCTGCTCAGCGCTTGTTAATGCAGCCAGGGGACATTTCACTTTCCAAAATCGACGTAGAAATTATTGACGAGAACATATACTAGAAACCGTGGAGCAGTATGTAGTTTGTGTCTTGCCTGGCCATCTACTTTTCTGTGAAGTTTCAAACCCCAGCTGACCCATTACATATGATCTTACAGTGTGGAGCCCAAAGTTCATTTAGTATTTAATAATTAACAGGAAACACACCCTTACAGCATGTGATACTTAGTAACAACCATGGCCTGAAATGTCATGGAATGCCTCCACATTATGAAGGCATCCTGCGTTTATTTTGTACCCTGGGATAGCATTGCTTCTGACGTGGACTCCATACGTGGGAATCCCCATCGCACGAAATTTTATTTCAAATTAGCTCCGATTTTTGCTCCGACTTTTGCTTTGTGTTCTTTGCTTCTTGCTATTTGTTATGCTTCTGCTATCCTTCTCTTTTACCATTGCTGCGACCTTCATATAGGGGCATGGGGAAAAGAACATTTTGGTTTGAGCCGTGCAGTGAAAGACAAACAACCTGGTACGTTGGTCCCAGTTTAAGTCTTTTGGAAGGAGGTAGTAGCCGCTTCGCTCGTAATATCGTGGTCATTTCGTTGTTTCGTGACACGCATAGAGACCAGTTTCGAATACCTGAACGTTAGCGGGAGGATAATATTAAAATTAATCTTACCAAGCAAGTTGGCTCATGCGGTGATGCTTCTATCTATTATTGGGGAGGGATCTGGTTCGTAGCCAAGCCGTGACACCAACAGCTTTTGTGGTTTTCTTCACACTTGTAGGGACACGTTCCCGGGCTGTACCTCAGCTGGGCCACTGCCACATCCTTCGATATCCTTTTGCATACATTGTTGTCATATTGACCATTAATTTTTTTTTGGGGGGGGGGGCGGGGGATGTTAGGGCATGAATTTTGGAGGAATCTGTTGCCTCTATCTTCAGGGTAGTGGGCTTTTGTACCTTGAAGACTGGCACAGCAGGTTATTCCGCAACGTTTTTAAATTCCAGCCACACCACAGCTACATCATGTTTCATCTCAGTACACTTCTATGGGAACCACGAATCTCCGAATCGTCCTTACATATGGCGCCATATTCGGCGTTACTGACAGCGTCGCTGGACAAAAACTGAAGAAGTAAATAAAATTAATCTTCAAGAAATTAGGTGGGAGGCTGTGAACTCGATTTGCCTGACATAATGTGGGTATCGGTGGTTACATCTAACAAACGCTGTTATGAACGTCGGTTTCTGTTGAAAGATGAGGAATTTCTGTGACAGCTGAACGTTTTACGAGTAAAAGAACGTCCGCCTGTCCGTTTGTCTGTGGCCTAGCACAAGTGACTATACGACTTTGTGGGATTTCCATGAAATTCGGCATAGTACTTGTCGAAAAAGTGTAAATTTCGTGCAAATCCGCCCAGTGAATTACTATTTAATGGCGCAAGTGAATTTTCCATATTTATCTGGGAGTTTGGGTGACCTTTGTTGTAGCTGATCTCCATGCAGTGAGGAGGCCAAGGCCCACCCAGGGCTGTAGAGCCGATGATGGTGATGATGATATACATGCAATGCCGTTGAGTTGAAAAGGTGTCAGTTGGTGAAAATCCGTGCAGTGATAGCCGTACTTTACTTGGGGGCATAGATGAAGTGTTCCTTTATGTTCCACTCTGTTTGCCCGATTCTAGTAAAATTCGTCACAGGAGATTGCCACTACTATTTACTGAGTGTTTGTGAGTTTCGTGAAAGTAACTTAGTGAAAGTCATACCTTGTGCGTAAGTGAATTTCTGTGCGTACTTTGTGTATTTATAGTACGAGTTTGGTGACCTTAGGTGTGAGATATTAGCACCTAATGCTTTTGACCATTTGTGAATGTTTGTGAAAACGGTGCCGAAAAGGCCTTAATTTTCTTATGGACGTAAGTGAAATTGCATTTACGCGTGTACCGTGAATCTGTACGACATATGGAACGTAACGAACGTCTTAGTAAAGTCTGTGTGTTACGTAACACAGCACATTTGCTGTCTTCCCAAAAATGGCTTCGTTACTTGAGGATTATGGTGAAGGAATGCGGATTATTGGCGTCACCTTGTGAATACGGTGTTGTACCTTCCGGTTCAGTTGCTGCACCACGGATAAAACGCACACAACAATAGTAGTGGTTCCTTTACTTGTTGATAGTAGTTTTAATTAGAACCTGTCAGTGAGCTAGTGGAACCCTCATGTCGTTTATTTGAACTTATAGGTACGGGTGTGTCAGCTGCTACGAAACTGCTTAGTGTGGGCTCGATGGATTTACTGGTATTTGGCAAGAGGGTTAGTCCTTGTCCAACAAGAACTTTTGTAATTCCATGGAGCAGTGTGCGTGGTAAGCTGTCGGGTGGTCACGCAGTTTCCCGCGCTTTCTGGAACTCTTCAGGTTAATTACCGTTTGCACAAGAGACACCACTGGTTACTATTCTGAACCATACGAATCCTATCCACCTTCTTCCCTTCTATTCTTGAAAGACGGTAGAATAATATTCTACCAGAAGTTCTGAACATAGTACGAATTACTTTTACATGCATTGCGTCTTCAGTTTTCCAGTTGTTTAGTGCGCAGACTTTCTGGCTCCGTTGGCGTTCGCTTTAAAGGAAAAACAAATTCGTGGGTCGCCCGGCGCCCCTCAGCAGGTACCTTATTGATCCGACCGACGCCGAAGTGGGTTACGACAATGTATGACGTCATAACATGGCGTTATGGCGTTATTTAGCTGACTGACATATACTGCGGCTTTCCTGAACTCAAATGTATTCTGACCTGAAATCACACTTCCTTTCCACGCCTTTCGGGTCGTTAACGTTGCAGACTGTGTGCATTCTTGTTTCTGCGTCTCTTGCCTATTTAGATGAAATATAAAGGGTTCAGATGTGGTAATCACATGTTCTGAAAATTCACCTAAGGTTCATTACAACGTGTCTTGAACCACTTTCCTCTGTTTCTTGAAGAGCTGTTTTAATATTATGAAAGCATCTTCTCTTCGACATCTCTGTCCTTCAGGTATAGGCCTACATGTTTTGCCCAAATTATGCAGGGTTTCATCACACGATTTTCGTCGCCGTCGTGATGTGGTTAGTAATCAGGAAGTTCTGAATGAGTCTCGGGACGGAGACGGTTTATCCTGCCTTGTATAAGGGCGTTCATGCCGGTGGGTTTTCATAATGAAGTATTCTGGGTTGTGACAGCGTGTGGTCTGGTAGGCGGGGTATATACTGTTTCCAATTTCAGAGTCGAAGTGCGACACCATATAGTCTTGCAAAATATAAACGGTGTCACATCCTGTAAGATAATCTAAGCCCCTCAGGCATATGCCCTAAAACAGGCCACGATAACTGTCTTTCAGGTCATCACTATTTGCTTCAGTGCCGTTGCTTAGAACTGCCGATTGATAAGCGACATTGTGTAAGTAGAGGCTGGGTGAGCGGAAGTATACTCCACCCATTCCTAATCTCGGCACCAGAAGGTTAGATATTCACGCCTGGGCTGTTCCTCTGCCATGGAAACAGCGCCCCCCACCTCCCCCAGCACCGTTGTCAGAGCTGGCTGGGTGGGTCCCAGAACAAGCTAGTACGCAATAGAGAAGAGTAAATTTCAGCCACTGCCGGGAATCCATTCCCGATTCCGTGCTCGTTTTGCCCATAGTATAGTTACAATTCCGACGGACGTGTTTTTCACTGACTATAGAGTATATGTCATTACGTGTCGAGCAACGTGTAATGTATTTGTCATAAGCGCACATATTACGTACCACCTCTGTGTCATCCACCAGAACAGACGGACGGTCTCGAACACAGTAACTGATACGTTGGGGCGTTACTAGTTGCGTCAGGACCGTTGTAAGCAGCGTTTAGAGTTTTGCCTCAGCCTTCTTAAAGCCGCAATCTAATTGTGTACTAGGCTTTAATCTTGCCTGTACGACTTCGTAACAGCTGTGCCCACTCCCCGGATCATCTCCTGCTCTTTCCTGGTACGTCGTAATTCCCACTGATTCACGAGACCCATCCCACGCGCTTGTAAACGCAGTTACTTCCGCTACGTGACGCGAGGCGCAAGGACGTCGTGACGTCATATGTCCTACTAGGAAACAAGATACTGCAGCATGTACGGAAATGTTTTATTCTCATTTAAGGACAGGCTTGTCGTAGACTATGCAGCGTGAAACGAAATTCGCGAGTTAGCCCAAGGTAGTGTGATCCCTTATTTAAAAACCAAAGTCGAAAATGTTACGCAACGTGCATCCTTAGATCTGTAGTTGTTGGGCTACACGGAACCAGCAGATAGGGTGACATACTTACTTCTCAGCAGTGTTACTTGTCGCGACAATAAAGCGCATTGTTACTTACATGAAGACGTAGTGTACAGGAGGGATCATTTGTGATCAAATGATTGTGGGCTACATACACAATGAATAACTGCAGCATGCCTTTATTTTTCGGTGTCCGTAAGAGTGCAGCTGGCCCAGATGCACGGTAGTTCGTACTACATTATCGTGGTCAGCGTTATCCAGACGCTAATGTATTTCGACGTCTGCAGCAGTGTCTCAGACAGGAAATACAACACCTGGCATTTGTGAGGGCAGGTCGCCAGCGGAGTGCACGGACATCAGCCAGTGAAAATGCCTTAATTGCAGCTGTGGAACGAGAAGGTCGCGCGATTCCGCACGAGAATTGGGATTAACCCAGACGTAGGTCCTCCAAATACTTCTTGACGATCAATTGAATGCATACCACTACTCGCGGAACGCACGTTTCCAAACCATGCTTCGGTCCAACGATCAAAGCATGCGCCATTTGACGGTGACATGTTTCTCGGAAGCTAAACATCTCAGGACATATGTTGTATAACAATTTCCAGATTTTTTGTAATAAGGAATCTCTGTGAAGAGTTAGTGTGAGAATTTCGTTTCACTCCGTATAGCATCGAATGGTAGAATCATTGTTGTAAATGGTTTGGAAGGTAGCGGTCATTGTTGAACGGGATACGTCTTTGGCATGTGCGGAGTTGGGGTGGGGTGGGGGCTGGGGAAAAGTTGTAGGAAAACTTTCTTTAGGAAAGCCTTGTCTTCCGGCTGTGATTCGAAGTGGGTACTTCCCGAATACAAGTCTGGGGCGTAACCGCTACGCCATTCTGCTGTCTGAAATTGCATACTGAGAACACTGCCGGTTCTTGTGACTTAAACACGGGCAAGTAAACTGCCTTAAGGCATCCAGAGGAGTAGCATAACAGGGTGTGAAGACGTGGGGGCATTGAGGAACGCGTATGTGTTGTGAGATCTTGTTCCCGCTTGCCCTTCTGTTAAAGGTGTGTTGGAACGACGGTGCAGCGCTGCCACAGCCCTTTGTGGTGGGACATCAACTAGGAAGCCGGTCTTTTTGTCAGAATTCGATAATACCATTCACACAAAGTAAAGAGGTTGTAAGTCATTGTAAAGAATGAACAGTGAAGGCTTTGGGATTTTAAACTTACCGCACTGTGGTATTATTTGCAACTGTTGGTTGGAGGAGTGGGAATGATGCTTATGTAATAAATCTAAGTCGATCCGGGCTTGAGATATTATTGGTACTGAAAGTGACGTTGAATGTTCATCAGACAAATTTTACCAAGTTTTCTTACCTTCGATTGACCTTTATTGCGTCATTACGGTGAAAATAAATTCCAACGGAAATTCCGGTGGCAGTCGAGGTTAAACTCAGGTGTGTTCTGCAGCAGTTTTATTTCCCTGCCTATGAACATCGAGGGCACGAAAGAAGTCTTGGCACTGTAACTTCAAATCATGAATTATATTCAGAGCAGATTGTGTTGGTAATGGTGATTATTTTCAGGTTTGAAACTTCGCAGCATGGAAAATGAGCGACGTGTGTCACAGTTTTAAAACGCGTTATTTTTTCCAGCAAGATTTAACATGTAAACAAATTACATGTAAGTCATTTTTCACTCTGCAGCCTGGTTTTGAAATCATTCATGTGCCTGTTAGGTCTGCAGGAATAACCTATTTTCATTGCCGTTCGCTTCTTATGATTGCAGCAGGAGGCGTGCTTTTAGGCGCGTTCGCATGGTGGGGAAAAGCCTATTAGCTTCGTCATGTCCATCCGTCTGTCAGCATCTATCAGCGCAGCTTACATTATGGGATTTCCGTTAAATTTGATACGGGGGATGTTTATGAAAATCTTTCAGGTGCCAGATTTAGTCAAAATCCGAAAATATGCGTTCTCTTGTTGCCAGTAGCATACATTTACCATAAAAGCATTGTTGTGCAACACTCATGCTTTTATATTGTCGACAGTGGGTGTAGCTTAATACACGCGATGCATTGTTCCATTTCTATTGTAGCAGTGTTGGGCGAACGTGCCACAGTGTTACGTTATACATATATGCGTGTCTAGTTTTACGGTACTTAGCTACGCCTGAACCATCGATATAGCTATCGAATGATTCTGGTCAGCGTCCACTAGAACCGTAAGTAGTTGGGAATAGTGTAGTCAACGTGAGTGAAGACAATTCACTCTTTGGGGCCGTAACATATGACAAGTACAAAGACTTCTTGCTGATTGTTTTCTTCTCCTTCCTCTTTTTCTTTCTTATTTTTCTTCTTCTCCTCCTCCTCCCGCCGTGTAATTGAGGCCTTATCCCCCATGGAATGTTATGCGGGGTAGGTTGGCATTTTGTTACTAACGTTTGGGGACAACGTATCGGTCCCATCTTCAGGGGCGGAGCTGCACTCTTGAAGGTGGGACCGATGGGTTTTTTCACTCCATTTTTAGGCACGTTCGTAAAATTTCGAAAAGCGACTATTAGCTTCGTTATGTCTGTCCGTCCGCAAGGAACGACGCGGCTCCCAATGAACGGATTTTCGCGAAATTTTATATTTGAGTGATTTTCGATTATCTGTCGAGAAAATTCAAGTTTCATTAAAATCTGACAAGAATAACACTATACATGAAGACCAATATACATATTTCATCGTATCTCGCTCAGTTCTTCGTAGAATGAGAAATGTTTCGGACAAAAGTTGTAAAGGAAACAAAACACGGTCCAATAAGCATAAGAAACAAAACACGTTTTGTGTGCAATAAATTTTTTTTCCTGAAAATCGTGCCGTTTGTGAGATAATGTGGAAAAATACTGTAGAGCCGGACAGGTCACAGATGATATAGCACATACGCATTGCATACTGGTTACCTAAGGCTACCGACACACTAATAATACGTAATAGTTATTGCTCTTCCATTGCAACAATGTTTACATGAACGCGCCTTACTGTTACGTTATACGTACTTTGCCTGTCTTGTTATATTTGGAAACAGTTGGTGTTGAATCTGTAATGTTGTTTGTTCGTATCTGGTAAGGTTGCCTTCGATGGACTTGATAAGCGTTATCGACGGTAATAAGGGAACTTATTGCGCACAGAAACAGCATTTGCTAGGATTACTTTAAGTAGCGTGCTCCGTTCTCTATTACTCAATCAAATTTCGAGAGATCTTACTCATCAATAGCAGTTAATAAAATATTTTGCTTGAGTTTGTTCCGTGTCCATTCATAGCAGTAGGGTCCCGTGAATGGACTGCAGTTACCATCGACGGACCGTAAACATTGAATAGTTAAATATGTGTTGGTACATGCTGTAATGTTTATTTTGTAAAATGTATTATTTAGCCGCTCAAATGGAGGCATAAAAGAGATTTTTCCCTCACATTTTTGTTATAATAGATATCCTACCTGTAAAGTATACTATTACGTACATGTGAGGGTAATTTGAACTGTAAAATTATTTAATCCTTAGGCAGAATTGAAAATACAGTTTTGAATCAAGTTCCATGAATTATTATTAAATACAGTAAGGGTAAAGCAGTCCCGTTACAGGCCTGGAGTGGCCCAGAGGGTTCCAGGAAGTTAAGGTTCCTAGATTTCATGACAACGGCACAGGATGGTGGTACGGTAAGAGGCTGAGCAGACCCCAGGGCCATAGTGCGATCGGAAGGATTTTGCAAAAAGGAGTGAAAAGAACGAGGAAGACCGTAACTTTAGAGACAAAAATGTTAGTGATCAGAAACATGGAAGCTGGCGAGAAACGTGCTAATGTTTGTAGTTCCCTCGGCTTAGCACCGGCTATTGTATCAACAGCTACGGCGAACGGAGAAAAAATATAACAGTCGGCACAGAAAACTACAAAATTGCGCGCATCAAATGTAAGTTACACTAGAAATTTTAACATTAAAAAATGGAACGATTACTAACACTGGGTTGATGATTTAAATCAAAAAAGAATTCCTCTCACTCGGCGTGCTATTGCTGCAGAGGTTAGGAGTCTTTTTGACGAAATTCAACAAAAAGGTGGAAATCAGACATTCGATGCTAGCAAAGGATGGTTTGCAAGGTTCAAGCAACGCTCACAGATTCATTGCATAGAAATTAGTGGGGAGGCTGCCGGTGCAGTCATTGAAGCAACTCACGCGTTCACCGCCGAATTCAGGAAAATTATTATGGATAATGACTTCCCACCAGATGTTGTTTTTAACGTGGATAATACAGGGTTGTACTGGGAAAAGTTACCGTCAAGAACTTCTATCTCGAGAGAAGAAAAATCGGCGCATGGCTTCAAGGTTTCCAAGAACCGACTTACTCCGCTCCTTGGAGGGAATGCATCACGAACTCTAAAATTAAAGCCACTGCTGGTGTATCACTCCGAAACTCCCAGAGTAATGACAGGCATTCTAAAATCTCGTTTTCCAGTCATTTGGGTTTCAAACAGAAAGGCTTGGATGACGCTCTAGATCTTCTCAGAACGGTATTCTAAGCACTTTAGCCATAGTGTGTTACAGTTTTGCAATCAAAACAATCTGCGTCGTAAGGCTCTTACGTTGCTTGACAACTCTCCAGGGCATCCACCAAACTTGGAAGATGTTACGTCAGAGCTCGAGGTTAAGATAGTTTTTTCGCCCCCCAACCATCTCCCCGCTCCAACCAGTGGACCAAGGAATAATAGCCGCTTTTAAGGCGTATTACCTTCGTCAGTCACTTCAAGAAATGACACGACAAATGGATACTTCTGGGGTCTACCTGAAAGAGTACTGGAAAGATAACTTTTTAAAACAAAAATTTCGTTGGAAGAAGTAACTGTCGTGTATGAAAGGTGTATGGCATAAAATTTGGCCTAGCAACGAGAATTATGGTACAAATTATGATAATCTGGATATGCTGATCAGAGAGATAAGCGAAATAGCAGAAGTTGGTCTTGACAATGTTGATCCCTTGGGCATCACTGAAGTTTTAGAAAGTCACTCTCTACCACTGTCCAATGAATTTTATGACTTGGCTCGACAATTGACTGAACAGCAGAAGGAAGATGAAGATGGGGAGGATCGTGAAACCAAAGAAATGCAGAGGAAGGACTTTACTGATATACTTTCCGCTATACAGAGTGTCCCAGGAGTTAATGTTAGTACTTTGGGATTGAATGCCAGAGCTGATGCTGAGTCAAAAACTACATATACACATGGGTCCAATTCACAACGGTTCAGGAGTTATGATTTTTTAAAGTACAGAAAATAAATTAGAAAGAGGAGCATTGTGCATTTATTGAGATATGTTGTTAAATGTACAGTTAAAGATTCGCCGTTCAGTGCTCAAGCAAGTTGTTCGAAGTGTCCTCCTCCTGCTAGGATACATTTTCTGACTCGTTTGACCAGAGAACACGTAACCTTACGAAGCACTGCAGCGTTGTTGAAGCTTCTTGCAGCGCTGAGAATTTGCTTTAATAGTTCTTCTCTCGTGTTCACCTTGTGTGCATACACCATAGCTTTCATGTAACCCCACACATGGTAATCTAATGGGTTCAGATCCGGTGACCATGGTGACCAATCCTGTGCACCGCCTCGACCAATCCATCGGTTTGGGAATTTATGATTCAGGTACTGCCTGACGACCTGACCGAACTGACGCTGCGCTCCATCATGCTACTAGTACATCTGTCGTCATGTTTGAAGAGGAATATTCTCTAAGAGTGCTGGCGGTTTATCTTGCAAAAAGTTGGCATAAATATCACCTGTCAGATGTTGCGGGATAATGTACGGGCCCATGAGTTGGTCACCAGTGACACCACACCACACGTTTACGGAAAAGCGATGTTGGTAGTTGCTTTCAGCAGTTCCATGTGGATTATCACGATCCCATACGTGGGAGTTTCTTGTATTGCTGACTCCATCGCGGGTAAAATGAGCCGCTACATTTCAACTGCTCCAAACTCAGCTACCGTTGCAAATCGGACCCAAGTGTACATATACAGTATGACATTTCTGACTTGGAATTAGCTCTGGTATTAAGCCCTAAAATACTGACCTCACCTCTGAGAGTCTGGAGAACATTACACACAGAAGGAATGTATCCGAACTATATCCAGCGCATTCAGCATCTTGAGCCTGTGGACATGTGTAGCTGGTTGGAATTGTGTCATTGGATTAATTCTAACCCCCATACGATTCGTAACATTTTTTCACCGACGAGGCCCACACAAGGTGAACACGAGAGAAGAACTACTGCAGCGAATTCTCAGCGCTGCAAGAAGCATCAACAACGCTGCAGTGCTTCGTAAGGTTACGAGTGCTCAGGTCACACGAATAAGAACATTTATCCAAGCAGATGGAGAACAGTTGGAACAACTTGCTTGAGTGTTGAACGGCGAATCTGTAACTGTACATTTAACAACATATCTCAATAAATGCACAATGATCCTCTTTCCTTTCTAATTCATTTACTGTACTTTGAAAACTCATAACTCCTGAACAGTTGCAAATTGGACTCTTGGGTTTATGACGTTTTTGACTCAGCTTCAGCTCTGGAATTAAATCCCGAAATATTGACCTTAACTCCTGAGTTACCCTGTAGATATGACAGCTGAAAGTTTATGTGATATCGACCCTGACTGGGAACGCAGCTCGACAGTAAAAAAGGCGCATAAAAGCCATGCTGCATGAAATTCTGCAAGAAAGCAAGAGAAAATCAAAACAGTTGGGCCGTCTTCACCAAAATGAAAAGTGATTTGATATATTTTTTCAGTTATCTGTGTAATTTTCTGTATACCCGAATCATTAAATTAAAATTGTATGTCATAATATAAAGAAATATTGTAAATTATAAAATTATTTGACTAATTTGTTTGGCCCATGAACCTGTCTTAATTTAAACCATTTGAATAGTACTCGTTTCACTACGATGCGATTTACAATCAAATATTCGAGAACGTAACCCCGTCGTAAAACGACACCCTGCTGTAATTAGAGCGTAATTTAGAGAGAGGCAACACCTGTAGGTGTCAGTTCTGAAGCGTATTTTTGGAATATATGATGCCGAAACTTACAGGCATTAATGAAGTCATGCAGTTGAGCAAAGTCTGCCGTTTTGTCCTCCCGAACCAATACTCATGAGTCCACTTCATACAGTTTATGCTCTGGACCATGTTCTTACCGAAATTTCGTAGAATTTTTCGTGGAACCAACCATCATCTGGAAGATTAGATGGCCGATTCACACACTTCTGATTCGTCCCTCTTAAATTCCCAGTGTGCGTTTGATAGTATCTTTTTTTTTCCTTCTTCTTCTTCTTCATTCTGACCTCCTCAGGCGCAGATCTCTAAGGAGAATGAGTTCACTCAGTTGGCTTTTGATACATTTTTGCCCTATATTTCGTTTTAGTGCTGAAAATAAGAGGTGATAGTTTTTCCATTTTAACTGGAAAATGTGTTACTATATCTCGTGATTCTGCTAACTACGCTTGAATTATTTCTGCTTTATCTTGTGGCTCATCTTGGAATGGTTGTAAAAGGTAAGCTCCAGAAGTAAATACATCTGTTTTTACCAGCTGTATCCCTGTAAACCGGAAGAAACTGGCCGTCTTAGCCACAGTAGCGGCTGTTCCATATACATAACCAACAAGCATTGTTACTTTTGTCTGAGTGACGCATCGCTCGGGATTGATAAGAGTTCAAGGGCCGAAAGAGAGGCACATCCAGTGTTTTGCAGGCGATGGAAATTGTGACCTGGCAACGATAGCTTTATCTCTGTTGTCGCACTAACTGCAGGGGTCGATGTTTTTGGTGCGCGTGGAATATCCATCTAAAGAAGGAGAATAATGCGACAGTAATTGGTTTTCACATTTAAAAAAAGTTCCAACCACGTTGGGAAGAGATCTTTGTTGACATAACCGCTGTCTGATTTAAACGCGAAGAAACTGAAAATTAATTCCTGTGTAGGCTTTCATGACAATTTCACATGCTAGTTGCACACAATTACAGAATATGTAAACACAGGCGTAGAATCTTTAAAGGAGTTGGTACATTACTGGCAGTCTGTAACAGATTGCGTGGTTTATTGATAACAGATCCGCCATTCTTGTTGTCGAAACTCTGAAGTTCCATAAAAACTAAAAACGACGGAAACCGGTGCATTCAGTCACACAGTAGGCAGCGTGCTTTTACCTAGAATAGAAAAACAGAATTCTCACGTTCTGTGATGATGATAAACATAAAGACATAAGCCAAAAATGGGACTAGAAACGTCGAAAATTTTTTTAACCTCTTGATTTCAGACTTTCGCCGTGTTCTGAATGTTGTATGCTTTCTTCTGGGTAATTCCCGGGCGTCTGAATTTTGTTTGCCAACATTTCGGAACACTGTGTTCCATCTTCATAAGTGGGTAGGTATGAAGTTTTTTCTTCATACCTGTGAAGATGGAACAGAGTGTTCCGAAACGCTGGCACACAAAATTCAGACGCCGGGGAATTACCCAGAAGAAAGCATACAACTTTTTAAAACCTGTTTCTCAGTGCCATTTTCACGTATAAACCCCAATTGAACAAGATAACACCTCACTAGTTGCTGCTCCCACAACCCCGACGCGCATACGCTGCTGAAATATCACGGTGTTCCATTGGTTGCGCCGGTTCAGCGGTGGCGACTTTGCAGTATCGTTCTGCCTTGTGAATTTGAGTGTCAGCAGTGAGTACTTGTGGTTACACCTGATTTCATTGCATATTCCTATAAGGAAGCGTTGTGTTTATGCACGTAACTGTATTTGGTTTACTGCTAGGGATCGTGTGAAAGTGAGCGCGCCTTTCAGTGTACGTTGTGTACGAGCTAGCTATGAATTCGTCTCTTTGTATAGTGAGCCATTTTTTTAAGTTGAGTTCGATTCGACTGGATCTGAAGTGCGGTTTTGTGTGTCCAAAATACAGTCCTTATATCTTGAAACTTGTGTGTGAGGAAGGGTGGAAAGGCGAAGGAAAAAATGGACGCTGAGGGTATGGGGCTAATACCTGTTTTGTGGCACGAGATGTCAGTGAAAAATATCAGTCGCAAATACACCCGCCGCTAGAACAAGAGCCGGCACAGACATTAATGTATGTCCATGTTCACAATCACACAGCACGTGTGTTGTGTGTGTGATTGTGACCATCGATATACATCTGAGTGGTACACCGATGGAGGTGTTTCATATAAAGATCACGCTAATGTAAGTGGTAAATGCTTTTGTACAGATGGCGATTTCTGAGTCATACACCCTCGCCAAACGAATAACCACCACAGCCTGCCCGCGTTTTATAAATACCTTTCAAATATTTAGTTACCAGCACTGAATAGTAACATTCTGGTATAAATCTCACCCCCAGTACTCCTTTTCAATAATTTTGGAATCGCAGCGCCATGGCATTACTCGCTATTTTAAGTTTAAGAACTTACATAAAAATTAAATGAAACTTAAAATTTTTAGTCTGTTGGTGTTTGATTTTACTGGGCATTCCGTTTTTGCGCCGCCAAGTTATGACGGGTCGTTCAACCCAAGAGTTCCGGTGGTCGCTCGGAGTGAAGGTCTCGTGATACCTGTTAGCGGACCGTAACGACGGGCAAGGTCAGGGTGCCTTTGCAGACATTGCGAATCGGAAAGTACCTAAGTTGAATATCGTGAATGAAAGGGCGAGGAGAGACAGTAAGGATGTGAGAGGAAATGGTAGCGGCATATTTTTATCCGTGTACCGCCTGTTTTAACGGAGAAGCACTGTGCATTTTCCCCACACAGTATATTTGTGTGTCCTATATAATTTTCACCGACATCTTTTATTTCCATAAACAGCATTAACCGGTTGTTATATATATATATATATATATATATATATATATATATATATGCGTTTTCTGTGAAGAAGGAACTGAACCCTCACTGTTTGTTTAAATTACTTCCAGCCGTCAAAGGAACTGTGTATCTCGATTTTTGTTCGCGGTCGGTATATAGAACACAAGTGTGCGTAATTACTTTACTGTATTTGAACTGCACTGCACACTCAGACCAAAGTAAGAACAGAACATTGCGCACACGGCTGGACATGACGGATTTTTTTTTTGATTGAGAAGCAAGCCGGAAATTTTAGGAGCCATACATTATTCCCCATCAATGAATTTAATCAGTGTGGACTGGATTGCACATAGCACCTAAGTCACACCTCGCGCCACATAAATTGCATTGTAGCTGAAATATCCACGAATTAGCCACTGTAATACTGGCTGTTGACCTCTAAACAGACGTTTTGTTGTTTATGGTTTTATCTTCTAGCGCAAGCATTTGTGACTTCGGACTTTAAAGAAAGAAAACGAGAAAGAAAGCTTGTCAGATGTAAAAATATTCTGAAAATTTCTACCGTTCTCGACAAAAAAAAAGTTCTTTGCGACTTGGGGGTCTGGGATTTTTTTACAGCACAGCCTAACAGATAACGGCACAGTCGCTGACTTTTGATACTCCTATACACAGTGTGAAGCATGCGGGACAGATGAACAAACGCCTCCAATAATTATAACGTTTGTTCACAATCCAGTGATTTTCGAGATAGCATGAAAATAGCATCAAAATATCTTCCCTTTAATTCTATAGAAAATTGTGAAGACTGAACGTTGAAAGTTTATTGGACATAAAAATGATTCCTTTAACATTTTTCGAAACTTTTTTGGCCTGTTATTTAGCCACGTAGGGGTGTTTTGTTTCACAGCTGTGTAGAAAAGTATCTGCCTTTCTGTAATATGACACTGTCAACTTTTAGAAGAACAAGTACTGCATTATTTAGCCACTTTTCGAGATGTAGGCGGAAACGTTAGTTCTTAATGTAAAGTGTCTGTTATTATTCGATTTCAACCAAAATCGAAGCATGGTGACGAAAGTTGCCGGTATCAGATTTTTGCATATCCATTAAGTGTTTCTCGAATTGTTACATACTGAAAGACGGGCATACATGGCGAAGGTAATATAACCTCCTCCGCAAGCTGTTGTTGTAAACTTGCCAAAAATTGAAGTTTTACTCTGTGGAAGCCAATTTTGATAGTGATATTTGTGAATGGTTTGTTCGTCCAGATTCTCATTCGTGATTAAGCAGTGGCGTTAAAGAGGAGAGGCGTTTTGGGACGAATTGTCGCCTTTTATTACAGATGATGCAGCACATTGAGTATCGAACCCATTCCGTGATGATGAGTGTTGGCGGTTTTGTCCTGTTGTGTACGGCCGACTGGCCTGGTTCCTTCTGCTACTGCGCGGTCAGCAAGTATACCCAGTTCCGTTATTACCCTATCCACTAACATTGGACTGTTGCCTGAACAAAACCTTCAAGTCAAGGTAATTACAGTATGCGAGGCAGACGAAAAGACGTGGAGCGGGCTTGTTTTGCGACGCCTTGCCATGACGACTGCAGGTGTATGCGTACGCGAGCTTGCTGTTCATGCACGAAACTATAGTTTTTCTTACTGTACAATCCAAAACAACCGAAAATTATACAAATAATTAGCTAGTAGCTGAGACCCTCGCCATCGTACCACATTCTGTTATCCAGTCGTGCAGAACGTTTGAGAAGGAGAGTATCCACTATCCTGTCTGGCCAGTGCAGACCTTGTTCACATAAAAGCGCGTTTTGTTTCAGATGGGTGTGTGAAGACTTCCCAGAGCTGAAGCTGCCGTTGGAGAACAACATTCTGGCAGACTATGACACGAAGAGGTAAGCTTCTTTCATCTTCTTTCCTTATTAGCCATTGCTTGTTCTTGTTGTTTCTTTGTTTTCGTTCTCCATTCTTCTCACTTTTGGCACTCCATATCTGAACCCAGAAATCCATCCGTTGCGAGATTTGAGGTTCTCCAGCAGCCTACCTGAAGATTCACGTAATCTGGGATGTTGCGCTGTGTTGATTGATAACTAGTTACCATTGTACAGGGCGTAATATACCAGAAGACTTGAATCTTCATTATATTCATTGATTTGCTTCTGTGATTCATGGAAGTCGTTGAAGCACTCCAGCTACGCGTTCTGGAGGTCGTCGCGGGTTTAGGTCTCATCCCGCTGTCTATCCTGACTGACGCTCTTTGTCATTCCCACAATCTCTCCATCAGTTTGCGGGATACTTTAGTTTAGACCAGAGATTTCCATCCTTTTATGTGTGTGACCCTTAAGTAGCAAATGAAATGAAACCCACGACCCTACCATAGAAATAGTAATAGCCAGTGATATTTAATATAAACAAATCAATACGTTTGCCTTTTCTTTGTTATATTAACCAACTAATCGCACTGTTGTATGCTCCTAAAATATTTATTTACACATTAACACTTTAAAAACATATCACTTTATAAAATATCGTAATTTTTCTCCTACACGTTTCAGTCCTATTGGACCATCTTCAGGGAGTACAGTGTGCCTTGTTTTTGAAGTTGCTAATGGTCTTATTATTGGTGTTGTACCAGCATGCACGTGGGTGTTTAGGTTATGCCTACGTTCCGTGTTGACGTGTCTAGTGCCGCTTGTGATAGTGTCGTACTGTGGTTGTCTCACAG
>Ga0123355_10003468_pt1 | contig 22603 bp, 20 predicted proteins | sample TergutEmb28metaG_3_FD_89872 | JGI IMG/M metagenome (GOLD analysis project Ga0123355, IMG submission 89872) | Embiratermes neotenicus P1 segment gut microbial communities from Petit-Saut dam, French Guiana - Emb289 P1 | ecosystem: Host-associated > Arthropoda: Insects > Digestive system > Gut ... | reverse complement strand
TTTTTTGTTCTTGTGAAAGTATTTTTATATATTTATATAATAAAAAGAAAGGAGAGAAAAAAGGTAGTTGGTTAAGAGGGGGGGGGGGGGGGGGGGGGGGAGAGTTGCCCTGTACAAGTGTTGGTTATTTTTTCATGTGACCGGCCTGTGGAAACGGGGGAGCACTGTGGTGTGAAATAAATTATAGTGTACTTGGAAATGTGTGACAGTGTGTGTGAGTGTGTGAGTGAGTGCGTGAGTGATAGACGCGTTTTGGAGATTTCAGCGATGAAGGCGATGAGGATAGGCGGAAAACGTTTTACAAAATTCTGGTCATGCGGTTTAAGGAAACATAAGAATTCGTGTTCTGTAGGAATCTGTTATTGTTATTTCCATGTTTTTGTTTAGAGACAGATGGTAGACGTTTCAGACGGAGTCCTCAGAATTGTTGCTAGGAAACGAAAAATGCAGCGTGCAAGGAAAGAAGAGAGAAGAACGGACGTGACCGGAAGAGACGAAAGGATAAATTTAGAAGGTAGAATATGCGAGATTTGGCTGGAGAATAAGTTTATATGAGTATAATTTCATAAATAAAGGACTCCCAGTGAACGTGATTGTATCAGGGGGACTTCGTCGCCGTGTCGTGTAAACCGAAGTCGTTATAACCGAGTTCGACTGTATGTGCTTCATGAAAGGTTTGAGTGTTCTGGGATGTTGCTCGATATCGACTGGTAAATAAGTACTGCCGATTCGAAGAATCGTATTGCCTTATCAGTCCAAGAAGACTGACGGCTTGATTGGACTGCTTGACCGTCACGGTGAAGGCACTACAGCCCTCCGAAACATCAGTCACTGATTATCAATCGACGTGGCATAACTTCCCAGGAGACTTGAATCTTCAGCAACGCCACTTTGAGAACTCAAGTCTTTCCTTGCAAACGTACTTCTTTATCCTCCCTTTCCCATTCTGCGTAACACACATAATCATACTGAAAGCTGCTGTTCAGTTGCTAGTACTCCGGCTTTGTACTCGGATTTGAGAACAAGGGATCCTTGGTTCGATTTCCGGGTCAGATGTCAGTATCTTGATAAAAGCGTTTACGGTTTTCCTCAATAGGCGTTCTCCAGCTTAAATGCTGGATAGTTCCTTGTAAGCTGATCACTATTAATTTCGTTTCTGGAGGCGTCACACCGTATCATCCCGGCAGTTTACAGCTCGGCGAGGTTTACGACCTATGGATGGGAATTTGCCGCCTAAGTTTAAAAAATAAGTAATGAGAGTTCTCTCCTGTGTTTCTTACAATCGGAACTGAAATATAGAGGGTCTTGTAATGTTATACAAAGTGGTTTTCTTGCTGCTGGGTTGATCTGGTCCCGGATGGGAACAAGTGGCGCGCTGTTGTGAATACGGTGATGAACCTTCGGGTCCCATACAAAGCGGGGCTTTTCTGATTGGCCGAAGAACTCTTAGCTTCTCAAAAGGAGTCTGGTCCATGGATTTAGTTACTTACATGGTAAGTCAGTGTTCTTGCTCTGAATCTTCATGTAGCATTCAGAACAGCTTTCATTGACCCAGAGTGTCCCATTTCTCTCTTTCCGTTGTACACGCGACAAAGTAGCATATCGTTACCCCGGACTACCTAAGAATACAACCACTGAGATCGGCTTTACTTCCAGAATCAGCAGAAAAATCTCTTCCTTACCCACTGAGTCATCCAAGCACTGAAGAAAGATTTCCTGAAACATGAAGGAAATCTGTCGTCTCACTTGTTAGTCGTAAAGGCCAACCTAGCCCCCCGCCCCCACCTTAATTTTATGCTTCTAGTGCGCAAAACATTTTCTCCGTTTTCACATTAACCTCCATCTCTACTTCCAGTAAATGCTAAAATAATTTCTCTTGCTCCACAACTAATTAAAGCCCCCGCCTTCTTGTCGTCGGGGTTTATCACATTTTCCAGTTTCAACAATTTCTTGTAGTTTATACTTCGAACTTGCTGCAGCACCATGGACGAAGCAACAAAAACCGGTAATTAGCTGTCGAAACTAACCACCATCAAAGACGTATCAAATCGTCATCACCAGCTTTTTCTATGAAGGCATACTGCACTCTCATTAACCAGTACACATTTTCAGTATAGTGGGATTTATTCCACAAAGACCCCAGCTTCAGGCGCAGGTAAAGGTAGCGAACATAGGCTGATATCACAAGTCGGGAGAGTGCGCGAAGTCGTGTGCGCGTAGATCAGTATGTTTCTGCAGAGTGGTGGAGGTATTAGTAATCGTCTGCTTACGTAGTGGCTGTAATCATGTGATTGAGGTGGAATGGTCGTAAAGTTTGTGAGACTCGCGTTGAAAGTTGTCATGCAGAATGATTGGGGCTGTCGAGATAATCCTGCTGTAGTTCACGTGGTTGTCCTTTTGTGTCTGGATTTATAGTAATGACACTAAAGGGACTGAGATGGTCAGCAACTGAGAAATTCTTACAGAACTTTGGTAGTAAAACCACATAGAAGATTAGAATCAGGAAGGAAAATAATATTACAACTGACCACAAAATGCAAAGAATATTCACACGTGACTGGATTTATCTGGCCCAGTGACGGGCTTCTGTGAACACATTAATAAGGTTTCCTTTTTGTTAAAGTCTTGAATACCTGGGCGACTGCTAGCTTCTCAGTGAGGACTTTTCACAAATAATTATTTAAGCCATTTTATTTAATAATCAGTTAAGCTATTTACCCCCAAAATGTGTAACCTTTCGGGATTAATCTGTATTGTTTGGGACAAGAATATGCCATTTTACAAATTTAAACAAAGAGGGTACGCAATAAATTAATATGAGCCTGTTCTATAAACACAGCTCTACGCTCTAGGAGTCAAAAATTGATCCGCTGTTAGTGAAACCCAAGATTTTGTATTAAACCTAGTCCTTCCCTCCACTGGCCAAGAATTGGCCCCGTTATATCGTTTCCAAACATTTTCATGGGCCGGTCCCATAAAATATATTCTGTCTCTCAACTGGTCAGGAATTCTCCCGCCTTTCGTGGAAACTAAAATGTTATAACCACGTTAACATGATTACGTCACTGGCGCCCATCATAAGCCTGATAAATCCAGCCCTATCCTCAAATCATCTACTCCTCTTTTCTTGAAGATCGATTTTATTACGGTCCTACCATTTTTGTTTTTGACTTTCATGCTGTCTTTGCTCTTCAGATCCAATGATTAAATTCCGTTTTCGTAGCCTGTTTCCTGTGTTACATGCCATGTGCATCTGCATTTCCATAATTCGACGAAGTTTATAATGTTCGATTGAAAAGACACGCCATGAATCTCCTTAGTACGCAGCTTCCTCCAGAATTTTTTTTTTTTCGTCCTGCTATGTAAATTTTGTCCTCAGCGCCCTGTTCTCAGTCCGACTCAATCCACATTCCTTGGTCACAATCAGATACAAGTGTCAGGTCCAGTCACAACGTGAGGTTCGTTATTAAGCTATAAATATTTAATGCTACCGTCTATTTTCTGTTCAACTTTGTTTTTCTTTTTCTATTCCATGTTGAAGAGATTTTCGCCTATTGAGAGATATTACAACATTATTCGTACTATATTCATAAAAATTTTAGATATTAAAATGTTTGAATAAAATAGGTTTTGGTTCAGTCTGCAGCATTCGGATAGATTTTACCTATATTCAAAAACTTGTGTTCTGCAGAAATGAACAATTCCCCATAGTTTGTAAAGAAAGGCTGTAATTACTGTGCGATGTGACCGTATTTTAGTAGCGTTGTAATAATACCAAACAGCTAATTGAATAAGTACAGTGTTAACTGGTGACCTGAAGATGACTCGCATGAGACGAAACACGTAGTTGTTTTATATGCCAGTCACTATAGACACTTTGATGGTAAATGCAGTCAACTGAAACAGCTGTGTTTAAAATGAGCTGCTTTTGTAATGATTAATTCCTCTTGGTTGGTCTATAACATCATCATGAATGCAACATACGGTGATTTTTTTTTTCCTACTTGACCCATTAGCGCCGGCCGGACGCTCTAATGAGTTCTTATTAGACTTTCTAAAGGGTATTAGCACTGCGATCACTTGTCTCGCTCCAGACATCGACTGTTAAAGCCTCCTCAACACACGGCATACGACTGAATGTTGGCAGAGCGTCGGACGGAGCGTTGGGCCGGCGCTTATCGCTCAAGCAGGAAAAAAAAAACGTCCAGTATATGACCAGTGTAAGACCCCAATGTCTGCTTGTTTTGCATAAACATAGAATGAATAAAAGGGTGTTTGGGGGGATGCATTGTTACTCTACTGATTGCAGCAGTATTAAGCAATTCGTTTCAGTAAGAGAATATGTTATTGAGAGTGAAATGCGTACAATTCTTCCTGCCCACAATATGAGGGCATATAGGGGCAGTAAAGGTAAAAGTTCACTCTGTAGCATACCCTGAAGGTTCAGAGGGGAAGTAGAGGTATAGCTGTACTTTTTCTTTAACTTCGGCGATAGATGGGGTGGGTTGTCAATGACACGCCCCAGGCAGCCGAACCCGCAGGATGGAGTAGAGCTGTAGCTACATTCATGCATAAAGTGGACACTAGATTTAAGTGACCGGTCACCTCCACACATCGGCCGCTTTACCCTCGTGAAGAAACCCCATCCAGCGCCCTAAATGGGGGTTGGATTGTCTCCAGAATCGGTGTGATAGCGAATGAAATAAAGTGGTTGTAAATGTCTCGTAGCGTATTTAATGCATGGCTGTATACTGCGTGAAAGTTTTATGGGAAGCGCGTTATTAATTACAAATTAACAAAGATGGGAGAACGAACAGCAGTTAAGAGGCCTGTAGGAGGAGTTGAATGAACTGAGGAAGGGAACTTGATTCAAGGGGAAGAAGTTGCAGGCCCACTTTGTGTGAAACTGCTATGTCTCGAAAGGAGGGATCTTCGGCAAAGTGTTATTGTTCCAACATTGCCGCTTGGAATCACTAGCATTTAATTTCATGAAGGCAAGGAACTATAAGCATGCCTCCGAATTCAACGCACAGTGCTTCAAGCATGTAGCAGAATACTGTTTATCAAACTATGATACGCGAACAACTCTCTACCGGTACATGGTCTTAATTTAAAAAAAGGAAATATAAAATGGTTAAAAATATTATAGAGTAAATAAAACATAAGCCACATATATTTGCTAATACGCAGCTTTGCTGGCAACATTATATAACACATTCCCAATGTCATCCACTCTCTTCAATTTCAGATTTTCTTTGTTTAAGTACAAAAGCGATATTGGTGGTATATTGAAATTGTTAAATTTAATTTATCGGTACGCTAGGGAAAAGATGTGAGAACCCCGTAGTGGGGCATAACTTCGGAGAGTTTCGAGCGAACGTGGTTAAGTCTTCTGTGCTGTCTATAATATTCATGAATAAATTAAGAGCAGTTTGAATTCCGGGAATGCCTGCCGTTTGGTCTAGAATCGCGTGTCTTCCGTTTGCTTCCTAAAAAACTTTAAGATAAACAAAAATATAATTTTGCCTGTTGTTTCATGTGGGTGGGAAACATGGTCTTTAGTATTGAGGGAAGTTGGTAGGTTAAGAATAATCGAGAATAGGGTATTGATGAAGATACTTGGGCCTAAGATGGGGCGAGGTAGCATGGGGTTATAAGAATTGGCACAGTGAAAGGCTGCTTAAACTGTGCACCTCACCAAATATTATTCGGGAGATCAAATCAAGAGTGGAATTGGCGGGACATTTGGCACGTATGGAGGACGATGTGCATGCTAGGTTTTGGCGGGAAAACCTGGCGGAAATAGATCACTAGGAAGACTTAGATGGCAAGACAATATTAAAACTGCCTTAAAGAAATATGTTGGGAAGGCGTGGTGTAATCGGGTTCAGGAAAGGGACAGGTCGCGGGCTGTTGTGAATGCAGTAATGGTTCTATAAAATGCAGGACTTCTGTTGAGTACTTGAGGAAATATCTGCTTTTAAAGAAGGTCTCTACTTTATTGATTTAGTTAGTGTGTGGGGGAATTATCAGGCACTGGTGTTACCTTCAGTGGCGTACCTTACTTGATATCTTTCGTAAATATATGTAAACAGAGTGAGAAGATAGAATGGGGCACACACACAGACACCGTGGTGATAGTGGGAAAATAGGCTAAGTAAACTTGTTTTAAAAGTCCTAGAATGCGTTCGAATAGCAGCTTTTTTTGTAACACGACAATGGGAGCAGAGAAGATGCTGGCATCTTCTCAGGAAGACCCTGCAGCGTGGCATTTATTCACTACGTACAGTGTGATGAAACTTGTGGGAACCACAGGAGAGTCTTTTTATTACACCGGGCAGGTTCAGGTAGGGCAATAATTTACTTTTACATGACTTGACTGTACACTCATTTTCAAGGAAACGAAGACTCTGATTAGAAACTGCTTAGTTGCGGTGTGTAAACGGAACATACGTTTTCGTTAACAGGGATTGCTTTTGTGTTTTATCAGTCTAATAACAGTGGCTGATCTCGCGGTGATCCAGCGATTGACAGTAGATCTTCTGTCAGGCTGAAATGAGTTGGTGCCTCCGGACTGTGCGGGCAAAAACAGATCCGGTTCACAAAACGTGTTCTTTTTTTTAATAACAGAAGATTGACCAAGTCCAGAATCCTAGTAAGGAATGAATAAATAAGCTTAATACCATGACGGCAACGGGCTTCTGGTGGAACCAGAGAGAGGTCTAGTGTTTTGCCACTTGATGAGCTATTCCTAGAAATGTCGCAATGACACTTCGAAATTGTAATTCAATTACACCGAATCCCAGTAATGGTAAACTGTATTTCAGAACTGAACCACACTGCAGAGGGCGTAAAGAGAATTCACACGAATTCATAGCCGCTTGTTTCCCTACAAGATAACACTCGGCAATCAAGATGCTTAGCCACATCAATCTCCAATTACTGGTCGTTATTTCACCCCCAACATTCCTTACAAGTAGCGAGGGTGACTGTTCAGGGGATGATCAAAACAGGAGGCACACTACAGTCCAATTCCCTTATCTTGAAACTTGCGGGGTGAGGAAGTGGGGAATGACGAAGGTAAAGGGATGTGCAGTCTATGAGGCTAGCAATCATGTGACACGAGAAGTCAGTGAAAATTGCTAGTCCGAAATTCATCGGCCACTAGAATATAGGGGCCGGCACAGTAAATTTTACCGGGGTGCTGATAGGCCCTTAGCCTGACCAGGAAGGAAACAAGCTCGGAAGCATGTCAAAGACGCGCGCGATTTCAACAAAATCGGGACGCGAGCTGTCATCAAGTTTCTTTTCCTGCAAGGCAAGGCGCCGAAGGAAATTTACGCCATTCTGACAGAAACATTAACTTGTTTCCTTCCTCGTCGGGCTAAGGACTTATCAGCACCCCTGTATGTAAGTGATAACTGCTTTTGCACAGGTAGTAGCTGCTGAGTCATATACTGTAGTCATGCGAATACCCACATTATCCTGTCCGGATTTCTTAAATACCTTCCAAATCTCCAGCTACGAGAACTGAAGAGTAGCTATTTCGCCAGCCCTCGAGTTCACCTACATTGAATCTACTTAAACTGTAAATATTTCTTGGAGTACTCATCCAGTAAAGGAAATACTAATTAGCCTATGAGTCTACTTAAACTGTAAATATTTCTTTGAGTACTCATCCAGTAAAGGAAACACTAATTAGCCTACCTGTTTATTATTTACAAAATTTTGCAGTTGCTACTTTCCTGTGTGACTGTATTGCCATAGTCATGTTTAGCCATCAACATGACTCATTGCTTCTCGCTTTGCCCTGCAGTTCGTACGGTAAATGGGCGCGGCGTCTTCACAGTCAAACATGGGCGTGGTTATTTATTTTGATGATCCTTTTCACGTGTCTAAAAGCAACAGTTTAATTGCTCCCACTTGTATTAACCAGCCCAGTAGGATGGTACCACTCATTCCGTAACGCTGATTTGTCATACGGTGGGCGCTAAATCAGTCGCTTTCACTGAGTAACCACATCGAACTCTTCAGACATGTAAGATTGTGCTTAAACCACTGGGACATTTTCCTATTTGGCTACAAAGTGGCATTGTTGTATCCGTTGCGGACCCGATGGGGAACGTGTCTGAGATGTTGTTCCCAAAAGGGACGGAGCTCGGAACTCAGGTTAAGACGGGGAGTCGGGCAGGCTGCACACTCTCTCAATAATCCCCAAGTAGAATATATTGGAGTTTTATTGTGCAAGAGTATGGAGTAATTGCATTTACAACTAAAATGTATCAGTGACAATTCTCGTCAGCGGACTCTTCATTGGCGTTCGCACTCACTGACTGTCCAGCTTTTTTTGCTGCTGCTGGGTCACAGTTCGAGATACACAGCAGAATGCTGCTGCAGAACAAAACAGCTATTGTTACATGTGTTGCTCCACACACATACTGCTGTCGCGATAAACGCTTAGCGAGTCCAGTTATAAACAAAGAAGAAATGGAAGGAAATTATATTCCTCCCATGCCTGGCCTTAAGAGCGGCGAGAACTAAGCATGAGTAAATTAAGCTTATGACTTACATACAGTACATGTAAGAAGGCAAAAAAAGAAAACCACAAAAAAAAAAAATCAATGTGTGTCAACTACACAACAGCATGTTGTAACAGAGATTAGGCTGACGTCTAACCGAAGCCCCTCTCGTAAGGATGGAGGGAAACACGTTTTACAGAGACAGACTAGCCTGACGTCTAACCGAAGCTTCTTCTAACGAGGGAGGGAAACACGCATGACAGAGATAGACTAGCCTGACGTCTAACCGAAGCTTCTTCTAAGGAGGGAGGGAAACACGCATGACAGAGACAGATTAGCCTGACGTCTAACCGAAGCCCCTCTCTTAAGGAGGGAGGGAAACACGTTTTACAGAGACAGACTAGCCTGACGTCTAACCGAAGCTTCTCCTAAGGAGGGAGGGAAACACGCATGACAGAGACAGACTAGCCTGACTTCTAACCGGAGCCCCTCTCGTGAGGAGGGAGGGAAACACGCATGACAGAGACAGACTAGCCTGACGTCTAACCTAAGCTTCTCATAAGGAGGGAGGGAAACACGCTTGACAGAGACAGACTAGCCTGACTTCAAACCGAAGCCCCTCTCGTGAGGAGGGAGGGAAACACGCATGACAGAGACAGACTAGCCTGACGTCTAACCTAAGCTTCTCATAAGGAGGGAGGGAAACACGCTTGACAGAGACAGACTAACCTGACTTCTAACCGAAGCCCCTCTCGTGAGGAGGGATGGAAACACGCTTTACAGGGACAGACTAGCCTGACGTCTAACCTAAGCCCTTCTCGTAAAGAGGGAGAGAAACAGACATGAGACAGACAGACTAGATTGACCTCTAACCTAAGCCCCTCTCGTACGTCGACATAGTGGTAGGGTTATAACAGGAAATTTCCAACCACAGAATCGTGTTCTATGCGACGAGAAATCTGACTGGAATAAACAAATAGCAGTGATTTAAGCGAGCAGTATCCCAAGTTTGCGCGTCCGCCGTGTTGTTGCCGCTGATTAAAGGATATTGATAAGTACAGCTTTGGGATGTCCTCAGATGGCACAGTGTTACATACTAATATTTCTGAAAGTCGGTTATCTGAATCAGAAGTTTTAAGTGGGAGACTGGGGGGGCACACAGAGCATAATTATGCCAAAACTTTTTTTTTAATTTTAGGGATAAAAATTGTATATAGGTATATTACTGAGTGCGCTGAACCGGTTCACCTTTTCAGTAACTCAACCAGACCAGTAAGCACTGCATAAGTACCGGCAACAAAAATGACAAACTGCGTCCACTATCCATCCATGAATAGAAGGACCTGTTATATCATGAACCTGCTCTAACCCATATACTGTCTTACCTTATCACTTGGTAATATTAACCATAAACATAGATCAACCATAACATTTTCAGAGAAAGGCAATTTCTCATCGTTTACAATTTTCATTATAAGGTTCCTGTATCAAATTTCCTATTAATCTATCGCGTAAACCAAATAACGTGGTCACAAAGGATGGGTGAAGTTCAGCGACACGCAGCAACAGGGTGACACAGAATTCTCGTGTGTGTTTTACTGAACAGAAGTAAACAGGGAGAAGTTAATTTCTCTGTAGAAGTTGAACTAATTACCCTTACACTGGCCTTATTCTAAAAGTACTGCAAGATGTGTATCATTCTGGAGTAAATAGTTCTTAGAGGCAATGAAGTTAAATATTTCGCCGTAACATGCCATGCTGGCGATAGAGAATGTAGAAGTATAGCTCTACTCATTCTTAATCTCGGTGTTATATTATCGTCACGCTCCGGCCGCTTTACCCCCGTCAAAGTGCTCCGGTAACCATTGTACTGGAGGTAGGACTCAGGACAGGGTTGGATAAGTGTGGATAAGCGAAAATCTCTTGCTTCCACTGAGGTTTGAACTCCGAAACGTCCATCCCTCAAAATTATGACATATCAAAGTGCTTGGGCAGAGGGTAAGGTTGCTTGTAATATGTTCCTAAACGGAGTCTGGGGTTATGTCTGTGTGTGGTATCAAACTTCTGCCGCTACCTAGAATTGAACTGCGCAATTCTGGGATGTTAACGTCGCGTAAAGCGGTAATTCTTTACCTACGTTTCAGGACAGCCTATGGGTTCCATCTCCTTTCTTGAACTTGACCCTTGAAGATGGGAAAATAGGTTGCCCCGAAACGTCGGCACGGAATTACCAGTTTGCCCCGCGTAATGTCCCAGAAGAGTGCAGAATGTGCCTGGATGTTCTTCGTATTACCTTAGCAGTTAGTGGGTGAGAAAGGTAAAGTGCACCATTGTACATTTCTTTCATAAGAATTTCCCCTAACAGTGGATTTAAAAGCCGCAGTCTGTGATCCACACTCATTCACAGAATTAGGTCAGTACTTGAGAGAACTGCTGAGAGGTTACCCTCCGTGCATCGTTGAGATTTCCAGTCTAACAGCAATGGGGAGTATCAGTTAATTTATGTGACAATCACCGTGTTCGTATTCTGTGCCAGTTCAACAGCGCATGCTCAAGGCACTTGCAGTCCAGTTCCCATATCTTGAAATTTGCGGGGTGAGGAAATGGGGAAAGACGAAGGAAAAGGGAGACCCAGGGTGTGAAGTCAGTGCCTGCTTTATGGCACGATATGTTAGTGAAAAATATCAGTCCCAAATTATATGGTGAGATTAATTCAGTCAGAAAACACAACTATAAATATGGCTAAATGATGGTGTTTATTAACAAGGAAAAACGAAATGTTTCGGCCTGTAGCGGCCATGTTCAGGATCTGACAATTTTCTGCTAAAAGGGTTATATATAATATGCCTAAACCGATAAGTTCCGAAGAATAAGGAGCACAAGGAGAAGGATAAGAAGATGATGTCATACTAACCAACCCCGCATAATATACTACCCCCAGCATAGGAGCATATAAGATACCACACCTGCAGCCATAGGTTCGTCCAAACCCCACACCTTCTCAACCAATAAGATCCACATCCACATCCACACCGAGCTACCTACAAATCCATCGACATCCCATCAATTTAGCTTAACAATAGCACGCAGAATGATGATGAGATCTCAACATCACCACGCGGTTTAGGCATATTATATATAACCCTTTTAGCAGAAAATTGTCAGAACCTGAAGATGACCGCTATAGGCCGAAACATGTAGTTTTCCCTTGCTAATAAACACCATCATTTAGCCATATTTTATAGTTGTGTTTTTTGACTGAATTCACCTCACCGTATAGTTTAAACGCACAACGGGGATGGCACACCTCAGAATCAGTCCCAAATCACTCGGCCGCTGTAACACTTGGAGATATCTGTAGCATGTAATGTACGTGATAAACATTTTTGCACAAATAGTACTTGCTACGTTATATACCCTCCCCAGGCGAATACCCATCCCATGCTAATCGCATTCCTTAAATACCTTCGCAGTCTCTAGCTACCAGAATTGGACTATAAGTCTCACGCGCTAAATCTTTTTTGACGGTATCGTTTATAGAGTTGATGTTGGATATATTACTCTTTCTGCCAGTCAATATGACATTTGTTCTTATGGGCTCAGTCCTAGACTACAGAGAGCACAGCCATTGCTGTAAATACTGTTTACTTCGTCATTAAAGTACTCGGCATTTTGCCCACTTATTGTACTTCAGTTTGTCGCATTAATTAAGAGCAGATTGAAGTCAAGTAAGGCTTGCTATTATTCCGTGCAGAATCTTTTATCTTCCAGTTATTTTGCCATGGCGCAGCAGCTCCAAGTGGGCCAGAACGTCCTCATTTCCAAGACTTCACCATCACACTTAGACACACTACAGTTGGTAGAACTTCTCTGGATGGGTGATCAGCCCGACGCAGAGTCCTGTACCGGACAACACACAACACTCACAAGAGACAGACATGCATGACCCCGGCGAGATTCGAATCCGCACTTCTAGCAAGCAAGCGGCTGCATACCCACGCCTTAGACCGCGCGGCCACCGGGTACAGTGTCTTCCAGTTTGCTATCCTAAAATATAAAGATGAAGGTATACAGAACTACAATTTATAATTTTGCCTGTAGTTTTGTATGCGTGTGGAACTTGGTCTTGCATGCTGAGGGAGGAATATAGGCGGAGGGTATTCGAGAATAGGGCGCTGAGAAAGATATTTGAACCTAAGAGGGGCGAGGTAACAGGGGAATTGAGAAGACTACATAACGAGGACCTTCATGATCTGTAGTTTTCACCAAATAATACTGAGTGATCAAATAAAAAAGAATGAGATGGTCGTGACATGTAGCACGTATGGGAGACAGTAGAAATGCATAAAGGGGTTTGGTGGGTAGACCTGATAGAAGGAGACTACTTATAAGCCCTAGTAGAGGGGAGGATAATATTAAAGTGGATCTTCAAGCAGTTGGATTGGGAAGCGTTGACTGAATTGATCAGACTCAGGATAGGGACATGTGGCAGGCGCTTGTGAATGCGGTAATGAACCATCGGTATCCATAAAACGCAGGGAATTTCTTGACTAGCTGAGGATCTGTTACTTTTTCAGAGAGGACTCTGCTGCGTGGAGTTAGTTAATTAGTTGTATTGTTCGCATTGTTCTCAGAACAAGAGCTATTATATCCCCCAAGCCCATTCAACCGATTAATTTGTGATAGTATCATGTTTACTGTGAGGTAGGAGCTCAGTTTTCAGTATTAGTTGCTTTAAATTTGTGCTTCAGAGGGTTAAATGGTATTTTAATTTCTTGTGAGTAATATTAACAATTCCATATTTTGTTAATAACTGACGGAGCATAACAATCTTAAGGCTTCAGTAAAAAAAAAAATGTAAGTTTTAACTGAAACTGCAAATAAAACGAATCGTCGTGCGTCACGGACATGAACGCATTTAACATCTGTCCCTCCTATTTTCGTCGTACCTTATTTTATTCCCCCTATGTGAGTGCTGCAGTTCTTATTTCTGCCTCCTCCGTATTACATCATCCCTCGTGTACAACCCCTCTTATCCACATATCCATTCCCCCACGGATTTCTCGCTGTAGGGTATTGGAACCCAGGCAATTCAAAATTGAGCCTTTTAAGTACTTCATGTTTTCCAAGAACTTAATCCTCTACGTCAGGGCTGCATGATACGATGGCCTAAGTGACACTTTCATATTTCTTATACTGCATGGCTCTTTGGTGCCACATACATAGTAAAACCATAGATTTTTGGAGGTTCCAGGCACAGGTCGCAGCTGTGATTGTACACAGAAACATTAGGTTGATTGTTATTTTTTGGTGTTGCGTGCGATTTAATTGGTTTCTAGCGTTATTCCCACTCCAGTGCTTGGAGCCGCAACTTCAAGGCAGCCTGCATAGACAGAATAGTGACTTTAGAATGGCACACCTTGTTGGTGACGGTGATTGGCCTGGGTGATTGCGGTGCTCTTACTTACTCCTTTTCGGTTTTCGCTGATTACGTGATGTAGCCTGTTCAGTTTCAGAATCAGCGAAGCGTGCATATTTCTTCAGATGCTTGATGCTCTTCGTTGAACTTAATCGGCGCATCGGAGAGAAACTCGAACTTGGCAATTCTGATCGGCTTTACCGTTTGAACCCTGTAACTCACATATAAAGATTATTCCAAAATGTAATATTAAAATGGCGGACTAATTAACAACTAACTGAACAGAGCAAACGTTTTTCGAGAGGGTTCATGATCTATAGCAGCAGGCATGACCACAGTGGTTTGAACGGCCGCTGTACTGCGATTTGAAAAGAAAATGGAAAAACTACCATATTATTACTTTTCCTGGAGAGTCTCTTTGCATGAACAGAGACAAATGTGAGATGCTTCCTGTGGAGACAAACTGGACTGGTCACACCTTGCGTCAGAACTGCATTCTAAAACTCGTTATTGAAGGAAATATAGAAGGAAGGATAGAAGTGAAGGGAAGAGGAGGAATAAGACGTAAGCAGCTAATAGATGAACTTACGAAAAGGAAAAGATGCTGGAACCTCGAAGAAGAAGCGTTACATCGCACTGTGTGGAGAACTCATTTTGGAAAAGGACAGACTAAGGAATGAATGAATGAATCAACCAACCAAGCAATCAACCAATCAGGCATGTCCATGGAGCGGTACTCCTGGAGAATCTAATGGCTCCTCAGGTCTAGTCTTCGTTGCTTACTCGTATGTCATTCCAAACGATCTCTTCAAGTCCAAGGCTTGCTTTTCCATTTCGTGGCATGCTCCAAGCTGGAGGACCATCCCTTTTCCGCTGTCCATGAATGCGCTTTTAGTAACTACAATGTATATCTGGAGGACATCACCTCCATCCGCAGCCTGAGGACGCGCCATGCCGTTGTGACAGGGAAAAATTCAGTACCTGCTTCACCGAAAACTCAGTGCATCTCCTCTACAAAGAATAGACATTTAATTGTGTACAAGGAAATGGGCGCTGTTCATTCTAGGAAACATGCGAAGCGTATAATTACGTTCATTATGTGAACAAAATGCAGAGTTCATGATTTTAAAGCCGGAGCTTTACGTAGTAACTTCAAATGGGTTGTTAATCTTACGTTATTACATTATAATTTGATAAATTGCTCGCTGACATTTAACATTTACTTTGTCCGCTATGCTTCTTCCTTACGGGATCTGGAGTAGCCCGTCGAGTGCTGACAAAACTTTATATCCCTGTTTGGTTACGTTTGGCCCATCCATTGCGGATTCCAGCCATCATCACAGGGTTTTTCATGGCCTCCCCTATTCATTCTAGGTGACTGCACGGTTAATGCATTGCAACAGTGGTTCCTAACTGCGAGTTTGGAAGTTCACGTGGCAGCGTTGATGTTCTGGTATGGTACCTGGGACTACTTTAGCCTGAAGTTAGAGACATTACTGCCCTCCGAAACGTCGGTAACACTTTACCAATCGGCACCTCATAAGATGCCAGAAGACTTAAAACTGTGATACACTTCCTATTCACCGTACGCATTTTGTAATTTCATTTCTATTTGGTGAAGCGTAATTAGATAATTTGCAAATATTTTTTTTTTCTATTAAGGGGCTGGACGTAGCTTGAAATCTGTGCGATCAGAACTAATGTTTATAAGAACGGATCGCCGCGAGTGAAAGGCAACATCTTCACCTCGCAAGTTAAGCAGGTAGCCGAATATTGCAGGCGGTTTAATAGTCCGAGCAAATAACGGGTCCGAATTACCTTGAAAATCTGTTAAGCCGGAACCAAGAGGAGTTCATGTACCTGTCTAATATACGGCTGCTGTTGTGTGTCAATTTAAATTGTGTAATTTTCAGGTTATTTAATGTTATGTTGAGTCGAATGGTGACAGCAAGTTGGCTGTTTGTGTTCGCTATACAAGCAGAAACCGAACAACGCAACAGGACTGTGGAGTGCTATGACCCACGGATATTGGAGCAAACAAAAGAGATTGTAAATATTTCATCAATCGTAAAAACAGGTCGAGATTACATATCAACACTGATTATGTACTCGATAGTCTGAGAATTAAAGAACTAGAATATCGTACTGTGTATTGAAGGAATTTGTTTATTATACATGAATGTGCACTATTTAATTGTGCGTCAGCCGGGTTAGCTCGGTCGGTATAGCGACCCGCTGCGGACTGGGTGATTCCTGGATCAGTCTCGGTGGTGGAGACAGTTTCCGTGCCAGCTAGACCCGCCACGAGGCCCACCCGGCCTCCTGTACAATGGTACCGGTTATATCCCGGGGGAGGGGGGGGGCGGCGGCGGCCGTAGTGTGGTTCTAACTGCCCCACACCTTCCAATGCTAGTGTGCGAATTGTTTGGAGCTATACTTCCGCCTCTCTTCTCTGCCTGTGTAGGCATGTAATGCGATTACCTTTACCTTACCTAATTTTAGGCGTTGAATGATTTTACAAACATTATAGAACAGATTAAGCATTTTTCTACGACCGTAGTAGTAAAGTAGTTTTGATATGTCTTGACGTGTGATGTAAAGTATAGCTGTAACGATTTGGTTTTTATAGTATTTTGCTGAATTTACAACCCAGTGATAATTACTTCAGTAACAATTCGCAATCGGTATTGAAATTAAAATGGCTTTGTAAGCTGAAACACGTAGTCTTATGTGACAGTATGTGCACAAGGTACAGATCTGTACAGGATTTCATTCTGACGGAAACACTGGTTAAAGTGTAAGGACATTATGTTAGTGAAGAAGGAGAAGGAGAAAAAGAATAAGAAGAAGGATTAGGAGGAGGAGGAGAAGAAGAAGGAGAAGGAGGAGGAGAAGAAGAAGAAGAAGAAGAAAAATAATGAGGAGAAGAAGATGAAGATGAAGAAGAAGAAGAAAAAAGAAGAAGAAGAAGAGATACCCACAATGTATTAATAAAAGCTGCTGTATTAGAGAACAATGAATTGTACTTATTTGGTACATGAGAACAGAGCGAGATACAACAAATAAAAGTTAATGACAGACAAATTCAGAAGGACTGATATGTTATGTGCCGTATAAGTACTGGTTTAGGCATTTGCTGGATCCAGTTTTAGCTTGCAGATGTGCCGGTAAATTGTACTGCGAGACACGTTCTTTGGATCGTGGGTGATATGAATTGTTTAAGCCTAAAATTTGATTTTTTTTAATTAAGTTGTTTTCTCCCTTTTTTTATTTTCTTTCTCTCTCTTCTCGCTTTTGTTCATTTCATTTGTACATAATCTATACAAAATAAATTTATAATTGCTATAAACGTCATGTCAGCTTTTTCCTCATACATTCTTCGTTCCTGCTAAGTTTAAGAAGGAGACAAATTTCATGTTGCATATAGACTGCGTATTTCTGTACAGAACGCACTGTTATACCGCCCCTAAATTTAAAGATAAGAGGCAGAGGATGTCCTTTTATTGCTCTTGACTCCACTTTGCGACTCTAGATAGTAGAGGATTACGTGTACCTGCTGGCCCAAAGTTTCTACTCTTGTGATACGACAACAGTTACAAGAATGTTCCTGGAACTGTTAGCAATATAACTTACCCCACCTTTTCGCAGCAAAGGAGACCAAGAATAATGGAGAGAAATTACTCTCATGACCAGTTCCCGTAAACCGCGCTCCTTGGTCCATGTGGTAACCCTTCTGTCTTATTTGAGAGGGATGGTGGTACGCCCGGTTCAGATTTCGGCTGGGACACTGATTGTTTTAACATATTATTCGTGGGTTTCCTCAGTTTGCAGACATTTCTGGGATGTGTATTAAATAAAGCCGCGACCGATTGCTTCAACACGCACTGAAACTCTTACTATATAATGCAAGATTTGTGGTTCTCACGACGGTGTTGTTGTTTTGGGATGTGACGTCGTATCGTCAGGGGAGTCGTTTGCCGACGTTGTGAAGGCACTACGTGGTCGGACAATTAAGTTCGCGAACTCGCCACCGTGTGCTCGCTGTGGCAGCACTGGACAAAAGCCTTAGTATGGTTTGATGATGTTGACATATCAGCGTTTCATAGCTGTGTTGTTGTTGATCTATGGCAGTCTCTTTCTGAGTGGCATCTATTACGGTCTGCGTGTGTTTTGGTGTGCCGCCGCAAGAAAGTCGGAGCTTGAATTAGAGCAACGAACGAACATTAAATTTCTTGTTAAACTTGGAAAGATCCTTCGAACTGCTCGCCCAACGACGTAGAGTCACATCCCAGAAGATCTGAAATGTCTCCGACTGTTTTGTTCGAATTCAGGCTCTTGACCAAGGTGTATCAGTTTGCTGTCCGTCAAAATCAATCTTGCCGTTCTAGAGCCGATTCCTTCCCCGGCTATAAAGCCCCCGAGACGAGAAATTAACCACTCATCTTCATCCATTGCTGAGGTTAAGAATTAGTGTAGCTGTAGTTCCACCCCCCACCCCCCACCCACCCACCCACCCTCTACGCCCTCTTGGCATGGACTGTACTTACTTGTATGCGTTCAAGTAAAAGGTGAAGGTAAAGATAAAGGTAACGCAATCTCTGTACAGGTCCTAAGGGTTCCACCAGGTTGAGGCACCCAGATTTCACGACAGTCGTTGGTGGTAAGGTTGTCAGTCCTACGCAGCAGCCATCTTTAACCCCAGGAAGTATTCCTGGTACTGAGTCGACCAGAAGCATTATGTCAGTCAAAAATTCCAATTACACCATCTGGAATCGAACCCGCGACCTTCCGGTTTGTAACGCAGTGCCTCAACCAACAGCACCACCGCGTGCCACCGATGATTTTAAGTACTATAGTATTCATTTTTTCAGGTTGTCAAGTTTGAACTGATTATTATTTTGCCTCGGGCACCCTCGCGTCCGACTACGAGACACGGAGCTTAGATTCGTGAGGCACTCGTGATTTTCTTTGCGTCACCACCAGCAGATTGTCTCATGCGTCCTCCCAGCCTCCTGCGGTGGTTACTGGTAGCTCTTTGTTCTGTGGTGAACTGACTGTACTGTGAAATTGGCCAGTCGTTGAAACCTGCTGCAGAAGGTAACAACACGGGCAATGTACGTACAATGTAACATCGAGATGCGTTTGTGCAAGCGTTATTGCAGTAGGAAAGCAATAAATATTACATATTTTAGTGCGTGTTTATAGCCTTAGGTACCAAGCTTGGTATGCGCATGCGCCATATTGTCATCTTTGGCTTGTTCGTCTATACCATATTTTTCCGCATTATCTCATAAACGACACGGTTGTTGGAAAAATTTACTCTACACAATATGTTTGTTTTGATTTCCTCCATAGCTTTCGCTGAAACATTCTAATTCTAGAAGAACTGAAAGAGATAATGATCATAGATGGATATTGGTCGATCTTGATGTAAAGTGCCTCGTTATTCGTGTCAGATTTTAATGAAACTTTAATTTTCTCGACACATTTTCGAAAATTACTCATATATGACATTTCATAAAAATCCATCCGGTGGAAGCCGAGTTGTTTCGTGCGGACGGACGGACAGATGTACAGTACGTGCAAACATGACGAAGATAACAGTCGCTTTTCGCAATTTTACTTACGCGCCTAAAAGTGCGTTGAATTATGACCACTCCACCATCTTTCTTCATGGCTTGCAACTTTATATTCATTTCCTGTGTTATATCTGTTTTGTAGACAGCAGTATGTGTGTACGGGGTGTAGGTAATGTCTTTCAGTGTAGCGGCGCTCAGTTAATTTTGCTGTTGGTTGATGCGTCAAGTCAGCGGCTTTGCTTCCCCGCTGTGTTATTAACAGACAGGCAGAAGGTATGTTAGTGCAGACAGCAGAAAATGTCTCGACGAAGCAACGCCGCAATGAAATGTCCATCGTCTAACATCAACACTACGGATTTTAAAGTCCGTAGGTGAGGACTATGGAGATGGGCCTGGCATGTGGCGCGTATGGGTGAGGAGAAGGGGTTTTATAGGGTCTTGGTGGGGAAACCGGAGGGAAAGAGACCACTGGGAAGACCTAGGTGTAGGTGGGCGGATAATATGAGGATGGATCTCCAAGAAGTGGGATGTGGGTATATGGACTGGATTGGGCTGACCCAGGATAGGGACAGGTGGCGGACGCTTGTGAGTGCGGTAATGAACCTTCGGGTTCCGTGAAATGCTGGGAATTTCTTGATTGGTTGCAAACCAGTTAGCTTCTCAAGAAGGACTCTGCACCATGGAGTAAGTAAGTAAGTAAGGTGACACCTATGTACATTTATGATAATGCCCCGTTTAATTCTTTGTAGAATGCGACATGTTTCAGACAAAAGTTGTAGAGAAAATTAAACGGACATTTTATTTTGAATATTTTTTCCGAAATCTTGCAGTTTGTGAGATAATGTGGGGAGGGGTAGAGCCAGAAGGGGCCACAGTCAATATAATGCGTCGCAACCGCTTTGCATGCTGGATAACTAAGCCTGCAGACACATAATATATGTAATACTTCTTTCCTACGACAGAAGTGGTTACACGAACGAGCCTCAATGTTAAGCTTAAGCGTGCATTGCCTGGCTTGCTGGCATCCTTGACTCCCACTGGCACCCGCCTGTATAACTGACACGTTATCTTGCGTCGTGTCACTTCAGCGTAACGTTAACCACATGATTCACCCTGAAGATGGACGCTGTACTTTCGTCCGAAATCAGGTAGAATTTATCTTTATGCAAGCCATCCCTTTTTGCTACTTACCAAATAAACTACATTTACACCGTCCAACACAACATAGGTTTATTGTAATTGCACCTTACGTGTATGCTACATATTTCGGCCCTTTCTCAGGCCACATTCAGGCATGTCAATACAAGAATCGTCTAAAGGAAGATACAATTAAATGAAATGTGAGAAACCCCTTGATACAGTCACCGTTTCTTACAATATTCAAATACAGAATATAAAAAAATGAAATGTGGAATAAAAACTTAGATAGTTCTTAAAAACTACTATTAACTTTTATGTTCTCTTATGTTGCAGGGACAGTTTGTAGTTAATTCTCCCATGATTATTGTATTGCACTCGGTGCTGTTTGGTCTGTCTGTAATTCCTGTTTGGAAATTGAGGCCCACAGTATAGTTTAAGGTGGCCGTGGCGAAGCGATGTGTACCTGTGGCTAGTTGTGTCAGAAGGTAGCATTCAGTTACTGCATGGTGTAGCAACACAAAACACCACCATAATTTGATTCGTATTATTTGACTTCAGCATTTCTGTGACTCGTTGCAGCCTCAGTTTTATCTCAGTGACATCTCCTATGTGTTTCATTCTTACTGGTAACAATTGAATGCAAAATATTATGAATCACATATATATTAGCTGTATTGTAAACATTGCTGAAATTGCTGTTTCTGTTATATATAATCAATAACTTCTTTCTTTCTTTTTTCTTTCTTTTTTCTTTCCTTTTTATTTCTTTCTTTCCTGCTTTCTTTTTTCTTTCGTTCCTTCTTTTTTCTTTCTTTCCTTCTTTTTTCTTTCTTTCTTTCTTTCCTTCTTTCTTCTTTCTTTCTTAGCGGTCTGAGGCACGGGTCTGCGGCCGCTCGCTTGCTGGGATTGTGGGTTCGCATCCCGCCGGGTCTTTAGTGTGTGTGTCTCTTGTGTGTGTTGTGTGCTTTCATGTAGAGGTCTCTGCTTCGGGCAGATTACTCGGAGTCTACTGAGTTCGGTGTGTGCAAGGAGTGTGATCGCTAAGCCCCGTAAGGGGAGGCCATGACTCGGAGTGGCTCGAAGCTCTAAAGGGGGAGAAAAATGGAGGATAAAGTTAAAACCCTTCGTTTTACGGGACGCAGAATAGAGACATAGTCGATTTTGCACACACACACACACACACACACACACACACACACACACACACACACACACACCCTCCCCCTTACCCTCGATATTATTAGACAAGTTACGCTTACGTTCCCACAGGTCTCATTTTTTGTTAGAAAGTCTTTTTCCTTTAGCTGCCTTGTTTACCTGAAGGCAGCTGCCCTGCCCCGCCATCTAATTGCTTGATACAGCAAGCCATACCCATGTGTAGACACTGCACGCTGTTGCCAGCTAAGCGAACGCATAGTTCATTAAATAATAGAATCATCCCGTTATGAAATTTCGGTAATCATTGACGTCATTTTCTATGTGCGGCTAATTCGTGACTTTTTAATGAAATGGTTTTGATGAGTGATGTTTCGATATTATTGGCCTATCGATTTTTTGGAACTTTTTCGACCCTTCTTGCTTTGATGGTCTATCCTTTAAACAGGTCAAGCTCTTATTATATGAGCAAGGCAAGAAGGCAGTCACCGGCAGCCACGGTCCACTTTTACTCCGTGTTGATGGTACAGGGCTCGGCTACAAAGAGCAGGTTAATGTGCGATGAACGCGATGAAATGCGTAGCTGGGCTGTTGAAGGGAGTGATCAAGGCAAAATGTGGTTAATTATGCGTTTTATTTTGCTTGCCTGTAACCAGTGACCGTGACAAATTTGGAAGCACAGTTCTCCCCCCCCCCCCCCCCCCCACCCCCCCCCCGTCTCTTACGGGGGGAATCTTTTTTTTTTTAACCCTCCAAAAAAAAAAAAAATCATCAATTTTTTTATAATATTT
>Ga0123355_10003467_pt1 | contig 22603 bp, 17 predicted proteins | sample TergutEmb28metaG_3_FD_89872 | JGI IMG/M metagenome (GOLD analysis project Ga0123355, IMG submission 89872) | Embiratermes neotenicus P1 segment gut microbial communities from Petit-Saut dam, French Guiana - Emb289 P1 | ecosystem: Host-associated > Arthropoda: Insects > Digestive system > Gut ... | reverse complement strand
CGTATATTCAGAGGCTTTGGAAATGCAAAGGGTTCAGCATGAAACAAAAATGACTCTTAACATTGGCGTTGTAAACAGGTTCAATGACAGCGTTAACCTTATCAAGCAGTATATTGAAAGCGGTAAGCTTGGAGAAGTGTACCGTGTGTACGTTAGTTTTAGAGCGCACCGCTCTATTCCGGGCCTTGGTGGGGATTTTACTACCAAAGCGGTAGCCGGAGGTGGCGCGCTAATTGACTGGGGGGTTCATTTCCTTGATATTGTTATGTATTGCTGTGGGGACCCGGTTGTTCGCACGGTTTCGGGTGAGGTGTTTTGCAAGCTGGGCTTGGATATGAAAAACTACGCCTACAAGGATATGTGGGCTGGGCCGCCAAATTATTCCGGTGTATACGATGTAGATGACTCTGTAACGGCCATGATACGCACCGCCGGGCCAACTGTAACAGTAAACGGCGCATGGGCCGAGAATATCGGCGATGGCGGGATGTTTATAGACTTTATTGGGGATAAGGCAGGTATACGCCTTAACTATGGCAGCGATTTTACCCTTTATACAGCGGAACACGGTGCCCTTGTTGAGTATAAGCCTGCATTTAACAGCCGTGACATGTTCCAAAATGAAATAGATGCCTTTGTGCGCTGTATCGAAACAGGGGAAAAGCTCCCGTCTCATATAGACACTGTTATAATAACAGCCCAAATGATGCAAGCTATTTATGACTCATCCGAACAGCACAGGGAAATTGTTTTTTGATACTTTTGCAGAACCTTTTTAGACCAGGTAGTAGGCGGGTTTCCACGTTATTTATAGAAAGGATGGCAAGATGAACTTCGACAATTTTCTAGCAGTAATGGACAGGCTACTAGGCGAGGACGGCTGCCCATGGGATAAAGAGCAAACCCACGAAAGTCTGCGCCAATATCTATTAGAAGAATGCCATGAAACCATAGAGGCCATAAATAGCGGCGATATGACCTCCCTTAAGGATGAGCTAGGGGACGTTCTACTTCAAGTAGTATTTCATGCAAAGCTGGCGGAAATAGCCGGGTCTTTTACCATGGATGATGTAATAACCGGGATAACAGATAAGATGATAAGACGCCACACACATATCTTTGGAGACGATACAGCCCAAACCCCAGAAGAAGTAATGCAACTATGGGAGGCCAATAAGCAAAAAGAGCGAAACCAAATATAGTCGTTTCGACTTGAAATGGGCTGAAGCAATTAGAGGCTTCAAAAAAGGACAATTTTGCATTATTTGGTAAATATTTGCTCCAAATAGTAGGCTTATCAGCTTTTTTAGAGATAAATGCTGAATTTTCCTTGACAAACGCCTTAGAAGGGTTTATAACTACGAACAGCGTAGAAAACCCCGCAATCAGCGGGTTATAAGCATCCAAAGGAGGATAAGGAATGAACAAGACGGAACTTATTGCGGCCATAGCGGCAAAATCCGACTTAACCAAGAAAGACGCGGAAAAGTCTCTCGCGGCATTTGAAGAGGCAGTAACAGAAGCCCTAGTAGCCGGAGAAAAAGTGCAGTTGGTGGGTTTCCTCACCATAGATGTAGTAGAGCGGGCAGCCCGTGACGGTCGCAACCCGCAAACAGGTGAACCCATGAAGATTGCTGCTTCCAAAGCACCACGCTTTAAGGTCGGCAAAAAGTTGCGTGACGCTGTTAACGCATAATAATCTAACAGCCTATAAGGACTGTAACGTGAGGGCAACCTCCGGTACAGTCCTTTTTATTGTGCAAATGCTCAAAATATGGAAATTTATTTGTTTTCCTAAGGGTGATATTGCATATTTACTAAATCAAATCCATGAAAAACACAAAGAAATGATATTATCACTAGGGTACAGGCACAAAAATGTGTTTTCTTATATATATTATTGACAACTGCATATTGCCATGATAGATTTGTCAAACATTATCAAACAAGACATTTTGAAAGAGGTGTAGCGATGGGCGCTGCTGGTGTCCGCAAAAAAAGGGTTAAGCTAAAGTATGATAAGCCCTTTGGTGTGCGCTTTAAAGAGGATATGAAGCGCAATTTTACCCTGTACTTGCTTGTATTACCGGTTATTGCTTTCTATGTAATATTTCACTATGTCCCAATGTATGGGGCGGCTATAGCCTTCCAAAACTTTAGGCCAGCCCTTGGTATACAGGGGAGTGACTGGGTAGGATTTCAGCACTTTAGGGATTTCTTTTCAAGTGTATTCTTTGGCCGGGTGCTTTGGAATACAGTTAGGATAAACCTGCTGCGGCTTATATTCCAGTTCCCTGCCCCTATATTTCTTGCGCTTTTAATCAATGAGGTTAGGCATAAGTACTTTGCAAGGACTGTCCAGACAATCACTTATATGCCTTGGTTTATTTCCGCAATTATTGTTGCCGGTATTGTGCGCACCTTTGTTGGGGAGCATGGGCTTATTACCCAGTTTTTTGTGTTTTTTGGGATGGAGCCCCAAAACATGCTCTCCAATGTAAGTATGTGGCTCCCCATATTTATTGGTCAGGATATATGGCAGTCTGTAGGCTTTGGGTCAATAATCTTCCTTGCGGCCCTTCAAGGTATAGACCAGGAGCAATATGAGGCCGCATCAATAGATGGAGCCGGGCGGTTTAAGCAAACCATCCATATCACCATCCCAGGTATTATCCCAACTATTATGATTTTGTTTATACTTCGAATGGGCCAGATGGTCAGCGTTGGGATGGAAATGATTTTGCTTTTGTATAACCCTATAAACTGGCAGGTTTCCGACGTTATCCAGACATTTGTTTACAGGCGGGGGCTTTTGGATTTTCAGTTTAGTTATGCAACTGCCGTTGGCCTCTTTAACTCTGTTGTAAATATTATGTTCCTACTAACGGCCAACTATCTAAGCAGGCGCTTTAGCCCAGACAACACCAGTCTGTTTTAGACGGGGAAGGAGAGTAATAAACATGAAATTTCAAACAAAGGGCGAAATTGCCTTCCGATATTTGTTTAACTACCCGTTTTTGATTCTGCTTTCCTTTATATGCCTGTACCCCATGCTGTATGTTGTTTTTGCGTCATTTTCAGAGCCTACCCAGTATATGGCTCATCGCGGGGCATTGTGGGGGTCTCTTGGGTTTACTACTAGCTCCTATGTCCATGTATTCAATAACCCAAATATTTTCACGGGCTATCGCAACACCTTTTGGATACTTGGGGTTGCCCTCCCTATTAATATGCTTCTAACGATAATTGGCGGGTACTTTATATCCCGCAGAGGTGTAATGTGGTTTAAGCCCATAATGCTGTTTATTCTCTTTACTATGTATTTCAGCGGTGGATTGATTCCAGGGTTTTTGCTTATTAGAAATCTTGGGCTACTGGATTCTCGCTGGGCCCTTGTTCTTCCCAGCGCTATAAGCACCTTTAATATGATAATACTCCGCACGGCAATGCACGCGCTACCAGATAGCCTTGAGGAATCTGCTAAGCTGGACGGTGCCGGGCATTTGCGGATATTGTTCCAGATTGTAGTGCCCCTTGTTAAGCCGACCCTTGCGGTTTTGGTGCTTTTCTATGGTGTACAACATTGGAACTCCTGGTTTCCTGCAATGATTTTCCTTTCAACCCGGGCACTTTTCCCATTGCAGCTCATTCTTAGGGAGATTTTGGTCCTTAACGATGTTGCCGGACTAGACCTTGGCGGGGCACTTGGAGATGTGGACATGATTGCTGCCACAATACAGTACGCCCTGGTAATTGTGGCAACCGTACCCATACTTGCACTGTACCCCTTCCTACAAAGATATTTCACAAAAGGCATCATGATTGGCGCAGTAAAAGGTTAATACTAATCCCAGATTAGTATGCACTTTTATATATTTAAGGGTAAACCCCTTCAAAAAAGAGAGGAGTAAGTTATGAGGTATTTAAAACTAATTCTTGCAGCCGCACTGGTAATGGGCCTTATCTTCCTTGCAGCATGTGGAAACAACAACGAAGACCCACCAGTGACGACTCCAGAACCGGTAGCGGAAACACCAGCACCGGACCCAGATCCAGATCCAGCAGTAGATCCAGACCCAGATCCAGACCCAGTGGATGAGGAATTTAGCTATCCAATGGACGGCAGCGTTACCGTAACATGGTGGAAGGAAACCGCAGGCAACTGGGCACCCTTCTTAACCGAATACGGTGAGTCTGCATTCTCCCGTGCACTTGAAGAAATGACCGGCGTAAACATCAACTGGATTCACCCACCATCTGGCCAAGCCCCTGATGCGTTTTCCCTGATGGTTGTAGCTGGCGACTTCCCAGACATCATCGAGTGGGCATGGACTACCCAGTTCCATGGTGGCGCAATTGGCGCAATAGCTGACGGCGTAATCATCCCCCTCAACGAGCCTATGGAAATGTGGGCACCCAATTTCATGAATTTCCTAGTTGAGCATCCACATCTTCGCAACCAAGTTGTTACAGATGATGGCACCCAATTTGCATTCCCATTCATGAGAGCAAGCGATATCCTCAAGACCACCACCGGCCCAATCGTAAGACAAGACTGGTTGGATGAGCTTGGCCTAGATAAGCCCGAAACCATCGAAGATTGGGAAGAAATGCTGTTCCTGTTTAGAGATGAAATGGGCGCAAGCATGGGCTTTGTAGGTCAGCATAGCACAGGAGACCCCTTTGGCGTTATCGAGACCTTCCTGCCTGCCTTTGGCGTTAGAGCTGGCTTTTATGTAGAAGACGGCCAAGTCGTTTACGGCCAAACCCGTGACGAGTTTAGGGATTTCCTTGAGCTTATGGCATTCTGGCATAGCGAAAGGCTTATCGACCATAACCTCCTTGACACCTCAAGGGCAGATATGGACGCTGCAATCCTTTCCGGCGACAGCGGCGCTGTAAGAGGCCCAGGCGGCGGCGCATTAGGCCCCTGGCTACTGGCTGCATGGGCAAATGACGAGCTTGACTTTGACCTTACCGCAACCCGTTTCCCAACCTTTGACAGAAACACCTGGACCGCACACGGCGGTACCTCCAACGACCTAGGAGACGCTTCCCGTGGCCATGCTGCAATCTCCACCCGGGCAGCCGATGTTGAAGTTGTTACAAGGCTCCTTGACTTTGCATACTCAGAAGAAGGCCACTTACTCCATAACTTTGGCGTATATGGCGTAAGCTGGACTTGGGTAGATGGCAGACCAACCTATACCGAAGCTGTCACCGCTCACCCAGACAGGACTTTTGCACAAGCAGTAGCATACTTTGCAAGAAGCTCCTTTAACGGCCCCTTCAACCAAGACCCAGAATACTTGATTCAGTTCTACGCACTTCCACAACAAGAGGCAGCTCTCACCTACTGGCGTATGCAAGACAACCCAGAGTCAACCTTGCTTCCTCCTGTAAGCTTTACCGTGGAAGAGGCTACAAGGATTGCTTCACTAATGGCAGACATTGACACCTTCCGCAGGGAGTGGGTTGGCAGATTTATCACCAACGCAGACCCAATTACCGACGAGTCATGGGCAACGTTTGTTAATACACTAAATAGCATGGGTGTGCCCGAAGTTAGGGATATCCACCAGGACGCTCTTGAGAGGTTCTTTGCTAGATAGTTTGTAAAACCCATTTGTTTATTATCATAAAAAGCGCTCGCAGGAAGTTTGTGCGGGCGTTTTTTTGTATTGATATGCAGTAATATATTGTACTTCAAAAAAAATTGGTGTAAAATGTTTACAAAGGTAAAAGTGGACTAAAGTTAGTGTCGTATGGAGGAAATACTATGTCTATTATGTATTTTGGCCAAACCCTCAAGGAACTGCGTCAGCGCAAAGGTTGGCAGCAAGAGCGTCTTTTAGATGAACTTTCATATTATATGCCTGTTTTGCACCGCTTAGAAAAAGGGGATCAGCTTCCAAGAGATGATTCAATACTACATGTGCTAGATGCGCTGAATGCTCCTATGGATGAATTAATCTGCCCTCACCTTGAAAATCAACCTATGGATGCATACATACTATGCCACAACCTAGCCCAAGCCTTAGATAGTAGAGACCTAGAGCAAGCACAAAGCCTTTACGATGAAATATCTGCAATTGAAGGGTTTGAGTATGATGCAGTAAACCGACAACTCCTTTATAGTCATAAAGCCAGAATATTGGAGCAACAAGGCAAGACGGTAGATGAAATTATGCTGTTGGTGATTAGTGGCATAAAGGAAACCTTTGAAGACTTTGACGAAAAAAGCCCTGGGAAAAATGTATTACTTTTTGAAGAGCCAGAATTATTTCACACCCTTGCAAGGCTATATGCAAGGAAGGGACAGCTATCTGACGCAATACGGATACTTAAGGAAACAAAGGACGGCTTGCAACGCTTTCCAACGGGGGAGCGAGAAAGGGACAAGCGCTTTACTCCAATTATGCTGTCTCTGGCAGATTGTCAGCTTGAAACAGGCGCATACGAGGATGCAATAGATACCTGTGATTTAGGCTTTCATACATCGGTAATAAGGACTGTGGGGGAAAGTGCGCCAGATTTCATTTTCAAGAAGGTGCAGGCATTAACTAGCTTAAACAGGTACCAGGAATGTAGCCCTTTAATAAAGCTGGCTTATGCAGGATATATGTTATTGGGCGAAAAAGAAAAAGCGGAGCATGTACTTACTATAGCGCAAAATGAACTAGGTATATCTATAAATACCTATGGCATGGATAAATTAGACATACCACCGGTAAAAAGAATACCCTATGCCAGAGGGGCAGTACCAGCTTGTAAAAGCATAGGCGAAATGATTAATGTGCTTAGAAGAGCGGCCAAAATAAGCTTAAAGGAGTTGTCTCAAGGTATATGTAGCATAGCAAACCTAAGCAAAATTGAGAGCAACACAATTAAAGGGCATGTGCATCATATCGAACCTATATTGCAGCGCTTGGGCCGCGACCCCCTATTGTATTGCAATTTTTTCCTACGTAAAGATGATTTCAAGGCTAGGGAATTACGTGACCTTATACATCTGCATCTTGTTACAGGTAAAAATGATGATGCCGCTACTGCATTAGATGAACTAAAAAAATATGACTCCTATAAAGAAAAGGCAAATTTGCAATTTATAAGGCGAATAGAGGCATTGTTATTTGGGGTTGATAATGGGATGCAGCATCCCCAAATGGAGCAAATACTGTTAGATGCCTTAAAGCTCACATGGCCGGACTTTGATGAAGAGGATATAAACCATAAACCGCTAACACTCGATGAGTCTGTCTTAATTAACTGTCTCGCTATACACTGCAGCACAATCGGAAATTTAAAAAGAGCCTCGAAAATATATGAGGCACTTATTTATAACATGAATAAAAGATATGTAGACGAATATGAGAAAGCGCGTATGTATAGTAGTGTTATGTTTAACTATTCAACATGCCTAGGCAAGCTAGATAGACGAAGAGATGCTCTTGAAATAATTGAAGAAGCCGAAGAATTCGAGCGCAAACGCGGTGCCTTAACTCCCCTACCTCTTCTAATTGCAAATAAAGCTTATAATTTATATGAAAGGAGTGAAAAAGAAAAGAGCCTGGCATATTTCGCCATGGCTCATTATGGATTTATGATGTTTGAGGATTATGGAAGAGCGATAAACATACCTATTTCTCAAAGGCTGATTATGGAGCGCTTCGGGTTCGAAATTTTTTAAGGTCTTCCATTGCCACCGGGTAGACCAGGATGGTCATCTCTAGGACTAACATAAGCACAGCAGTATCCAAATTCCGCCATGTAGCAGTAGCTCTGTGGTATTGGTGGAGTTGATGTAAACATTACCGCGGCCGCTACCAATACTACAAACATTCTTTTTGCTGGTAAGAAAATTTTTTTCATTTCAATTTCTCCTCTCATGCTAATCACACTATATCGGTTGCCTTGCTGCACTGGCTGGTGCGTTTTTTGCTTGTCTCTATTTTGCCAAAGAAGTGTTTTTATTTTTACTGCTATGCTTGAAAATAAAAATTTTCACAAATCGCAGTAAAAATATCTTTTGCTAGGTCGTATACTCTCTTCACAAAGCACAGCAAGCCACACGGAAGTGGGTGTACAACTTCATGTGGGCTAGCTGGCGCTTGCAAAACAGGAAACCGCAGTGATTAGCTAGGCTGCCGTGATACACATGAGGAGGGATGCGTATGTGCTGATGAGAGACTGCAACATAGTGAGTAAAGCCTAGAGACAAAAAACATCTAAAAAAGGAGAAATCAAAATGAAAAGATTAATGAGGGTAGTTGCAGCAGTTTCAATGGCATTGATTTTTACACTTTCAAGCCTAACCTTTGTACATGCAGGTCAAGAAAACACAACAACAGCTATGGACGCCTTAGAATCAATGGGTATTTATGTAGATTTTGGTGCCGGAGAATCAAGAGATGCAGAATATGTAGTTCCGAATTTAATGCTAATTAATGAATCTCAGCATGTAGATGAAGCTGTGATTGTTACATTGCTGGACGCCATTGATGAACTTGTAAGCATTGGTTTTTATATAAATCATATCGATGACTGCTTGCTATACGTATTAGTCGCAAATGATTTGCTGGATACATTTCTAGCCATGTATTTCGAAAGAACTGCGGAAAATAATTCGGATGGTACACGGGAATTTCAAGGGATTCAACCAGCAAGCACCAGCGATTTTAATGTATTAGCCAGAGCCAATGGCCAGGGTAGGTATCCTAATAACTTTAGACCAGGGGTTTTGATATGGAACGCCCGGCACGATCATGGTGACGCGGGAAACAATCTATTCTTTAGAATAAGATGTCAATTTCATCATTTCCCACAACCTCCAATATTTGAAAGACGGTTGACAGCACCTGGTACTGGTGGTGTGTTTACGATTCATGGGACAACTAATATGGTTGGTGTTTTTGTAAGCAATTACAATAATAGGGATCTTTCGGTGCGCTTAACGTTGCAGCATATTCCAGAGTGGTGAGCAAAATTGCCCTGTCATATATATAATAGAAGTAGAACTTCAACCCTAAAGTCGCGCATTGCGTGGCTTTAGGGTTAGGCACGTGAATAATAGCCGATGACTTATGGGGAGGAATAAAAATGTGGACGAAAATCACTACAATAGCAGTTTTTTGTGTAATTGGTATCCTTCTGGCGGGTTGTACATACAACAACGCCAATAGTGCAGATATTGAAAATGAGCTTCTCTCACGCGCAGATACTCAATCATCCTATTCTACAGATTTAGCGCTTTTTAATGAATTAGAGGCTCTTGGTGTCCACGCTACAAGAGTTAATTTTGATGAAGATGGTCAGGCAGTGTCATTGTATGGGTTTATAGAGTTAACAGCGTCGGCTCCCTTTGGGATACGCAGCGAGGAAACTTTGGAGCTTCTATTGGATGCTATGGACACTATGCGCGACCAAGGTATTATTGTTATCTCGGTAGACAGCAGTTTATATGAAATGCTAACGCTCAATGGCCTCTGGGAAACTTTTTCACTAAAAAGAAGCGAAAGATTACAGGCTAGACTACCAGACGATGAATACACAATGCTTCGCCGGTTGGATAATTACAACGAGGGTTTTAACAAAGCACGCACAGCAGAGTTGGAAATATGGCCAAATATGGTTGACGAAAACTATATTAAAGCTTTAAACGAGCTTGGCTTTGATGGGTCATTTTTGCAGATTCAGCAGCCGATTTCAATACGCCAGATCCCAGAAATGCCATACAGATTATATACTGAAGAAGACATTGAAATGCTTCTTTCTGTGTTGTTTTATTTGTCTGATGCTAGGTATTTCGAAAACTGGATTGTTATTAGTGAAGTTGCAGAAGCGTTGAGGGAAGCCAATTTATGGTATCATTTTATAGCAGCCGCACGAAGCCGTTTTGAAGAAAATCTGGTGTTACTTGACGAACTTGAGGCTTTGGGTGTGCTAATTATACACTCTTTTCGTGAACCAGAAGGGCTGGAATGGCAAAACCTCTGTTTCAGCTATATATGGGCACCGTATCAAACCCACATAACAATAAACCCGGATGTGGATTTTGCGATATCAAGTGATGCGCATTTTGCAATGCTAGCCCAAGCTATGCAACCGTTTTCTGGAATGTCCACTAATATAAGTGAAATCCAACAAGAACTTGTTGATAGAGGTCTATGGAACTGCTTTTCTCATGTATACCAGCATGTGAGCATGTATTTTCTTGAGCAAGCCTTGACTGATAGAGAGGAGCGTATTCGCATCTACAGAGGCGAGTAGCAATATAGTTATGAAAAATGTATATGAATCATTTCAGCAAATTGGATATTCTACAAGTATGTATAATGATGAAAAAAGCGTAAGAGCTTATACACATGATTATACAGGGCAAGCCTTATGTAGCCAGAGTGAATGGCAAAAAAAAAGACTTCATGCCTGAAAAAATTGCCCCGTTTAAAAACCCCAATAATCACTAATGAAAATATTGACATGTTTGCCGAAGCGCAAAAGATAATTGAAGGCCACAACATGACTGCCAGTCTGTCTCATTTAAATACCCTAACTACTTTGTGTTTACCTGGTGATTTAACTAACCCAATAAGCAAAGCACATGAATTTATAATGCTTTCCTTGGAAGACAACTGTAACCCCGATGCATCCAGATATGTAGTAGGTATGCATCCCAATGCCAGCGACATTTCTATTGCCAAAATTGTAACTGCAAAGGACTGGCTAATCCAAAGGCGGAAAATAACCAAGCCCTTCCGCGGTGGAAGGTACCCTCTTGTATTTGCCCCTAGCGTAGGTGGCATTCTTGTCCATGAAATTATTGGGCATCAGTTTGAGCTATCAAAGGCACACTCTCCTTTCTCGCCAACAAAGTATAAGAGAGGCGAGAAGCTGTTTAGTGATAATCTCACTGTTATAGACGCTCCCCTTTCTGTTATCCCAACAGAAAATTTTGATGATGAGGGAACAATAAAAAAGGAAACGGTTTTGATAAAAAACGGTGCCATTATGTCGCCCCTTGCAGATACGCATACTCTTGACACTTTCTCCAACTATGTTTTAACAGGCAATTGTAGAAGAGAATCCTACTTGCATTGTCCTGAACCCAGAATGTACAGCACATATGTAGAAAATGGCTTAGACAGCATTACAAAATCTATTAGTGCAATTGAATATGGGTTTTATGTAGAGCAGATATCCTATGCCTTCTGCAATCATAGGGCCGGTACTGTAAAGCTTTGTGTCGGCCAAGCAAAAATTATTAAGCACGGCAAAATAACAGATACACCTGCAATTTTTTTTGTGGATGAAAAAATATCTTCTTTTACAAGTGTTAAATTTGTTTGCAATGATAAGTTAGTGCTTCCAGGGTATTGCCACTCTGCCTCGGGCGGGTTGTATGCAGAGTTTGGTTCTCCTACTATTGGCTTTGATAATATAAATATAATAAGGGGATTTGGAAGCTGTATTCAACTCTGACAATGCCGCCTTGGCAGAGTTGAATACGGCTTCTTATTTTTTTGTGCTATAATATATTAATCATCATGTGCCAGGAAAAGAAAGGGTGATTTTATGTATAAAACCATAGAGCAAATTAGTCAAGAGTATGATGGTCAATGGGTCTTTATGATTAATTGCAAAAAAGATAAGCATAGCTCTGTTTCTGGCGGCGAGGTTGTTTTTTTTGATAAGAGTATGAACAAGGTTTTACAAACCATGAAAACTTCAAATGAAAAGGGTAATTCGACCTATGTGCGCTATATTGGTGCTTTGCCAGAAGGAGTTGAGCTATTGTTATGCCCTTCAAACTAACCCCACAAAAATACACCTGGCGGCACTTTATACTAATCCCCCTACAATGTGCCCCAGTTGCCACAACCGCCGTAATGATACAAAAACTGCTAACAGGCTTGTCGGCAGTTTTTCAGGTTATCGTTACGGCGGTTTTTATTGACCGGGCAATTTCCGCGGCAATGGGGGAGCTTGCTACTAGAGATGTCTTACCATGGCTTGTGCTGCTTATTGCCTTGGTTGGGTGGCGCAGAGTGTCCTTTAATATTGGCCAGCTATTTACAGCAAGGGTGACAACCGCTTGCGAGCGGGACATGCTAAAGGAAATTACAATTAAGCGGGCCAAGCTACAGTTCCGCTATGTAGAAGACCCGGAAACCTGGGACTTAGTAGACAGGATATGTACCGACATACGCCGCCATGTACGGGAGATGTTTCAGCGTTGTTGCAATTTGGTGCTGTATCTTATTCGGATATTTGGGGTTTTGTATATCGTGTTTACCCAGGTGTGGTGGATTGGGGTCTTGATTAGTGTGCTAGTTTTCCCCCTGGTGCTAATCTCTTTTAAAGGGGGAAGGGGTACGTATAGCGCCCAGCGGGCCGCAAGCGAGCATGAGCGCAGGCATAAATATCTCCTAGAAGTGCTAACAGGCCGGGAGGCTGCCGATGAGCGCGCGCTTTTTGGCTACTCCCAAAGCTTAGGGGGCAAGTGGTTTGAGGCCTTTGAAGCCGCCCGCAAGGTGCGCATGAAGGCCGAGCTAAAGTGGAACCTAAGCACAAGCGGCGGGGCTGCGGTGACAAATATATTATCGGGTATTATCACAATCGCCTTAGTTTTCCCTGTTGTGGCAGGGCAGATTAGCTTTGGTATGTTTATTGCAATAGCCGCCGGGGTTTACGACTTGGTAAGCCTAATGGGTTGGGAGATGACCCGTGCTGTTACACAGCTTTCAAGATATAACGAGTATATGAAGGACTTGACCAAGCTGGCCAATCTGGAAGAAGACGAAGGGGCCATACTATTACCAGAGGTAGTTGAGGGCTTTAAGAGCCTTGTTTTTAGCAATGTAAGCTTCAAATATCCCGGCACAGACATATATATTTTAAATAAGTTGGACATGCACATAGAAAACGGGGTGCACTATGCCTTTGTAGGGCGCAATGGAAGCGGCAAAACCACTATTACTAAGCTGATAACAGGCCTTTACGATAACTACGAAGGAGAAATTTTGCTAAACGGCAAAGAGCTGAGGGAGTACTCTAAGGCTCACTTAAAAGGGATGTTTTCCGGGGTATATCAGGATTTTGCCAGATACTTTATATCTGCAAAAGACAATATCTTGTTGGGTGATGTAAACAATATGGAAAGCCCCGAAGCCCTGGATAAAGCCAAAAAAGCCGCCGCCAGCTTCGACATCTTAGACGAAATAACAGCAATGCCCCAAAGCTTTGACACCCCTCTTGGCAAAATAGAAGAGGGGGGCGTGGATGTATCTGGTGGCCAGTGGCAGCGCTTTGCCATGGCCCGGGCCCTTATTTCCCCTGCGCCGGTGCGGATTTTGGACGAGCCTACCTCTGCCCTAGACCCAATAAGCGAAAGCCTTATGTATGAAAACTTTGAAAAGATGAACCAAAACAAGACCACGGTTTTTATAAGCCATCGCCTAGGCTCGACAAAGATTGCCGATAAGATATTTGTGATAGAGCAAGGCAAAGTAATGGAGCAAGGCAGCCATGAGGAGCTGCTAAATAAGGGCGGCCTATACACCGAGATGTATGAAAGCCAAAGGAGTTGGTATCAATGAGGGCAAAGGTAGGCTTTTGGGGAATAGTAAAGCATTTACTTACCACATCCATGAAAAACTTCCGTGGGTTTTTCCTCTTCTCTTTGGCCCTTAACATAGTGGCGGGGTTTTCTATGGCGGCGGCGGTGGTATTTAAGCAGCGGTTTTTTGACAGTACAGAGGCGGCAGCCCGTGGCGGTGATACTAGCACGGCCATATTTTGGGGCGTTATTATGTCTGTTTTTATGATAGCGGTGCTGTTTATCAGTGGCTTGGACGAGGTTATAGGGCTGGATATTTCTTTGCGCTTACAGGCATTTTTGACTGTCAATTTCCGCAAGAAAGCCGCCAAGGTGGCCACAATACGCTTTGAGGATAGCAATTTCTTGGATGATGTAAACAAGGCAGGTAAGGGCTGTGAGGATGCGGCTCGGTTGTTTTCTGCTTTTTTGCATATTGTTGCATTTTCTATACCATATTTTTTATTTATGAGTGTGTTTCTTATTAATCTGGCACCCCTGTTGGTGTTGTGTGTAGTGTTGGCCTTTCTGCCTAGTTTCATAGGGCAGATTGTACGGTTTAGGCAATATTCTAAGCTGGAAGGTGTTAACGCCCCTTTAAGGCGCAAGGCAATATATTACGAACGCTGTATCAATGACCGGGAATACGCAAAGGAAACAAGGCTTCTTGGAGGCTTTTGGTTTTTTAGAAAACTATACGAGACATATATGGACCTAACCGCAAAAAACGCTTGGGAGGCAAGCAGGAAAACAGAGTCCCTTGAGCTTATAATCCGCTTTGTGCTGCTTGGGGGCTATGTTGCCACCATTTACCTTATGTACCTTTATCTGATTGACGGAACCATTAGCGTTGGGGCCTTTGCGGCGGTGTTTTCCTCTGTAGACCAGCTATTTAATTTTATGGAGAGTGCGGTAGGGTATAGGGTAAGCTGGATTACCGAGTCTATGGGTACAGTCAAAAATTACATGAAATTCTTGGCTGAGGACGAGGGCAGCGGGGAAGAGTGTGAGGTTGCGGCCAAGGGTATTAGCCTAAAGGGCGTAAAGTTCACATATCCCAATGCCACAAGGCCTTCCTTAAATGGCGTTAATTTGACCATTGCAGAAGGGGAGACCATTGCCATTGTTGGGGAAAACGGTGCGGGTAAGTCTACTATTGCCAAGCTTATCACCGGGCTTTATTTACCAGGGGAAGGGGATGTGCTGATTGATGGAAGAAGCACTAAGACTCTCTCGCCAAGCAGTATCTATAAAAATATCTCTGGTGTGTTCCAGAGATATCAGCGCTACCGCCTTACTTTGGCGGAGAATGTGGCTATTAGTAGGGGGGAAGTGGATAGGCCCTCAGATAGTATAGGCAGAGAGAAAGCGAGCGCATTTTCTACGGAGCGTATTGATATCGCCCTGTCTCAAGCCGAGGTAGACACCACCGATAGAAGCTTCCCAGAGGGCATAGAAACTTTGCTTTCCAGGGAATTTGGCGGTGTGGATTTATCAGGTGGTCAGTGGCAGCGTATTGCAATTGCCAGGGGCCTATATCGCGCCCACAACCTGATTATCTTAGATGAGCCAACCGCCGCTATAGACCCAGTTGAAGAAACCCGTATTTACAAGCTTTTTGCCGACCTATCCAGGGATAAAACCGCCATTGTTATCACTCACAGGCTAGGCTCTGCCAAAATCGCCGACCGCATAATTGTCATGGATAAGGGCGCAATTGCCGATATCGGCACCCATGATGAGCTAATGGGGCGGGATGGGGTTTATAAGGAGATGTATGAGGCTCAGGCCCAGTGGTATTGAATACGTACAAAGCACGTAGTATAATATTGGGGTTGGGAGGGCAGGTTTATGAAGGTGTCCGAGTTTGTAAGGGAATTAAAAGGGCAGGGCGTAAAGTTTCATAGCCAGCTAGGGCTTAAATAAAGGATGTGTATCATGAGATATGTTTACCCGGCCATATTACGCTCGGAAGGGGATACGGGATATTTTGTTTTTTTCCCTGACTTAGAGCGAGGCGCAACCCAAGGAGACAGTTTGGCAGATGCCATCAGCATGGCAGAAGATTCCCTTTGCTTAGCATTGTATGATATGGAGGAATCCGGTGATATTATCCCCCCACCAAGCAGGCCAAGGGAGCTGGAAATGCAAGACGAGGACACAGTAACTCTTGTTTCTGTAGATACGGAGGACTACAGACGGTATTATGAAAATAAGCTTGTCAAGAAAACACTTAATATCCCAACATGGCTTAACAGGCGTGCGGAGGAGGCAAATATAAATTTTTCACAAACCTTGCAAGCTGCTTTGAAGCGTGAATTGCGTATCGCGCAATAAGCTACATTTTGCACCGATGATAATGGAAAAAGCGATTTTACCCCCGAAGCGACCGCCGATAATCACTAGGGGACTTCTCCATAACTTTCTTAAACAACCTTGTATAATAATTATAATCCGCAAGGCCAACCTTCTCTGAAATGGTGCTTATGGGCAAGTTGGTAGTGGCCAACAGCGGAAGCGACCGGCGTATGCGTATACGATTAATATAGTCTGTAATAGGCAGGCCCATCTCCTTCTTAAACTGGGTAGACAAATAATTGGCATGAGTACCGGCAATATTGGCAAGTAAGTTAAGAGAAAGGGCCTCGGCGTAGTTGAAGTCAATATAATTGAGCACCCTTTGAACGATTTTTGAGTGCTTCCTTAGAGAGTGCTCTTGTACCAGGCGGCAGTATTTTTTAACCATGTCTTCTGTTGCCATTTTTAAGGCATTGATACTAACTGCTGCCTCTATTGCCTTGGCAAAGCTTACGGATACGCTGTCTATATAGGCCGGGTGTACAGAGCCTTTTAGGGCGGCTCTTCTTAGCATTGTGTTAAAACTTATACATAGGGTTTTTTGGTTGCGTAGATGTTCTGGGTTGCGGGCCTCTATGCTGTATTTGCTTAGCATATTTCTATTTTTTAGGGCTTCTTGGTAGTCCCCTCGTTCTACTGCATCTAGCATTGCGTCTTCTATGCTATAGCGCTCTTCTATTAGGGCGTAGGATAGTAGTCTTTCTGGCTCTAGTCTTATTTCATAGGCCTCTGGGTTGTGTTGCAAAATTGTGCTTGCGTCTATTGTGGCAACCTCTTCTTTGCCAAAGAGGTATTTTGCCATTACCATTACCTTGGTAACAGGGGTATCGTTGTCTTCGTATCTTGGAACGCCTACATAGTATTCCTTTAGCTCCTTGGCTTGGATTTGGGGTAGCTTCATCTGCTCGCTAACCGGTACCACTATATTGCGATAGTCTTGGGTCATGTATGGGCCTATTATTACTAAAGTGGTGTCTTGGTTTGGGTGCTTGAAGGATATATAGTGGGTTTCGAAGCCGTCTGTTAGGGTGTAAATTGTGTGTTCTTTCGTTTGGCTTAACCGGCTTGCCAGGGCCGCAAAATCGTAGTCTACATAGAGCTGGGCCCTTAATCCCCCGTCAAAAAGGCGCATGTCTTCATAGGGAGGGTTAATAATGCTTACGTTTGTCCCTTGAGCCTGCATAAACTCCTGCATGTACTGTACAAATAGGTTTTCCACGTTTTTACTCCTTATAATCGTGCTAGTTTTCGTTGAATAATCCTATCTCTAGCCTTTGGTAAACTTTATTATGCCTTTGTACAGTAGCATAAAGCGTTGTGCATGTAAAATGAGAGGAGATTTTAAATGAAGAAATTATTTTTATGCTTGGTATTGCTGCTTGCGGTTGGGCTTGTTGCCGCATGTGGCCGCAATGGAAATGGGGACGAGGCAGCCGATAACGGCAATGACCAGCCTGCCGCCGAGACTCCAGCCCCAGACGATACCCCAGACACTACCCCAGATGAAACCCAGGCAGCTACCGGAATAGACGGTATCGACTGGGACGAGCATGTAACATTTACCTGGTTTATGATTAACACCCCTGTTAACGATTACTATACAGACTATAGCGAAAACCCAGTTGTAAGATATCTGGAGCATCGGTTTAACGTGACCTTTGACTTCCAGCAGGCACCGGTGGGTACAGAGGCGGATCACCTTTCCCTTATGATGGGGGCAGGTGCCTACACAGATGTAATTCACCTGTCTCCCTTTGCTGGGAATATCCCACAGCTTTATGAAGACGGGGTTATTATTGACATTGCCCAGTGGCTAGACTATATGCCCAACAAGCGGGCTTTACTGGAAACTAACCAAGACTTTGCCCGGGCAGCCTTTGACGATGAAGGCCGGATTTTGCAGCTTATTATTATGGGTGATGAGCCTGGATATTCCTTTTCTGGTTTGTTGTATCGCCACGATATCCTTGAAGCTATGACAGATGGAAATGTTCAGTTCCCAAGTGGCAATGATGTGCCTACTACCATTGCAGACTGGGAGTATATGCTGCCTATGTTTATGGAATTTTTTGAAATGGCGGGCTTTGCGGATTCTGCTCCCCTTATCATCCCTGCCAGTGGTGTAAACCATTTTGGTGCCCTTATGAACTCCTTTGGGGCATACCACCACCTGTATAGGCGCGGTGGCGTGGTTTATCACGGCATTTTAGAGCCTGAGTTCCGCACATATATTGAGACTATGGCGGACTGGTTCCAGCGCGGATGGATTCATCAGGATTTTGCAAGCCGTACTACAGATATGTTCTTCATGCCTAACCCGCCGCTGGTATTTGGTGGTGCTGCGGGGTCTTTCTATGGGATGGTAATGCATATGGGTGATAGGATGTCTATGCCCGAATTTGGTATGTACTTTGATGTGCGGGCAATGCCGTCCCCAATGGCAGAGGGTATAAGCCAACAAGACATGTTGCGTCGTAGAGAGGACCAATTTGGAATGGGTCGTCATAGTGCAGTATCCGCTACCAACCCAGATATTGGCCGCTTTTTAGCCATAATGGATATTTTATATACAGAATATGGCGGAATGCTGCGCGCTCTTGGTGTTAGTGCCGACCAAATTGCCCCCCATGACACAGTAACACCACGGATGGGTATGTCCGAAGGAGCTTGGTGGCTTGATGCAGCAGGAGATATAGTAATACACCCATATATAGACCAAGTGGGTGGGCATATTATTCAAAGTGCTGTTAATGCAATTCGCCTTCCGGGACTATATGCCCAATCGGTTTTAAATAACCTTCGTGACCCGGAAACCGTAGGCGCACACGCCGCCTGGACTGCCCAGTGTGCCGTAACACAGGTTCACCCAATGCCAGAGCAGCTTACCCCTACTGTGGAAGAGGCTGCGCGGATTGCTGCCATTGATCCTCATATCACTGATATCCGTGACCAGTGGTTGGTGCGGTTTATTACGGGGCATACCCCTGTAAATGATGAGACTTGGGATGAGTTTATTGGGCTTATGATTGATGCTGGTGTGGAAGAGCACCGGGATATTATGCAAGCTGCATATGACCGGTTTAATGCGCGGGGGCAGTAGCGAATACCCGCATGTGAAGGGCCGTAGGCACTTCGCCCCTTGGCTACGGCTTATGCTCGTAAACCTCAGACTTGGAAAAATGCCGTTTTTCGCGGGCTATCGCCCGCAAAAACGGCGTTTTTCCTAGCGTCTGAGTTTCCCGAGCGCCTTCGCAGGCGGGGCGAAGTGCCCACGGCCCTTCTCATGCTGCCCTTGCGGCTTGCCGGGTTATTAAGGATTGAGTTTGTTTAAAGGCGTGGGTGGTAGTGTGTGGTGGTGCTCCTGCGCTTTGCTGGGTTATTAAAGATTGAGTTTGTTAAAAGCAAGCGGGTGGTTGTGTTGCTGGCCCGGTTTGTGTTTGGTGTTTGTATGTAGGTTGTGGAGGGTTTTTCATGACTTTGTTAACTGGTCTTAGGGTCAATTACTTGGATAAACCACTGGGTGTTGAAATTAGTCGTCCTGTGGTATTTAGCTGGAGAATGGAATCGTCGCTTATTGGGCAGAGGCAGATGGCTTATCGGGTTGTTGTTGCTGAGGAGTCTGGTGTTGTTGTTTGGGATAGTGGCAAGGTTGAGAGTGGGGTTTCTGTTGGGATTGTTTGTGGGGCGGAAGCCTTGCGGGTGCAAACAAAATATCTTTGGACTGTTACGGTTTGGGATAAAGATGGTGCCATTGTAGATGCTGGTTCATTCTTTGAGACTGGTACTACTTGGGATGGTGCCCGGTGGATTACCATCAAAGATTATGCCTCTGATATGAGAAGTCTGCTTTTTAGAACTGAGAGGGCGATAGAGGCTAAAAATATTGTGTCTGCCCGGCTTTATATTACTGGCCTTGGTGCTTATGAGGCATTTGTTAACGGTAAGAGGGTGGGGGATTCTATCCTGGCACCGGGGTGGAGTGACTATACTAGCTATGTGCATTATCAGACATATGATGTCACGGATTGTATGGCTTCGGGTTTGGGCACTGTTACAATTGGGGCAATTGTGGGTAGTGGTTGGTATGGTAGTAGTATTGTTGACGCAAAGGCTATTGGTTATGACACCATATTTGGCGAGACGGATATGCTGGAGCGTTGTCTGTTTGCAAAGTTAGTGATTACCTATGACGATGGTACGCAGCAGGAGATTATTACTGATACTGAAAACTGGCGAGTCAGCACTCAAAGCCCTTACCAGCAGGATGGTATATATGAGGGGGAAACCTATAACGCTCTTACTGCTGAGGCTATTAGGGGTTGGGCTTGTGCCGGTTATGATGTTGCCCACTGGGGTCAAGCCTATTCTCTTGGTTACAAAGGCGCGGTTGTGGCGGGTTGCGGGGGGATGATTTACGACTATAGGTCTATACCTCTTAAATCGGCTTACTCGTACAATGGGGATGCGGATATCGTTTCTTCTGGCGCTAGTGATGTCAATTCAGATATTGTTGCAGCCGGTGACTACAGTGCTTTTGCCAAAGGTGAGATTGATTTTTCCCAAGCTAAGCACTATGGCCCTGACGATATTATCCGCTTAAAAGCAGGGGATACCTTAATTACCGACTTCCATCAAAATGCCGCAGCAACGGTAGCAATGAAGGTTGTTGCCTCCTCAGGTACAGTCATCACAATGGTGCCGGGGGAAAAGCTAAGCGACGGCAAAGATGGCGAGTTTGCAAAGGGCACTTTGATGCCTGGGGCTTGCAAGGGTAGGGGATTTTGTTATATCGCCTCTGGCAATGGGGTGGAAATTTACCGTTCTCGTTTTCATTTTACAGGTTATCAATACTTGGAAATAACCGCCACTGAGGACATAGAAATCCATAGCCTTTCGTCCATTGCGGTTTCATCTGTTGGTGAAGAGACGGGCTTTGTCGAAACCTCCAATGACCTACTCAACCGGTTTATTTTAAGCTCAAAGTGGAGCCAAGCCAGCAATTTTAACTCTGTTCCAACAGATTGTCCCCATAGAGAGTACTATGGTTGGTCTGGGGATGCGCAGATATTTGCCGAGACTGCAATGTACCATTTTGACTGTACCCAAATCCTAGGCAACTACATTGATATTATGAACGATTACCAGCGCACCTACGGCCAATATGGCCCTATTATGCCCATGCACAATAATAGCCAGTACGCCAAGATGATTGGGGCAGGTTGGGCAGACGCAGGGATTATTATCCCATGGGTGTACTACGTCCAAACAGGGGACATAGTACCGGCCAAGGTCTACTGGCCAGATTTATGCAAGTACACAGATTTTATTAATACCAAGGGCCATACCTTCTCCCATGGCGACTGGTGCGGCGGCAACGAAAGATGCGGTATGCCCTTTATAATGCTCTGCTACAGCACATATATAAATCTGCTAATGGAAGAGATGGCCAAGGCCATAGGCAACAAAGCAGACGCAAGCAAATACCAGCAAAATGCAGAGCAAAAGCGCAGGCAAATCATAGAGCGCTATGTTACCCCAGAAGGCAACATCCGCTGCGCCTCAGTTGACCAAGAAGCAGGCAACCCGATGATAGATTCCCAAAGGGCCACCTGCGTAGACAATGCCCAAACAGCCCTAGCATGGGCCATCTTACTAAAGCTATACGACACCAAAGCCCAAAGGCAGACAATAATAGAAAACCTAGTAAAAAGCGTACAAAACAAAAACCAATCCATAAGCAAAGACCGAGGAGAAAACACCCTATCCACCGGCTTTTTGGGTGTCCACGTACTACTCCCCGCCCTAAGCGAAGGCGGCAGAAGCGACATAGCCTACGACCTAATGCTAAACACAGACATGTACACCTTCCTATATCAAATCAAAAAAGGCGCCACCACCACATGGGAACGCTGGGACATATGGACCAAAGAAAAAGGCTATACAACAGACGAAGCCTCCCACAATCACTACTCCTACGGCGCTGCGTCTGAATGGGTATACAAGTATCTACTAGGGATACAAAGAGACAAAGCAGCACCAGGCTTTAAACACTTCATACTACAACCCCAGGCCAACCCAGCCCTAGATTACGCAAAAGGCTCATACAAATCCTATTACGGGACAATTGAGGTAAGCTGGACAGCAAATAACGGAGCCATGACAACATACCACTGTACAGTACCAGCCAATACAACCGCCACCCTACACCTACCCATCAAGGATGCCTACAAAGTGGGTGAGCTACCCGAGGATGTTGTTTTCGAGAGAAGTAACCATAAAGGCTCACCAACCGCTGTATTTGCGCTGCCCTCTGGAAGGTTTGGCTTCAAAATCGAAGATGGAGCAATAACATGTATTGCGGAAAAACGATAATACATGCCAATATGGCCAATAAAACCCCAAAAACGGCTAAAATGCGAACGACCGCTTTTATCAAAATTGACAAATTTCTAAACACACAAGGTGGGCGAGGACCCGCATGAGAAGGGCCGTATGGCCTTTGGCCGCGGGCTCCGGCTTATGCTCGGACAGCCTACCATGAAACCACCCGGGCCAAAGGCGCAAAAAAGAACCCTCATCAGGGGCATAGAAAAAGAGAGACAAGAAAAACTTAATCAAGCAATAAGGACGTCTGAATCTGGACTATTCTGT
>Ga0123355_10003466_pt1 | contig 22605 bp, 15 predicted proteins | sample TergutEmb28metaG_3_FD_89872 | JGI IMG/M metagenome (GOLD analysis project Ga0123355, IMG submission 89872) | Embiratermes neotenicus P1 segment gut microbial communities from Petit-Saut dam, French Guiana - Emb289 P1 | ecosystem: Host-associated > Arthropoda: Insects > Digestive system > Gut ... | reverse complement strand
GTGTTTCCTTAAAGCTGGTTTTCCTGCACATGCATCGGCGGATACACAAGATGTCACAGTGGAAAATTTACAGGCAATTTCTGATCTCTGTAAGCAAGGAAATCTGCCAGATAAGGCTGAAGACGTAGTAAATTTTGATAATGAACTTGCCACGACTGAAAACATTCAAAGTGCAGCTGCTTTTGCTGTCAAAAACAGCAGGTGTGAAGTCATGAAAGAAATGGACGACAACAACGACAAAGGCAACGAAAGAGAGCTTAAAATACGCACTTTTGGAGAAGCACTATCTGTTGTGAGTGACCTTCAGAAATTTGCAGCTTCCAAGAACGTTCCAGAACTCCTGGAGTTGATGCAGGATGCAAAGGAGATCATACAACATTCTCTTGTGAAGAAGTCGCGACAATGCATTTTGAAAGACATGTGGGGACAGAGAAACTGCAATTATTATACGTAAGTTGAAAATACAGTAAAACAATACATATGAACCTATTTTTTTATTTACAGACTTTTATTTTAAATTATTCCTTCATTGTAATCGTAAGCAATCATATTTTTTGTACATACTTTGTTTTATTAAAACACAACCCTTTGTAAAACGGAAACCTGTGAAAACGGAAAAAAAATACCGGAACAATCGCGTTCCGTTTTAGGCAGGTTTTACTGTATAATAAAAATATGTAAATTAGTGAAGTTAACATATGTGTAAATGTAAAATCTGTATCATTTGCATGATAGAGTTATATTTGCAAGCTGTAGAACTGTTACTGAGCAAATGGTGTAGCCATCCCACCACTGGGTAACCCTTTGCTTTGCCTTTGCTTTGATCTCTTGGCTGGCTGTGTGAATTGCCAAATGAACTGAAGGTAATAACCCCCCGACCAGTTACATTCTAGTTGTGAAATGTAATATGGTGGGACCAATAGCAAAGAGAACATTACATTCTGAGTGTCAGGTGTTAATGTAACAGAGGAGTTTGATTTGTTTTTTATTCAATTACGTGGAAAAGTCTTCTTTATACTGAGACCATGGTGGTATTGTCAGAATATAACTTCTGAGAGAGTAAATGTGTGTGGAAGAGTGCATGATATCCAGGAAAGCTTTGTGCTGGTGATGTGGAAGCAATGAAATGCTGTCTGTCATTATAACAGAATATTGTTGCTCAGGAAAAAACAAACAGTGAGGCTGCAACATGACCTAGTTTTGGGAAGTGCATTTATTTGCCACAGCAGTAAAACCATTCGCAGATGGTGAAATAATTATGTCATGCATCACTGAAGTGGTTCATATAGTGCATTCAGAAAAGTTCGACTTCTAAAAACAAGTAACCTTGTTGTCAACATAAGTTTCCTGTAGAATTTAAGATTTTAGTTGAAATATTTTACAGCTACGTGAGAAGTCATCCAAATCTAAATTAATTTCATTAGCAGTTCAGTAAAGAGGTGTTAATGATTGCTCACAATTCTTGTTGCTTATTTGTGGACTCAGTAGTGATTTTAAAATGGCAGTAAGATTAGCATTGTACATAGAGTGCATGGGGCTAACATTGACATGGATATTTTTTGAGAAACACATGGACGATAATTGTCTATCACAACTATTTTCATATATTGGATAGTTGAATGCCACATGTTTTGGCTTAACATGAATCCATCATCTGGCAAATAAAACACAAAGTAATGGTTATATAAGCTGCATAATACAATTTCACATCATCCATGTATATGATTTGGATCCCAGTGTCACACAAGTATCATAGAATGTACGATAAGCCACAATCAGTAGTCATAAAATTATTTTAAATTCAATGAATGTTATAAAATAAGAAGTTCAAAAATTTGGCATTAAAATGGTTAAGATTAAAGTAGTATGATAATACAGCTGGATGTGAGTGCAGGTTCTGTTTGTTGGTGTTCGGCCCCAGGGGGGGAGGTATGTTTTATGTTCCTAAGCAGCACTAGTGCTTAGAGGCCTACACTATAACCAAAGGGATTGTCAACTCTTTACTACCACAATTTCATATATAGAACAGAGGTCAGAATATAAGGAAAATAAGGAGTGATGACATCTTTAAACATTTCTTAAATCTTGAGCACATATTTTAAGGAATGTGAATATAAAATTTCTGCCAAACACCGAATATCTACAAGAAAACCTGCATTCACATCCAGAAGTACTTTTACTATTTTACTGCTACTTTTTTTAATCCTAGCCATTTTAATGCCGTATTTTTAAACTTTTTATTCTACCACATTTATTGGAATTATCATAATTTTTTGACTACTGGTTTTTGCTTATCATATATTTTTTATGATACTGTTGTGAAGTTGGGATCCCAACCATATACTTGAATGATGTGAAACAGTGTCTTGCAACTTACACAATAATTCATTTGGTGTCGTATTTGCCTGCTGATGGCTTCATGGTAAGCCAAAACATGTTTCATTAAACTACCCACTGTATAAAACGAGTCATGACTGTGTATATTCATCATAGTGAGATGCCTCGTATAAAATTAATTCTAAGGCAGTTGCTGAATACAGTCTTCACCAGGAACAACTGAAATATGTGACAATGGATGGTGGCAGGTGTGTGCTACTATAACAGGACAAGCTGAGAAGTTTACAGTGTGAGTTAAAGTGCAGATTGTATGAAGGCTTTGGATTTACATATAATTTAGCAGCAAACACTTTGTTTTTGATTTGTCATGTTTTATGGATCCAGAGTTTTTTGCGGTAAATATTACTTGCTCTTTTAACCATTGCCACCTCACCACATTCTTAGCTGATATTCAGTCCGAGTCATGTGATTTGATTATAATGCAGTTTTGTGGCTTAATCATGGCAAGATACTATCAAGATTTTTTTGCTTTCCAAAATGAAATAGACATATTTTTGCATGAAAAGAGTAGACCACTTGCTGTTATCACAAACAGTGAATGACTATGGACATTTGTTTTTCTTGCATATTTAACAAAGCGCGTGCATGATTCGAGTACTGGGGTGCAAGGTGATCCTGGGCTTACATATTGGGTTTCTTCTTTCCCTAAATACGTGTCATACAGTAGACCACCTTCTTCCAGATATCAGTGATCATTCTCACATATCTTTGCATTTTATATGCCATTTAGTCATATATGAACCAGGGAAGTTCCTGTCCATGTTGCCTCTACCATGTTTTTGCCTTTTACTTAAAAGTATTTTTGTATTGGATTAATGAGTTTCGTGCCAGTTGATTTGCCATTTTTCCTCCTCTTGTGGCATACAGGTTCATGGGCTGTAATACGTTACTTTCTTCCTGACTCGGTGAATGTAAGAGAGAAGGTTGAGGCCAGTCCCTTGAATAGTGACAGGGAACTAATCAATTTTATACACTATGTTCAGCTGTGTATGGAAGCTTACCATGACAGGAAGTATCAAATCACATGTGCAAAGGTAATGTAATATTAGTTTTTACACTGTGGTTATGCTGGACATCACCCATTTTCTAAGGCAGAATGGTGAATCTGTGGCATGTGAAACAAATTTTCTTGTTGTGCAGATTATCATATGGTAACAAAGCCATTGCAGTTATAGAATAGCAATGAAATATTTAAGTCTTTAGTTGTTTTATATGCTATTCATCCCTGCCTTTACAACATTGTCATTTTTAATGGCTAAAAAAAACATTTAAGTTTAGGATGTGATGAGTAGTAGAGACTTTCCAGAATGGCTGAATGACATTTATGGCAAGATTAAGAAATGCAATACAGCATGTTTTGTCCATGTTCTGAATAATTAGTATGCAGAATTTTGTCTGTGAAGCGTATGGCTACACGAAAGAATGAAGAATAACAAAGAACATATTTCTGGTGAAATTAAAAATAAAGGGTGCAGTGCAGTGGTAGCTGAACCTTTGTCGATGCCAGTTATGAGGTGTTTGAAGGTTTTGATGGGAAAACCTGAAGAAAATACTGCACTTGGAAAACCTGGGAACAGACAGGGGGATGACATTAAAATTTATCTTAAAAAACTGTGATGGGAATGGACTGGATTCATATGGGTCAGGATAGGACCATGTAGGAGTCTCTCATGACCACAGTACACCGCAGAGAGACTTAGTTTGGTGAGGTTCAGTTGTGGAAGGTCTAGATAGAAATGTGCTGAGATTTTGTCCCCGGTGCCTGCTAATGTATAAGTCAACAAAAAAGCTGGAGACAGTCTGAAAAATGAAAATTCATAATTCACTTCCCCACTTTTATTACCTAGTTCAAGCTCTGCAATTGAATCAGTATTTGCTAAACTTAATGTTGTATCTAGTTGCTTTTGCCTTTTTGTTTTGTTAGTTACCTAACAAAATTATCAGAGCTGTGAACCAGTTGCTGGGTCTATATAAACTCTTCTTTTCATAGGAGTGGGCAGAGGCTAATGGAGTGAAGCTGTTTAGCAGCATTGACTGCATGTTTGTGACACTTACAATGCAAGAGACCAATCATAGACCTTTCCCATTGACCGTCTGTTTAATTTATGAAGCCACTGGAATCAGGCCTGCATCTCTTGAAGCACAGAGCAAAGGTAAGCATTTGTTTAATAAATGCCTATGTGGAAATCCAAATAAGGATGTTGAATATGGTCAGAAAGACCAATAATATTGATTTTTTTTTGTTAATGATAAACGTATTTGCATGAGGTCACCATACTCTGTATGTGTACGTGCATGATCATACGTGCATCTTACAAGTTTTGAAATAATTGGCCACTTCATTACAAAACTTGTTGTTAATATTATGTGACTGTAGACCATTTCACTGTCATTTTAAATTCTTTCAGTTAGTAATAACAGCTCTTTGGCTGCATGAATTTGTGAAGTGTGGGTGCCACCTGATGAAGAAAGTTGGCATAGTCTTTGGTAGAAGCTGTAAAATGTATGTGCAGCTTTTGATGAGTTAAGCTTTGTAGAAAGTAAAGGAAGAATATGGAACTTGCAGTAAATCTGTATTAGCCTTCATTTGATGGTGATAACTAATGCAGCACTGAAGTTATGAACTGTGCTGTGGTGTGGAGTCAGATCATAAACATACCAACAGATTCTGTATGAAATTTTATTTAGAGTTAACAGTCATATACATGGTGAAACTTTGATGTGTCTGACTTCAGTAGTAAGTTCTTCCCAAAAGAAAATACTATTATTGTCACCACCACTGCCACCGCCTTCTTTTCCTGTTGTGGATACGTTCTGGAAATCAAGCGTTTGTGCTTTTCCTTGTTAGCACACAATTTTTAATATTTTTCAGTGCCATTGTATGGACAGCGAACCAAATAGATCGCGTTTGATTAGTAATGGATTCAGGAGTGCAATAACAGACATCAGAGCACTAAGGGGACCAGACATTGATCAGATCACAATTTACTGAAGATAAATTTTAAAGTGAAGTTAAGGCTAAAAACTGGAAATAAACACAATGGAAGAAAAATGGTGAATATTTTTCAAATCCAAAGTAGAAACTAGAATATGCTACAGAAATTAATTATAAGTTTGTAATACTGGAATATTTGGACGATGAAGATATTATTGACAATAATATTAATGAAACATGGGAAAACATTAAAACAATAATCAAGGAAACCAAACAGCAACTTATAGAAAAGGATGAAGCCACAGAAACAGTTAAAAATAAATGGTATGATGAGGAATGAAAATTTGCAATAGAAGAAAGCAAGAGAAAAGTGGTTGACAAAAGGATGAGCAGGAGTATCACCATAAAAGAAAAGAAGCTCACAAAATAATTATGGATAAGAAAAAGACATACATGAAAAATGCAATAGAGTCAATAGAAGAAGATCAGAATCATAATAACACAAGGAAAATGTATCAAACAGTAAACTAATAAAGAGAGGATATCAACATACATTTAGCATAATTAGGAACAAAAAAAAAAGGAGAATTGGCAATGAATACAAAGGAGAAGGCAGAAATATGGAAAGAATATTTTGACAATTACTGAACACAGAAAAACCAAGGGAATTAATTAAAAATGGAAATAAAGAAATTAGTGAAGTTGAAGTTGAAGCAGAAGAACTCACTATAGAAGATGTAAAAAGGCAATACAAAACTTAAAAAATTACAAGGCGGCTGGAACTGATGGAATACATCCGGAATTAATAAAATATGGAGGAAATAAACTACTGAATAGAATGTATGCACTAGTAAGACATCTGGGAGGAGGAAAGGATACCTGAAGAATGGAAAGAAACAATAATAGTTCCTATACACAAAAGATGAGACAAGAGATAGGTGTGAAAATTACAGTGGAATAGCACTGGGAAATGCAGATTACAAAATTTTGTTGATATAATATTGGGAAAAATTAAACCATATATTGAAAACATTATGGGGTACTATCAGAATGGATTTAGAGATGGATGATCTGTAATTGACAACATATATGCATTGAAAATAATAAACGAGAAACTTCGGGAGTATAATCAGAGTGTACATTATTTATTTATTGATTTTCAAAAGGCATATGACTCCATACATAGAGATACACTATGGAAATGTATGAAAGAATTTAAAATGCCTACTAAATTAATAAATTGTGTAAAACATGTGTACAAGAGAAAAGAAGTGCGGTTAGAGTAGAAGGAACATTGTCATCTTTTTTTGAAAATAGAATAGGCCTGAAACAGGGTGACCTTTTATCACCAATATTATTTAATTTGGCATTACAGAAAGTGATACAAAGTATAAAAATGGTTCCTAGTGGTCTAAAGATTGGTAAGGAACAATTGAATATATTAGCATAAGCAGATGACATTGCATTAATTGGAAAAAAAGAAATAGAAATAAGAAAACTTTTTGTAGAAATGGAAAACATTGTCAGAAAGTTTGGACTGTAGATAAACCAAGAAAAGACAAAATATGTGACAGTGGAAAGGAAAAACAGTTTTAAGGAAAATAAAATAGGACTTTTGAATATAAAAAGTTACAAACTTGAAAGAGTGGAAAACTTTAAATATTTAGGCATTATACTTAGTGAAGATAACAATAACCAAATAGACTTGTAAGAAAGAATAAAAAATGCTAACGAAACATATTTTACAATACAAAAACTTTTTAAAAATAAAAACATATCAAAGAAACTAAAATTAAAACTAAAGAACACAACAATAGACAAAACATTAACATATGCATCAGAAACTTGGACACTAACAAAGAGAGATAGAAAGCAATTGAACAATTTTGAAAGAAAAGTGTACAGAAGAATTTTGGGCCCAGTATATGACAATGAAAAAGAAAATTGGAGGATACTAACTAATAAAGAAATTTATGCACGAGTAAAAAAACCTACCGTAATAGAGACAATAAGTTTTTTTTTTTCTTTTGGGGTGCGTCATCCTTGTTGTGTTGGTTCAATAACAGCAAATTTTTTGTGTATTACACATGCAGTCAAACACAACTATATTTCACCTAGTAGTACAGTAGGAATACAACTCATGTTTCAGCCCTATATGTGGGCCATCTTCAGGTTGTGATTTAACTTACAGAGCAGCTATACAAGATGTGTGGGGTGTTCTTTTAGGGTATTGGGGGTTGGGTGGGGGGAATGAGATCTTGTTTCAATAGTGGGTGCCATGACTTTGGGCTGTTATAAGTGAATTATCATGAGTTGTTTATGTACATATGTCAAAGTAGGTTACTATTCTTATGCTAAGGATATGTTACAAAGATAGTATTGTTATTAATATTGGTGTCAGTGTTATAGTTCATAATAAAATAAATATCATAGTGTCACTTCAGTGTCAGTCAATATTTTCATGTGTTATTTTACATCAAAACTTGTTTCTGCAGGCTAAGCAATGTTATAACAGAGCAGTATTTCCACTGGGTGTGCAGTTTTAGCTGAGGTGGGTTTTTTAGCGGTGGCCCAAGTTCGTGTAATTAGGCAGAATCATGGCATGGATGGGTGCCAATCCAGATGGTCTTCTATATTCTACTGCCTCTTTTTAAGATGGGGATGTCTGTGGATTATGGAGGTGTAGGTCCGCTATCTGTGAATATATAGGAGAGGGCATATAATGAAGTGCGCATAGGCTGCAGTTTCGCAAGCACACCTGACACACAAGCACAGGATTATGAACTATTGCCGATATGTGGACGACATTTTACTAATATTCGTCTCCAACCATACCAGCATAGAGGTGATCCTTGATGACTTTAATGCCCTACACCCAAAACTACAATTCACAGCAGAACCAGAAAGAGATCACACTCTGAAATATCTTGACATCTCCATACACAGAACCCCAACAAACATTAAAACCGCCATATACAGGAAGCCCACATTCACGGACACCATTATCACCTACACCTCCAACCACCCCACACACCACAAATACACAGCAGTCAGGTTACTATTCAACAGACTAGACTCCTACAACCTACAAGAAGAAGAATACTAACATGAGCTAAACATCATCCACAACATTCTACACAACAACGCCTTCCCAATCAAGCCTCATAAACCCCCCCCCCCTTAACCCAACAAGACCAAGAGCACCCCGAACAACCAAGCAAAAGTGGGCCAGCTTCACCTATGTAGGCAAGGAAACTTCCTACATTACCAACCTCTTCAGAAAGACAGAACTCAAAATAGCATTCCACACCACAAACACTACAGGAAATCTACTCTCCCACAAAAACCCCACCCCTGATAAATTTTCACTATCGGGAGTATACAAACTAACCTGTCCCGACTGTAATAAGGCATACGTTGGACAGATTGATAGACGTTTCACCACGCGGTTCAAGGAGCACGAGAAAGCCTTCGGAAACAATAGCAACACATCCAGTTTCGCGAAACACCTTAATGAAGAAGCTCACTCCTTCAGCCCCATGAAATGTATCATGCAAGTACTGCATTGCCATAAAAAAGGTGCCCACTTGAACACACTTGAAAGGTTTCACATCCACACACAGTTTGCCGCAAACAACCACTTAAAAAAAAACCAAACTGTATTTCCGAACGCAATCTTTGATACCCTCATAAAGACCCACCGCCCATAAAACCCCCTCCCTCCCTACCCTAACAGCAAGCAGACCTGAACACTCCAACACAGGGAACCACCACCACACACAAAATAAAATCCAGGCCTCACTACAGTAACCACTCACACCTAAATACCACGCATACCTTACGACAGCTGTGTTATTTTTTTTCTTTTCTTTTCCACATGTGCGACTCTCCTGATTGAAAGTGCAAACACAAGATAGTGATTTATGTAAAATCTGTGAATGTAAAACAAAACTGTGTTTAAATTACGAAACCTTCTCTATATAAAAATAGAACCACACAGATGCACCATGATACAGTGTACTTGTACAACTACGCTACCATTTAGTGTGATGTGACAGTGATAACAGAAGAAATCCCACACGACTCCCGGCCTTACAAACAACAAACAGCACAATAATTGAGTAAGTAAAATTTGCTACTCATTCAGAAACTAGCTTGCGAAACTGCAGCCTGTGCGCACTTCATTATTTGCCCTCTCCAATATATTCACAGATAGCGGACCTACACCTCCGTAATTCACAGACACCCCCACTTAAAAAGAGGCGGTAGAATATAGAAGACCATCTGGATTGGCACCCATCCATGCCACGATTCCGCCTAATTACGCGAACGTGGGCCACTGCCAAAAAACCCACCTCAGCTAAAACTGTACACCCAGTGGAAATACTGCTCTGTAGAAACAAGTTTTGATGTAAAATAACACACGAAAATATTGACTGACACTGAAGTGACACTATGATATTACTGCTGGTGTTTTATGAACTATAACATTATAGCATGCTAGTTTTAAGTATATTGACACCAATATTAATAATGATACTATTTGTAACATATCCTTAGCATAAGAATAGTAACTTACATTACCTACTTTGATATATGTACATAAACTAATGGTAATTCACTTATAACAGCCCAAGGTCATGGCACCCACTATTGAAACGAGATCTTGTTCCCCCCACCCAACCCCCAATAGTCTACAAGAACACCCCACACATCTTGTACAGCTGCTCTGTAAGTTAAATCACAACCTGAAGATGGCCCACATATAGGGCTGAAACATGTAGTTGTAATCCTACTGTACTACTAGGTGAAATATAGTTGTGCTCAACTGTATGTGTAATACACAAAAAAATTCGTTGTTAGAGACAGTAAGGTTCAATAGATTACGTTGGTTTGGACATGTATAGAGAATGGAAGAAAATAGAATTCTGGGAACAAGAAGATTGAGAGGTAGGCCAAGAAATAGATGGCAAGATGAGGTGAGAGGGATGGAAGAATGGTTGGTAGAGAAGAGTGGCAGGAAAAATTACACAACAGAGAGGAATGGAAGACGCTTCTGAGAACGGCAAGGAATCATTGCATTCTGCACATGCCAATGAAATGAATGAATGAATCATAAGCTTTCCTCCACATGAATGACATGTCTGTCTTCCATTCATGATCTTAATAACGATTACTTTAGTCTTCTTCTATGTATAGAAGATTTTATTTGAAATTTATTGCTGTAGAAGTTCAATCAAAATTATATTTACTTTAATGCAAGACAAACTGTTTCTTAAAAGGTAAAGACCATGTATTGGTAATATCTCTCTTGTGAGGAAAAGAAATACATACACGATACATGTGTGGACAGAATTATTATGTGTCTGGTGGGAGTAGGTTTACATATAAGAAATTAATATTTTACCTTGGTGGGAAGTTCATCTGTGCATGAGTGAATCATGTTCCCTTATTAGATGAGATACATTTTATTGTTGCTTTGTCTCAACATAATATTAATGGCATGCTTTACAAGACTGGGAGTCTGCACAACAGGAAAGTGGGCTTTATGAGATTAAAAAAAAAAAACCTTGTTTTTTCAGGCATTGACAGGAAAACTCTGGCCAAAACTGAAGAGGAGTGTGATGCTTTAATGAAACTGTCTCTGGATGAAGGTTTAGCTGTTTCATTTTTGAAGGAATCTCAAAGCAGTGGAAGCTCAGATTCTGAAGAAGAAGAAGATGCATTTCATGTCTTGGAAGAAATGAACTCCAAGCAACAAAGGAGAGACTCTGTACAAAGATTGGTTAAGTCAAGGCATGACGTTCATAATTCAGACTGAGGTCCAGTCAGGGCTGGTCAAAGTTTTGACACCCCAGGCAAATAAATTTCTGCTTTCACCCCAATCCGTTTCAGTCTTTACCCATGCTCGTCTGCATTTTACACTTTTTTTCGGGAAGCTCAAAATTTAGAGCACTAAAACAAAAAAGTTTAGCCTGTGAAATACAACAATTTCCAACTGGTATACACATTTAATATTAACAAAAGCACAAAAACATTTGGGGGTTGAAACTTATACTGTAGTAAGAAGAAACATTAATGTCTTCAGGTGTGCGAAGTTCCTCAAAAGCTAAGAAAAGTATTGCCAATTTCATACAGGGAATGGATTGTTTCAGTCTCAGCAGCACTCACTCAGTATTTTAATAAGATGGTGAAATCTTAATATTTCGCTATGTTGCTTTCAATTGAAATCAGTGCAGACCCCAACCAATGATACTGAGACATGGCTGATCTCAGATAATCCTTAATTAGTATCAATTATAAGAAAATGTGCTCACCACAAGCCAGTGAAACTGGTAATATTAGAAGAAAATGTAATGCTATTGAAATGTTTAGAGTGAAATAAATCATGTCTTGCATTAAATTCCAACACATTTCGAGGAGATGTTTTAGGATTTATCAGCTCAGGTAGCACCATCAGTTCATTGTAAGTTCCTGCTCTGCCTAATTTTGGCAGCATTATCAAAACTGAGTGTTAATTGTAGGTCCTGGCAGTATTGCATAAGGTCTTCTTCAGAAAATCCATTTTCACTATTTCCAGCTTTATACAAACATTTGGAAGTATTGCCATAACCATGCAGCAGTTGAAATATCTCTTTGATAGAAGTTACAGCAGCATCCAAAATACAATAGAAACATTCAACTTGAAATCTTTCTTTTGGATCACGAATAGGATCACATGACCTTCATAACAGAAGTTGTGAGGATGGGTGGATTGTGTAAGTGCTGAAATTGGTTGAAAATCAAGACCTTCTGCTTTTATTGCTACTTCTTTGATGGTTCCTTCAAGTGCTTCTTGTGAACAGTGATGTTTTAAATATCTGTCTTATTTAAAACTGTCTGTGTTTTGGAAATATCTGTGGTTACATTGCTGGACACTGTATCTGTCCTTTCCTCTCTGGACCTGGCTTGGTAACAGCTCTACACTGTTTCATTCACAACTCATCAAGCAGTTGATCGTCTCTTTCCAAGGAATATTTATGTGGGGACTGGGAAGATGTAGCCTAAGAAGTGATATAAAGAGACCAGTGAATGATGCAGGAAGGGATGGTTTCTGAGGAGGGTCTGAGAGAAACACAGGAACAGATGCTGGCAAGCGTGCAGGAGAGCTTGAAGTCTGAGAAGTACAAGAAGAAATAAATGAAGAATAGGTCAGTTATGTAAGCTGGAAGTCTGGAGTGTGAAGCTTTTCTGAAGTTTACTAAAACGTGGGAAGTAGTAAAATTTGTATTATGTTCATACGATGCTGATACTTTCTTCGGCCTCAATATGGCAGCTGTCACAGTAGCTTTATTGTTTACGTAGCCTGTATGTACTGGGAATTTTATAATCCATTTCTCCACAGTTCAAGTTACCTGATTTCATAGCATTTGGAAAGTGCTGACGTTCAGCTTCTAAGTAGGCCTTGCACCTTGGATGTTGGAGTGAATACAGAACAAACCAGACATGCTTGAGTGGTCATTCATCTTCACAACAGGTGGCATAGTGTGTTGCTGTTGATGCACAACAATTTGAATATGTCTCACAGCAGATTTAAGGAATTAATCAAACAGTATAATGCTTGGCAGATTTATGTATGAACATTTGTGACATCTGTGGAATAGGACATCTCTCCCTCTTGAAAATCTACCAGTTTAACCATCATAAATAGGACACATGTTAATGTAACATTTTTATTACAAATGATTTAACTGTCTTCTTCACTTCGTGCACATCCTCCAAAGATACCTGTATAAAGGAATTACATACAGATCTCTTTCATCTGGTATATATTTTTCATAAAAATTGTACAATACAACAAAGTAATAACATTCCACTTTTTAAATGTGTATAATAGAGTGCTACATCTTTTAACAGTACTCATCAGTCTTTTGAAACTTGCCAGTTTCTAGTTTCTTGTAAGTCACATATATTACAGCGAAGGTATCAATTGGGTACTGCTATCAATAACTGACCATTGTTATTAATGCCAAAAACTTGAGGTTCCTACGAAGAATGCCCATCTATTTTTGCCACTGTCCAATTAAGTCAAGAAAAAAGACATATTAAATCAGGGCCAAAATATGAAGCCACTGTCAGCCACATGTTATCTAACATGCTGCCACATTAGGCACACCTCTTCTCTCACAAACTCAGTTGCCTTCTCCAATGTAACTTAATACCTGATACCCAATGGTGGCAGTTCTTACTGACAGTGTTCAGGCTTCATCATTCCTTGTTTGATTTCCATTTCTGACTGACAAAGGTGCTGTCAGTTATAGAAATGGGGTGCTGTTCCCATCTCCATATGTTGGAGAATTATCACTGTTCTCTTAAGTGTTGCATATTCACCTTTTCCATACATACATGATAAAGTACACAACTATATATAAATAACTGTTCATGAAAGCACATATATATGTTTTGTCTATATGTATAAGAATTTTAATAATATTAAGATATGTATGCAGTCTTATAAATGCTTTTGAGGTGAAAGCTATTCATACAGTTTGTCAAAATATTTTTTCATGTATCGACACAAGTACTTCTTTACAGTGGCATGAATTCCCTTTTGGGTTTTGTTACCAAGGTAACTAAATTTTCATTACTTAGATCTCACAATATAATTAACTGTGTGTGAATCAACATTGAAGTGAAATTTATACTAATGAATCTTATAATGCGTAAGGATGTTTACCACGGAATACAACTTAACATTTGATGTGTAAGGAGTCTTAATTGATTTAAGTTTTTACAGCATTATTGATGAAGGTTAAAGTTTTTTTGGGCGGGGGGATATCACATGTCGATTGGTAGTTAGTTACTGGTGTTTCAAAAGAGCTTGCCACCTTCTTCACTTCAAGGTAGTCTAGGAAAAGTGAATTGTGTGGAACAAGTGGTGCATTATGTAGGGAAGTTGTGGGTTTAGTGATTGGTTTAGTGAGCCAACAGGAGAAACAGTGTTGTGGAGTGGGTGGAGCTGTGGGAAGGACACATTAAAGGAATAAGGAGCAAAAAAACAAAGAAATTAAGTAGGAGGGGAGCCAACTGAAAAAGATCCGTCAACCCTGTAAAAGGCCACATGCCAAAGTTGTGTATCCTAATGGGGAGGGTTTCTCCATTCATTCAGGGAGTGGATGAGACACCATTTTTTCTGTGCAACTCACTGTTCTTGGACTACCATGAAGATGGTGGCAGAAAGCTCCAAAATGTGGGTAGCTGATTACCAGTAGACATGGTATCACATCCTATGGGACTGTAATGTTCAGAAATATTGTTTGCTTTTTGCTTGACATGTGTTGTCCTTTGTTCATACATCTTCAGGGATTTCACACTATAATAATGATGCAACCTGAGGTTGAAATGTAATTTAGGTGCTTTAAACAATTGGTATGGTAACATCTGGGAGGCCCACATTTAATCCCAGGCCAGTCCATGTATGAGTTGTGGTGGACAAAGTGGCATATGGACAGGTTTCTCACTGTGTAGTTTGCTTTTCCTCTGTTAGTATCACTCCACTAATGCTCCATACTCATTATTCATCTATCACCAACACTGTATATTCTAGCAATTTACCGCATTGTAAAAAGACACTAAAAGAAAAGTATGGTGAAAGAAAATTAAGTTTTAGAATCAGCATCAAATATTAAGGTGTATTTTTTATATACAGTTAATAATTACTAACAACAGAGTGATAAAGAATATATACAGTTTAAGCCTTGTAGTGTCTATAATGAAGCATCATTGCAGCTGTTCATTGTTTAAAGGTTACCACTCTGCATAATAAAATAATTTCTCTATTAATTACAATAACCATGCAACAAAATTATCTAATGTGGATACTAAACCTGAGGAACAAATGTTTAATAATCGTATCTACATCAAAACCACAGGATGCAAGTACAATAGAATTTCCTTTCATCTGGCACCAGCGGAACTGTGCAGTGATTTCATAAAAATATTATGTAGTTTTTCATTTATCATAGGCTCAGTCACAGGCTTTCCTTCACATTGCATTGCTGTGAAGCACTTTTACAATAAAATACAGCACCTTGTCCAGCTGTGCTACAACATAAGGGTGGGCACCAAAGTGACCTGTGCACTTTGATCATATTCATTTGTGCAGCTGTGCTAATTTGGGCTCTTTTAATGTCTTTCGATTGAAAAGGCCCTTCACACTTTCTCTTGATGCCATAAATGATTGTATTTAATTGGTCCTGTTTTTTTATATCATAGTAGATGATCCTGTCTTGTATGAGGTCACAACCTCTCTTTGGCTTTTGCCACTTCCAAGACTAATTATTTCAAGTTTCTGAGGCATGACCTTGTGGTTTGCTGTCTTTCTTTCTTGGTCACTTGCAGATATAGCATGTAGAAAGGTTACTGGTCCCCTTGAAATGTACATATCTCAGAAAAATGCTACCTGAATAAAATGCAAGACCCATAATCCTCCTGCTTAGGGAACGTCAGACCAAAATTTTGGATAATGGAGGGGATACTCTGTGTCTAAGACATGGATTTCCTGGGCTCCATTACTGTTCATTTTTTATCAGTATGTTCATTCAAATAAACCCCAGCTCATCTGTAATACTACTACTTTGGGACTGCATTTACCATGAAATGAGTGAAGATGTCAGTTACATTTATTACTTGGTCACTTCACTGAAAAAACTGCATAATTCCAGTTTTATATGGCTGTAGTTTCAATAACTTTGATGCTGTTCCCGTAGTCTCTTTTGATACTACCATTTTGCATTCCAAGGGCTTATAAGGGTTACAGCGTGAATATTCAAGCTAAACTCTTGTATTGTGCAACTTTTCTTGTGTTAAGACTATCACTTACATCGCTGTTACCCATCTATTAACATGCCAGTTATCCGAAATTTAGTGACAAGTGTTGTAACAGTGTCTGTGGGGAACTCAAACCCTGGGAAACAATCTTCTGGAATTTCTCTGATATGTGTAACAGACATACTTCACAAACTATTCATATATAGATGTACATGTACATACATGCATATACAGTACTGTTGTATGTCTGTAGCTTCAACACAACAAACTTTAATCAGAAACCTTCAAGTCCCATTCATTTCATGGAAGACTTCCTTATGTGACTAGGGCAATATAATCTTTATCATTACATGCAAGGTTATATCATACCAGAGTGAGGAATTTATTACAAAGTCCATGGTAGGAAATACTTTAAAAATATATAGTGATTGCAGAAAATTAAGCCCTAATAGCAATGCTGGATATAATTTGAGTACAAGAGACTAATTTTAGGAAAAAACAGTAATATTAAAGACACTATAGTTTGAATAATAATTGTCATGCTTTATTACCTGTGACCACTAGAACAATGTTTCTTTGTTAATGCTGAGTACCATAACACTGCTGCTCTGTTAATGCTGAGTACTGTAACAGTGCCACTTTGTTAATACTGAGCATTCTAACAATTTTTCAAATAGTCTGCTTTGATAACCCTCTAAGCACAGTGGTTACCACATGTACCATCTCAAAATTCATAAAATATGCATTTTGTTCACAAAATATATTTATATGTTTTCCATGATTTCTCTGAATGAACAGTAATAATTTGTTGCCAGTGAGGTAGGACTGGATTTAAATAGTATTTACATGAACTCTGGGCCTAAAAAGGTCAAAGCTGAGCACTACAGGAGTTCTACATTGTTAATGCTGAGTGCTAGAATTGTATAACTCTGTTAATGCCAAACACTAGAACAGTGTTCTGTAAATGATATGCTTTCCAGTCCACTGGATACAACAGTTTCAGCAATGCATTAGAGGGAAAATTATGAAACTGAATTATGGTAGTTACATTATCATTTTAAGTACAGTATTTATTTAATCAGAAAGTGGATGTTGAACATGCCCTCCACCTGATGCTTAAGTAATGGGGGGAAACTGTCTTAAGTGCAGTATTGCTGTGGTTCTAATGACAAAGAGAAATTTGGTATAAAATTATGTGTGATTTCAGGCTTCCATCACAGTGCAAATGAAATCTGCATTAGTTTGGGATTTTACACAGTGTAGAATGGTGGTTTCTCGCTGACGTCTCAGGACAATCAGTCCCATCTTCAAGGGTCAAGCAGTTCAGGGGTCAAGCAGTCTTCTGGACTGCTTGACCCCTAAAGACGTGTAAAATCCCAGAAGAGTGCAGATCTATATATAAAATTATCTCCAAGAAAAGGAAATTGCCTAATGCAGAAGGAGAGAGGAAATGCAAATGTATGTCAGAACGTAGAACCTTGACGCCTTGATTTGATTGTGCATTGTAGTTCGTGAATGCTACCTACACCTTATTTAGTTACTAACTAATAAGTGGGTCATGCTGGGCTTTTGGAATATTCCAGCTTGTTTTGAAAGAGACAGAGACATGGACAGTTGTCTGTGAGAAACATTCTGTTGTTATATTGCATTACTGTAGCAATGGATTCTGGACAGAGAAGTGTGTTATACTTACATATGAACATGAAATTGATCCAGATGAGTGAAAACCAGGAATTGACAGTCATGGTGATCACCTCAAAGTTTTAAAAATGGTAGAGATAAAAATTACAGTACAGGAAGGGTTACTTAGCATGAATGGCTTGATGAGAAGAGTGTGAATGCAACAAACACATGAATCATTAATAGAGAGCTTTATAGATACAGGATCAAGGAAGATTAAATTTTAGGAACAATACTTCAAGCATAAGCAAGAAGTGGCAAGTGGTACAGTAAAAGTAACTTTAACGCTACTAACAAAAGGCTGCGTAACATAAAAACAACAAACTGTAGTGTATCTGCGATGTGTGGATGTAGGTGTGAATTAAGAACTTTGGTAGCCAAGTTGTAATCTTTTACAAAAGAAAATGAATCCAAGGCCATTACCAATGGTAGTAAAACTGGCTTGTATTTGCAGGCCCCCCTCAGCAAATGTTTATGTTGTAAGGACAAAAGTTTCTTGATGGCAAACTACAAAACATGAAAAAGAAGTCTGGAAAAAGAAGAGTGGTTGGTGCATTTTATACTGAAAAGTTCTGAGTTATATACCAGTATGCTGTTGTGAATTCTGTGGCTGATATATACTATTGTGTATACTGTGTATTGTGTATTCATTTACCTGTGGTTGCAGGAGCTTTCATGAAATGGAAATACCTATAACGGAAAACTGTCTTAGTTCTGTGACATTGGCTTCAGCAGTTATCATGGCAATTTTTATTTTTATTTATGGCATAGTATATCAGCAGTGCCTGTCTTTATTAACAGTGCAGTAATATGACGGAAGGATCCTGCAATTACAGTATACTGCTATGGTTATATGTGACTTGTCTCTCAACCAAATTTAATCCTAAGAATGGAATTTCACTGGGTAAAAATGGCAACTGGGCAGGGTTTTCCTTTATCCAGGCATATCAGTCTCCCTTTGCCAGTTATCATTCCAGAAATGGTCCACATTCAGGTGTGTGACAAGTATGATGATTTGGAATGTTACTGCAACCTGCCACATGTTAATTATCACCTGTGGCCTCAAAGGGTAAGAAAGTTGTTTTGTACATCATTTTAGGCATGTTCGCAAAAACTGCAAAAAGGACCTATTAGTTTTGTCATGTCTGTCTGTCCACATGTATCACCTCTGCTCCCACTGAACTGATTTTTGTGAAATTTGATACTGGAGACTAGCATAGTCTGTTGATAAAATCCAAATTTGGTTAAAATTTGACAAAAATGTTTACATGAAGATCTAAGCACATTTTTATTGCTAACAGCAACATATAATCACCATAAAATCGATCTGTTCAAGCCAAAATGTATTAGGCTATTATGACAGACAGCCAAGCAGGTATGAAACAGTACAAAAATTTTGCACCTCAACAAGAATCATAAAGTAAACTCACTGCTGCATTTCCATTACAATGTTTAACAATATTTATTATACTGCAGACAGCACATGTAACTCAGCAATACAAAGGGAACTCACTGCTGTGTTTCCATGGCAACAATGGTTATGTGAACAAACCACAATGTTACATTATATGTACACTGCCTATTTTATTAAGTATTCACACTCATGTATCCTGTGACTGCAATGGATGATATTCCAGAACCCACTAGTCATGATCCTGTAATTTGATGCAGCAATGGAACAAAGTCCTTCTTGGAAAGCCAGCAATCACTTAGCTACTCAAATTCTTACCGTTTATGAAACCTGAAGGGCCATTTCTACATTATATTCACAAGAGACCATAACTGGACCCTATCCTAAGCCAGATAAATCCACCCATCTTAATCATATTTTTAAAAACCCTTTCCTTATACAGGCAATCTTCTGCATGCTTGTACTTATTCACAGCATTACTAGTTATTTCTCCAGAAAGTCTGTGCTGACATGGGCTCTGAATATGGAACACAGCTGGACACAGACCTAAATCTTGGCCACAAGGCAACGAGCCCGGTGATACGGTAGCAAAGTGCCTCTATAACTTAATATAAGATCAAGGTTTCTAGCCACAATTTCATGGACAAGCTGTTCCACATCACTGTCACATATACCTGCCCAGGAATGAAGGTCACCTATGAGCCTCAATGAAGGACATGAACTGATCAGTAGCTGTACTGACAGAGCTGTAAGGTTGCATTCACTGCGTAGCACAAACACACGAAGATGTTGTGGATGAGGATTCTCAGCCAGACTTTGTGAAATTAATGAGTCATCTACCACTTCCACACCTTCTCCATAATTTTCTTCTTCCAGCATCACCTATCACAAGAACGACCAATACTCAGTTGTGGCCACTTTTGTACATATGAATACTTGATGGGGACCGCAGTGGCACAGTGGTTAAGGTGCTGTGCCACAAATCGGAAGGTTGCTGATTTGATTCCAGCAGTGTCATTGGAATTTTTCATTGATATAAAATCCTTCCAATCGCACTATTGCCCTGGGGTCGACTCAGTCTCTAACAGAAATGAGTACCAGGAGCATTTCCTGGGGGTAAAGGCGGCCGGTGCGTAAGGCTGACAATCTTACCACCATCCTGTGCCGTTGTCATGAAATGTGGGAACCTTAACTTCCTGGAACCCTCTGGGCCTGTCCAGGTCTGTAATGGGACTCCTTTACCTTTCTTATGAATGCTTGACTTTATGAAATATTACACACTGTTGAAACTTGGTGACAAAATATGAATTGTTAGTGTATTTGAACTGGCATTTAAATTATGTGTATGTTTTCACAAGCAGATAACTGGTAAAGGTTAGTAAGGCTATAATGACAGACATTAGTTCAAAGAAATATTAATTGACCTTGAATTATATAGGACAGCTCAGTAAATTTCCAGATGTCCTGTGATAGGAATTACACCCTGGATGGCTCATTTTGATGCTGGCAAGAGCTGTTATCACTCTTATCTTCACCAATGTCCAATATGACTGCAGCCTGCTAGGCCTTCTAGCCTGAGTACATGGGACTCATTCTCTGATAAGTAAATGTGGCCACAGGGAGAAATGACTTGCAGTTCTGAGATTATGGATATTTGGAGTTTTATTTCTGCCTTCATGCTAGGAATGGTGCAGAGGTTTACAGTTTAACCTTTACGCAACGGGATTTAAATGGCTACAGTCAACCTTTGCGTACAACATTAGTTTCGCTAGGCATTTAAATTTTAGTACATGGTTTACAAAAAACTTGATTATTCCAGGAACCAAAAAAGATTTAATAATGGATTAAACGGCATTTTTTGGGAAATAAGACAGAGCCATTTCTGCGTGTGTTCAAGAAATCAGTAATAATTTTAGTTAATGAATAGACAAAAAAAATTGTATGGAATATGCATAAATTTCAGTTTCCTTTACTTACATATTGGCTTGATTCCACAGTTTTTCTTAAGAAGGTCGCACGTGATGTTAGAACTGTGCCCTTGTGTGGTAATCTTCAAAACAAGTATTCTTAAGGCACAGTCCCCCTTCACACTTATGGCACTTCCAGAATACTTTTTTTGTCACACCTCTAGCCTTACAGACACGACACCTCAGTTGCGTCTCAGACGGGGTAGGCCAATGTTTGCTGCTGCAAACTTCAAGCCTAGCGACACACTTTTCAGCTCTAGGTGGTCTACCTAATGGCCTTGGTACTCTCCGTTCTGGTCCAGCATGTGCCAGCATATTCCTCACGAGGGTAAATCGAAAATCTCTATGTGAAATCTTCTTATCCCCACAAGAGGAATGAAGGATGTAGCTATTGAGAATGGCCAGGTCTAATAGATGAAAGAACAGTTTTTTCATCCACTTGAATGTGTGCCAGCTGGTGGAGTAACTGTTGGCCATTCTGTCACCCTTATCCACATAGCCCATATGATGGTTATAATTCATCACAATTTGCAGCTTTATGGCTTTTCCTCTCTCATTACAGAAATTACCTTCCGCTGGGGCATTATGAATATTAGTCAACATGCATACGTCTCTCTTGTCCCGCCACAGTATTGCCATCAAGTCAGCCCTGGTCCTAACGTGAATGTCTCCCCTTTTCAGTTTTGCTGTCTTTGGTTTTAGGTCTTGTGGCATGCCTTTCCTGTTCGGCCTGACAGTACCACAACAGCAAATCTGTTTCTTCACCAAATCATCAAATAATTCAGGGGAAGAAAAGAAATTGTCCATGTATAATTTGTGGCCATGTCCTTCTATCTTCCTCGTCAATTCTGTCACTGTCGCATGGGTTGCTGTCGTGCTGTGCTGTGCGCTGTCTGTCCTTCCCCAGGTATACGTTCATGTCATACGTGTATCCAGTCGAGTCACAAAGATTGAAAATTTTGATGCTGAAACGCTTGCATTTTTTTTGGTATGTACTGTTTGAAAATCACCCTCCCTTTGAATGGAACAATAACTTCGTCAATAGCCAGATTTTCGGAAGGGGTATAAAATTTGGAAAATGTGTCATTTAGAATTTCAAAAAGGTCTCGTATCTTCCATAGTCTGTCAAAATTTTCGTCTGTCCTATCACGTTCATTCCTGTTGTCAGTAAAATGTAAGTAACGAAGGATGTGAACGTATCCGTCCCGGTTCATCTTCGTGCCGTAGAAAGGTGTGTATACCTGATCCAATGTTGACCAGTAGTCTGTCAGTTTGTCTCTTATGCCATGTCCCATCTGTATTGTCAATGCCAGAAACACAAACATTTCGGCTTCAGTGACGTCAGGATCAGGAGAGGGTCCATCGTCAAGTCTGTCTAAATAGTCGTGGTAGTAGCGATTAGTCTC
>Ga0123355_10003465_pt1 | contig 22610 bp, 15 predicted proteins | sample TergutEmb28metaG_3_FD_89872 | JGI IMG/M metagenome (GOLD analysis project Ga0123355, IMG submission 89872) | Embiratermes neotenicus P1 segment gut microbial communities from Petit-Saut dam, French Guiana - Emb289 P1 | ecosystem: Host-associated > Arthropoda: Insects > Digestive system > Gut ... | reverse complement strand
GAAGACATAAAGCATATCCAGTTTATCCCTTGTTTAGAGCCCCTTGAAACACCTGCAAAAAGCGAAAAGCCCATTGTCGGCACCGAAGCCGCCATTACAAGCAGGCGTTTTAGCCAATTCTACTCAGACTTGTTCCCCTTATGGAAAGCCGAAGTTGAAAAAGGGAACCTGGTACATGTGCGGCAGTTTGAAGATTTAGCCGGAATATACTTAGCCGGTCAAGGGCTGACCTGCGGCATGAGCGGGCGTTGCAGCCCTCAAATTGTTGTTGAGGCAGACGGCAGTGTCTATCCTTGTGATTTTTATGTGCTTGATGAATACCGTGTGGCAAACCTGGCAGATTCATCGTTGGAGGAAGTTTACAATGCGGTAGTAGGCAGCGGGTTTATGAATAATGAGCCGGCCCAGTACTCACTTTGCGGTAGTTGTACATATAACAAATGGTGCAAAGGAGGCTGTAAGCGTATGGCAAAAGTAGTCTATGGCCACGAATGCGGTATGAAATCGTTTTTGGATAAATATCTGCATGACCTCTTGGCCGTAGCACAAAGACTAATGCAAAGGCAATAAAAAGAAGCGTTTTTTGCGTATACCCTCTTGTAACAAACAAGCGCTGTATGTATACTGTCACAATAAAGCGGTGACCAATACCGCAAAATTATATTTAATGCTTGAAAGGTGGAAATTCCATGTCTAGCAGTAAAATTTTAAGGGTCTTGCTGGTAGCTCTGCTACTTGCAGGGTTGATTATGTTAGTTGCCTGTAGTTCTGATGACGCGCCCGCCGGTACAGGTGACGGAGACATTGCCGGCACAACATTGGTAATTTATTCAACATTTACATCAGATTTTGCTTACCCAATCATTGAAATGTTCGAAGAGCAATATGGTGTTACCGTAGAAATTATCTTTGCCGGTACTGGCACAACCCTTGCGCGTATTCGCGCCGAAGCTGCCAACCCCCAGGCAGACCTTATGTGGGGCGGTGGCTTGTTTTCTGTAGTCCCCGAGATTGATCTTTTCGAGGATTTTCTCTCTGTCAACGAGCCGTATATGATGGAAGGTCAAGAAAATGTGGAGGGTTCAGTCACCCGTTTTATCACAAGCGCCAGACTTTTGATGGTTAACACCGACCTTATCGGTGATATCGAAATCCGCGGCTATGCATGTCTGCTTAACCCTGCGCTCAGGGGTCAAATCGCGATAACAGACCCGGCAGCGTCGGCGTCTTCTTTCAACCATCTTGTAAACCAGCTTTATGCCATGGGTAACGGCGACCCTCACGCCGGCTGGGACTATATGGAGGAATTTATTATTAATGTGGACGGCATAATGCTCCCTGGTTCTTCTGCCGTGCATCATGGTGTTGCCGACGGTGAATTTATTGTAGGTCTTACCTACGAAGAAGCGCCTTTCCCACATATAGAAGCCGGTGCACCAGTAAAAGTGGTATATATCGACGAGGGTATTGTAGCTACATCTACAGGCGTGGGTATTATAAACGGCGCCCGTAACCGCGCAGCAGCCGAAGCTTTTATCAACTTTGTGACTTCATATGAAGTTCAGGTTTTTGTAGAAGCCAACCTGTTTAGAAGAGTTGCGCGTGCAGACGTGCCTTCGACCGGCGCTCTTGTTGCCAATGCTGATCTTAAATGGATCCCAACAGACACATCTTATATCTTGTATCATAGGGATGCATGGCTCGACAGGTTCATGGATTTGTGGATGGATCATCATTAATAGATACGAATATTTTTTATGAAAAGGGCTGCCTAGCGCAGCCCTTTTTTAGACAAGGAGAACTTCATGAGTGTAACAATCACGGTAGCCAATGCCGTAAAAAGATATGGCGATCTTACCATTATCCCCAACTTAAGCGCCCAAATAAAAAACGGTGAGTTTTTTACTTTGCTTGGCCCATCTGGCTGTGGTAAGACAACATTGCTACGCATGATAGCCGGTTTTAACTCCGTAGAAGGCGGCGAGATTAAATTTGACGATAAAGTTATAAACAACCTACCGGCCCACAAGCGTAATATCGGTATGGTGTTCCAAAACTACGCTATTTTCCCGCACCTGACCGTGCGCCAAAACGTGGAGTACGGGCTAAAACTGCGCAAGGTAAGCAAGCCCGACATAAAGAGCAGAGCCGACGAAATGCTTGAAGTTGTTAGGATAACAGAGCTTGCGGATCGTTCGCCAGATAAACTCTCGGGGGGCCAGCAGCAGCGTGTTGCTTTGGCTAGGGCCATTGTTATCCACCCAAGCGTACTGCTTATGGACGAACCTCTTTCAAACCTGGACGCTAAGCTAAGGGTAGAGATGCGGGCGGCAATCCGGGATATTCAAAAGAAGGTAGGCATAACGACGGTATATGTAACCCATGACCAGGAAGAAGCCCTTGCTATTTCTGATCGTATAGCAGTCATGTATGAAGGGGAGATACAGCAAATAGGCACTCCGGAAAGCATATATTCAAGGCCGTATAATCTTTTTGTATCGACCTTTATAGGGCATTCTAATATGATGACCGGGAATCTTACACCCGTAGGCGAAAAATATCGTCTAAATATTGGGGAAAACTGTGAAATGGAAATGGATAACCTTATACCGGGCCTGCCGGAAAAAGAAGTGCTTGTATCTGTAAGGCCGGAGGAGTTTACCGTTTGCGAAAGTGGTGGCATACCTTTTGTAGTGGCCGATAAAATCTTCCTGGGTAAATACGCTATATACAATCTGACCTGCCCAAGCATGCCAGAGCTTGAAACCCAGCTAAGCCAGGACGTAGGGCAGGCTACACAATCATACAGCCCTGGGGAAAGCATAAATTTGAAGCCAAATCCCTTGAAGATAAACCTGTTCGACAAGGAAGCGAAAGTAAGTCTTATACAGGGGGTAGAGCAGTATGGTGAACCCGAAGAAAATTAAATTCGATTTCTGGTTTTTTGTGCTTATTGTAAGTATCGGAGCTGTTGTTTTGTTCCTCGTATACCCGCTATGGTCATTGCTGGAGACCGGATTTAGGGAACAACGCACAGGTGAGCTTACACTAGCCAATTTTGATAGGTTTTTTAGCACACGATTCTTCCGCAGGATGTTTACGAACAGTATGTTTGTATCCACTACGGCTACGCTTTTTGGTACGCTTATCGGGGTAACATTGGCGTATCTTACCACGGCCTTTAAGATACGAGGCCGGAAGTTGATAGATATATTGATCATAGTATCCATGTTGTCGCCGCCGTTTCTTGGGTCTTATTCTTGGATTATGATGTTTGGGCGTGCTGGGCTTGTAACTCAGTTTTTCTATAATAATTTCGGGGTGGTTGTACCCCCTATTTTTGGCGTTACGGGTATTGTATTGGTTATGACCCTTTCGTCGTTCCCGCTTATTTATTTGTTTACCCGCGGGGCGCTTAAAAAAGTGGACGCGTCCATTATAGAAGCGGCAGAAAGCTTGGGTTGCCGGCCTGTTAGAAAGGCCTTCACTATTATCTTCCCGCTTATTACACCAACTATCCTTGCGGCGGCTTTACTTGGCTTTATGGACGCATTTACGGATTTTGGTACGCCTCTATTAATAGGCCAGGGGTACATGGTTATGCCCCTTTTGGTTTTTAATACGTTTATGGGTGATATGGGAGGCAATCAAAATTTTGGTGCCGCTGTTGCTGTGCTTATGGTGCTTATCACCACGGTTTTATTTGCATTGCAAAAGTATATCGTTAATAGAAAGTCATATTCGATGAGCGCCCTAAGGCCTCTTCAGCCGGAGAAACTTAAGCCTGTGTCAAGTATTCTTGCCCACGGGTTTGTATACCTGGTTACAATAATTGCTTCTATCCCTCAAATCGTTGTAATCTTCACATCCTTTAGAGCCACATCGGGGCCAAGATTTGTAGAGGGCTTTAGCTTGGATAGCTACAGGGGTACGTTTAGGACTTTGGGCACAGCCATCCGTAATACGTATCTCTTTGGTATTTATGCCCTTGTGATTATTTTGGCTTTGGCACTGCTGTTTTCATACTTGACTGTGCGCAGGCGTAACCCGTTAACCAATGTGCTGGATACTATTACTATGCTGCCATTTGTTATCCCCGGTTCGATTATTGGTATAATCTTAATATTGGCCTTTAGCAGCCGCCCACTTGTGCTTATAGGTACACCTGCCATTATGATTTTGGCTTTTGTTATACGGCGCTTGCCCTTTACGCTAAGATCCAGTGCGGCTATCTTGCAGCAGATAAGCCCCTCTATGGAAGAGGCGGCTATTAGTTTGGGGGATACGCCTATGAAGGCCTTTTTCAAGGTAACGGCTATCATGATGATACCTGGCGTTGTATCCGGGGCAATACTAAGCTGGATTACTATTATCAACGAGCTTAGCGCTACCGTTTTATTATTTACCGTGCGTACTCGCACAATGACTATAGCAATCTTCCATGAAATTATGCGCGGTGGGCTTGGTACCGCTGCGGCCCTTGCTACAATTCTTACTACTACAACTATTATTTCGCTTATGATTTTCTTTAAGCTTACCGGTAAAACAGATCTTAGTATGTAATTTGTTTAATGTTATGTAAAAGCATAAAAAGGACGATTGGACTTGAGGTAGTCAGCACAATTCCAATCGTCCTTTTGTATTGGGAGTGACACTATTGACGAAGTAGTTAGCCTATGCTAACATTATGCAAGTTAGTCGACGCTAACTATTGAATGCTGAAAAGAGGTAAAGGTATGAACATCATCTTTATGAGTATGTTGGCAGGCGTGGCCGGAATGGGGCTTGGAGGATTATTAACTGCCCTTTTTGGCAGCAGAACAGAAAAAATGGTAAGTATATTTTTATCCTTTGCTGGTGGCGTTATGATTAGCATTGTGTTTCTTGAGTTAATCCCAGAGGCAGTTGAGTATTCTAATGTTGCCATTGCTATTTTGGGGCTATTAATAGGCGCCGGTTTGGTTTGGGTTTTAAATAGTTTCATGGATAGTATTTCAAAATCAAAAGATGCAGACTCAAAAGTGCATGCAAACTATGCGGAGTTCTTCCATTCGAGTGATGTGATAACAAGAAAAAAGAGCATGTTTCGCTCTGGGCTAATAATGCTCTTTGCTATAGGGTTACATAATATACCCGAAGGGTTGGCGTTGGGCGCGGCGGGATACCATGATTTAAGTCTTGGGATTACGCTTACAATTATAATCGGGCTTCATAATATCCCAGAAGGTATGGCTGTATCCGCTCCGCTGATTGCCGGGGGGCTTTCTAAGGCAAAGTCTGTGACATTAACATTGCTTATTGGCACTACAACCGTTATTGGGGCAATACTTGGTGTTTTTATCGGCGGTATTTCTGATACGGCGGTTGCGATTTCCTTCTCAATAGCCGGTGGTGCAATGTTATATGTTGTACTAGGCGAAATTTTGCCGCAATCTATTGTTACAAGTAAAGACCGGATTCCAACATTGTATGCGCTTGTTGGAGTAATTGTGGGGATGTTGTTTATTGCTATATTTTAGTTTGGATAGGCTATATAGCTCCTTCATATTTTCTGCCCTTAAGATTTCTTCTATTACAGCAGATGCTAAAACCATTAGACTTTGGATTTTTGCGATGTTATAATTTTGATGTCCGATACTATCTTTATCTAAAGGAGGACTACATAATGTCAAACAAAAGCGAGACTAAAACCGAGAATTTTTTTCGCAAGTTTTATGGGACAAGCACATTTATCGAAAAAGCGGCTATCCCTAAAACCTGTGGCTTTAAATCAAAACGGGGTACTGTTAACATAGGGTACCCTGATTTTTTTCGCGAGGAAGAGGAGTATGCAATTGTTGTTGAAGCGAAGGCTGATGATATGAAAGCTGCTGAAGATGATTTGGTTTTTTATATGACAAAAAACAGTATTAAGAAAGATATCCTTGGGATTGCTATTTCCGGGCAGTCTAAATCAGCATTGAGTGTATCATACTGGCTAAGACTTTTTGGAAACAAAGAGATTGTTAAGTTGCAATGTGGTGATGGTATGCTATCTCTTAATTCTTTACAAAAAGTGGTGCATAAAAGTAAATATAAAGAAAAGATTAGCGCTGAGAGCTTGATAACCACCCTCAAATACTTAAACAAACGATTTCATGATAAAAATAAAGTGAGCGTAACAAACAGGAGTTTGTTTTTTTCAGGTTTATTGATAGCTCTGACAGATAATAATTTTAGGAAGACATTCAGACTAATAGAAGCGCCTACAAAGAAAGAAGTGCAATCAAAAAGCTCTGGAATAATCGAATCCGAAAAGCTCAACAAAGCTGTTTTGGATGCTATTACCAATCAAATATCAAGCAAAGTTAATAATTTATCAAAAAAATATAACTGGGAGGACAAATTTTCATTTATAAAGCTTATTGATTATGCACTAGCTGAATATAAAGAAATAATCGAAATTGTTGAAAAAGATGTTTACGCTCCATTTCAAAGCGAGGAAAAACAAGATATCCTTGGCCGCGCTTATAAGATTTTTTTATCCAGAGCAGGGAGCATAGAGGAAAAAAATATAATAATCACACCTGACCATGTGAAGCGCATGATGGTTAAGCTCGCTAGGGTAACTAAAGATGATGTTGTGTTAGATACTTGTATTGGTACCGGTGGGTTTCTTATGGATGCAATGGAAACAATGATTATTCAGGCCGAAGGAAATCCAGTAGCAATTGAACGCATAAAAGAAAATCAACTAATAGGGTTCGAAGTTGAGCCAACTTTGTTTGCGCTTGCTTGTACAAATATGTTTCTTCACGGTGATGGGAGAAGTAATTTAATTTTTAGAAGCAGTTTGCTAGATGATGATAAGAGTAAAATTGTTAATAGGTCAGACAAAGATTTGAAAAGATTAATAAAAAGTGCAAAGCCAACAAAGGTAATAATTAATCCCCCATATGAAAGTAATTATCCAATAAAATTTACTATGCAAGCCCTTAACTTCCTTGAACCGAACGGGCGCCTCGTAATAATAATGCCGACGCCAACACTAAAACAAAACCAGAATGGGATGACGGAAAAAATCCTAAAAATAGCAAGACTTGATTTTGTTATTAAAATGCCTAACGGGCTTTTCACAGAACAAGGCAGAACAGTTAATACTTCTATTTTTGGGTTTACTAAATGCGGTAAGCATCAAGAAAACGACGAGGTAATTTTTTATACATTAGAAGATGACGGTCTTGTAAGCGTCCAGCACAAAGGACGGATTGATAAGCATAACCGTTGGGGCAAAGTTGAAGCAACTGCATTGCAAGCCATAAACAGCTCTAGGGAAATTGAGGGCATATGTGAAAAAAAGGAAATCTATAAAAAAGGACTTCTGAATTGCTATGGGTTTTCCAAGCTTATGGATAATGGCAGTGTAATGCTTAAAATTTCAGATTTGTTTAATTGTGATGAAGTCGGAAGCATAAGTAGCGAAAACGCTGACGGCGGAAACGGATCAGAGTCTTTTGACTTTATTACTGCTTCTGAGGAATGGAAAAAGCATTCTGTTGCTACTCATGATAAGGAAGCAATTATATTTGCTATTGGAGCTTCCGGGTCACTGGGAAGGACACATTATGTAAAGGGGAAATTTTCTGCAAGCAACTTGTGCTTGATACTAACCCCCAAAAAGGGATCTAAATACAAAGTTAACCTGAAATTTTACAACTATTATTTTGCTAATATTCGTAAAAAGCTGGTGTCTGACCTTGCGGACGGTACGTCAAAGCTGACTATCCGCCCTCAGGATTTGGGGGAGTACTATATCGAGTATATAGACTATAACGAGCAAAAGCGCTTTGTCTCTTCTCATGTTCGTAAATTGGAGCAATTGAAACAACAATACGAAGATAAGCTTGAGATAACAAGTAACGAAATGCATTCTTTGTTATTGAAGCGTTAAGCCAGCAAACGAGTTTAGATGTATAAACCCCCATAAGGCAGGGTGCATAATCCTGGCATATGGGGGTTTTTTGAATGCTTGTGTGTTCTCTACCCTTCGGCCCTAAACTGCTTAATCTCAGCCAAATAGTAAGCAATGTTATTAGCATGGTCTGCGCAGCGTTCTAGGCTTGTTACCATGTTGATAAATATTACACCACCCCGGGGGTTGTTCTTCTCGTTTTTAAGCCGGCCAATATGGTTTTCCATGCATTCTTTGGCTAGGTTATCTATATGTCTTTCTAGGTGGTAGATACTCTCTAAGATTTCTTCGGATAAATTATCAAACAGCTGCGTCGTAAGGGCTATGATATTAACCGTGGCGCGGCTTAAATTCTCAAGCTCGCTCATGGCCTTTTCGGAAAGCCTTAGTTTGCCTTTCTTTGTAAAGACGTTATGCCCCGAGATATTTTCGGCATGGTCGCCTATTCTTTCTAAGTCGGAAGCGATATACATTAGTGTGCCAATCTTCCTCATATCCGAAACGGATTCTACGTTTTCCAACTCCATGAGCAGTGACGTGATTTGGCGGTTTAGGTAGTTAATAGAAGCCTCTGTTTCTTGTACTGCAGTGGCTTTTTCGTCATTGCCTGTGGTAAACGCATCAAGGGAAAGTATCATATTTTCTAGTACCATCTTGCCCATGCGGTGTAGTTCGTCGTAGGATTGCTCGATAACTACGGCAGGGGTCTGGTTGTTGGTAGTTTTTATATGGTGAAGCTCATGTGAGTCTGTTGAATGGGAGCGCTTGGGCATAATCTTATACATAAGCATCGCAAGATGCCCCACAAATGGCAAAAACAGTAATGTTAGCGCCGCCTTAAAAAACGTATAAAACATGGCAATCTGCCTTGCTCCGTCACTCCATGTCCTTTGGAACCACTGCAAAATACCAGGGAAAATATGAATCAGCACGCCAAAAACTATGCTTCCTACCATGATGTAAATCACATTGGCTAGAGCAAGGCGTTTACTTTCCCGCCTTCCTGCCAGAGACGCAAGCAGGGCCGTAACGGTAGTGCCGACGCTGATACCCAAAATCAAAAAAGCAACAGTTGTAAAATTAAGATCAACACCACTAATGTATAGGGAAACAAGGATGCCCGTCGCGGCGGTAGAACTTTGGATGATTGCGGTAAAAATAAAGCCGGACAGTATAGCAAGGAAGGGATTTTCGAACGCCACAAGCATAGACTGGAACCCCGGTGTTTGCGCAAATAATCTTAAAGGGTCCCCCATAACAGAAAGGCCAAAAAACAAAATACCTATGCTTAGCAAAATATAGCCAATGTTTTTAACGCTTTTATGCTTTACAAACAAGTATGCTACAAGCCCTATAAAAATAAAAACAGGCGCAGCCGAGTCCACTCTAAAAGCAAAAACATGTGCAGTAAATGTAGTGCCTATATGAGCGCCGATAATCAGGCTTATGGCCTGGGCCAGCGACATTAATCCCGCGTTAATAAAGCCTACAGCCATAACCGAAGTGGCTGTAGAGCTTTGAATAAGAACCGTTACAAGAGAGCCTACGCCTATCCCAAGGAACCGGTTGGAAGTAGCACGCTCGACTAGCGAACGCATCTTGCTTCCAGCCATTTGTTCCAGGCTGTCTATAAGCATTTTCATGCCAAACAGGAATAGGCCTAAGCCACCAAAAACAAGAAAAATATATTGTACAAATTCAGCTGTTTCCATAAAATTTACTTCCTCTTACAAGATTTTGGCATGGGGCTAAGGTGCATCCGGGAACCTAAAACCCAGAAAGTATTCATATCCCAGGTTGCCCATCAGCAACTCTCGAATATTATCTGGACCGTGATAAAAACCGTAAGAGGTAAAAATCATTGGTACAGAGCGTTGATGGTTGGGTACGTTGTATGCGTCAAGGAATGCCAGCAACCTGTCACGGTTATTGCCGGAGCGGGTGTTTAGGCGTATTACATCCACAGGAACCTGCCGCCCGTTTATTTCAACGTACTGGGGTAGGTAATTTTCGAATACAGGTATCAATTCTTCACATGCTGGGCATATAACTCTATAGAAGTATACCAGCGTCACATGATCCGGGTTGGCTGAAAAATTGGCAAATAAATCTGCACCGGTTAGCTGATATCTTGGGTTGAATACATATTGATTAACAAAAAGGTCGTTAGCTGCAGTAATAAAAGCTTCGTATAGGTTTTCACCTATATCGTGCAGGCCCTGATATACCTGGCCGCCCATGATTAGTACTGGGAGGCGTAGGATTGATGAGTCTATACCTAGCAAGTCTTGGCTAAGCTCTTGAAAATACTGTCGCATACCTGAGTGTACAGTATTAATTGTGCGGACTTCGTGAGGGATGTCATCCCGCACATCATCTAGTAGGTTGTGAAATATTCTAAAAAAATCTTCGGTGCCGTCGCAGTTAGCGCAAATTTCTTCGTAGATGAAAATCATCTGTACAACTTCAGGTAGGGGCCTTTGGGGGGTGGGGGGTGGGGTAGCACCGTGCCCTGAAGATTGGCATGCGGCTAAGGGCAGTAATAGTAGCAACAGGAGTATAAATTTGAGCTTTTTCATACGTGTACGCTCCTTATATAGCAATTACATGTTTAAATCGGCCCCGCCTGTCGCCAAAATCGCGCTGAAGCGTTCGCGATTTCAGCTCGGGCGGGACCGTTTAAAAGTGTAATTGCTGCATCATGTGATTGACTATATTATATACCAAATAAAAAAAGGCGGCCATTCGTATTTATGAATGGCCGCCTTCTATAGGTTTGAATCTCATCATTAAATCTTATCTGGGTTACATCGGGCAAGAATCTATCCGGCAAGCCTTGCGTTACGGGCCTCAACTGCATCTTGCTGAAGTTGTAAGAACCTTGGCAGTCCCATAACTTGAAGCTCCCTGATATACCAATCCCAGTCGTTATCTAAGCATAAATCGCCTACGATAAAGCGGGCTTGGCTTTCGACTACAAACGAATCAAGGGTAGTCTGAAGGTCTACAAGCTCGGCGGATTCTGCTTCGCCAAAGATTAGAATAGGCATAATATTTTCGATATTATCTCTGTATGGAAGCATCCGCATGGATTCGTCAAACAGCAATGTTTCTTGCTCTATGATGGTGCGGTTGGCTCTTTCGCTAAGCCTAAACTCGTTGGAGCGGAAATTAGGGAAAATCTGGCCTATATGGGTGTTTATTGGTGCTGGTGGATCATCCGGGGCGCGGACTATACGCTCCCATACTGCTGGGCCGCCATGGATACCAACCTCACCTGGGTCGGAATATCTCCAGTTAAGACCTTCTATGCCTTGTACCATGAGCAGAGCCATTTCGTCTGTATATAGGCTGTCAAGGAAGCGTACAGCTACTGGCATAAGCTCTTCGGGAAGCCTGCTGGTAATAACAGCTCTGTTATTGCCCCTTAGCGGGTTATATAGAGCTACCTGATGGCCGTTTGGCCCAATCAGATAAGGGATAACTCTCCAGTCGCGCCATTCTGTAGAAGTACCGCCAACCCACATGGCCGGCATTACGCCAACCCTGTTTGTGCTTTCATCTTCGCCTGCGTCAACGACGCTGTCTGCCAGCTGCCTAAGGCCTGCGCGGTCAAGTGTAAACGATTCCTCTGCGATCAAACCACTATCGTACATGCGGTTAATAAATCTGAGGGCGTCACGGTATTCTTCGGTGTCATAGATTGCCGTTACTTGTCCGTTTTGCATAATAAGACGGTTTTGATTGTTGGTAATCCAAGCGGTTATGATAGTATTAAAACCATGATCCCAGCCTGTAAGAGCTGCGGCAAATGGGATTTCATCGTTTAGACCGCGTCCGCTTGGGTCGCCATCTCTGATTGCTACCAGATACGCATAAAGTTCATCCGGTGTTGTGGGTGTAGCCATATCAAGGGCCTCAAGCCATGGTTCGTATAGCCACAATTTTAGGTTCATAGAGCAGTGGAAGCAGTCGTCCACAGCTGGGAAGGCATAGATATTACCGTCCGGCATAACCATGTCGTCACGTACGTTGGGATGGTACCCAAACATGCGCTGCATCTCGGGAGCAAATTCATCGATATAATTTGTTATCGGCCTAAAGATGCCAAGGCTCGCATAGTGGAATACCGCGGCGTGTGAGCCTACATCGTTGACAAAAATGTCTGGTAAGTCGCCTGTCGCAAGCATCAGGTTACGCCTGGTTGGCATGTCTGCGGTTGGCACTTGAATCCAATCGATATGGATGCCTGTGCGTTCTTCGAGCTCAAGTACACCCAGGTTGGTGGTATAGTCAATATCGGCACCTGCGCCTGTAAAAATAGTTAGGGTCACAGGCTCGTTGACTATGGGTAATGTACCCACGGGGTTCATGATTGCCGGGAAGTCTACATCGGCGGGTTCTGGAGTTGCGGCTGGGGTTTCTTGTTGCTGCTGTTGTTGTGCTGGGGTTGGATCTGGCGCGACAGGCGCAGGATCTTCGCCGCCACGGTCACAGGCTGCCAGTACAAAAATAAGTGCTACAGCCAGTAGAAGCAGCTTAACAAATAAGCTTTTTTTCATTGTATTACCTCCTTATTTATTTGGGCAAAGTTGCTACCCTTTTATAGAACCAACCAACACGCCTTTAACAAAGTACCTCTGTACAAGCGGGTACATAAGCATGAATGGAAGGCTGGCTACCACAATTAATGAATATCTCATAAGTGCCGCTAGGTTGAGGCGGCGTTCTTGCTCGGCTATGTCTACAAAGGCAGCGGGGTCTATAACGTTTAGCAGTAATATCTCCCTGAGAACGAGCTGTAACGGGTAAAGGCTGGGAGAGTGCAAGTAAATAAGTGCGGCAAAAAACGCATTCCAATGACCAAGAGAGTAAAGCAAGACCTGTACCGCTATAATGGCCCCTGACAGTGGTAAAACCACTTTTGTTATAAATTTAAAATCAGAGCAACCGTCTAATTGGGCAGACTCAAGCAATTCGTCTGGGATATTGCTCTGGAAGAATGTGCGTGTAACTATGACATTAAATGCGCCAAACCCCCCAGGGATAACCATAACCCAGCGGGTATCCAATAGTCCCAAGCTCCTAATAAGCAAGAATGATGGGATAAGTCCGCCAGAGAAAAGCATCGTAAAGGCAAGCAGTGCGGTAAATTTGCCTTTGTCTTTAAAGTCTTTACGGGACAATGGATACGCAAATAAAACAGTCATAAAAACATTAAAGCTTGTACCCACAACCATGTACCACAAGGAATTTAAATAGCCTGTTATAACCGAGCTATGTCTAAATACCGTCAAATACCCATCAAACGTAGGGTTTACAGGCAAAAGCCTAACGCGCCCCTGGATTATCGCCAGCGGGTCACTAAACGAAGAGCTAACTACATATATAAGTGGGTAAAGAACCAATACAAAAAAGAAGGTAGCAAACACAAAGTTTACCCAGTTAAAAACTCTATCGCCAAAAGGCTCTCTCATTTTTGATTTAGATCGTCCAAAAGATAACATTGTGCTCCTCCTTTACCACAGACTGGTTTCGCCAACTTTCTTGGCTATCTGGTTGACGATAATAAGCATGATCGTGTTTATAACCGAATTGAAAAACCCGATAGAGGACGCGAACGAAAACTGCGGTACCGGCGCAATCAAGCCTACTTTATAAACATAAGTGGAAATGACTTCGGAAACAGATAAATTCATTGGGTTTTGTAGCAGGTAAACCCTTTCAAAGCCAACGCTTATTATGTTGCCCATCTGTAAAATGAAAAGGATAGTTATTGTAGGCAATATGCTTGGGAAGTCCACATTCCACATACGTTGCAATTTAGAAGCACCATCGATGGTTGCCGCTTCATGCAATGATGGGTCTACACCGGCAAGGCCTGCTAAATAAATAATCGCGCCAAAGCCTGCACCTTGCCACACCCCTGTCCATACAAAAATATGGCGGAAGTATTGAGCCCTTCCTAGGAAGTTAACCCTATCGCCTGTAAGGGGTTCCATTAGTATGTTGTTAATAACACCTGTGCGTAAAGCGAAAAACTGAGTAATAATCCCTACAAAAACTACAACGGATATCAAATGCGGCATAAATGTAGTAGTCTGCACTATTTTTGAATACCGCTTGCTTCTTAAATAATGAATAGAAAATGCCAATATAATCGGAAACGGGAAACCGGCCAGCAAACCATATACACTCAAGATAATCGTGTTGGTTAATACCCGCCTAAACATGTGTAAATTGATAAATCTGACAAAATGTTCAAGTCCTACCCAAGGGCTGCCCCAAATGCCTTGCACAGGGTTAAAGTTCCTAAAGGCGATTTGGAGACCGTACATCGGACCATAGTTGAAAATGAGCAGATGCACTACCGGCAGCAGTATTAATACATAGAGCTGCCAAGTCCTTTTTCTGCTATGAAAGAACCCTCGGATGCCTTTGTTTTTGTTGCTTCTTGTCGCAACCATTGGCACAACCTCTCGATTACAGATTTTTGCGGTACATGACACAATTATCTATTCGCAAAAGAACTGTTTTGCGAATAGATGCTGTGCAAGATAACAAAACCTTAAATTACTAGGCAACAAATGCCGTGCAATTTTTATCATTTCATGATGATCCTTTGGGTATATCCTGCGGGATCATCTTTTTTTTGCTTAGCAATTTGGAGTATTCGTACATTAGTAGTTCGCAAAACAGTTCTTTTGCGAAACCACCAAAGCCCAGTGGTAAATTAATAAGATGAATTATACATATGCGCTATAGATCGCAAAGTTGATAAATTTTGATGTGTGTAATCAGACAAATGAACTTATATTGAAATACTTTACTTCATGGAAATCCTGCACTGGAAAGACTTTTCTAATGCTCATACGCTTGTTTTCTGCTAGAGTGTGCTTGGTGATGATAAGATATGGTGAACATCATAAAAAACCGTATTAACAAATTTTTTAGGCGCTTTTTTATGGCTTATATCGTTATGTTGGTGATTACGATAATAGCCTTTCTTATCTTATATAACCGCTCATCTTTATTACTCGAGAATAAATATATTGATGGCCAGTTGGTAGCATTAAGGCAAGTTAGCATCCGCATGGATGATAATCTTGCCGAAATAATGAATGCGTCTATTTTGGCCACCCGCAATACAGAAGTCAGGAGCATTGCGCCTCTAGTAGACCCTTTTAGTGATACCAATGTTATACGTCTAATAGGGGTGAAATATACCCTTGGGAACTTTCAGGCTCATAACCCATTGCTTTCTAATTTTTTTCTTGCTTATGACAACGGAGGTGTTGCCGTAAGCTCTCATGTTGCCAGTAGTTTGGAACATTTCTACGCAAGGTATATGCAGTTTAATGATTTGCCTTATCAGCGCTGGCTTGAGCTTATTTTCTATGAGAGTCACCGCAGTAGGTTTGTGCCGGCAATGAGTACACAATTTTCTCAGGCGGTTGTCCATGAGTTTATCCAATACATTACACCCATCCCCGGCGCCTCTGAGAATCGTAGCGCTGCTGTTTCGCTTATCAGTAATAGGGCTATACATGACAAATTCCTCGAGATGAACATAGGTGAAAATGGTAGTATTTTCATTGTATCTGCGGCAGGAGAGATGATTAGTGTTGTAACCGACAGCCTTGAACTTCATAACTTAGACGGCCTTACTATCGGCCGTGAAGGCAGCGAAAGGTTTTACCGTGGCGGAATTGGCTATATTATGAGCTATACAACCTCTGGATTCCTTAACTGGACATATGTTTCGATTGTCAGAAGCGATTATGTACTGGCGGAGCTTAATACCTTTAGACGTTCGCTGCTGTCGGTGCTGTTGGTTGCAATGGTAGCTACAATTGCGTTATCGGTCATATTTTCTATGCATCACGCACAACCCATGAAAAAATTAGAGGATGTGATTGCCGCTCACATGCCCATATTGCAGCATTCATTTTTCTATGGTCTTTTCAATGGCAAATTTTATGAAGAAAGTGACGCAAAAAAGGATCTTGAACTATTGGGTCTTAACCTTGACGGTGCTTTGTACAAGACGGTGATAGTTAAAATGCCAGATGCCGATAGCGAGCCAAGCCTGGATAACCTTCAAAACTTGGAAAAATTGCTTATGCTGTTGGATGAATATACGCGTACATATGTGGATATGAATATACGCTTCCACCCACAAACAGGGAGGAGTACTTTCATAACATTATTTATGTATGGCGGCGAGAATATAGCGGGCCTGGATAGATATGTCATGGATTTTTGCAACTGGCTGGCCATGAAGCGAGATGAAATAGGTAGTATTAGTGTGGGAATAGGAGGCACCTACCACACCATTATTGATGTGCATAAATCATACGAAGAGGCTGAAGAAGCCATACAATATTATACGGTGCTGGATAGTATGCGCGTGCTTTGCGTATATGATGAGATACCTCGCAATAAGGAGTTTTACTACTATCCCGAGCAAGAAGAGCAACGGCTGATTAATATGGTAAAAAGCGGTGACACAGATGGAGTGCGTGGGGCCCTTAACGCTATCTGCAGCGAAAACTTAACAGGCCGGCAGCTGTCCAATAACATGATTGCGGCGTTTATCAACCATTTGCGGCAGGGCATAGTAAAAATTGACCGGCTCAACCTGATTGTTGATGAGAAAATAGTTGAAAAGATTAATGATAGCTATGAGACTTTCCACCATATAACCGATTTGCTAAAGCTAAAACTTTGTACCCAGCTTTATATGGAAATATGCGAGAGCCTGCACGTCCACAAACAGAACAAACTTGATGCGCTGATGCCGGAGATAAAGCAATTTGTAGAAGATAATTACCATGACCCGGATATAAGCCTGACCAGCCTTGCCGATAGGTATGGTATGTCGGAGACATATTTCTCCTTGCGGTTTAAAGAATATGCGGGCGAAAACTTTTTCAATTATGTGCAAAGTTTGCGGATAAACAAGGTTATTAAACTGCTGGAGACATCAAAACTACCCATTCAAGAAATCTGCGAACGGGTAGGGTATAGCAATTACAATACCTTTGCTAAGGCGTTTAAGCGGATTACCGGGGTTAGCGCCGGGGAATATCGGAAGAATTTGAAGTGAGGCTATTATGAACACAGCTTCTAACACACTACCTCACATGGCTCTGGCAATACGGACTCAAACATCTCCATAAAAAAGTCATATAGCCCGTCAAAGTCCTCGTCTACTATCAGCGGGTGACGATTCATCATTTTTTCGTTAACGACTTGGCCATCTTTTACAAAGAAGAAATGCGGGACGGTTACTCGCTTCATATCTGTGTCAAATTCTGGGGTGCCTGGGGTTTGGTTTCTGTCATCTACCGGGAGATAGTCGTGCAGCACTTCCAGTATCCACATATAGTTATCGTTGTGCGCGTCGCGGTCATAGTCTATGTCGTAGTAGTGGACGAACATGCCCATATCTTCCGCTACTTGAAGGAAAGTGGGCAAAGCTACACGGCACCAAGGGCATGTAGCGCGGCTAAAAAAGAATACGCCCGTGCCGGATTCTATAAATTCGACTAGCTCGTCAAAGCTCAAATAAACAACCCGATTGTTTTCCGGGATGTACATATAGTGGTGCCGTGGGTTGCCGTAAGCATCTAGCACGGTATTGTAGACTTCGTGCTCTAGTTTAAATTGCAGGGCATCTTCGGCGTTTCTTCGTGGCCGGGTAGGGCGGTCTGGCTCTTGGGCGGTTGCTTCGCCGCTGCCTATGCCCAGTAGGAATACAACGGCCAGCGTAGCCGCAATGGCTATTATGGCAGATATGATTGCTATCACAGCTCTACTTCTCATGCACTCACCCCTCAATTGATTTTTTGCGCGCATCTCATCATGCTAAAAACGCCTAATTTGATAGATAAAAAAGAGTATGCGCTCAAAAACATTCAAAATTTAAACGATCGCTTTTGGCAAAAATGACAAAACCTAATTTGGCAGCTCCACCGTGTAAACCCCGCCTTTAGCCGTGTTTATCTCCAAATCAGCGCCGACTATCATGGTCGTTACTTTAGCGCCATTTTTATCTTTTACTTCCGCGCCAGTAATGCCCGGGTAGCGTATCTTGCATGGGCCGCCCATGTTGGCTGTAATGGTTAGCTTTTTCATTTGCGAGCTTTCCCATACGCAATCTATCACAAAATTGCCACGGGCCACCAGGCCATTGTAGCTGCCTGTGCACCAGTTAACTGGCATTGCGGCCAGCGGCTCTATTGTATTGCCGTTGCTTTGCAGCAACATCTCCGCGACACCTGCCGTACCGCCATAGTTGCCATCTATCTGGAAGGGCGGGTGAGTATCCCACAGGTTATTAAGGGTGCCTACCTTTAGCAATGTCTGGTAGAGCCTATACGCGCTATCGCCGTCTCTGGCCCGGGCCCATGATAATAGTCTATGCGCCATTGCCCAGCCGGTGGACTTGTCGCCTCTTAGGTTTAGCGTTATTTTTGCGGCTTCTATCCATTCCGGGGTATCGCTGTTTATGGCCTGGCCCGGAGAAAGTGCCATAAGATGTGATATATGGCGATGATGGGGGTCGCCTATCTCGCTGTACTCGCCCTCTTCGCGGTATTCCTTTATTTGGCCGGAATCGCCTATGATTATCGGGTCAAGCTTGTTAATCTGGGCCTGTGCTATGCGTACGGTTTCGTCATTTATGCCCAGTATTTCAGCCGCGGCTATCGTATCGCGATGGTTTTCATAAATCATTTGCTGGTCAAAAGCGCAGCCTGTGGTCTGATAATGCACTCCGTCATGGCGTTGCTCCGGCGACGCAGAAGGGTGTGCCAGCAGTAAGCCGTCTTTTTCGATTACTGTCTTTGACAGGAAGTTGGACACGCCGGAAAGTATCGGGTACGAGACTTCCTGCAGTATATCTGTATCACGGGTGTAGTCGTAATAATCCCAGAACAATTTAGCGGTTAGGGCGCTGGTGCCAGGGCCAGAATGGCCGTTTGGCGCAGGGCGGGACATCCTATAGGGCGAGCCTCCTGTGCCTACCGCCCAGCCGTTTTTACCTTGGCCTGGTTCGTCCATTGGTACGGTATATTTTACGTCTGTATTCTCGCTGTTAATTTGCGCGATATACTCGTCAGCATTTGCCTGGGCTAGTTTGTAAAAGGCGCGGTTCATGTCGGCATATGATTCGAACATTTCGGCAAGGTTAGTGGTAAAGGCCGGCCAGTAGTTCATCTGGATATTGATATTATGCCAGTATCCCGCACTCCAGGGCGCTATGCCGTATTGGTTCCACAGCCCTTGCAAATTGCCGGGAAGGGTACCTTTTCGGGATGACGCAATAAGCAGGTACCTGCCAAATTGGAAGTATAATTCCTCCAGATAAGAGTCATGGGTGCCGGCTTTATAGTTTTCCAGCAGTTTGTCTGTTGGTGTGTCGGACAATTGGCCACCCAAATCCAGGGACATGCGGTTAAAATATTTAGTGTAATCGGCCACATGGCGTACGCGTATTGCCTCGTAACCCAGCAGAGAAGCTTTATTCAGGTTTGCGGTTATAGTTTCGTGGGGATGAGGGTTGCCTGCCAGTTTATCTCTGCCTTCGGCCAGATAAACCTTCTCGCCCAGTACGTAGTTTGTGCCGCCGGCTATGAGGATCACCGCGCTGTCGGCAGCCTCTACTACTATTTTATCCCCTATGGTTTTGAGGCTGCCGCCCTGTGTCAGGACTTTTAGCTGCCCTTCATACAATACGCCGTAATGTTCCATTTCTCCTTCTAGGGTTATTGTATCTCCGCTGGCTGTAACTTTTCCGGTTTTACCAAAAGGGCCTTCTTTGCCGAAGGGGTCTGTCCCAAATGGGATTAAATATGGTGTCTCGGCTCGTAGGGTGAAGGAAATGTTGCCACCTTGGGAAGCCCAAAACTTGACTGCTACTACGGCGTCCGGGTAGGATGCCAAGTATTCGCGCTCATAGGTCACACCCTTATAAGAATACTTTACATGGGCTGTCGCATCGTTAAGTACCAGGTCGCGGGTATAGTTTTCTATCTCACTCTCTGGGTGGTTAATGTCGACAGACACTTCCGCAAAATTGTTTACACCAGAAGGGTAGGGGTTGGCCAGGCTTACTTCCGTTACCTGTATACGCTCCGTATCTGTGCGCCCAAAGATGTTTATCCCCAGATGCCCACCCCCCAGCGGAAGCGACCATTCTTCCCAGTCTGAGTCTTTTACTTTTGACCAGTGGGCTGGCCACTCCATTGGGAGGTTACCGCGGTTGGGTGCGGGTTTGTCGTACCATAGTTTGTATAGCTTTTTCATTTGGTTTTATCCTTTCATAGTCATAATCTATGCCTGTGCGCACTTTTGCGTTGGCATTATCCAAATTGTACAGTACTGCTATCAAAAATGATACTTGATATATTTCAGTTTATAGGTTATTACACTATGAAATACTTTTTTGATATGGAAGAATATTAGTAAAATGGTTTTATGTCTATAGGTTTATATAAAGGAGGCAATATGAAAACAAACAGTGCCGAAATAATTAAAGCAATGAGAAAAGAAATGGGTCTAAGCCAAGAAGAAATGGCAGAGCAATTATTTATAAGTGTACGCCAATTAGCGCGCATAGAATCCGGAGAGGCCGGTATGGATGTATGGCAGTTTATTACTACCCTTGAACTGCTGGGGGCTCCTACGGAGGATTTTTGGCTGCTTTATTTAGACTCTGGCGAGTATGCCAGTTATAGGGACTATAAGCGCCTTAAGCGGCAGTTGAGCAATGGGGACTGGTCCGAGGTTAAGACTATTATTGCCGATATCGAAAAAAATTTACTTATAAAACAGCCGGTAGTTAAGCAATTTGTAGCGCATTTGAACGCGGTAACTGGGTCAACTAAACTATCTATTGAAATGATGGATGCCCTGCACAAAGCCATGATTATGTCTAAACCACATTTTGAAGAGGAAAAAATATCCGAATACCGCATGACTTATAACGAGATTTCAATAGCGCTTAGCATGGCACAATGTTTAGCCGCTTTAGGGGAGCACGATAGGGCTGTAGCGATGGTGCAATCCATAATCAATAGCCGAGAAAGTGCTAAGGTTTCGGAGGAAGATAAAGCAGTCCTGTTTCCGGAGCTGTATTTTTCATTATCACGTATATTATGGAATATAGGTAAACATAAGGAAGCCTTAAGGACTTGTGAAAATGCTATAGATATTAGCCGCGAATATAACAATCTAAGAAGGGTTCCAGAAATATTGTTTTGTATAGCAGATTGCCATTACAAGCTGGGAGAAGAGGAGCATATATATAAGACACACTTGGTACGTGCATATCATGTAGCCTATGGCATAGGAAGGAACGACTTTGCGGCAGTAATAAAAAAAGATGCCTTAAAGTATCATAATGTGATATTGCCATGACAAAGTAGGCGTAATCTTTTGGCTGTTTCATGCCAGTTCTGTCATGGATTGCAGGCAGCTTAAGCTGTATCATAAATATAACCAGAGCCTGATCCTACTAAGGATACAGGCTCTTTTACTACAAACAAAAAGCCGCGCAAACAGCGCGGCTCCGCAGCGAAGCGAGGAAGCATAGCCGGGCTTTGCCCGGCGGAGCGGCGGGGGTGTGGGGGCAGCGCCCCCATTTTAAAAAGCCGCGCAAACAGCGCGGCCCCGCAGCGAAGCGAGGAAGCATAGCCGGGCTTTGCCTGGCGGAGCGGCGGGGGCGTGGGGGCAGCGCCCCCACTTATTAAAAGAAAGGAACGTAAAATGAAAACAATTCAAAAGCAGTCAATCTCGCAGCTCGGCGGTATTTTTCATCACATCGTGTGGACAATTACACCGCGCCCTGTGTGGATTGTCGGCACTTGCAATGAAGATGGCTCGCAAAATTTAAGTACGATCACCTGTGTCAGCAACACACCCGGGCCCCCAGAAAATATAATCGTGAGTACGGCTGCTAAACGGACAGTCGCAAACATACAGCGCACAGGGGAGTTTTCTATTGCTCTTGCCAATGCTGAGATGGCTCCCCTAGTGGATTATGTCGGCTCAGTATCCGGTGAAGATTGTGTAAAAGACGCTGTGCCATATGACTTCGCATGGGGCGAAAAGCTACGTGTCCCTATATTGGGTGCCAGCCATTGCGTATTTGAATGTAAGGTATCGTATACGCAGATGATTGGGGCATTTCATACATTTTTTGGCGAAGTAGTCAACCTACAAATCGACGTATGCCTTACCCCACCAGCAGATTCGCAAGAAGCTGTGGTTAAATGGTTCAAGTCAATTGATATACACAAAATGGATCCTCTGATCTATCACTCCGTCCTAAAATACTATCGCGTGGGGGAAAAGATTTAGCAAGCCTATGTCTCAAATAATAACGCATTTTGAATAAGCATTAGAGCATACATGATGGCAATAACTTCAAAACCGCAAACCAGCATATCTGTGACCCTTCGTGTAAATAGTACTATTACATTTTAGAAGCTGTGTTCATAGGCGACAACGTCGCTTTGGCGGTCAATTATACGCCACTTTTCGTTGACATTTCCTTGCTTGCCTCTTGGCAAGCTGCGTCAATACCTCCTCAATTGGCGCATAATTGCCGCGCCTAACCGCCATCGCCGCCTATGAACACAGCTTCTATACT